>ERZ773046.5-NODE-5-length-171408-cov-10.793602_pt1 | contig 171408 bp, 123 predicted proteins | sample MGYA00580634_ERZ773046 | MGnify/ENA primary metagenome ERZ773046 (study PRJEB29015, sample SAMEA2738127) | human oral metagenome | biome: human oral; feature: human-associated habitat; material: saliva | place: China | collected 2159 ... | reverse complement strand
ACTTTCGAATGAAGGTTTGAGATATTCCTTTTTCATTGTTCTTATCTTTTTTGTAGGCGTAAAGATTGGACTCTTCCAAAATCTTGATACCTTTTTTATTGCATACTGCAATAGTGAAAACATCCCTAAGCTAGAGTATTCTTTCTCAAAATGCCTCGCACTCTATTATTAGACTTACATTCTAGCAACATACTCTTAGATAGTCAGAATATAAGCTTTCAAAACGTTTCTCTCAGCATAATATTTCCTTATAAACAGTTATTCTTACGCTTTTACAGAATTGGCATGCAAAAATACATCTTTTTTACATACTACCATGCATCTTACTAATTTTTTTCTTTTGTAATTCTCATAAGATTAACATAATAGCCTATTCAGGATAAGCCTCACGGCACTCTTCCACCGCCCTTAGAAAATCCGCATTTGCTTCCGCAACGGTATTACCGTCTCCATCGATAAGGGCATAATCTCCTATCGGTGTCTCACTATAACAAGAGTAAGTTTTATTCTCTCCATATTCAACCGTTACTAAAATATTCTTTGCCATTTCTCTTTGCTTTTATGAATTTCTCTTTTTATCTTTGCGGTGTAGATTGATGGTCGCATGATTTGGGAGCGAGCAGCGTTAACAGCGGTGATATAGGAAGTTCGAGTCTTACCCTTTCTACACTTAGGGGCTTAGTTGCCCCTATTTTATTTTCTCATATTGCTTCGTACTCATATTTCCGATCCCCCGAATGTTATCCATATTTTCTCCCCATAAATCATTTTTTGTTGCCACGTCGTCACAGAGAAGATCACGTCGTCACAGAGAAGATAATCAATTGATAAATAAGAATTTGTTAGCGTGACAAGAAGATCAGAGATATCAGCGGTCAATTCTTCTCTTAAAATTTTCCCAAAAAAGATTCTACTGTTTTACCATTATCATATTCAGCTTTTACCACATTTTGAGTTTTTATATTTGTCTCCTATCAAATATTCTCTTTATATTTGCCATAGATTGCTGGGTACATCTATAGCAAGTCTACCTTAAAAGCGATTTCCTGAGAGATTGAATATCTCCACATTCGAAATTACGTGCGGAAAACATGAGTATACAAAAGAAAGACGCGAATAAAAAGAAACAGAGGTAGAATACTCAGTAAAATACAAACAACTAAGAATATGAAATCAACCAAAGAAAACACACTTTATCTGACAATAAAACAGGTATATTTTGATCAAATCATAGAAGGATCAAAGAAAGAGGAATATCGAGAAATAAAGGATACCACCTACAAGAAATACCTAGAAGTGAGCGAGCAAGGTTGGCCACTATTTGACACAACTTTGATCAGTGAAGACGATGAGCTACTTGGCGATCTCTGCATCTGGAATAATGGTGTTTATCCTTATATCCCCAAACAGAAATGGGAGTTTCTCCATCTCGCAGTTGGCTATGCCAAAGAGCGTGATACAGCCATTGTTGAAATCACGGACATCACTTTTCAGCCGCTCTTGGATAAGAAAGGGAATCCTGCACGCTTCTCTGTTGATGAAAATGATATGGCTAAAATTGATGCAGAAGGGAATCTGTGCTTTTGGATGGCAGTTTTCCATCTGGGAAAAGTAGTAGAACTTCATAGGAAATAAATCGTTCTTCGCACATTCCCGTTCTCCTCTCTCTTTACTGTCGATAATAAAGGAGAGGATGCAGCTCAAGGAATTAATGATTTGGTGCAGATTAGAGTAAGCTAGCTTGCACTGAGATTATGTATTTGTGGAAATTGAAACCTTTTTAACTGACACTGTTTTTTTCTAGCATAGATTTTGTAAGCAAGAAGAAAGAAACCTTTCCATTGAAGGTTCAGAGGTTAATATTGGGCAGGGAATATGAAAGTAAACACACCTCCCATTGGCAGATACTACCTTAAGTTCTGACATAGTGACTAAAGAATTCCTATTAATCTCCAGCAGTGAGATACTGGGGGAACGGAAACTTCGCACTTATCTGCCAATTCTCATTCAAGTTACATTTATTGTCTGGAGGCTTGGGAGATGAGAATCAATAGACCCTGCAATACCTTTTGCCTTCCGCGACAAAACTTGATGGTGTGACTCTTTGACATACTCCCGCCCAATGAAACCTCAGCTTTATTGTTTTGCCCAACAACTTGAGGTTGTTAGGGCGAGAAGCCATGTTTGATGATAAGAGTTTATTGAAGCTTCCTATTAGTCCTTAACTCGCTCCATTTTTTCATCCTTTATAAGCATCATTTTGCTTTATTTTATAGTTCCACATACAGCTCTGACTCTTTTGCCCTCGGCTGTTGTGTGGTTTAATCTCTTGTTCTTTTTTTATTTGCAGGGAATGCTGTTCTCTTTCCTTATTTCAGTTATATAGTTATTTCAGCAAGGAGAGATTTTTCTATTTCCGCTTTCTTCTTTCCTATCAGTTCCCTGGGTCATCTCTGTTCTCAGCGCGACAAGAATATCTCCGTTGTCGCTAAGTCAAAAACTTAGTTTCGGAAGTGTACTTTGCCTTGACGAAAGAAAAGTTTTCCCAACACCAAGGTAGCGCTTACGGAGCGCAAAGTTAGAAAAAGTTTTTTTAGTTTAACAAGCTTTCTACAAGAAAAAAAATAGAGTTTTGAGAGATTATTGGCATCTTTTACCAGACATTTTAGGTAAAAAGAATAGGCATCTTTAGTAGATATTTCCAAACCTTTATATACATCGTAATACCGAGCTTTCTAAATTCTTTTTTCTTGCTTATTCTAAGAGAATGAAAAAATGCACTTTTTTTGTTCTTAATTTTAACAGAAAATTTGTCCCTGAGCTGCATTACTACCTCTGAAACTACCTAAAACAACTTTTGGGCAATGAAAAAGATCTACACTATAGATAAAAATACAACCATACTTCACCTACTTTTCATGCAACACAAAAGATAACTAATATCAGCTCCTTTTTGTTTTTACTAGGAGAGAGGCATGAGAAGTTACCATTCGGTGTTTGCCTCTTAAGATGTGGAGTAACTCTTTATAAGAAAAGTCGTAGCATTAAAACTATCATTTTGAAACATTACCATTTATCTGTCAGCCATGTACGATGAGAAAGTATTATCTTTGCAGCGAAGATTAAAACTTTATGAGCAATGAACGCATTTAAACTTGACATCACGAAAGCTGCTCAGTTTCTGAACGCTGACGCAGTGACTGCTTTAGAGCCCGAAGTAAAGAAGGCTCACGAATCACTTGAGAACGGCACCTGCCAGGGTAATGACTTCCTCGGTTGGCTGCATCTGCCTTCCAGCATCACTCCCGAATTTTTGGCCGACATCAAGGCAACGGCACAGACGCTTCGCGAAAACTGCGAGGCTATCGTAGTGGCTGGTATCGGTGGTTCTTATCTCGGTGCACGCGCTGTTATCGAATGTCTGAAAAATAATTTTGAAGAACTAACGCCCCGCATTCTCTTTGCTGGCAATAATATCAGTGAGGACTATCTGAGCGAACTCACCACTTATCTCAAAACTCGCAAATTTGGCGTTATAAACATCAGCAAGTCGGGTACTACCACCGAAACGGCCCTCACTTTCCGTTTGCTCCGCAGTCAGTGTGAAGAGCAGCGCGGTAAGGAAGAGGCACGCAAGGTTATTGTTGCTGTGACCGATGCTAAAAAAGGTGCTGCCCGCGTAACGGCCGACAAAGAAGGCTATAAGAGCTATGTGATCCCCGACAATGTTGGCGGTCGTTTCAGCGTGCTCACCCCCGTAGGCCTCCTGCCCATTGCTTGCGCAGGCTTTGATATTGAAGAACTTGTACGCGGTGCGCAAGACATGGAGAAACTCTGCCAAACAGCTCCTTATACTGAAAATCCTGCAGAACAATATGCCGCTATTCGCAACCTGCTCTATCGTGCAGGCAAGAATATCGAAATTCTCGCCAATTATCAGCCAAAACTCCACTACGTCAATGAATGGTGGAAGCAGCTTTATGGAGAGAGCGAAGGCAAGGACAACAAAGGCATTTTCCCTGCTGCTGTAGATCTCACCACAGACCTCCACTCTATGGGTCAGTGGATTCAGGAAGGCGAACGCAATATCTTCGAAACTGTTGTCTCTGTTGAAAAGTCAAAGTACACCGTTCTCTTCCCTCACGATGAGGAAAACCTCGACGGTTTGAACTTCCTCGAGGGCAAGCACGTGGACGAAGTCAACAAGATGGCCGAACTGGGCACACAGTTGGCTCATGTAGACGGCGGCGTTCCCAACATCCGCATCAGCGTGCCCGAACTGACAGAGTACTACATCGGTCAGTTGCTCTATTTCTTTGAAGTAGCGTGCGGCATTAGCGGAAACTTACTGGGCGTTAATCCGTTCAACCAACCGGGCGTTGAGAGCTACAAGAAGAATATGTTTGCACTGCTCAACAAGCCTGGCTATGAAGCTGAGAGCAAAGCTATTCGTGAACGTCTGAACAAGTAAGAGATACACAGATGTCCCCTTCGTCTTCCCACGTGGGAAGGCTGAGGGGATTTCTCGTACATAACTGATGATTCATACATATAATAATATAACAGCCCCTGAATCTTTCCTTTCGGAGAAATTCAGCGAGGCTGTTTTTGCTTATTTGGAACAGAGCAGCTTTGAGCGTTTTGAGCTAAAAGCCGTACTTTTCGACATGGACGGAGTCCTTTTCGATTCGATGCCTAATCATGCTAAAAGTTGGGCAGAAGTTGGGCAACGTTTCCGCTTGGGCGTGACGCCTGAGGACGTCTACCTCAACGAGGGACGCACTGGGGCTTCCACCATCAACAGCTTTGCCCGCCGCGATTGGGGACGAGAGGCTACGATAGAGGAGATAGAAGAAATCTACGCAGAGAAGTGCCGATTCTTCAACGAATGCGGAATGGCGCAGAATATGCCTGGAGCTGAACGTGTCCTCAACGCCGTGCGCGATGCAGGACTTCAGATTCTCGTGGTGACGGGAAGCGGACAGGCCTCACTACTTGAGCGTTTGCAAACCCACTATCCTGGTTTTTTCAACCCCGACCATATCGTATCGAGCAAAGACTGCCACCACGGTAAGCCTCATCCCGATCCATATCTCTTAGGACTGGAGAAAGCTGGCGTTCAGCCTTGGGAAGCTCTCGTTGTGGAGAATGCTCCCTTAGGTGTTCAAGCTGCCCACGCGGCTCATATATTTACTATCGCCGTCAACACAGGACCGCTCCCCAACGAAACGCTCCGCGATGCTGGCGCAAACATTCTGTTCCCCTCCATGACGGCTTTAGCCGATGAATGGAGAGGCTAAAACATTTCTTCTGAAGGGGGAACTGTTCCTTCCCTACTCGGATTTCTCTGAGAAAATATCGTAATTCCCACTCACTTTGACTCTCAACGAACTTCTTCCGCTCTACGCCGCCCATCCACAAGTAGCAGCACTGGCTAAAATAATTGGAGAAAACAGTCCTCGGCTCACTTTCTGCAACGGGCTTCATGGCTCGGCAGCCGCTATGGTGTTTTCTGCCCTCACATGCCGGCACATCAAAGGAAAGCCCTATCTCTTTGTCCTCAATGATGAAGAGGAGGCGGGCTATTTCTATCACGATCTCACACAGATGCTGGGCGATAAGAATGTGCTCTTCTTTCCTTCCTCTTATCGCCGTGCTGTGAAATACGCGCAGCGGGATGCCGCCAACGAGGTACTGCGCACACAGGTGCTCAATGCATTAGCGGATAGAAATGAGGAATATCTTTTTATCGTCACCTACCCCGAGGCGCTGAGCGAACGTGTGGCACCGAAAATCTCGTTTGAAGCGCGCACCATCAAGATTCAGGAAGGTGGCAACTACGACCTTCCGCAGCTCGAGCGCCAGCTGCTGGAGCTGGGTTTCCGCCGTGTAGACTACGTTTACGAGCCTGGAGAGTTTGCCGTGCGCGGTAGTATTTTGGACGTATTTAGCTATTCCTCCGAATATCCTTACCGTGTCGATTTCTTCGGTGATGATGTGGAAACGATTCGTACGTTTGAGGTGCAGACACAGCTTTCTAAAGATCGCTTAAAAGATGTTGCCGTAGTACCCGAAATGGAAGGAGGCAATTCGGATTTAGTACCAGTCACAGACTATCTTCCCACCGATGCTTTGCTTGTGGTGAAGAATTGGGTTCTCATTACTGACACCATACAGAAGGTTTTCGATGAAGGGTTTGCCAAACAAGCCTACATCGAGAAAAAGGATAGCAAAGAACGCCCCGAATGGGAAATTTATGAGGAAGAAGAGGAGTCACGCCGCTCCACTCTCACGGCAGGCCCTACAAAGGAGCTTGACAAAAACCGCCTGCTTGTGTCGGGACGCGAACTGGGCAAAGCTCTCCTCGCCCTGCAACGCATCGAGATGGGTAACACTCCGTCCGATACGCCAAAGGCTCAACTGCATTTCAAAACGCAGGTGCAGCCCATCTACCATAAGAATTTCGAGATGGTCAGGACTTCGCTCAACGATTTCCGTGACCGCCATTATCGCATCTTTATTGCGGCTGACAGTGGGAAGCAGAACGAGCGTCTGACAGAAATTCTGGCCTCACTTCCTTCTGACACCACGATGCCGACCTCTACTCCGTCGGCCGATGCACCGCTTTTCACCCCCGTTCTAAAAACCTTGCACGAGGGTTTCTTCGATGAAGACTTGCAGGTGTGCTTCTTCACCGACCACCAGATATTCGACCGATTCCACAAATACAACCTAAAGAGCGATCACGCCCGCGATGCCAAGATGGCCCTTACGCTGAAAGAACTTATGCAGTTTCAGCCGGGCGATTTCATCGTACATATCGACCACGGCGTGGGACGCTTTGCCGGATTGGTGCGTATGCCCGCTGCCGATGGTACGCAGCAGGAGATGATTAAACTGACCTACCAAAACGACGACATCGTCTTGGTGAGCATCCACTCTCTTCATAAGCTTTCCAAATACAAGGGGCGCGAGGGCGAAGCTCCCAAACTGAGCCGCCTGGGTACGGGAGCTTGGGAAAAACTAAAGGAGCGCACCAAGAAGAAAATCAAAGACATTGCTCGCGACCTCATCAAACTCTATTCGAAGCGCAAAGAGGAAAAAGGCTTTGCTTACAGCGCCGACACCTACTTGCAAAACGAGTTGGAAGCCAGTTTTGCTTACGAAGACACGCCTGACCAGCTCAAGGTTACGCAAGAAGTGAAAGCCGACATGGAGAGTGCAAAACCAATGGATCGTCTGGTTTGTGGCGATGTGGGCTTTGGTAAAACGGAGATTGCCGTGCGGGCAGCGATGAAGGCTGCAGCCGATGGGAAACAAGTGGCTGTACTCGTGCCTACAACCGTTTTGGCTTTGCAACACTTCAAAACGTTTGAGAAACGCTTGAAGAACTTCCCCGTGCGCGTGGACTATCTCTCACGTGCTCGTACGCCGAAACAGGTGCGCGAACTCTTGACTGATTTGGCCGAGGGAAAAGTCGATATCCTTGTGGGCACTCACAAACTCATCGGCAAAAGCGTGAAATTCAAAGATCTGGGACTTCTCATCATCGACGAAGAACAGAAATTCGGAGTAGCTGTCAAGGAGAAACTCCGCCAGCTGAAAGTGAATGTAGACACACTCACCATGTCGGCCACACCCATTCCGCGCACCTTGCAGTTCTCTCTGATGGGCGCGCGCGACTTTAGCGTCATTCAAACGCCACCCCCCAACCGACGCCCGATACAGACAGAGGTACACACCTTTAGTCACGAGATAATTGCCGATGCCGTTAATTTCGAAATGAGTCGGAACGGACAGACTTACATCGTGACTCACCGCGTCTCTGCGCTTCAGAACCTCAAAGAATTGGTTAAGAAATATGTGCCCGATGCCCGCGTGGCTATCGGTCACGGGCAGATGCCCCCCGCCGAATTGGAGAAAATCATTCTGGGCTTTGCCAACTACGATTACGACGTACTCATCTCCACCACCATCGTGGAGAACGGTATCGACATCAGTAATGCCAACACCATTATCATTGATGCCGCCAACCATTTCGGACTGAGCGACCTCCACCAGATGCGCGGCCGCGTGGGTCGCTCGGATCGCAAGGCATTTTGCTACCTCCTGGCGCCACCTCTGGCGCATTTGAGTGAGGAGAGCCGCCGCCGACTGCAAGCCATCGAGGAGTTTAGCGATTTGGGCTCTGGCATACACATCGCCATGCAGGACCTTGACATCCGCGGAGCAGGCAATTTGCTGGGCGCGGAGCAGAGCGGTTTTATTGCCGACTTAGGTTACGAAACCTACCAAAAGATTTTGGCAGAAGCAGTCAGCGAACTCAAAAATGACGAGTTTGCCGAGTTGTACAAAGAAGAGTTGCAACATTCGACTCTCACAGGCGACTTCTTTGTAGATGAATGCAATGTGGAATGCGATCTGCACGCGTTCTTCCCCGAAACCTATGTGCCGGGAGCCAGCGAGCGTATGTTGCTCTATCGCGAGCTGGACGGACTCACTACTGATGAGCAAATTGCGGATTTCCGCCAGTGCATGACCGACCGCTTTGGCGCATTGCCGCCCGAAGGCGAGGAACTGTTGCGCATCGTACCTCTGCGCCGTCTCGGGCGCAAGGTGGGAGCAGAGCGACTGACACTAAAGAATGGGCGCATGACTCTTTATTTCGTTTCGAAATATGATTCGCCGTTCTATCAGAGTTCCACCTTCGACCGCCTCATTCAGTATGCCGCGCAAAACTATCGCACCACAGAATTGAAAGAAAGTGCGGGCAAACGCCGTATGGTTATCAAAAACGTTCCCACGGTGGAGCGCGCTCTCAGTCTACTCAAAAAAATCACGGAATAAGGCATTGCGCATCGCGGGCAACTTCAGCTCTGAAAACTACTTGCCCATTCTATACCATCTTGCTCAAAACGGTTAGAGAATCTACGAGAAGTGCCGACTTCCTTGTTCTGCCACATGCCTCGCGCGTTCTTTGGCTAAATATTATTCCTACTAAAAAACATTCTCTCTTATCAATATGAATCTAAAAACACTTTTCTGCTCTTCGGAGAAGGCTAAGCGAATCAACCCTCTCTACTTGATTGGCGGCCACTTCTTGTCGTTGTATCTCATCATTGGTTTCATCTTGCGCATCGTGCTTATGGCCTTTTCTCCAGCCGATGCCACTTACACGGCGATGGGCATATTGCGCGGTCTCACCGTTGGACTTCTGTCCGACTTTGGTATGGGACTGCTGCTCCTCATCCCGCTCTTTGTTTTCTACATAGGGCTCAACGAATACAAATATAAGAAGTACGCAGCCTTCTCCATCTGCCTGCTGCTCATTGCAGGATTGGCTTATGCCTTTTGGCCTGGATCCATTTTTCGCCAGTATGGTGGCGGTGCTCCGCGCATTGCGCAAATTTTCTTGGGATGGAAACTCCTGAGTTTCTCCATTCGCGCCTTCATTCCGCGCATACGCAAAGCATGGCGCGCCTGCACGCTTTATCTCACATGGGGCATCTATATACTATTGTTATTAGTGGTCTCTGCGGGCGAGTTCTTTTTCTGGGAGGAATTTGGCGTGCGCTACAATTTCATCGCCGTGGACTATCTGGTCTATACACACGAAGTCATTGGCAACATTATGGAGTCCTATTCCATCACTCCTTTAATAGCCGTTCTCCTACTGATCACGCTGGGCCTCATCTTGGCGGTCGTGCGCAAACGCCGTTTCCAGTTGGAGGGAAATTATAACCTCCGTCGCTTCGGTTTTGAAACGCTGCTGGCTATGGTGCTTGTTAGTGCGGGCTTTGGAGCTACCTCACTGACGCACAACCTTGACGCCAACAATCAGTATGTCACGCAAATCGAGCAGAATGGCGCGTACGACTTTGTGCGGGCTTTTTTGAACAACAAACTGGAGTATGACAAGTTCTACACGATGCTCCCACCAGCACAATGCGAGGCGCTCTATCGCCAGCAAACAGGCTTGGATGCCAACGGGACGAAGCAACTCTCAGATGGGCAAGGAGCTGAAAAATGCAATATCGTATTGATCACGGTGGAGAGTTTGAGCGCCGACTTCCTTACGCGCTACGGCAACAAGGAGGGACTGACGCCCTACATCGACCGCCTGATGGCGCAGAGCCTTGTTTTCGACAGTCTTTACGCGTGCGGAAATCGCACCGTGAGAGGTTTGGAGGCTCTTTCGCTTTGCATCCCGCCCCACGCAGGGGAGAGTGTCATCAAGCAGAAGAACAACCGCATGGGCGCACTCTCTGTGGGCTATCAGCTCAGTAAGTTGGGCTACACCACGCAGTTTCTCTATGGTGGCTACAGTTATTTCGACAACATGGGCGACTATTTCTCCCACAATGGTTATGAGGTCATTGATCGCTCCAACATAGCTAAACAGAACATCACCTTTGCCAACATTTGGGGCGTTTGTGATGAGGATATTTTCAACAAAGGCTTGGAGGTGTTTGATGCCGACGCAAAAACAGGTAAACCTTTCTTTGCGCAATTCATGACGACAAGCAACCACCGCCCATACACTTATCCTACGGAGAAAATACATGTCGAAGGAAATCCCTATACGCGCAACGCTGCAGTGAAATACACCGACTACGCTATCGGAGACTTCCTCAACAAGGCCGCGAAGAAACCATGGTTCAAAAATACGGTGTTCATCATCATTGCCGACCACTGCGCTTCGAGTGCAGGCAAAACCTCGCTGCCACTGGAGAAATACCACATCCCGTGCCTCATCTTCAGCCCCGGACGCATCCAGCCACAGATTGTGAGCAAAGTGTGCTCGCAAATAGACATTTTGCCCACACTCTTCTCCATCCTTCACCTCCCGGCTAAAGTTAGCTTTGCGGGCAACGATATTCTTTCGCCCAACTTCAAGGAGCGGGCTTTCCTCGCCACCTATCAAGATTTGGGTTACTATGAGAACCACGTTCTCACAGTGCTTTCGCCCGTGAGGAAAGTGCAGCAATACGCCGTTCGCCCTAATCCCGATGGCACTTTCGAGGAGACGCTGCTCCAAAAGCAGAACGTAGGACTGACGCAAAAAGCAGTAAGTTTTTATCAGACGGTGAATAAATAAAAAACATCTTCTGCAGCCCCTTCCCCACTTGGAGAAGGGGCTGTTTGCTTCTCTGTTGAAACCTTCGCTGCCCAGCTTCCCTCTCCCTACTTGAAAATCTGCCGCACCACAAGAAACTTTGTAGCGACAATTTTCACAAAAGAATGTAAACAGAATTCGTATTCTAACAAGGTGAGAATGGCTTCAAAACCCAATCACAGAAAGTGGGACATCAGACAACGCTGATTCCTCGGACTCGTCCAATAAGCCTATCAAAAAATGCAATAAGGCTATCGACTGACACAATAAGACTGCCAGCTGACAGCCTTATTGTGTTTTTGAATAGAATAAGGAAAACTACACCTTTTCGACACATAGAAAAAACTAAAATTATAAGAGAACGACTCATTTCTCTTTTGTTTCTCAAGAAAAACGAGATGCACGTTGTAGCGATACTCCAGTTTTTATGTTTTACAGCAGCTTCCTCAACACATCCTTAGGCAATTCTGCATCAGAACAAAAAAGCAGAGTGTAAAGTATAATTACCCCGAGAAACACCTCTTAATTCTGCGTCACCCCACAAATTTTAATGTGTACCTCTCCTATTTTGGCGCACAGTTTGCAATAGGTGCAAACAACTAAGAAGCAAACAAGTGTTGCCATCTGAGAGCAGTTCGCCATTCGCAAACACGCATCAGACAAAATGACCTCACATAGCAGAAACTAAAAAGAAGTGGGCCGTATCTTTGCCCTTCCTCCAGAAAGTTTCGATAAAGGAACAACAAAAAATATCTTTTTCTCTGTCAGGTTCAAATTTTGGCACGCCTCTTGCAAATAAGATAAGCAAATCACAAAAGAGAGTGTGTGGAAACACCACTCCAATTAATATTAGATAATAACAAAATAAAAAAATACAATTATGGGAAAGATTATTGGTATAGACTTAGGTACAACGAACAGCTGTGTTTCCGTATTCGAAGGTAACGAGCCCGTTGTTATTGCTAACAGTGAAGGCAAGCGCACAACTCCTTCTGTAGTAGCATTTGTTGAAGGTGGCGAACGCAAAGTGGGCGACCCCGCAAAGCGCCAAGCCATCACCAACCCGAAGCGTACGGTTTATTCTATCAAGCGCTTCATGGGTGAAACCTACGACCAAGTGACAAAAGAAATTGCACGTATGCCCTACGAGGTTGTAAAGGGAGAAAACAACACTCCGCGCGTTAAAATTGACGACCGCCAGTATACTCCGCAGGAAATCAGTGCAATGATTCTTCAGAAGATGAAGAAAACAGCCGAGGACTACCTCGGACAGGAGGTAAAAGAAGCTGTGATCACAGTTCCAGCTTACTTCTCCGACTCTCAGCGTCAGGCTACTAAAGAAGCAGGTCAGATTGCCGGCCTCGAGGTAAAGCGTATCGTGAATGAGCCTACTGCGGCTGCTCTTGCTTATGGTTTGGAGAAGTCTAAGAAGGACATGAAGATTGCCGTATTCGACCTCGGTGGTGGTACGTTCGATATCTCTATCCTCGAATTGGGTGGAGGCGTATTTGAAGTACTCTCAACAAACGGTAACACTCACCTGGGTGGTGACGACTTCGACCATGTTATCATCAACTGGTTGGTAGAAGAATTTAAGAACGATGAGGGTGCTGATTTGACGCAAGACCCGATGGCAATGCAGCGCTTGAAAGAAGCTGCTGAAAAGGCTAAGATTGAGCTGTCTTCTACTACGACAACCGAAATCAACCTGCCTTACATCATGCCAGTAGGCGGTGTGCCCAAGCACCTCGTTAAGACGCTGACACGCGCTAAGTTCGAGCAACTTGCTCATCAGCTCATCGAGGATTGTAAAGTTCCTTGCCAGGAAGCACTGCAAAGCGCAGGTCTCAACACTAGCGATATCGACGAGGTGATCCTCGTGGGTGGTTCCAGTCGTATTCCTGCTGTTCAGGAAATGGTGAAGAACTTCTTCGGCAAAGAGCCCAGCAAGGGTGTTAACCCAGATGAGGTAGTAGCTGTAGGTGCTGCCGTCCAGGGCGCTATTATGAACAAGGAAGAAGGTGTAGGCGACATCGTTCTCCTCGACGTTACTCCGCTGAGTCTCGGTATCGAAACCATGGGTGGCGTTATGACAAAACTGATTGAAGCCAATGCTACCATTCCTTGCAAGAAGAGCCAGGTGTTCTCAACGGCTGAAGACAACCAGCCCGAAGTGACTATCCACGTGCTCCAGGGCGAGCGTCCTATGGCAGCTCAGAACAAGAGCATCGGTCGCTTCAATCTCGCGGGCATCGCTCCAGCTCGTCGCGGTATCCCTCAAATTGAAGTAACGTTCGACATCGACGCCAACGGTATCTTGAACGTAAGTGCTAAGGACAAAGCTACGGGTAAAGAACAGGCCATCCGCATCGAAGCATCTTCAGGCTTGAGCCAGGAAGAAATCGACCGTATGAAGGCAGAAGCACAAGCCAACGAAGAGGCCGACAAGAAGGAAAAAGAGCGCATCGACAAGCTCAACCAAGCTGACTCTATGGCGTTCCAGACTGAGAACCAGCTCAAGGATCTTGGCGACAAGCTCCCCGCTGACAAGAAGTCTGTCATCGAGGCCGCTCTCCAGAAGCTGAAAGACGCTCACAAGGCTCAAGACATCAACGCTATCGATGCTGCTATCAAAGAGCTCAATGATGCTTGGCAAGCAGCCAGTGCAGATATGTACCAGCAAACAGGCGGTGCTCAACAGCCTGGTGCTGACGCCGGTTTCCAAGGTGGTGCTCAGCAAGGCGCTCAATCCAAGGACGACATCCAAGATGCCGACTTTGAGGAAGTGAAGTAAAAGCATTAAATGCACTAACTAAATAGAAGAAATCCCAGTAACTCTCAACAGTTACTGGGATTTTTGCATACTCTAAATACTCTTCACTTTCCTTTTACCTTTCCATACAATTATTTACTATATTTGCAACTCATGCGCACTGCAATCAGAGCCAACCAATCTTTGCACTACTTTCCGCAGATAAGACTCCTCAAATCCTCGCGCAGAATCTGATAACACCCCAGATGAGCAACTTTATTATGGTAGAGCATAAAAAATCAATTCGCTTCTTCAACGACCGTGAAGTAAGAGCGGTATGGGACGACGAACACAATAAGTGGTGGTTCTCTGTACTGGACATCATCGCTGCGATTAACGAGCAAGATAATTACCAAAAGACAAGGAACTATTGGAAGTATCTTAAAACAAAGTTGAAGAAGGAGAATAAGGAACTGGTTAGTGTCACTAACCAGTTGAAGTTACAAGCCCCAGATGGAAAAAAACGATTGACAGATACGTTTGATGCAGAGGGCGTAACTCTTCTGGCAAAAGCAATACCCAATGTCAAGGCAATGGGATTTCTTGATTGGTTTACCTACAGCGACAACACCATTGACGGACAGAGTAAGAAGAAAGCATATCAACTCTTTGAAAGTGGCATCTTGCAAACGGCGGAACCTGGCAGTATCAAGTGTCTGCAACAGATACACGCTTATCTCTTTGGAGGACTGTATGACTTTGCAGGACAAATCCGTACCAAGAATATTTCAAAAGGTGGTTTTACCTTTGCTAATTGTATGCACTTCCCTGAAACTCTGCAAACAATAGAACGAATGCCCGAAACAACCTTTGATGAGATTATGGACAAATATGTTGAAATGAAAATTCGTGCCAATGAGTACCATGTGAACTCGTTCGCAGATGGTCGAGTGCAGCCGAATTTATGCAATGTTGCCCATCCTTTTATGGAGGGTAATGGTCGCACCACTCGCATTTGGCTCGACCTCATGCTGAAACGTTCTCTCAAAAGGTGTGTGGATTGGAGTCAGATAAATAAAAACGAATATCTATCAGCAATGCGTGAAAGTATTTCTGAAAGTACACACATCAAGTCTTTAGTACAGCCTGCACTCACCACAATGATTGACGACCGAGAAATGTTTATGAAAGGGATTGATTATTCGTATTATTATGAGCAGAATGATTGATTATTAAATAAGATATCGGTCCTGTTATGAAACTAATCCTTGCTTCTATGACGCCTTGCCCAAACCACAAACAGCAAATGACATCAAGAACAATGAAAAATTAGTTATCATCACAAAAGGGCTTATGACTCTTTGCATAGGAATCGTACCATTGATTAGTAAAAATAGTATCTGCACGTGGTATACATAAGATGATTACTCAAAAAGTATCATTTCGTTCAAGAGAACTGCCAATGCTTTGGAGAATGTCATTAAGTAATGTAAGCAGTGGAATGATAACAGTTCGGGAATTCTCGAAATTCATACAGCAGAGAAATAAAAGATAAATGCAAATAACTTGGGAATGGTAACTGAACCACAAAAAATATATTTATGAACAAAATTAGTAAAATAGAGGGATTATCACCCGATGACCTGAAAAAAGTATTTATAAAAATAATTGAACAAATAGGATTTTGCGAACCAACAACATTACAAGAAAACATAATACAGTGTTCTCAGATAAATCCTTTAGGAAAAACTTCCCAATGCTTTTTATTAATCTCTTCACATCTAACAGGATCGGTAAATATGGAAGAGATTAGCATGTTAATACATGAAGTTCAAAATAAGTCTAATTCAAATACAATCTCTATCGTATCTCCTTTTCATATTTCAAATGGATTTAAGAAAGAAATCTCTAAATTACAGGAAAACATATCTATCGAATATATTGACCGTGATAAATTAATTAAATTAATTGATGATCATTATAAGGATTTTTGGCGACATGATGACCAAATCCTATTGCGATACGAAAACGATTATCAAGAAAAAGTCTCTAATGATAATCAATTAAGAAGATTACAGCTTCCATCAGAAAAGTATAATCGTCTTTTGAGTATTTATATATCTCCTACATTATCTACACTTGTTGAGGATCCAAAAACGAAAACCATCATCCGAAAAAAAGCCGATATTAATTCCTTGCTGTTAGACAATAAACCTACACTCATATCTGGTCTATCGGGATCTGGTAAAACCACCTTATTGAAAAATATTGGACTAGAAATTATTAAAAGAAATACAAATGAAAAATCCTTAAGGACAATTCCTTTCTATATTTTTTCTATGGAGTTTCTAGAAAATGATTTTGATATAGTCAAAATCATAAGGCTTAAGATGGATAAGTATTTACAAGGACGTGATTTAAAGGATATTACAAAGGAATATAATATTCAAATACTTGTTGATAGCATTGATGAATTTGACAAAGATTATCAAGAGAAAATCCTAAAAGACTTACATAAACTTTATAAAAAGTTTGGTGTTAATTATTTCATTGGGACACGCGAAAGTGATAAGCTCAATGATTTGAGTAATTCTGAAGATTTACGTTCATTTGAGATTGCACGCTTCAATACAGAACAGATTAAGAGGTTTGTTAGCAACTTTCTATCTGATGATAATAAAACGAACAATCTTTTAGATGCCCTTCGTGAAAATAAAATTTTAGAACGACTTCCCATCACACCCCTTACGCTTTCATTAATTACAATATTATACGAAGAAACCGACTTTGAAATCCCCGCAACAATAACAGATATATATAAAAATTTTAACACACTAATTGTGGGTAGAGGAGTTGTATCTTCAAAAATCGAATTTATTGATATCTCATTTAAAGAAAGAATCCTATCCGTCTATGCCCTTCATTTAATGGATGACGTAGAACATCATAAGCCTTTGTCTCAAACAGAATTTATTGACTTTTTTGTCGATTTCTTTCAGGATAAGACTTTACCAATAAAAGAAGGACAGCTTCGAGATGTCCTTGAATATTTGATTGCTAATACAGGGATTTTATATATTAAGGAGAGGCAATGGGTTGCATTTACTCATGACTCTTATATGGAATTTTACGCCGCATTAGAAATATTCAATTATAACAGAGAGCTTGAACCCAAACTAATAGAAAACTTCTATGATTTACAATGGCAGAATGTGGCTATATTTTACGCAGGAATGACCAAAGACATGCCTGATTTTGCAAATAAAGTCTTAAATAAAATAAAGCATACATCCAAATGGTTTGATCTCTTAGCTTGTGTCCAAGGTGGAGGTTACATTGCACAAGCATTATATTTGACAGACAATAATATCCGAAAAGATATTGTCTTATCTGTCCTTGATGTGGTTCTTGAATGTAATGAATGGCTAAAAAAAATAGCAACAGATCAATCTACGATTTTCAAGAACTATAAATTGCCTATTATTCATCTAATAAACTTCTTACATTTCTATGAAATGTTCAATTCAATAACACTTGCAGAGCCACTACAACTATCTTTTAATGAATTAAAAGATAAACATCGCCAGATTGTTGAAGACAATAGTAATGGTGATAAGTCACAATTACCTGCTCTCGGATTCAAGTTGTTAGAATTAGCATTTACAATGGATTCAAAAAGAATAAATCGCTCTCAGCCTTTAGAAGACATACTTTTAAATGAACACATACTGAAGGATCCTAATTTATATATACTTGCAGACTTTTCACTAAGCCTTATGGGTAAAAATAAAGGTTCTTCCGTTAAATGGATAGATATCTCTGATTAGTTATATATAAAAAGCTGGTATTATGTATCTTTGTAGTGACCAAACTTCAAAAACATGAATACCAGCATAATGCAAAACGCCTTAGGCGTCTCCCAACAAGATTGTCAGAATCTGCGCTACGAAGGTAATAACTTAGTTTTAGAAATCCAAACTCCAAAGGAAAAACTTTGTTGTCCTGTATGTGGAAGTCATAATATTAATCGTAACGGCAGTCATATTCGTCGCTTTGTAAGTGTTCCTATAGGTCTGAGCAAGACTTATATAGACATGCGTGTACAGCGTATTCAATGTCACGACTGTGGCTGTATCAAACAAGAAAACGTCGCCTTTGCGAAAGGGAAACGCCGGCACACAATAGCCTTTGCGAATATGGTGCTTGACTTGTCTCGCTTTGCTACAATCCAGGACATATCATGGTTTCTTCAGGTATCTTGGGATGTAGTGCGTAATATACAGATGGAGTTTCTGCAGTCGAATTACTCCAACCCAGACCTTTCTACTTTAAGACGTATTTCCATTGATGAGTTCGCCACTCATAAAGGGCATGTATACAAGACCATAGTTGTAGATTTGGATAATGGTCATATTGTTTATGTCGGTGATGGTAATGGCAAGAATGCTCTTGATGGATTCTGGGAACGGCTCGGTAAAGACAAAGAGCATATACAAGCAGTGTGTACAGACCTTTCTGCAGCATATACAAGAGCTGTGAGTGAGCACCTTCCCAATGCAGCACTTGTAGTAGACCACTTTCATGTAACCAAGCTTATGAACGAAAAGCTGGACTTGCTAAGAAGACAGTTATGGCATGTGGAAAAGGACGTCAACAAGCGTAAAGTAATCAAAGGAACACGTTGGTTGTTGCTTAGAAATGGAAATGATATTTTTGATCATGCACACAGAAATAGACTGGAGAACGCCCTAAGCCTAAACCGTCCGCTAATGATTGCCTATTATCTCAAAGAAGATCTTAAGGAAATATGGAATCAGTGTAGTAAGCAAAAGGCTAAAGCTGTGTTGGATGAATGGGTAAAGCAAGCTATAGAATCCAAAATACAGCCATTAATGAAAATGGCGTCAACTATTAGAGCATACAAGACATATATATTAGCATGGTATGACCATTATATAACAAACGGAACTATAGAAGGAATTAACAACAAAATAAAGGTTTTGAAAAGACAGATATATGGGTTCAGAAATGAAGAATACTTCAAATTAAGACTATATGCACTGCATGATAGACGTCTACGCATTTAACGGAAGAACCAAAATAAATACAAGGAAGTTAGAAATGAAATAAAAAGGAAATTTTCTCTATCTACAGATATTAGAAGCAAACTGGTTGATGACAACACATCTAGAATACGTTTTTCTCTATTGGATACAATACAACCTAATAGAAAAGTAAAGATACTAGTTGAGGGGAAAACTGATGTAACTATATTGGAACATGCATTTATGGTATTAACCAATGGATCTATTCCATACTGGAAAGCTAGTATGGCAACATCCAATGGAACTACTGGTTCTTCAGCCAGTGTATCTAGAGCAGTTGCAACAGCAGTATCATTCAAAGACGACTATGACACAATTATTGGTTTATTTGACCATGACGCCGCAGGGCTTAAAGAATATCGTTATCTCCAACATGACTTTAATGAAAAAAAAGTTGACTATATAAAAAAGCATAAAGAAGGAAGTGTTTTTCTACTAACTTTACCGATTCCAGACTCAATGAGTCAATATCTGCAGTCAAAACAAGAATTTAATTTTTTTGAAATTGAGCATTACTTTGGCCATGATTTTTTGCAGAAATACGATATGCTTAAAATAACACCTATTGCAGATATATTTACTATAAACGAAAAGAAAAAAGCTAACTTCGCTAATATGATTACCCAAATATCAGATATAAATATATTTAATAAATTTATAGATCTATTCAAAGCAATCGATGAAATTTGTCATGTAGAAATAAACTATGAAGTATAGAGTTGAGTGATAACATCCAAGATGTTTTTCAATCAATACCACTCTAATTGAGGAAACTTTTTTGTACCATGCAAATATAATTTGCTGATAATCAGTGTAGGATATATTTGAGAAAGTGAAGTAAAGAATACAACAAGTATCTTCAACAAAAGAGAGGAATTCTGATATTCTTCTCTTTTTTTATATTTAAATTAGACATTGAGAAAAGAATATATCTTAAAATAGGTAGTAGAATAGGAGTCTGGAGAGAAAAAGCACCTGAAACTCACTAAGAATCTTTTTTAATAAAAGGAATTCCTGTTTTTTGTTTTTCCATTTATCAAACATTTAAGGGTAAGAAAGTTCAAGATAGTATCTAAAGATAAAGCTATGATTCTAGATTTGGTAAGGACTAGGGTTGAAAAGTGGATGTAGGAATTCACTTGCTAGATTTATATTACCGAAAGATTGCTATGAGACTTTTTAGATAGAAAAGACACGAGTTTTTATTATATTTGCAAACAGAAGGATTTGGACATCTGCACAACAGAAAAGACTAAGATGAACAACCTTACAGTTATGTTTTACCCTCCAAAGAGATAATAATATGCAAATACTGCTGGCTTGTGCTAAAATAATGAATGCGCAGACGAGTACGCAAGTGCCCTGCACCTCTCGCCCATGCTTTGAAGCCGAGGCCGAACGCTTTGCGCTGGAGGTGAGCCAATGGGATGTGGAAGAGGTGAGGAACGCACTGAATTGCAGTCCACAACTGGCGGCAGAGAACCTTTTGCGCTACCAGTCGTTCAGAGAAGAGGATGAGAAAATGCCTGCCATTTTGGCCTATTTCGGACAAGCTTACAAGCACTTGAAAGCGGCAGAATTTTCGGCCGATGACTTCCGTTTTGCACAAGAGCATCTCTTCATCACTTCTTTTCTCTACGGGCTTTTGCGTCCGCTCGACCTCATCCACCCCTACCGCATGGAAGGCAAGGTGAAGTTGGAAGCCACCGAAGAACGCACCATGTTTGATTTTTGGAAGCCGCGGCTGACGGAGGAACTCATCCGTGCCGTGCAGTCCGACGATAGTATCCTTGTGCACTTGGCCACAAAGGAGATGGAGCACCTCTTCGATTGGAAGCGTGTCAAGAAAGAAGTGCGTGTGATTCAGCCCACGTTCTACATTGAGAAGAACGGCCGCATGGTTTCTCCAGCGATGTATGCCAAGAGTTGCCGCGGGGCGATGACGCGGGAGATTATAAAACAAGCAAGAGACCTACGCCAGTTAGTCTCCGAGGGAGAAAGCGTGGAAGCATTCCTACAAAGAATTCAAGACGATTTAGACATTCAATTATAACCCCTAAATGCGTTCCGCTTCAAACTACAGGAGAGAGCTTTCCCTTCATTGAGAGAAGAAAAGGAGCTTCAATTTTAAACTTACAATTATGGAAATAGGACAAAAGCTGCCGGAAGTGCTGGGCGTAGACCAGGACGGCAAAGAATGGACAATGAGCGAGCTGAGAGGCTCAAAAGTAGTGCTATACATTTATCCTCGCGATTCTACTCCGGGTTGCACCAATCAGGCCTGCAACCTGCGCGACAATTACGAACGTTTCCTTGCGCAAGGCTATAAGGTACTTGGATGCAGCATTCAAGACGAGAAATCGCACAAGAAGTTTATCGAAAAATATCAACTCCCCTTCCCGCTCATTTGCGACACGGAGAAGCGCCTCGTTGAAGCCCTTGGCGTGTACGGAGAAAAGAAGATGTACGGCCGCACCACAATGGGCGTGTTCCGCACCACGTTTATCACCGATGAACAAGGCGTTATCACGCGTATTATGACCCCGAAAGAAATCAAGGTGAAGGAGCATTCCGCACAGATCTTAGGAGAATAATAAAGTCTTCATATAACTCCATTTACTGTAAAGGTGATATCGTCTCACCTTTACAGTATTCACTATAAAAGAAGCATAAGACAAATTTAGAGATATCTTATCTTGTCAACATTTTTCGCAGTCTATAGCCTCAAGAGAGGCTCAAAAATCAAATCCTTCGCCTACGACCGAAAAGAACGCCTATTTTTTGCATCAAAAAAATAGGCCTATTTTCAATTTCTATAGGGCAAATTAAAATTTCTCGCCGAGGAATTTTAATTTCTCGCCGAGGAATTGAAAATATAATAAGGAAATTCTTGGATAGAATAAGGATATTTTCAGATAGAATAAGGCTGTCAGCTGACAGAATAAGCTAAAAAACGCATTTTTTAGAGAAAAATCTCCCTTTCTTTAGCATTCCGACCAATCAAACTAAGCAAAACAAGCGAACAGGCCGATAAAAAAACACAAAAAAGGTTGTTTCCGTTTCTAGAACCAGAAAAGCGTTTGTAAATTAAAGCTCACAAAAAATAAGAAAGCAACCATGATAATTTACATCACAGAGTTATTGTTTTGAGAATCGTTCCGTCCAAGAGGCGCACACTGAGATTTCCGTTCTCCAGCGTGCAGAACGTGGCGGGACGCTGTTGCTTCGGGAAGGTGGTACTACCCGTGTTGCAAATCACCCTACCCTGTTCGTCGCGTTCCAGCTTCCACAGATGGGTATGCCCATAAATAAAAACGTCGAAACCGGCACGCGGCAAATTCTGTTCACCATACACATGACCGTGAGTCAAGAATATCCGTTGCCCGCCCTCAACAAGTAGCGCATAGTCGCTAAGTATCGGAAAATCGAGTAGCATCTGATCCACCTCGCTATCACAGTTTCCACGAATGGCCACAATGCGATCAGCCAAAGGGTTGAGATGCTCCACAATACCTTTAGGGTCTAAGCCTTCAGGCAAACCATTGCGAGGACCATAATTGATAATGTCGCCCAAGATACAAAGCATATCGTAATGCTCCTTATGGAAGAAATCGAGCACGCGCTCCAAAGCCGGCAGAGAGCCGTGAATATCAGAAACTATGAGATATTTCATACACATAAAAATACGGATGTAGCCCCCTTTTGAGGCTTTCCACCCATGATGAGGTGCAAAACTACAAACTTTTTCACTGATAATAGGCTTATTTCTCCTCTCAAGGAGTATTTTTGCAGTTAAGTATGGAATTTAGAACAATAGTTGATTTACCCAAAACAGCCTTGATGGTGACGCCCGCAAGCCGCGTCCTGCTGATAGGGTCTTGTTTTGCCGACAGCATAGGCGCTCGCATGAAGGAGGCTCTCCCCGACGGACAAGTGTGTGTCAATCCTTTTGGCGTGCTCTATAATCCTGAGAGCATCCGCATGGCGTTGGAAATTTTGCTGGAAGGCTCGTTGTTCTTTCCAGATTCCTACATCTTCAAGGGTCGCGATGGGCTGTGGCACAGTTGGCTTCATTCCACGCATTTTTCCGCCCAAGAGCGCATCAACTGTAAGCGAAAAATCATGGAGGCTTTTGAGAGAGCCTCCACTTTGCTACGCGAAGCCGACATTCTCACTATCACGCTGGGCACTAACCACGCCTATCTGCACCGCACACAAGGCTATGTGGTGGGTAACTGCCACAAAGAGTTGGCCACAACGTTTCAAGAACAAATCATAGACCTTGAAACAATTTGCAACGCTTGGAATCCACTACTCGAAGCTCTTGCGCGTGAACTCCCACGGCTGAAAGTGCTCTTCACCATTAGTCCTTATCGCTATGCAAAATATGGAATGCACGGCAACCAACTGGCAAAATCTACGCTTATGCTGGCTGTTGACCGACTTTGTGCGGACAATGATAACGCGTTCTATTTTCCTGCCTACGAAATCGTGACAGACGAGCTGCGCGATTATCGCTTCTTCGATGCCGATATGCTGCATCCTTCGGCCCAAGCATCCGACTATGTTTGGCAACGTTTCCGCGAATGGACTTTCTCTCCCGAAACAAGCCGACAGGCACAAACGCTGGAGAAAGAACGCCGCCGAACCGCTCACAAACCCATAGCTGCAGATAAGCCTATGGCAGAAGAACCTCGATTATTTTAGGATAAAAGAAAACAAAATAAATACGTCTCATAACGGGATAATAATTATGCATTATTCTCTTGAAAAAGTTATTGCGCTCATTGGAGCGCGTCTGTTTGGCCATCACTTGGATGCCCAAATCGACTGGTTGCTGACGGACAGCCGCTCTTTAGCCTTTCCCGAAACGTCGCTCTTTTTCGCCCTGCGCACGAAGCGCAACGACGGCCATAAGTACATCGCCGACCTCTATCGCCGCGGTGTGCGCAACTTTGTTGTTGGAACTGTCCCTGACCATTATGAGGAACTCTATCCCGAAGCTAACTTCCTTTTGGTTATCTCGCCGCTCAAAGCTCTCCAGCGATTGGCTGAACGCCACCGCGAAGCTTTCTCCATTCCAATTATCGGTGTGACAGGCAGCAATGGTAAGACGATTGTTAAGGAATGGCTCTATCAGTTGCTATCTCCTTCAATGGTTGTCACCCGCTCCCCGCGCTCCTACAACTCACAAGTGGGAGTACCGCTTTCCGTTTGTTTGCTCAACGAACAGAGCCAGATAGGTATCTTCGAAGCGGGCATCAGCCAGCCCGATGAGATGCAAACCCTGCGCGCCATGATCCAACCCACCATTGGCGTAATGACCAATATCGGGCAAGCTCATCAAGAGAATTTTGCCACTATAGAAGAGAAATGCTTGGAGAAGCTGAGCCTTTTCAAAGATACTAATATCCTCATCTACGATGGTGACGACCCCGTGATCTCCGATTGTGTCCAACGCTCGCTCTATACGGGAGATCTATTGGCATGGTCGCGCAAAGATGCCGATAGTCCTCTGTTTATCCACACCATTAAGAAGAATGAAACTTCTACAGAGATAGCCTATGCCTACCTCAAGAAAAACTATGAAATGACTATTCCGTTCGTTGACGACGCTTCTATTCAGAACGCTCTCAACGCGCTGGCCGTCTGTCTCTACCTCCACATCAGCCCTTCCGTTATTGCCGAGCGCATGAAGAAGCTCGAACCTGTGGCAATGCGCCTAGAGGTGAAACAAGGCGTAAGAGGCTGCACCATTATCAACGATAGCTACAACAACGATGTTAACTCACTCGACATCGCACTGGACTTTATGAGTCGCCGCCCCGACCAAAACGGCATGACGCGTACACTCATCCTCAGCGACATCCAGCAGAGCGGAATGAGTCACGAAGATCTCTACGCGAAAGTGGCAGATATGGTTCACTCGCGCGGCATCAACCGCATCATTGGTGTAGGCCCTCAGATTTCAGCTGCCCACTCCGCGTTTACAATCAAAAAGCGCTTTTTCCCTTCTACCGAGGCGTTGCTGGAGAGTGGCGTGCTCAACGAGATACAACACGAACTCGTATTGCTGAAAGGTGCACGCGAATTCAATTTTGAGGAACTCACCGAACTTCTCTCCTTGAAAGTGCACGAGACAACGCTCGAAGTGAACCTCGAAGCCCTTTCGGAGAATCTCAACTTCTACCGTTCGTTCATGAAGCCCGAGACAAAGCTTGTTTGCATGATCAAAGCCTCCGCTTACGGGGCTGGAAGCATCGAGATAGCTAAGACGCTGCAAGATAGAGGGGTCGACTACTTGGCGGTGGCCGTTGCCGACGAGGGCGCAGACCTCCGAAAGGCGGGCATCACGGCTAACATCATCATCATGAACCCCGAGATGTCATCCTTCAATACGTTGTTCGAATACGACCTTGAGCCGGAGGTTTACAACTTCCGCTTGCTCGAAGCACTCATTAAGGCGGCACGTAAACAGGGTATTTCTAATTTCCCCGTTCATATTAAACTCGACACGGGCATGCACCGTCTGGGCTTCAATCCTAAGACAGATATGCCGCAACTCATTGATCGTCTCAAACATCAGTCAGCGCTCATCCCGCGCTCCGTATTCTCTCATTTCGTGGGTAGCGACAGTCCAAAATTCGATGAGTTCAGCGCACAGCAGTTCAAGCTCTTCGATGAGGGTTCAAGGCAGTTGCAACAGGCTTTCTCCCACAAGATTCTGCGCCATATCTGTAATTCGGCGGGTATCGAGCGTTTCCCAGAGCGCCACCTTGATATGTGCCGCCTCGGATTGGGCTTATACGGCATCGACCCTATCGATAACCACGTCATCCATAATCTGTCGTCGCTCAAAACTACTATCTTGCAAATTCGCGACGTTGCGCCGGGTGATACGGTAGGTTACAGTCGGAAGGGAACTATCACGCGCCCCAGCCGCATTGCTGCCATCCCTATTGGCTATGCTGACGGCCTCAACCGCCATCTGGGTAATGGCCATTGCTATTGCCTTGTCAATGGGCAGAAGGCTTACTATGTGGGAAATATCTGTATGGATGTGTGCATGATTGATGTCACGGACATTCCTTGCCACGAGGGCGACAGCGTTGAGATATTTGGCGACCACCTCCCAGTAACCGTACTGAGCGATGTCTTGCAGACCATTCCCTACGAGGTACTCACAAGTATCAGCGAACGCGTGAAGAGAGTGTATTTCCAGTAAAAAAACGCCAAGATGATAGAGATAGCCCTTCATCAGCTTCAGTTCTACGCTTTTCACGGCTGCTTGCCGCAAGAGCGCGTAGTGGGCGGCGACTACACCGTTGATGTACACCTCATTCTCCCCGATGCCACCACGGCCATAGAGGAGGACGATTTGAATGGAACGGTCAATTACGCCAGTGTCTATGAGATTGTACGCGAAGAAATGGAGCAACCCTCCAACCTCCTTGAGCACGTTTGCGGCCGCATCAACCGCCGCCTGCTCACTACTTTCCCGCTCATCAGTGCCGTCACCCTGACGCTCACCAAAGTAAACCCGCCCATCGGTGCCGCCTGCCTAGGTGCGAGTGTCACGCTGACAACGAAGCGAGAAGATGTCTGAATCACACTTTTTCGAAGACTAAAATCGGATTTTAACACACTTTTTCGAAGATAAAACAAGGAAAAATCACACTTTTTCGAAGATACAAAACAAGAAATACTACATTTTTTCGAAGATAAGCCTACAAAACTGCCGCCTGTTCCATCTCGGAACAGGCGGCAGAACTTATTTTATGAGGTATAATACGCTTGTCACTATCCGCAACGGCTGGCGCCGCAGTTTTTACAGATCAGGCAGCCTTCTTGATAAACAAGACTTTCGTGACCACAATTGGGACATTTCAGACCTTTAGCAGCCGTTCCATCTTGTATGTACTTCTTCAAGGCGCGCTCAACACCGGCTTTCCACGTGTTGATGCTCTCGCTCTCCATCTGCATAGAACTAACGAGTTTGATAACATTCTCAATCGGCATACGGTAGCGAAGGATTCCTGAAATCAATTTGGCATAGTTCCAGAACTCTTTGTTGAATTTCTCAGACAAACCTTCTACTGTCGTTTTATAGCCGCGCTTGTTTTCAAACTGGAAATCGTAACGATGCATTCCATCTTGTCCAGCAGCCTTAATAATGTGTCCTTTTGTCACACTCTTGGGCAATACGATACCTTCGTCATCGTCCTGCAAACCTGTGAAGATTTCGTAGGGACGGCCATCGAGCAGCCCAACAAAAGCCACCCATTTTTCTTTGTTATTTTGGAAACGAACGACATCACATTCCAGTACATCGGGGCGTTTCTCCACCACTTCAGGGGGTTGGCAATCTTGAGTCTTTTTCTCTTTCTTCTTGCTAACGCTTATCATAACGCCCGAGCGACTTCCATCTCGATAAATCGTACATCCTTTGCAGCCGCTACGCCAAGCCTGCACATAGAGGCGGTCAACAAGAGCTTCATCAACATTGTTCGGAAGATTCACAGTAACAGATATACTGTGGTCCACCCATTTCTGAATCTCTCCTTGCATTGAAACCTTCATCAGCCAGTCCACATCGTTTGCCGTAGCCTTGTAATACGGTGACTGTTCCACCAGGTGGTTGATTTCCTCCTGCGTATAGTTCTTTTCCGTGTCTATGCCGTTGGTCTTCATCCAAGTGAGGAACTTATGATGGTACACGATATACTCTTCAAAAGCATCGCCCGTTTCGTCAATGAAGTCAATGCGCACCTTTGGATCATTCGGATTCACCTTGCGGCGACGTTTATAGACGGGCAAGAAAACAGGTTCAATACCACTTGTAGTTTGTGTCATGAGCGATGTTGTACCCGTGGGAGCTATCGTAAGACAAGCTATATTGCGGCGACCATACTTCACCATGTCTTCATAGAGCTGTGGGTCGGCTTCTTTGATACGAAGGATAAACGGATTTTTCTCTTCACGCTTTGCATCGAAAATCTCGAAATGGCCACGCTCACGAGCCATCGTAACGCTGGAGCGATAAGCCTCCAGTGCAAGCGTACGCTGAACTGCCACAGCTTGGTCCGTTGCTTCTTGAGTGCCATAGCGCAGAGAGAGAGCTGCCAGCATGTCGCCCTCAGCCGTGATACCTAAACCCGTGCGTCGCCCCATACCTGTTTTGCGCTTGATTTTTTCCCAGAGATGTCGCTCTGTTTCTTTGACCTCTTCAGTCTGCGGATCATCTGCGATCTTACTGAGAATCAAATCTATCTTCTCTTGTTCCAGATCGATGATATCGTCCATCAATCGCTGCGCCTTAGCTGCATGGTCGCGGAACTTCTCGAAGTTGAAAGAGGCCTGCTCCGTAAATGGATTTTCTACATAATTATACAGATTGATGGCCAACAATCGGCAACTATCATAGGGGCAGAGTGGAATCTCTCCACACGGATTCGTGCTCACCGTGCGGAAACCAAGGTCGGCATAGCAGTCGGGGATACTTTCGCGTATGATCGTATCCCAGAAGAGTACACCAGGTTCAGCGCTCTTCCATGCGTTGTGAACAATCTTTTGCCAAAGTGCCTGCGCCTCTATTTCTTTGACCACCTTCGGGTTGTTGCTATCGATGGGGTACTGCTGCTGATATTTCTTTCCTGCAACAGCGGCTTCCATAAAAGCATCATCAATTTTCACACTGACATTGGCGCCCGTGATTTTACCCTCCTCAGTTTTCGCATCGATAAAGGCCTCACTATCGGGGTGCTTGATGCTGACGGACAACATCAGTGCTCCGCGTCGACCGTCCTGCGCCACTTCGCGCGTAGAGTTGCTGAAGCGTTCCATAAACGGAACAATACCCGTTGAGGTAAGGGCGGAATTTTTAACTGGAGAACCCTTCGGACGAATCTGCGAAAGGTCGTGACCAACACCACCGCGACGCTTCATCAGCTGCACCTGCTCTTCGTCTTCCTTCATGATTGCGCCGTAGGAATCTGCATCGCCATCGATGCCTATCACAAAGCAGTTGGAAAGGCTCACTACTTGATACGGATTTCCAATACCTGACATTGGCGAACCTGCAGGGACAATATAGCGGAAATGGTCGAGGAGCTCAAAGATTTGCTCCGCCGACAGCGGATTTTCATACTTATTTTCTATGCGAGCAAGCTCGTTGGCCAAACGCCTGTGCATATCAGCAGGCGTTTTCTCGTAGATATTGCCAAACGAGTCCTTGAGAGCGTATTTATTGACCCACACGCGGGCTGCCAACTCGTCACCAGCGAAGTATTCGAGGGACGCTTGAAACGCTTCATCGTAGCTGTAGATTTTTTGTTCCACCTTATGAAGATTTTAGAGAATACAATTAACGTGTTATATAAAAAAGAAGAGCATCATCTCTTATTTATTTCTGGAATAAAACCCTCCTCTCTTTTTTCGGAATGCAAAGCTATACATTCCCACCCATATTTCCAAAAATCTTCACGCATATATTTGCCAAAGCCCTAAAAGTTTTCCAAAACAAAATAAGCAAGCTTTGATTATCAAACACTTACAATCAAAGCCTGCTTAAAAAGTTTTCTATTTTGAAAAGCCTAAGCTGCGAACAACTCTTTTAAATCCCCCAAAACCAAAGACTTACGAGTGAGCACATAGGACATAATGCTCGTTTTGCCGCACAAAGGTTCACAGTTCAGAGTCCTAAGAATCAGCAATTACTCTTCTTCGCTCTTTGGCTGCATGGCAGCAGTGATTTTCTGCTCTATTTCGTCACAGAGTTCAGGGTTATCAGTCAACAATTTCTTGAGAGCCTCACGCCCCTGGCAGAGACGCGTTTCTCCATAGCTAAACCAAGAACCGCTCTTTGTGATAACGCCGTATTCAACGCCCAAGTCAGCCACCTCGCCTATATGACTGATACCATTTCCGAAAGTAATTTCAAATTCGGCTTTGCGGAATGGAGGCGCCACCTTATTCTTCACCACCTTCACGCGCACTTGGTTGCCCACAGCTTGGTCTCCATCCTTCAGTGTCGTTACGCGGCGAATGTCTAAACGCACACTGGCATAGAACTTCAGTGCGTTACCGCCAGTGGTCGTTTCGGGATTACCGAACATCACACCGATTTTCTCGCGCAACTGATTGATGAAGATACACGTTGTGTTGGTCTTGCTGATAGTCGACGTGAGTTTACGCAACGCTTGGCTCATCAAGCGAGCCTGCAAGCCCACTTTGTTGTCACCCATATCGCCTTCTATCTCAGCTTTCGGGGTCAGAGCGGCCACGGAGTCAACGACAACGACATCCACAGCACTCGAACGAATCAGTTGGTCCGCAATCTCGAGTGCCTGCTCACCGTTGTCGGGCTGAGAAATCAGCAAATTGTCGATATCAACACCTAATTTCTTAGCATAGAAACGGTCGAAAGCGTGCTCGGCATCAATGAAAGCAGCAATGCCGCCTTTCTTCTGTGCCTCAGCAATAGCATGGATGGCCAGCGTAGTCTTACCAGAACTTTCTGGTCCATAGATTTCAATGATTCGGCCTTTGGGATAACCGCCCACGCCCAATGCAGCATTCAGTGCAATACTCCCCGTCGGAATCACTCCTACATTTTCAATTTTATCGTCGCCGAGCTTCATGATAGAGCCTTTACCAAAATCTTTCTCGATTTTGGCCATCGCGGCTTGCAGCGCTTTCAGCTTTTCGCTGGCTGCTGAAGCTTCCAATTCTTCTTTTTTTGCCATATAAGGAAATGAATGTGTGCCCTCACCCAAAGGTCGCATTGTCCTCCCTGCTAAAGGGAATGTTCTGTAACCCATAGCTGCCCCGCCTTTTCGCCCGAAGGGGAAAATTCTGAAGGCCACCCGAAGAGGGCACTCTTTAGTTTATAAGTTAATATCTATTATTTTAGGAATCATTTATAGGCTCTCCCCTACTTGCTCCTTTATGAGAGAAACGGAAGGAACTTCCCGCAGCAACGACTCCTTAATTATATCCTACAGCTCCAAGTCGCCGCCGAAGATTTCGTGCCAAGGCAAGCCCTGCTTGTTGAGCTCTTCCATGAAAGGATCTGGATTAAACTCTTCCACGTTGTACACACCGGCTTTCTTCCAAAGTCCTTGCATGAAGAGACGTGCACCGATACAAGCTGGCACACCCGTAGTGTAGCTCACGCCCTGCATACCTGTTTCTTCGTAAGCAGCTTGGTGAGAGCAGTTGTTGTAGACATAGTAAGTTTCTTCCTTACCATCCTTCAAACCGCGAATACGGCAGCCGATACTTGTCTCACCGTCGTAGTTAGAACCCAGTTCCTGCGGATTGGGAAGAACGGCCTTCAAGAATTGCAGTGGCACAATTTCTTTGCCCTCATAATTGATGGGCTTGATGCTTGCCATACCGATGTCCTGGATCACGCGCAAGTGAGTGAGATACTCCTGTCCGAATGTCATCCAGAAGCGACCGCGGCGAATTGTGGGGAAGTTGAGCACGAGGCTCTCCAACTCTTCGTGGTGGAGGAGGTAGCTCTCCTTCGGTCCTACATTGGGATAGGTCAGCGTCTTATGAATTTCGAGCGGCTCGGTCTCCACCCATTTTCCATCTTCATAATAGAGACCTTTCTGCGTAATCTCGCGGATATTGATTTCTGGGTTGAAGTTAGTGGCAAAAGCTTTGTGGTGATTACCAGCGTTGCAATCGACGATGTCCAGATACTGGATTTCATCGAAATGGTGCTTTGCAGCGTAAGCCGTGAAGATGCTCGTCACGCCCGGGTCGAAGCCACAACCCAAAATGGCCGTAAGTCCGGCTTTCTCGAAGCGTTCGCGGTAAGCCCACTGCCAGCTGTATTCAAAATGCGCCTCATCTTTCGGCTCGTAGTTGGCCGTGTCCAGATAAGAACAACCATACTCCAAGCAGGCGTCCATAATGGTCAGATCCTGATAAGGCAGCGCGAGGTTCATCACCAAGTCGGGCTTGAAACCTTCAAAGAGGCGCACCAGCTCGGAAGTATTATCCGCATCCACTTGTGCCGTTTGGAAATTCTTTGCACGCTCTGCGCCCACTTTTTCTGCTATCGATGCAACGATTGCATCACACTTTGCCAGCGTACGACTGGCTATCATTACGTCTGTAAAGACATCTGCATTCTTAGCAACCTTAATCGCTGCAACGGTAGCAACACCACCCGCACCGATGATAATGAGTCTTCCCATATCGTCTGTTTTTTTGTTGAATAAATTATGCGCAAAGATAACTTTTTTCGGTGACATTTTCCAACGTGCTTATTGAAAAAGACGGTCTTCTTTTCTGATACTTTTGAGAAAGCCAACAATCGAGCAACACTCTCATAGCTAAAGCGAAACTCTCTTACTGTCGCTTTCCTTTACATTGGTAAAAGGAGAGAAAAGTCTTAATAAAACTAAAACATAAGCTTTCTGCGGAAAATCGGGTGGACTGCGCCAGAAAATGACAGGGAAAAATTGGAAATTTTCTCAAAGATTCTCGTGTTTTCGAGGGAAAAGTCGGCATTTTATCGGTTTTAGCATATTAAAAGCCTATTCGTCTCCGCAGATTTCCTTATTCTGTCAGCCGACAGTCTTATTGTGTCAGCTGACGCAATAAAGCTATTCGTGAATATCCTTATCGGACAGGTCAGACGAGTCGGACTGTACTGAGGACTCTTTACTTTAACTTGGATTTCAAGCCATTCTCGCCACTCTAAAACACGAAAACAATTGACAATAAAAGGGATTGCACAAGGCAAGCTACAGAAAACGAACTGCACCTAAATTCCTTTTCAGAATCGGGATGCAGTTCGTTGAGAATCATCTAAAGAGAGGGCTATCGCAAAAGACAGCGCGCAATGACTTACTTCATGAGTTTATCGCCACCCTGGATATAGAGTTGGCCTCTCTCAACAGAGCGAAGCTGACGTCCGGAGAGATCGTAAATAGGAGCAGCATTGCTACTTGTCAGAGCCGTGTTGTGAAGCCCCGTAGGCGCTGTTTTTTCAGTCAGCACAAATACTTTCGTTTCGTAAGGCTTCAATTGTCCCACGGAGAGTACTCCGCTGATTTCTTTCTCTGCTCCGCTCCAAACGTCCTTACTCATGTAGGTCGCCGTAGCGTTCATATAGAGGGCTGAAAGCGGGAGAGCGGGAGGAGTCACCACACTTCCGCCACGATTGACCACAGCCACGGCTTTGCGGCCTTCGGTCAAATCTTTCAGATAAACATCGTAGCCCGTCTTGGAAAAGTTCGTCGTGCCCGTACTTAGGCTCTTCATGTATTCAGCTTGCTGACCGAGCACATCTTGATTGATGGCAATGATGGCGGGGTTCTTCAGCGTGGCCAAATCGTCGGTTGTAATGAGCGGTTTAGGGAGTGTGCCTGCTGAGCCGTTGCTCTCAGCGGCAGGCGTATTGCGGAAATCGCAGGAGAGAGAAAGCGGACTGGCAAACATACACCAGAGGCTCATCTGTGAGCGAGCTTGTTCGGCCGTCAGACCTGTGATGACACCACCGTTCTGCTGATGGCCGACAGTATAGTTGCTCGGACCGCCCAAGCCGTGAAGGCCGATACACATCATGTCAAGGTCGTTGAAGCGGTTGACGCCGGCATACATCCACAGATTGCGTACAACATCTGTTGCACCCAACACACCTGGAAGGCCGAAGCTACCTATCCAACTTTCGCGTACGTCTGACGTGGCACGCCAGCTACTTCCGCCGGCCTCTGCGCCCCATGTCCAGGGTTTGTTGGAGCCCCATTCGCAGATATTAAATACAAAGGGAGTGCGACCTACACGCGATTCATTGAGACGCTTGACGGCTGCCCCCATCGCCTTATAGCTGGCGAAAGCAGCGCTTTCGCTATTGCAGAAATCGTACTTGAGCATATCAACACCCCAACTGTCGAAAAGGGCAAGATGTTCTTTTTCAAAGCCATAACTACCGGGCTGATATCTTTCGCAAGTCATGCTACCGGCATCACTATAAATGCCGATTTTCACTTTAGGATTGACCGCTTGACACGCGGCCTTAAAACCACTGATTCCGCTGGGGAATTTAGCAGGATCATAAGTAAGTTTGGCTTTATCGCTTTCTGGTTTTGCCCAGCAGTCGTCGAGCACGATGGTAGAATAACCTGCATCGATAAGCCCCTTATTCTGCATACCTTCCACTACAGCCAAAATCTTGTCGTGGCTAATGGCGCGAGCAAACCAGTTCCAGGTGAGCCAGCCCATCATCGGTGTGGGCGACTGCAAGTGGCTACTCACCGTGAGGCGCACAGCAACGCTGCTTTCATCGCCGTCGGCGGTTTTTAGTTTCACCACATAGCTATATTCGCCTTCTGCCTCGGGAGCTTTGCCATATACATACTTATAGGTATTTCCAACAGAGAGGCGATCGTCGTAGAGCTTCAGAGTGGTCAGGTTGCCAAAGTCGACGCCCACCACAGTCTCACCTTCGTTGGGCACAATCTTGTGCATAAATTCTTTGCCTGGTTCGGAGAACAGCGTTGTGGCACAAGCCAACGAACCGACCGAAGGATCTTCGATGAGCCAAGCACTGTTGCCGTCGTCAGCACGCCACAAATTGAGAACAACATTTTGGGACACGCCACCCGTAAAGTTCCACGCTGGCGAAGCTCCCGAGGGTTCAGAGATTTCGCCTGGCAAAATACTCACACTTGCCCCATCGCGGCGCAAACGTAGTTGCCATGTTTTGGCCGAAGCCTTAGAGGTTTCCACCGTCACTTTGCTTTCGCTCTGCTGCTTAGCCGTTGAACCGATAGTTGCAGAACTGTAAGAAATCCAAGTTGCACTGGTTTGGTCATATATATAATATTGTCCCAAACGGGCCGTATCTTCAATCAAGAGGAAACGATCTGCAGCCGATTTATTGGTAACACCCAATAGGTTTCCTCCGTTTGTGCCGACATAGGCTGCGGGCATCTTGAGCAAGTAGGGATATTTCTCTTCCGCCGTGGGAGATGTCGTCGGGTTGAATAATTGTACAAAATCAACGTTTATTTGGTGGTTGGCATTATCTACCACAAGCGTGTAGACATAACCGCCGCCGCATGTCACAGATACTTCACTCGCATCGACATAAGCTGCGCGGAAATGCGTATCGCCTTGCGCATTCACACCGCGATACTCCGTGTCGCCCACCTTGATAACGGCATTGGAGGGCATTCCAGCAGAGAATAGTGTCCAGGTATGCTCCACATCGACGGCCGTAAAAGTCCAACGACTACCAGCGTCCTTAGATCCACTATCCTGCCAAAGACCCAAAGAGACATTACCGTCCAAAGGATTGTCAGAACCGATGCCTTTGAACCAGTTCAAATACTTCTCATTAGTATCTCCCGTGGTGTAGGGCTGAATCTGATAGTATTCACCAGCATAATTATCAAAACGGAAGTAAGCTCCTTCGGGTTTTTCAGCCGAAAGTTGAAGGAAGCCCGTCTGATTGTTGTAAGTGGCAGCCTTCGTATAGCTCACCCATTTACTTGCCGTTACGTTGTAGAGATAGTAGGCATCCGCCTTTCCTTCCACGGCATACATGGCAAAAACAGCGCGATTGGCTGGTGTGGAAGTAGGTGCCAGATTTTTGTTTACATAATAGCCCTGACTGTTAGCAAGGATGTAACGGTGTTCCGGCTTACCAGAAGCAGGATCCGTCGTACTTCCCTGAATAGCATCTGCCCAGCCAGTCAGCGCGGTCAAGCAGAAAAGGAGCAAGCACTCAAGTTTCAGTGATAATTTCATAAGGTTGTTATTTGTTTGATGTTAGGTATTTCAAGATTAAAAGTTTCCACAAAGGGAAAGAAGGCAGAAAATGAAACCCACCTCTATCAGGGCGATGAGCAGAAGACGTCTATGCTACAGCCTCCTTATTGCCTTTCGCGCACAAATAAAAAAAGAACAGAGAAGGTGGGGAACGCTGTCGGAAACATTAAACCACTAACGTAGCTAGTCGTTTCGACCATCGCAAGCCTTTGGGAAATCTCCCGCCAGTTGCATCCTCACCTTCTCTGTAATTATCATGCAAATTCGCTTCCTTTGATGCCGAGCGCATTCATCAGCGAATATCCAAGAATTTCCTGCATAAAACCACGACCCGCTACGGGTTCCATGGCGAACAGTGTTATACTTTTTTGCTGCGGGGCTTGAGCTATGCAACGCTTGATGGCTGCTGCTGTTTCCTCGCTATCCATATCCCCGACAATCATCAGGCGTTCCGTGGTGGCGGATTTGAGAAGTTCGTTGAGCGTATGGAGAAACATTTCCTCAGAACTACTCAATTCGGGCACGGCTGCACTGTGGAGCGTGAATTCTCCCAGCGAGTCGGTAAAAGCCTTACCGTCGAGATCGTTGGCATAATGAGCGGGAACAAAATGCTTGAGAGCTTGATTCTCCTGCTTATGAAGGAAAATCACCTGTATGGCATTGTTGCCTGGTCTGAGCCCTCCGTCAAGCGCCAAGCAGTTGAGCCAGCGTGGCAGATCTGCTTTTGGCAATCGGCGGTTGAGCATGCGCTCAAAATTTGCCATAAGATTCAGCACGACATCATCAACATGATCGGCATCCACAAGGATAACGTTGGTGCTGAAAGTCTGTGTAGCGCGCTCCGATTGCGCACTTGTTTTATTCATTGTCCTCTGTAGCGGGAGCTTCGTCCGCAAATTCCGTTACGCCGGCTTCGATAAGAATATTATACCACTGTGCCAATTTGCGCATATCACTAACGTGGACACGATCGCGGTCGTAGTTTGGCAAAGCCGTAGCCATGAAATCGCGCATTTCTGCCTCAGAGGCACGCTTATAATCAATGGACGCTTTCTTACCTTCGGTGGCCTTGAAGATATTATCAAACACCTGTGTCAGGGCTACATCGTCCTCGTCGGTATACATAGAAACATCATTGAGGGAAGTAACGCGGTCGCGACCACCAGCCGCAGAGCGCTTCTTATCCAAAATATTTTCCACGATGAGATTACCATGACCTTGAGCAACAAGGCGGAAAAGACCGGGACGTCCGGAGATAGAGAGAATAGTATCCTTCATTTTCTTTCTTTTATTAAGTCAAAATTTGGTTTGCGAAGATATATATATTTCTGGAATTGGAGAAATTTAGTGCATACTTCTGTTGGCGGTGGCTTCCTTTGAGGCCTCTGCCAACAGCTGCTGGAGAAGACCATCGAGGTTGGGCGGAGTGACGCCGTCGTTGGAGATAACAAAATCTGCACGAGCAATTTTTTCCGATTCGGGCATTTGGAGCGCCATCCATTTATGGACGGTTTCGAGCGTAACATTATCACGCTGTTGCACACGAGAAAGACGCACGTCATCGGGAGCACTCACCATCACCGTGCAATGGACAAGTTGGTCGAAACCACTCTCGAAAAGCAGCGCACATTCCATAAAAACCAACTCAGCTGCTTGCTGAGTGACCCACACCTTAAAAGCATTGGCCACGCTGGGCCAGACAATTTCATTCACGCGGGTCGCGTTCTCTGCTCCGCGGCAGAGCCAGGCGCGGAGAACCGACTTCTGTAAAACTCCTTCTGGCGTGTATAGCTCCTCTCCTATCAAGTCCGTCAGTTGCTGCCGCACATCGGCATCGGCAACAATGATGCGTCGTGCTTCCTCATCGCTATAGAACACGGGGAAGCCTGCTTCCACGAATTGGCGGCAGATATAGCTTTTCCCGCTACCTATACCGCCCGTCACAGCTACACTAAAGGGACGGTTACTCATCGGTTGCTGGAATTTCCTCGATGACATATTCTACATCAGAAGGAGAGATGCGCACCTGCCGAATACCTGTGGGGATGGTTTTCAACTTGAGATGGCAGCGCGGAGTGGGGTTATTGAGCAGATCCTCATAGTTGATGACCAATACAAAACTATCGCTTGTGATTTGTTTGTACATGGCCATGCCTACTTGGAAGGTGACGTTCACTTTGGAGGGGAAAGTGCGCAACACCTTTGAAGCGGGGAAATTCACCTGCTGAACTGGCACTTGCACTGTCTTTTCCACCAAACGGTCGACGCCTATTTTCAATTTAACTCTATTAGGAATAAATTTAACACCAGGGATAGACTGAAGTTCAACATTCATCGTCGTTGTATCAGAAACGTTGCGCAGATAAACACCTTTGGTGGTCACGGCCGTTAGCGTATCGAGAATACTACGACGTGCATACACCGTGACAGAATCGGGCACGGTGCGGATGTATGAAATATAGTAGCGATTAGCTGCATCTATATCGCCTTTGAACCGGATGGGAACGCGCTTGCGCTCACCATAATTGAAATAGAACTCCAACGATTGTGGGCGCAAGCCCGAAAGAGATGCGCCTGCCGGCAATTGAGCCAGAATTTGACGCGATAAGTCGGTGACGGGAACAGAGCCGTAGCCGTTGCTACCGGCATAAGTGGCAAACTCAACGGTGATAGGATTTTTTGAGCCGCCATACTCATAAGCAAGCTGCCCCCAGCCTTTGTCAGTGACGGAAACATGGATATACTCTGGCAAATCGGAGGTGATGACCACATTCTTAGGGACATGGACAAGACGGATAGGCACTTCATAGTCGTGCCGGTAGGTATCATTGAGTTTTGTAAATACCCAAAAGGTGGTGCTTAATGCCAAAAAGAACAGAAAGGTCAGAAACTGCTTGTTCCAAACCTTAGCGATGCCCAACTTTAGAAGTTGCTTTGCTCGAGAGGATATTTCCATCAGAGATTAAAGAATAAGAAAAAAATAGAAAAGCCCCCTCCATCCTTCGCTGAAGAGGAGCGCTCCGTTTCCTCTTTCAAAGAGGACGCTGAGCCCTCCCCTTCATGGGGAGATGGAGGGAGCTCTGAGGGGCTTCCCTATTTATCGATTGTTGCTAGTACCCTTCGGGATGATAGCACTCTTGTCGAAACGGATATCAACGCCTGTAGCCACGTTCAGAATAATGGTGTTCGTGTCGTTATCAATGCGCTTGATGGTTCCCTGGATTCCGCCAATCGTTACCACATCATCGCCCGCCTTCAGAGCATCGCGAAATTTCTGGATTTCCTTCTGCTTCTTGTTTTGAGGGCGAATCATGAAGAAATAAACAATGGCAAATAAAAGGGCCATCATGATGAGCATGGACACCATTCCTCCATCGCCAGCTTGAGCGCCCTGAAGGAGAACTAAATTTGGAGTAGTCATATAGGTTTTTAAGTTATGGTTTTCAATTTTAATTATATTTCCTGCTTTTGCTTTCTTTCCGCAGCGCTGAAAAGAAAGAAGCGTGGTATCCTTTGGCGCATCACCTCAGAAGAGGAAGACGCCAAGGATTTTTACTTCATCAGTTCGCCTTTTTTCTTGAGCGACTTCACCACATGGTCAAGAAGTCCATTGATATAGCCTGCACTTTTGGGCGTGCTGTAGACTTTAGCAATGTCGAGATACTCGTTGAACGTGACGCTCAGCGGAATTTGCGGGAATGTGAGGATTTCGGTCAAAGCTATCTGCATGATGATGACATCCATGAAAGCCAAGCGGTTGAACTCCCAGTTCTTAGAATTTTCGCGAATAAGCTGGCGAACTTCCTGAGCTCGCTTCAATGTTTCGACGAAGAGAGTTCCTGCAAAGTTTTTATCCTCCACGGCAGCATAGTCGGGGAGAAGTTCTTGTTCAGCAGTACTATCCTCCTTGAAACGCTTGATGGTTTTCATGACGAAACTATCAACGATTTCTTTATCATCATTCCAATAGAGGCTATGTTCTTCGAGGAGCGAATCAAAATCCTCATTATTGCAAACGTAAGTTTTGTAGAGCTTACGTATCAGTTCGCGGTCGGCCTCATAACTGAAGTCTTCTTTCGTCAGATAGTTCTGATAGAGCTCGCTCTCAATCATAGTGGTATAGAGCTTCTTCACGAAAGCTGGTTCCTCTGGCCATTCTTGTTTTTTCTCTCGGTATTCGCCCAGTGCTTTATTGTCAGCCAGCTGCACAAGGAATTTGTTATCAGCAAATTGCCTATCGGGTGACAGACCGCCTATTTTTGTTCCTAAGCGTTCTGCACGAGCCGCACTCGACTCCGCTCTACGTTCTCCATAAGCTTTCAGATCGACAAGCATAGAAAGGAGATACTTATAGAGTTCATAAGCCTTAGAAAGACTGAACTTCAACTCTTTCTCGGCCACATCCAATGTTTTACCATCGTTCTGGTAAAACGCATACACTAGCTGAACCACTTTCAGCCTTATCAATTCTCGATTTATCATAATCATCGCTGTGTGGCATTAGAGCCCTAACACGTTTGCAAAGATACAAAATGCGGAGAGAAAAACAAAAGGCGAGAAGTCAAAATCTCCTTATAAATGCTTCACTTTTCCAAAGAAAGTGCTAAGAGAGTGCAATAACAGGCATAGAAGAGAACTATTTTGCCGTGGTTTAGTGATTAAAGGGGTAGCAGACATGAGGGCTACCTACAAAGAGATGGCACCCAAATATCATGACAACAAAAAGTTCAACAAATAGATCAATTTTATTGACAGTCAGAATTCACAAAATAGAAAATAAAACAGGAGGGAAAGAGGAACGGAATAAGAATATAGCACCTCACACCAAAGCAACGAAAAGAGCGAAAAAGGAAAAAAGCCACTCGCAGGCAGACACCAATGAACAAAAGGAGCCTACTGAGTGACACTTGCCATCCCGCCTCAGATTTTTCCAAAGAAACTCGACAGCAAACAGAAGGAAACGACTAAAAAGCATAGTATTTTCAAGAATTTCTTTATTCTGTCAGCCGACTTCCTTATTGCGTTGAGCGACTTCCTTATTGCGCTGCCCGACAGCCTTATTGCATTTACAAATCACCTTATTTCATCCGCCATCTTTCTTATAAAAGCCACCCTTATAAGCCCACCCAAAGAGGACACAATAAGGAAACGAAAAGTTTCACCAATGCGTTATTTCATACCGTATATAAACAAGTTGAATTTCAGAGCATTCTCGAGTCCATAGAATTACGTAATTTTTTACAACATACAGGAGCAATATTCCATTTATATATATATGTACTGACAGAAATAAGCCGCAGAGCCATTTGGCCATTCGAGAAAGAAATGGTAACTTCGCGGCCGATTCGGAAATTGTCCGAGAGCCCAACGAAAAGGGAGGCTCCCCGTGCGATGGCGAATTAAGCAATTAATTTAGAGTAACACATTTAAAGACAAACAAAGAAATGAAACAGATTTCTGTATCTGGTGCAAAGCGCGCCAACTTAGGTAAGAAAGCAACGAAGGCAGTACGCCGCGAAGGTCTGATTCCCTGTAACCTCTACGGCTTGCAGAAGGACGCTAATGGCAACCCTGAAGCTATCGCTTTCACTATTTCAGAGAAAGAAGCTAACAAGCTTATCTTCACTCCCCACATCTACCTCATCGATATCAACATTGACGGCGAAGATCACAAGGCTATCATCCGTGAAGTTCAGTTCCACCCCGTTAAGGACAATATCCTTCACCTCGACTTCCTTGAGGTACACGAAGAACGTCCCATCGTTGTCGGTGTGCCCATCCAGACTAAGGGTCTTGCAGAAGGTGTTCGTGCCGGTGGTCGCTTGACTACACTGATTCGTAAGATCAATGTAAAGGCTCTCTATCAGGATATTCCCGAGAAGCTCATTATCGACGTTGCACATTTGCAGCTCGGCAAGAGCATCAAGGTTGGCGAGCTGAGCTTCGATAAGCTCGAACTCGTTACTCCGAAGGAGGTGAACGTTGTTAGCGTTAAGATGACACGTGCTGCCATGAGTAACGCTACTGCTGCTGCCGAGGCTGGTGCATAAGGTTAGCTTCAGCATTACTCTGTCAGTTAAGACAAAGAACATATTTAAGCCCGGAGCTCATAGAGTTCCGGGCTTTTTCAGACTTTCCCTCAACAATTCGGGACAAGTGAACAAACAAACGAAATAATATGAAATTCTTAATCGTAGGTCTCGGCAATATCGGAGATGAATACGACGGCACACGCCACAATATAGGTTTCCGCGTGGTCGACGCTTTGGCCAAGACGGCCGGAATGCAGTTTGAGGACAAACGCTACGGCTTTGTTGGAACGATGCGCGTGAAAAACCAGATACTCGTTCTGCTAAAGCCCTCCACCTATATGAACGCCAGCGGCGATGCTGTGCGCTACTGGATGAACAAAGAGAATATTCCGTTGGAGAATGTGCTTATCGTGGTAGATGACCTCTCTCTCCCCTTTGGCAAACTGCGCCTAAAACCCTCTGGATCGGAGGCAGGCCACAATGGTTTGAAAAGCATCACGCAGCAACTGGGTACTCAGCAGTATGCTCGCCTACGTTTCGGCATTGGCAACGACTATCCGCGCGGTGGACAGGTGGACTTTGTACTCGGTCAGTTCGGTACTGAAGATTTGGCCACTATGGACGAACGTGTCGGCATAGCCTGCGAAACCATCAAGGCCTTCGCATTAAGCGGCATCGACTTCGCAATGAATAATTACAACAAGAAATAAAATGGAAGCACGATTAGACAAATGGCTCTGGGCAGCTCGTATCTTCAAGACGCGCACCATAGCTGCTGATGCCTGCAAGAATAATCGCGTACGAATCAATGATGCCGCAGCCAAGCCAGCACGAACGGTGAAGGAGGGCGACATAGTGAGCGTGCGCAAGCCACCAGTGACCTACACGTTTCGCGTAAAGCAAGCCATCGAGAAACGTGTGGGAGCAAAACTCATTCCCGATGTGTTGGAAAATATCACAGACCCTCAGCAGTACGAGATGCTCGAAATGAGCCGTATCAGCGGATTCGTTGATCGCGCTCGCGGCACTGGTCGGCCTACAAAAAAGGAGCGCCGTGCCATCGACGACTTCATGATTCCTGTTGCCTTTGACGACAGTTTCATGGAAGACGGAGACGATGACTGACGCCCCTTCTTTAGGGAGAAAAGACTTACTGTACTAATACTTTCTGTCCAGCGGTCAGATAGAGACCAGCAGGAATACCGCTAACGGTCTCTACGCTTTGGGTCAGACGAACGGTGCGATAGAGACGGCCATCAATGGTATAGATTTGTACCATTTGTGGCGCGCTGCTACTAAAGATGATGCAACCCGTTCCGCCTGCTGCACTCACATAGGGCTTATCGGAAACCTGGCGCAGACCAGAGGTGGTGGGGTCGAAATTATACTTTCTGTCGAGCGCAGACACGCGAGCCTTAATCCACTTCTTCATGTATTCCACGTCCTTTTGGATTCCACCGTGATACATAGCCCAATAAGAACCTTCACGCTGATCGGCGCGACTGTCGCTAAAGAGTGTGGCGTATTCTGTGATACGTGCTACCAAACTGTCGGCATCTATCTTCTTTGACAAACGAAGTTCGGAATAACGATTGGCTAGCATTTGCGACCAATTGTGGTAGGGGCTTTGTTCCAAGCGATTGTAATAGGTAAGACCTCCCGTATAAGCGCGGCGCACTACCGACCAATCGGCCGTTGGATCTCCTTGTTCTCTGTTAGTACCATCCCAACTACGCCCCCAAGTGGCATCGAGGTCCCAAGGTACTATGGTTAGTTTCTGTCCATTATTCTTCTGCAAGTCATAAAGGGCATAGTACATATTCTTACCATCGTTGTCATAGGCAAAAAGCAAGTCGAGGAAGAGATAATAATCGCGCAAAACGGGGAGATCCAGATAAGACTCTATACCATAATCGAATTCTACATCAGAAGCAGTAGCGCAGAAATTGATCGCATTGTAAAGTGGTCCCCAATCAATCTTCTCGCCTTTTTTCAAGTCGGGGTATTTCAGTTCCCATTCACGCCAAGAATCATAATTATTACTATAGTAAGCCGGCTTTCTACCTGTAGAAGAAGGATAGCCCAGTTCGTGGCCAAAAAGAACTTCGTAGCTCCATTGTCCTGACTTATAGAGCAAGCTGTGTATAGTGTCGCCTTCCGACTTCTTCAAACGCAATTGCTGACGGTCTATCTTCTCCGTCATACAATAAAGGCCGTGGTAGGCACCATTAAGGAACACTTCAACGAATTCGCCTCGAGTGTAGGGTCGAATCTTCTTTTTCTCAAACTGTGCGTAATATGGTTCGGTGTGGATGTCCTTCCACAGATCCGTAGAAAGGCGATTTCGCATACAAGCCTTATCAATCACCATCGCATCTAAAATCCAATTGTTGTCAGAACGTTTGCCGAGAAATTCTACATCTTTCGATTCGCCATTAGCATCGTACAATTTAACGGCATACGACTTCTTCTGATAATTGGTTGCCGATGCGCCACGAATACGAAAGCCGGCCACATAGAGAGAATCGTAGCCTGTGACGCCAGGATCGGTCACGCGGATGGAGCCGCGGGTGTAAGAGTTCTGATTGGTTGAGGAAACATTCATTTCTACAATGGGAAGGAATGTCATCTGAAGTGGAACGGAGGCTACCACACTCCCGTTGCGACTTACAACAATAGGGTAAGTCTTTCCACAGTCTATGCCGTGGATTGTAATCGTTCCGCCGTCCGAGAGCTCTTGTCCATCGAGCGACAGCGTTACACCTGGTTGCGCGGACAATGTTACCGCTGCTGAAAAGTCGCGACCGTCACGATAGCGCTTGCGGGCAGAGAAAAAGAAACTTCCGCTCAGACTGTCGTAAACAAGGTCTTTATTGTTCAAGCGAAACATATCTACATAGCCCGATAAAGGAGTGCGCAACGTTTCGGGCTGCTCATCGTCCTTGACCTGACGGCCTTGCTCATCGAAAATTTCGAAAAGTCCGTTATCATCTACATTGTAATAAGTTCCAACAAGGTAAGAGCCATCGGTACGGCAGTTGATATACTGCGATGGGACAGCTTTGTTAGAAATTTCAAAAAAGGAATCTTTGCTTATCAACCTCCAACGCACACTGTCGGAGGTGACGGCGTTACACAGGCGAAGGCCTTTGGCCACTTGCTCCTCACGCGTTGATTCGTGGTAGAGGTATTGTCCAGATGCAGCATTCTGAAAAGTATAACCGTTACCATTCTTACGGATATACCACCAAGCATCCTCCGTCGCTGCGCGGGCATATATGTCATAATATACTAAAGCCGTGCTCCCGTGGTATGCGCCTATTCCTATGCCGCCAGCGCCGAACTTTTTACACACTAAACGATAACGCGTCGTTTCATTAAACTGGACAGCCCCCATTGCGGACAGCGCTGCAAAAAAGAGCATAAAGAGTAATACTTTCCTCATATCTTCGTCTTTATCAAAGGGATAACTTTAAAAATTCAGCTTATTCTACTTAAAAACACATTAAGTCTATTTTGCTATCTATAATTAGCAGCTGCAAATGTAAGTAAAAAAGAAGATAAGATACACCGGGTTGTATTTTTTTCTTATCTTTGCCCGCAAACTGCAACATAAAACGAACCAGAAACAACAATAAAATGAATCTTTCTTTACCAAAGCTAAAGAATCTCCTCACCATGGGATTCTTTGCTGCCACTGCATTCTCTATGCAGGCGCAAACTTACGGCGCGCAACCTGAGGCAGGAAAATGCTACGCCATTTACAACGAGAGCATGCAGCTCGTTGTAACCAATTGGGATAACGGTGCTAATGACGCACGACTTTATCTAAACACCTTCTCTGATTGTTCGGCCACTGCGCGCACTTGGCGCTTTGAACAGCCCGACAATTTGAAAGGCACGAAGAAATACATTATTACGAGCGACGCTTATAATAGTGCTATCGACATGGCTCTCAACAGCAAGAAGTACCCTCTTCAGTGGAGTTCCAACCCAACAAATCCTAATCAGCAAATAGAACTCGTTAGCGTGGATACTTCCAATGGTGTCTACCAGTTGCGGACACAATACCAAGGTACTTATTACTATCTGTGTAGCGGCTCTAACGATCAGCTGGTCAATAGCAGCGATGCTACAGCTGCAGGAACACACTTCCGCTTTGCTGAGGTGCCGAGCGTTGCTTCAAACAGAGAGGAATGGGAAAATGAGAAAATCTTCCGCATCAACAATGAGCCAGCTCACGCCACTTACCTCCCCTACGCTACAACGGCCAAACTGAAGGCAGACACAGAGCGCTTCGCCAAACCGTGGCTCGATCCAACAGGCGCACGCTGGATGTCGCTCAATGGAGTTTGGAATCTGAAATGGCAGGAAGGCACCAACAATCGTCCAGGAGAGGATTTCTACGGCGACAACGTTGATGCGTCGGCATGGGACACTATCTCTGTGCCCTCTTGCTTAGAGATGAAGGGCTACGGACAGCCTACGTACATTAACGTGCAGTATCCGTTCAGCGATAATCCGCCTTACATCAATATGAACAGTAATGTTCCCAACTCCGTTGCTTCATACCGCCGCAATTTTGTATTGCCCGCAGAATTTGCAGGTCAGCGAGTAGTGCTCCATTTCGATGGTATCTACGGCGCTAGCTATATCTGGGTAAACGGCAAGTATGTAGGCTACACGCAGGAGGCCAATAATGTCAGCGAATTTGACGTGACAAATTTCGTGCGCTCAGGAGAAAACAATATCAGTTTGCAGAACATTCGATGGAGCGATGCCTCTTATCTTGAAGGACAAGATATGTGGCACATGACAGGTATACACCGCGATGTATATCTCTATGCTACCCCCAAGACTTACATTCAGGACCACCTCATCAGCGCTGAGGTAAATGCGCGTAATCGCACTGCAACGCCAAATGTGTCCATCACCATGGCCAACCCCTCTAAAGTGGCAGGCAACCGCACTGTACGTCTTTCGCTGCTCGACCCCTCTGGTTCTGAAGTGGCTACGCAATCAGCCACCATCACCTTTGCAGCAGGCGACAGCATCAAGCAGAACACCATCAGCCTGGGCCAGCTCAGTGGCATCAAACTATGGTCGCCAGACGCTCCTAACCTCTACACACTCATCGTGAGCCAGCTCAACGGCAGCAACGAAGAGGAAGCATTTGCCACAAAGTATGGCTTCCGCTCTCTCGAACTCAGAAACGGCCAATTCTTTGTGAACGGCAACCGCACCTACCTCAAAGGTGTCAACACGCAGGACACGCACCCTGTTCTGGGCCGTGCCATCAACGTTGCCACTATGTGGACGGATTTAACACTTATGAAAAAGGCCAACATCAACACTGTGCGTACCAGCCACTACCCTCGCCAAGCAAAAATGATGGCGATGATGGATTACCTCGGCTTTTACGTTGTGGACGAAGCAGACCTTGAATGTCACAAGAACTGGAATGATAATCTACACAATCCCAGCGGTGCTATAGCAGGAAGAATTTCTTGGTTGCCACAAATGCAGGACCGCGTGATGAGAATGGTACGACGCGACTACAATCATCCTTCTGTCATCATTTGGAGTCTTGGAAATGAGTCGAGCGGCTTTAGTAATTTTGAAACAATCCATGATGTCGTAAAGGCCTTTGATAACAATCGCCCTATCCACTATGAAGGAAGTACCAATGATAACACTGCTGGTACGGATATCTGGAGTGTGATGTACAAAGATGTAAATGAGGTGCAAAGACTTGCGGCAAATAACTGGCGCAAACAGCCCTATTTCCTCTGCGAATATGCCCATGCAATGGGTAATTCGGTGGGCAATCTCCGCGAATACTGGGATGTCATCATTGGTTCTAACTACGGCCTCGGTGGTTGCATCTGGGACTGGGTAGATCAAAGTATCTACGATGCCAACGACATCAAAGCCAAAACAACTACTTTAAACGGCTATCCTAAATACATCAGTGGCTACGACAAGCCCGGTCCTCACCAAGGAAACTTTGTGAACAACGGAATTATCAACGCCGACCGCTCATGGAGTGCCGAACTCACAGAAGTGAAGAAGGTGTATCAGTACGTTGACTTCAAGAAGATGGCCACAAAATACTACCGTCTGACAAACAACTACCCGCAGCTCAATCTTAATGCCTTCAAACTCGCGTGGAAAGTATTGAAGGACGGAGAAACAGTAGAAACTGGAACAACAGCTCTCAACTGCCAGCCGCTGCAAAACACTACGGTCAATGTACCTTATACTACTACACTCGAAACAGGCCACGAATATTTCCTCCAACTCGCTCTTTGCCTGAACGAAGCTTCCGATTGGTGCGATGCTGGCTACGAACTGGTAACATTCGAGGATCAGCTACAGGCTCGCCCTGCTGCGCTCCCTGCTATTCGTAACATAACCAACAAGATGCAGGTGAAGCAGACCGCTTACGATGTCACCTTCAACACAGGAAAGAACACTATCGTCTTCACGCGCAGTGGCGGTCTTCGCTCTTGGAAGAGCGATGGTCAAAACATCATTATCCCGGCTCAAGGTCCCGAACTTGCCCACTATCGCTACATAGAGAACGAAGAGCCTTACGGAAATCCTGAAAACTACAATCAAGCTACAGGCACCGGTGATAGAACGTGGATCGTCACTGTGGCTCCCGACAGTCTCTCTGCTACTATTAAATATAACGTTCAAGGCAATCGTTGCCCCTACGTCTTCACTTACACTGTCTACGCTAATGGCATTGTTGATTTGGAGGCTTCCTTCTCTCCGATTGTTGCCAACCTCCGCCGCATCGGTATGGGTATGCGCTTCCCCAGCTCGTTCGAAAATCTGACTTACTACGCACGTGGTCCTTTGGCCAACTATGTGGACCGCAAGGAAGGTTCTTTCTTCGGACTCTATCAGTCCACTGTCAGCGAGCAGCTTGAAGCTTACGCTCGTCCGCAAAGCACTGGCAACCACGAAGGCTTGCGCTATCTCACCTTATCCGATGATGAGGGCAACGGCGTCAAAGTAGAAACCGAAGGTCAAGTATCCTTCTCTGCTCTTCATTATGACGATGCCACGCTGAAGGCGAACCGCCACATGTGGAACTTGCCCACTGGTCAGCGCGATGTTTTTGTTCATTTCGACTATATGCAAAAAGGTCTCGGCAATGGTTCTTGCGGTGCAGGCACACTGAACAAATATCTCTGCCCCAGCAGTGGCACATACACTTATAAATTGCGTTTCACACCGCTCAAAGGCCTCGAAACAGGCATTCAAGACATGGCAATGAATACCAATGCTGCAAAAACTATCATCTACGACCTACAAGGCCGCCGCGTAACAAATACAAGCAAAGGATGCTATATCGTGAATGGCAAAAAAGTAGCATTCTAATAACATCTCTTTCACGGTCAGAGTCTCTATTTCCTGACCGATGAACAACTCAAAGTAAGCAAAGGGAGTGCTTCCACACAGCTGGAAGCACTCCCTTTTTATTATTTTGTGTTGCCCTTGTGAAATAAAATTACTTTCTTTGCGTTTTCGAAACAGAATACATTAAACAAAAACATACAACTATAAATCTATGGAACAAAAAGAATTGCTCAACATTGTAGCCCAATTCGATGTAAAAGGCAACGTGATTGACGTGAAGCCCCTTGGTAACGGACTCATCAACACTACTTACAAAGTCACCACAGAGGGCGAAGATCCTAACTATGTACTGCAACACATCAACAACAAGATTTTCCCCGACGTTGATATGCTGATGAACAACATTATCCACGTCACCGACCATATCCGCAAAAAGCTGGAGGCCAACCACACGGAGGACATCGAACGCAAGTGCCTGCGTTTCATTCCGGCAAAGGATGGAAAATACTACTACTTCGATGGAGAGAAATATTGGCGCCTTATGGTCTATATCCCCGATACTACGAGCATGACGGAGGTTACTCCCGAAACAAGCTTCATCGTAGGCGAAACGTTCGGACAGTTCCAGAGCTGGCTGGCAGATATCCCCGTAGAACTGGGCGAGACCATTAAGGATTTCCACAACCTCGAATTCCGCCTCCACCAACTCGAAGAAGCTGCAAAGGAGAACCGTAGCGGCCGCGTGGACAATGTGCGTGATCTCATCGCAGCCATTAAGGAACGCGCTGAAGAGATGACAAAAGCCGAACGCTTGCAGCGCGAAGGCAAACTCAAGAAGCGCATCTGCCACTGCGATACGAAAGTTGACAACATCCTCTTTGATAAAGACGGCAAAGTGCTTTGTGTCATCGATCTCGATACGGTTATGCCCAACTTCATCTTCTCTGATTTTGGCGACTACCTACGTTCCGCTGCCAACACAGGTAAAGAGGACGACCCGAACCTGGACAATGTGAATTTCAATATTGAGATTTTCAAAGCTTTCGCTAAGGGCTATCTCCACAGTGCAGGCGTATTCCTCACCCCGGTTGAGGTGGAAAACCTCCCCTATGCTGCAAAGCTCTTCCCCTATATGCAATCTGTGCGCTTCCTCATCGACTACATCAACGGCGATGTATATTACAAAACACAGTATGCCGACCACAATTTAGTGCGCGCTCGCGCACAGTGGAAGCTCTTTGAGAGCGCCGACCAGCACGAAACGGAAATGGAAATCTTCATCAAGCAAGTGGTGGGTCAGCGTGGCCCTGCTGGTCAGTACAATAACCTCTTGAACACTTTTGAGGCATAAAAACAAGGCTTCGTGCCTTTACATTATCTCTATACAAGGGAATTTCCACAGATTGGAAGTTCCCTTTTTTATATGTTCCAGATAACGCCTTACTGCCTAATAACTTGACAAACAATTTTCTTAAAAGAGACTGAGAATGCAGCTATCTTGCCCACTTTTAGATGGTCAACGCGCATCCGTGCCTTCGTTTTTCAGAAAATTCCCATCCAGAAGAGGCATTGCAGTATTGTAAGCGCATTTTCCAGTACCATTTCACAGAATATTTTCTTTATCCTGTCAGCTCACACAATAAGGATGTCAGCCAGTGCAATAAGGATACTCGCCAACAGCCTTATTGTATCCGCCAACAGCCTTATCAAATGAGTCCGTGCAGGCAGGGACGGAATAAGCCACCGTATCTTCCGCTGATTTTTACGCTATTCTTGAGAACCGAAAACTGCGAAGATTCTTTACGAGAGATATGCTGCCTTTGGTTTTAAGCCCACGAAGTTTCACGAATAAGGCGAATGAGCACGAATTTTCTTCTTAAATAACTGCTCACAAATGAGATATTGAAAAAGAAAATTCGTGCTCATTCGCCTCCTTCGTGAAAATTCGTGGACCAAAAGCTCTCCTCTTCGCGGCTAAAACATAGAAACTGCAAGACCAATCCGCAAAAAGTTGTACCTTTGTCAGCAAAGTAATCATATACCTTGATAATGTCACACAAAAAAACTTACAAGCCGCAACACAAAGCCCCGGCAAAGCAGACGCCAACAAAGGCCATGAAGCCTAAAAAACAGTTTTGTTGGAATCTCTTTATCAAAATTTGCGGCTTCGTGTTGTTGTTCGTTTTTTGCACTTTCATCTATGGCGATGTCTTTGTGCGCGCACAGCAAGATGCCTTTGTGGTGAGCGATGCCACATCTATGAAGTTCCTCACCGATACGCCCTTCGGCCATCTCTTTTGGTTCGGCCGCTATCTGATGGTGGTATTCAAATCGAAATGGGTGGGCGGTCTCATTCTCTCCACTCTCCTCACGGCCATCGCCTGCCAATTGGATGCCATTTTTCGTATCCCTGCTCGCTGGCGGGGCATCGCCTTCCTCCTGCCCATTGCCATCATGGCCTACATTGTTGAAATGGGCACTAACCTCTACTACAAAGCCGAGCCGAGCCGCCTAATGCTCATTCCGTTCCTCACACTGGTGGTCCTCGTCGTAGTGGCACAAATTGCGCGTTTCCTCCGCCGGGGCAAAGAGCAGTCTGAGACAAGCAACAAAGGGCTACGCATCGGTATCCTATTGGCCGTTGCTGGTTTCGCTGGGCTCTATGCCGATGCGATGTATCGCCATCAGAACGATATTCTCGGAGCTAAAATGCAGAACAAGATGATGGAGCAGGACTGGGAGGGAATGATCGACGATGCCATGTCAGCGCGCCGCCCCACCCGCACCGTGGCCGCCTACCACGCCATAGCGCTGCTCCGCACCGATCAGCTCTTGGATCGCCTTTTTGAAATCCCTTACAACTATCCCGATGCGGGCCTAAAAAAGGTGGACGGCAGCGAGGAGTATGGACTGCTCCAGGCGGATTGCGACTTTTCCGCCGGACTTGTGCAACCAGCCTATCACTATGCCTTTGAGCGCATCGTGATGGACGGACCCACCACGCGCAACCTCAAGCGCTGTGCGCTCTGTGCCATCCTGACTGGTGAGAAAGAGCTGGCCGAAAAATATCTCAATATATTGAAACACGTGCCGTTTGAGCAAACTTTTGTGAATCGCTATGAACCGATGCTCAACAATCCTAAGCTCATTGATGAAGACTCGGAGTTGGCTGGTGTCAAGAAGTTTCTCCCGAAAGAGGACCTTTTCGAACAAAACTATCGTCAGCCTGTGTTCTTGGGCTACAATCTCGGTGTGAACAGGGGTTCCAACGAAACGCTCATCACCTCAGCTGCGGCGTGTCTCTATTCCAAAGACTTGGTGGCATTGCTCCCGCGTGTAAATTTTATGATGCAAAACGGGATGCCCATTTCTCAAACCATGCAAGAGGCCCTCGCCTGCCTCGCCATCAAGCAAGGCTATCAAGACGTGGTAAAGCAGTACGGAGTGAACCAAATGATTATGGCCAACCTCCAATCTTTCCTCATGGCGGCCCGACCTTATACTAAGGACAAGGAGGCTCTACGCGCCAACCTGAAAAAAGATTGGTTGGGCACTTACTTCTACTATTATTTCTGTGAAAACAATGAAGGTAATGTGGACAACAACCGTAAAAATAAAGGACAGGTCAACTAAATTGCTCAACTGAATTATGAAAAAAATATATTTCTTTTTGCTCGCGCTCTTTGCCTTTGCTTCCTGTGCCAAGGAGGTGAGCATTCCTCAAAATGCCACCCCCGTGAAGGAGGTGGCAGGTATATACCCCGACTACCGCGACATCACCATTCCGCCCAACATTGCTCCACTCAATTTCCAGGTGACGGCAAAGGGCGACAACTTTGTGGGAGTGATCCAAGGACAAGGCGTGCAGCTCGTGGCAGGGGGTAATGAGGATGGAAAACTCTTCCTTGACAGCACCGAATGGCGCAAGCTGCTCACGGCCAACAAGGGGCGCGACTTGAGCGTGGAACTCTATGCTGAGCGTAACGGCCAGTGGGTGAGTTTCCCGAAATATGTTATCCATGTAGCCAAAGAGCCTATCGACAAATATCTCTCTTATCGCCTCATCGAACCCAGCTACGAACTCTATCGCCAACTGGGCATCTATCAGCGCGATTTGGAAAACTTCGAACAAACGCCGATTTATGAAAACAACCGTACGTTTGATGAAAAGGAGAACCATTGCATCAACTGCCACAACTATCAGGCTTACGACACGAAGCGTATGCTCTTCCACGTTCGCGCCATACACGGCGGAACAATGCTGATAGAGAACGGAAAGATTGAGAAGCTAAACATGAAAACCGACTCTACACTGGCCAACACCGTGTACCCAACGTGGCACCCAACACGCAACTGGGTGGTTTTCTCCAGTAACAAGACGGGACAGGCTTTCCACATGATCAATAAGAATAAGATAGAAGTGGTGGACTATGCCAGCGACCTCGTTTTCTATGATGCGGACAACAACAAGCTCTCAAACATTTTCAAAACCGATGACCATTTTGAGACATTCCCTTGCTGGGCTCCTGATGGCAAGAAACTCTACTATTGCGATGCTTATGTACCCGATTTCAAAGGACTGCCCGACAGCCTAGCCATCAATCGCATATTGGAACGCCACGATTCTGTGCGCTATAATATATATAGTATGACATTCGACGAGAAGACCCGCCAGTTCGGACCACCACAATTGGAGGTAAACTGTACAAGTATGGGCCTCAGCGCAAGTGTTCCGCGTGTCAGTCCCGATGGGCGATACTTGCTCTTCACTCTCGGAAAATACGGCCAGTTCCACATCTGGCACAAATCAAGCGACCTATGGATCAAAGACTTAACGACCGGAGAGATTCGCCCTCTCACGGAAGCCAACAGCCCTGACGTAGACAGCTATCACACATGGTCGAGCAACGGCCGCTGGATTGTGTTTAGCAGTCGGCGCATGGACGGCTCTTACACGCGCCCCTTTATTGCCTACTTCGATAAGGAGGGCCGCGCCCACAAAGCTTTCGTCCTACCACAGGCCGACCCAGAAGAAAACAAACTATTACTCAAGAGCTTCAATGTTCCCGAACTCACACGAACAAAGGTGGAAGTATCGGCCGACAAGATACGCGAAGCAGTCTACGATGACAAACACACTAAAAAAGTGGACTATTCACCACTTGGGAAATAATCTCCAATTCTCCGCAAGAACTCAGAAATTCTTGCGGAGAATTGCTATTTTTAGACTTCATTTCTTAGAAAAACTTCTTGCGGTTTCTTCTGAACTTTCTTAACTTTGTGCTGTCTATCAAGAAAACTAAAACCTAACTCAAAATAAATGACACTCATAAAATCTATCTCTGGTTTCCGCGGCACCATCGGCGGCCACACTGGAGATACACTTAATCCGCTCGACATTGTAAAGTCTGTAACAGCGTATGCAACCCTCCGTGCTGCAAAAGTTGGCGGAAAAGTACAGAAAAAAATTGTCGTGGGACGCGATGCGCGCATTTCAGGTGAAATGGTGAGCCACTGTGTCTGCGGCACTCTTATGGGATTGGGCTTCGATGTAGTCAACATCGGCCTGGCCACTACTCCAACGACAGAAATAGCTGTTCCTGCTGAAAACGCTGTGGGAGGTATCATCCTGACGGCTTCTCACAATCCTCGACAGTGGAATGCGCTCAAGCTCCTCAACGAACTTGGAGAATTTATTCCCCCAGCTGAGGCAGCGGAGGTGGTTCGCCTGGCCGACGATGAACGTTCCTTTGTCTACGCCGATGTAGATGAGCTCGGAAGCTACGAGGAAAAAAACATCTATGACCAATACCATATTGATATGGTCAAAGGTTTGGAACTGGTAGATGTAGAAGCAATTCGAAACGCTAAATTCCACGTCTGTCTCGACACTATCAATTCCGTGGGTGGCATTATCCTACCGAAACTTCTCGACCAGCTGGGCGTGACTTATGACATACTGAATGGTGAGCCCAACGGACAGTTTGCTCACAATCCCGAACCGCTGCGCAAAAATCTGAATGAGATTTGCAGCGTGATGAAAGAAAAGCACTACGACATCGGCTTTGTTTGTGACCCCGACGTAGATCGCTTGGTTTTCATCCAAGAAGACGGTGAAATGTATGGAGAAGAATACACCCTTGTTACTTGTGCTGACTGGGTTCTCCAACACACGAAAGGAAACACCGTTAGTAACCTCTCGTCCACCCGTGCCCTGCGCGATGTGACAGAGAAAAACGGTGGACAGTATACCCCTTCTGCTGTGGGCGAGATTAACGTCGTGCTGAAGATGAAGGAAACTAATGCCGTGATCGGCGGTGAGGGAAATGGCGGAATCATCTATCCGGCAGCCCACTATGGTCGCGACACATTAGTTGGTATTGCCTTGATGCTTACCTATATGGCAAAGTCGGGCAAAACGCCTTCGCAGCTGAAAGCACAGTATCCGCTCTACGCCATCGCAAAGAACCGTATCGATTTGCAGCCCCAAACTGACCTCAACGCTATTCTGACTGAAGTTAGAAAAGAGTTCGCAAAAGAGAACCTTACTGAAATCGACGGTCTGAAGATTGATACCATCGACAAGTGGGTACACCTCAGAAAAAGCAACACCGAACCCATCATCCGCATATTCTCAGAGGCTCACACCATTGAGGAAGCCGATGCTTTGGGTAAGCGACTCATTGACATCGTTGAGAAAACGATGAACAAGCAAGCCGCCGGTTCTGACAAAGCTTAAATACTACCCGACGCGAGGAGTATGTCTCTGAAAAGGCATACTCCCCGCGTCGATTTGTATATACCCCTCTCTAATTTTCACAATCCTTTCTTTTTATAACCCTTATCTCCCGCTTTATGAAAAAGAAAACCCAAGCTGTAGCCCTACTCTCTTTGCTACCTATGGCTGCAGCTGCTCAGCGCTACAATATAGTCTACATCATGACCGACGATCATACGGCGCAAATGATGTCTTGCTATGATAAGAGCCATATTTCCACTCCCAACTTAGACCGCATTGCCCGCGACGGCGTTAAGTTTGTCAATTCCTACGTGGCAAATTCTCTTTCGGGCCCTTCACGCGCTTGCATGTTGACGGGTAAACATTCTCACAACAACGGCTTCACCAACAACGAGCACGGTATCTTCGACGGATCGCAACAGACCATGCCGAAGCTTCTGCAAAAGGCCGGCTACGAAACAGCCCTCATCGGTAAGTGGCACCTTATCAGTCTGCCCACTGGCTTTGACTACTGGAACATCGTTCCAGGACAAGGTGATTACTACAACCCCGACTTCATCACGATGAAGAACGACACTGTGCGAGAGAAAGGATACATCACGAACATCATCACGGACAAAAGCATCAACTGGTTAGAGCACCAGCGCGACAAGTCCAAACCTTTCGCGCTCTTCATCCATCATAAGGCCTGTCACCGTTGTTGGCTGCCCGAAATCAAGTATCTCCACGAATACGAGGATAAGACGTTCAAAGTGCCCGAGACTTTCTACGACGACTACAAAGGCAGAGCCGCAGCAGCAGCTCAAGAGATGAGCATCGCTTCCTCCCACGACATGGACATTGTCTATGATGACAAAATCTATACACCTGGGGCAGCCACGCGCCTGACAAATTCGTACCTCAGCATGATTGGACGCATGGATTCACGCGACCGTGCCGACTACGACTGCTTCTATGACAGTATTACAACCGACTTCAAGCAGCGCAATCTTTCTGGGCGCGAGTTGGCCGAATTCAAGTACCAGCGATTCATGCGCGACTACGCCAAGGTGACAAAGTCCCTCGATGATAACGTAGGTAGAGTACTGGATGAGCTCAAACGCCTCAACCTGCTCGATTCAACCCTTGTGGTCTACACTTCCGATCAGGGATTCTACATGGGAGAACACGGATGGTTCGACAAACGTTTCATGTACGAGGAGAGCCTTAACACGCCGCTCGTTATGCGCCTTCCCGCTGGCTTCAAAGGCCGCGGAGAAATCAAAGAGATGGTACAAAACATCGACTATGCCCCAACTTTCCTCGAATTGGCAGGAGCTCCGATTCCAGCCGATATGGATGGCGTTTCCTTGCTGCCGCTGCTCAAAGGACAACACCCAAAGAATTGGCGCAAGAGTATTTACTACCACTTCTACGAGTACCCTGCTGAACACAGTGTCAAGCGCCATTACGGCGTACGTACGGACCGCTGGAAACTTATTCACTTCTACAATGACATTGACGAATGGGAGCTCTTCGATTTGAAGAATGATCCGCACGAGCTCCATAATATCTATGGTCAGCCTGGTACGGAGAAAATCACAAAAGAAGTTCGCAAGGAGCTTCATCGCCTACAGGCGCAATATCGTGACCCGATTGAATCGCAACTGAAATAAAGAAAAGTGCTAATCCGCGCGGTCTGCCGCTCGCGATTAGCACATCAAAAGACAAACAAAATAGTGAAGACAATTTATTTAGCTGGTGGCTGCTTCTGGGGCACTGAGCACTTTTTCAAACAGATACACGGAGTGGTCAATACAACCGTGGGCTATGCCAACGGCAATACGGAAAACCCAACTTACGAGGAGGTCTGCTCCGACACAACCCACTTTGCCGAAACTGTAAAGGTGGAGTATGACGAGAAGAAAGTACCTCTTTTCTTTTTGCTCCGTATGTATTTCCTGACGATCGACCCTACGCAGGTCGACGAACAAGGAGCAGACAAAGGTTCACAGTACAGAACAGGAATCTACTATGAGGACGAGGCTGACAAAGCCATCATAGAGGACGCCGTAGCCGAGGAAAGTTTCGCTTTCTCTGATCCGATTGCCACAGAAGTAATGCCGCTGAAGAATTTCTATGCTGCCGAGGAATATCATCAAGACTACCTCGACAAGAACCCAAGTGGCTACTGTCATATCTCCCCCGAGCTCATGAAAATGGCTCGCGAAACACAGCGTATCGACAACTAATCCGCCTATTCATAGGCTCTCCGCATCAACATCCGCCACTCACCCTGGCGGATGTTTTTTGTATTATTTTGCACGAACCACTGACAAAATGTCACTCTTATTCCATTTGGCGCGGCCTTTGTTTTATTGTATGGCAAAATAATAAAAATAAAAAACTTATGAACTTCGATAATTTCACAATTAAAGCACAAGAAGCCGTACAACAGGCTGTCAACCGTGCACAAAGCGGCGGGCAACAAGCTGTTACGGCTGTACACCTCCTGGCAGGTATCCTGCAAGTGGGGGAAAACGTCACACAATTCCTTTTCGGGAAGATGGGCGTCAACAGCAATGCCTTGCAGCAGGTTGTGGACCGCGAACTCCAAAGTCAGCCCCGCGTGAGCGGCGGTGAACCCTATCTGGACCGCGACGCCAACGAGGCTCTGACCAAGGCAACAGATATAGCTAAGAAAGATGGCGACCAATTCGTAGGCCTCGAGCCTCTCCTGCTCGCCATCCTTAAAACCCAAGGTTTGGCCAGCCAGATGCTGCGCGACGCAGGCGTCACGGAGAACGGTTTGATAGCTGCCACCAAAGAATTGCGCGGTGGACACAAAGCCGACTCTGCTTCGAGCGAGGACACTTACCAGGCACTGGGCAAATACGCCCGCAACCTCGTGGACGAAGCCCGCACAGGCAAACTCGATCCCGTTATTGGTCGCGACGAGGAGATTCGCCGCGTTCTGCAAATCTTGAGTCGCCGAAGCAAGAATAATCCTATCCTCATCGGTGAACCAGGTACGGGTAAAACGGCCATAGTTGAAGGCTTGGCACAACGTATTGTTCGTGGCGATGTGCCTGAGAATCTGAAGAACAAGCAGCTTTTCAGTCTCGACATGGGCGCACTGCTGGCTGGTGCAAAATATAAGGGAGAATTTGAGGAACGTCTCAAGAGCGTTGTCAATGAAGTGACCAACTCCAACGGAGAGATTATCCTCTTCATTGATGAAATCCACACCCTTGTAGGCGCGGGCAAAGGCGAGGGAGCCATGGACGCTGCCAATATCCTCAAGCCGGCTCTCTCACGTGGTGAAATCCGAACCATCGGAGCCACCACACTGGAAGAATACCAGAAGTATTTCGAAAAGGACAAGGCACTCGAACGCCGATTCCAAACTGTCATGGTGGACGAACCAAGTGTGGAGGATGCCATCAGCATTCTGCGCGGTCTGAAGGAACGTTATGAGAACCACCACAAGGTGCGTATTCAGGACGATGCCCTCATTGCCGCTGCCCAGCTCTCTCATCGCTACATCTCCGACCGTTTCCTCCCCGACAAGGCCATAGACCTTATGGACGAGGCTGCCGCAAAACTGCGAATGGAACGCGACTCTCAACCAGAAGAGCTCGACGAAATCACACGACGCTTGCGTCAGCTCGAAATTGAAAGGGAGGCCATCAAGCGGGAAAACGACGAGCAGAAACTTGCTGCCCTCAACAAGGAGATTTCTGAATTAGAGGAACGCGAAAAGGACTTCCGCGCAAAGTGGGAAGGCGAGCGCGAATTGCTCAACAAGATTCAGGACAACAAGAAACAAATGGAGCAACTCAAGTTTGAGGCTGAGCGCGCTGAACGTGAAGGCAACTATGAGCGAGTTGCTGAAATTCGCTACGGCAAACTAAAGGCGTTGCAGGATGAAATCGACTCCATCCAGAAGCAACTCCATCAGCGCCAAGGCTCAGAAGCTCTTATCAAGGAGGAAGTGACGCCAGACGATATCGCCGACGTAGTGAGCCGCTGGACAGGAATACCCGTCAGCCGAATGCTGCAAAGCGAGCGCGAAAAACTGGTACACATGGAGAGCGAACTTCACAAACGTGTCATCGGACAGGACGAGGCCATCCAGGCCGTAAGCGATGCTGTTCGCCGCAGTCGGGCAGGTCTTCAAGACCCCAAACGCCCCATCGGTTCGTTCATCTTCTTGGGCACTACGGGTGTTGGTAAAACAGAGCTGGCAAAGGCACTTGCCGAATATCTCTTCAACGACGAAACGCTGATGACGCGTATCGATATGTCAGAATATCAAGAGAAGTTCAGCGTCAGTCGCCTTGTTGGTGCGCCTCCGGGCTATGTAGGCTACGAAGAGGGCGGACAACTCACCGAGGCTGTTCGGCGCAAGCCCTACTCAGTGGTACTCTTCGATGAGATTGAAAAGGCACATCCCGATGTGTTCAATATCTTGCTGCAAGTGCTCGACGACGGTCGCCTGACCGACAATAAGGGCCGTGTAGTCAACTTTAAGAACACCATCATCATCATGACTTCCAACCTCGGTAGCCAGTTCATCCAACAGAAGTTCGAGGCGATGCGCGGACTTCCCGATGCTAAGCAAGCCAACATCCTTGAGGAAACGAAGAACGAAGTGCTGGAGATGCTGAAGAAGACCATCCGCCCTGAGTTCTTGAACCGTATCGACGACATCATCATGTTCCAACCACTCAAGAAGGACGAAATCGAACTCATTGTTCGCCTGCAAGTTGAAGCCGTCATCCGCCGACTCGCCGAGCAGGAGGTACAACTCACCGTCACTCCCGATGCCATCGCACTCATTAGCGAAGCTGGTTTCGATCCCGAGTTTGGTGCGCGTCCCGTGAAGCGTGCGCTCCAGCGGTTGTTACTCAACGATTTGAGTAAAGCTCTGTTGAGCGGAAGCATCGACAAGAGTCGTCCGATAACGGCCCAGGCCGAAGGCGACCATCTCACTTTCACAAACAAGTAAGGCTCTATACTCTCAAAGCCGCGACAGAATCTACTGCCGCGGCTTTTTATGTTTTGTAAAATAACTTCTTACTTTATCTGCACAAGAATCTCACAAAAATCGAAAGAGCAAGAGAGAGGGCGTAGAATAGTCCTATTTTTTCGTCTGTCCAATAAGGATGCTGGCAAACGCAATAAGGCTGTCAGCTGACGCAATAAGGGTGTTGGCCGACAGCTTTATTGTATTTTCGAATAGAAAAGGCTAATCAATGGAGCAAAAAGAAAAGAAAAAGAGTTGCTAAAATAAAAAAAATAGATATTTAGATGAAGAAAAATAGAAAATCGAGCTAAGAAAAACTTATCTTCGTAAAAAATTGAGGAGAACAGCAGATGAAGCTGGCTAAAAGGATGGGCAGCTTTGTCAAGTAATTGGGCCGTTTTTCTTTCATAAAGAAAAGCCTCGTTCTTCCACTTCGCTGAATCCTCCGAATTGAGTAATTTTGCAACAGAACAAAGAGAATGATGAACATGAAACCATTAGAAATTATTTACAAGTACTACCCCGACGACAATGCTCTTCGGCGGTTGCTCATCCACCACAGTCAGCAAGTTGAAAAGAAGGCGCTTGAGGTTTGTAGCAAACATCCTGAACTGCATCTCAATGAAAAACTCCTACGCGATGGAGCTATGCTCCACGACCTTGGAATATTCTTGACCGATGCACCGGGCATCCATTGCCATGGCCATTTCAACTATCTGCTCCATGGCATGTTGGGAGCAGAACTCATGCGCCGAGAGGGTCGTGAAGACCTTGCCCGCATCTGCGAACGCCACACGGGGACGGGCATGACCCGCCAAGCCTTCAGAGATCACGGAGTGGAGCCTCCCGCCACAGATCTCTGTCCCGAAACATTGGAAGAACAGGTGATTTGCTATGCCGATAAATTTTTCTCTAAAAGTCATCCCGAACGTGAGCGTACGGTGGAAGAGACAGTGGAAAGTCTTGAAAAATTCGGCGACAAAGGTGTAGAAATCTTCCGTAAATGGGTTGAACAATTCGATTGAGACAGTGCTGAAGGCTGTTAAAAAGAGTGAGAAAACGGCCTAATTCTATTAGAATTAGTATCTTCGCCCACTAAAATTGATCAATTCAGGTGAGAACCTTTATAACGATACTCTTATCGTCACTGATGGCGTTGTGCGTGACAGCAGGCATAAAGAATGGCCTCTACTATCAGCCCTCCTCTGCCTCAGCGACCGACACCACTCGAAAAGCTACGCCCGACACGGCACTTATCCGCCAACGCCGGGCACAGATGGACTCGACCTTTCGCGCTACCAAAGCCATCAGCATCGACTCTGTCCGCACGGACACGCTACGCACGGACACGCTGCGGAAGAAGCGTGGCGGCTTGGAGAAACCTGTGGACTTTGCAGCCGAGGACTCTGTTGTTTACGATGCTGACACAAAACTGGCGTTTCTCTTCGGCAAAGCAGAAGTGAAATACGAGAATATGACGCTCGATGCGGGCCATATCTCGATGAATATGGACTCAAGCCTTGTCCACGCTAAGGCCATTGCCGACACGGCTGGTGTGCTCGAACAGAAACCCTCATTCAAGCAGGGTTCGGACGAATATGTGAGCGAGCAGATGAGCTATAACTTCAAGACGAAGAAAGGTTTCATCCAAAATGTCAATACCACACAGGGCAACGGCTTTATCCAGAGCGAACGCTCCAAACGTACTGACGACGGTACGCTGTATTTGGAATCGGCCAAATACACCACTTGTAACGCCAAACACCCCCATTTCTATCTGAAACTATCGCGCGCCAAGGTCATTCCGGGCAAGGAAACCGTCTTTGGTCCGGCCTATCTCGTGGTTGAGGATGTGCCGCTCCCCATCGGCATACCTTATGGTTTCTTCCCCTTTAATAAGAAATATTCCAGCGGTTTTATCATGCCGAGTTACGGCGATGAGACTGTCCGCGGCTTCTATCTCCGCAACGGCGGATACTACTTTGCGCTCAACGACTACATGGACTTGAAGTTGTTAGGCGAACTCTACACGAAAGGCTCCTGGGGATTAAGTTTGGAGACCAATTATAAGAAGCGCTACAAATATAACGGTAATTTCTACATCTCTTATCTCAATACGGTGGAGGGCGAAAAGAATTTGCCAGACTACATGAAAACAACGAGCCTCAAGGTGCAGTGGAGCCACTCGAAGGACGCTGCCGCAGGCGGCAATACCACATTCTCCGCTCGCGTAAACTTCGCTTCAGAAAACTATGAACGCAAAAATCTGGAGAGTTTGTACAACCCGCTCTCCTATACGCAGAGCACGCGCGCCAGTTCGGTGAGTTTCAGCCATCTCTTTTCGGGCATCGGTTTGTCGGTATCTGGTTCTTCCAACCTCACGCAAGACATGCGCACCAGTACTATCACCATGTCGCTCCCCGATTTGAATTTCTCGCTCGCTCGCTTCTATCCGTTCCGCCGCAAGCACCAAGTGGGGAAAGAACGGTGGTACGAAAAAATTTCTATGTCCTACACGGGACAATTCAGCAACTCCATATCAACCAAAGAGGACCAGCTGCTCCATTCCAACCTCATCAAGGACTGGCGCAATGGTATGCAGCACCGCATCCCTATTGATGCCACGTTCCAGCTCTTCAAATACATCAACATCTCCCCGAGTTTCTCGTTCAACGATGTGATGTACACCAACCGCATCATGCGAAACTGGGATGCTACCACACTGCGCGAAGTGGCCGATACTACCTATGGTTTCTACAATCTCTACGATTGGAATGTGGCCGTAAGTGCCAACACGACACTCTATGGATTCTACAAACCTTGGAAGAAGCTTTTCGGCAGTAAGATCATTGCTATCCGCCACGTCTTTAAGCCCAACGTCAGCTTCAGCTATGCGCCCGACTTCACCGCCTCACGCTACGGCTACACGCGCCACTACGACAAGACGGATGCCAGTGGTAACGTGGAGCGAGTGCCATATTCTCCGTATCAAAGCGGCATCTTCGGTTATCCTTCCAGTACGAAACAAGGAATGGTCACGATGAGCGTCTCCAACAACCTTGAGATGAAGGTCAAAAGCGATAAGGACACAACGGGCTACAAGAAGATTTCGCTTATCGATGAACTTTCGGCTTCGCTCTCCTACAATATGGCGGCAAAAACGCGCCAATGGAGCGACCTGACAACTCGCCTACGCTTGAAGCTCACCAAGAGCTACACTTTCTCTCTTGCAGCACTCTTTGCCACTTACGCCTATGTCTTCGACAACAAGGGCAATGTGGTGGTGGGCGACCGCACCGAATGGAGCCACGGACGCTTCGGACGCTTCCAGGGCATGAGCCAAAACATCTCTTACACGCTTAACAACCAAACGTTCACTAAGTTGCGCAACCTCTTCGCTGGTCGCCGCAACAACACAACAGAAGAGACTGCAAACAAACCAGACAACGATGAGCAAACAAACGTGGAAGATGCCAACATCGACCCCGATTTGTTGGCCACAAAGAAGAAATCGGTGCAGAAAGAAAAGGCCAAGGTCGACAAAGATGGCTATCTCCATTTCCAACTGCCGTGGTCGCTCACGCTCTCCTATGGTATCACCATGTTTGAGAATCGCAACAAACCCATCAACCAGCGCACCATGCGCTATCCTTTCGGGTTCACGCAAACGCTCAATGCTTCGGGTAATCTCCGCCTTTCCGATGGTTGGAACATTACCTTCTCCTCTGGTTACGACTTCGAGCAACACCGCGTTTCCATGACAACGGCATCACTTTCTCGCAATCTCCACTGCTTTGAAATGTCGTGTAACGTGGTGCTCAGACCCTATACTTCGTTCAACTTCACCTTCCGTGCCATTGCCAGCGAACTTGCCGATGCTCTCAAATGGGACAAACGCAGCAGCTACTCCAGCAACATCGAATGGTACTAACAAACAACAAGAACAAAAACAAAAGGGTGGCCATCTGAATGCCCCTTACATATATGAATATGAAGAAAATTGTTTTATCCTTTTTTGCTCTTGCAGCCCTGAATTGCTCGGCGCAGAGCGTTTCGCAGCGTCTCGAACGCCTCTTTGATGCAGATCAACAAATTCGTAAAACCGAGACCGTTGATAGCCTTATCGAAGCACAGGACAGCGTGAACCGCGCGGTACTCAAAGAGTTCATCGCGGACTATAACCCTGACAGCTGCTCCGTTAAAGCCAATCAAGGACTTTACTTGGTTCTGTCCCACTCTCCATTGGCTTTCCGCCTGCCGATGGCTCACCTCATCGAACAAGCATGGCAGAAAAAACGCCTGGATGCTTTCTATTATGCCTCCTTCCAAGACGGCATACGATACGATCAGCTCGAACCGCAAATCTATGGTACACAATTCATGGAGATGAACGGGAAAACGTATCTCTGGCCTGTTGCCGACGCTGACAAACTCGATGAACGCCGTGCCACATTGGGTTTGCCCACAGAACAAGCCTATATTGATGAACTCTCAAAGCGCCATCCCGAATGGAATTATACATGGGACCGCACGCTCACTATTGAAACCATACTAAACGCTCAATAAAAACTCATTTTTCATACGTATGAAACACATTTCATTGATTCTATCCGTAGTGGCAGCCGGTGTGCTGACCCTTACGAGCTGCAAAAGCGAATTTGAACAGCATGTTATGCAGTTTGCACCTATGAAGCCCAACATGGTGGCTTATGCTGACCAAGCATCAGACACCATCCATGTGCTCTCAACAGACGCGTGGAAACTGACAGTCGATAACTCTTGGTTGGCAGTTACTCCCAATGAGATGACACCTAAATACAAAGGTGCACTCTACAATACGTTGCTCAAACTGGCCTTTACTGTGAACACCGACCGCCTTACGCGCCAAACAATTTTCCATGTCCAGGGTGAACACACCATCAATATGCCCGTGGTTCAAGTGGGCTGGCTCAACATTTCCTCCCCTGCAGCCACTTACAAAGACCTCAACAACGACAAACTGAGCGACAGAGCATACTACAAGGTAAACCTCGATGCTAAAACAACGGCTCTACCTTTCTACTTCACTACTTACACCAACGGTGCAATGGTGCAAACGAATGCTGCGTGGATTCAAGTACCCACGGCTGCTCAGACAGCGGGCTATCATCCTCTCTCGCTCACCATCACGCCTAACACAACCAGAGTGGAGCGAAGTGGACGAATCACGCTGACCTCTGCGGGCATCACCGACACTATCGAAGTGGTGCAAGCAGCAGCCAACTAAACCCACATTCTTACGGCATTCTTTGCCGTCTCCCGTAGCGCGAACCTTTCTTACCTCCCTTGCGTAAACAAGGTTCGCGCTCTTTTTTATGTTCACCTTCAAAACTCACCCACAATGAAACACACGCTACTTTTATTTCTCCTCTTCTTCTCACTCTCCCTCACGGCACAAAACCGCTGCTTCCGAATCATGGAGTATAACGTCGAAAATCTCTTCGACACTATCCACGCTCCTGGCAAACAGGATGTGGACTTCACGCCACAAGGGAAATATCGCTGGACAAGCAGCTTGTACCACGCCAAATTAGGAAAATTGGCCCGCGCCATTGTTGCTGTGGGTGGCGCACTCCCGCCCGACGTCATTGTGCTTTGCGAAGTGGAGAACGACAGCGTTGTCCGCGACCTTTGTCGCCACACATCGCTCTGCCGCTTGGGCTACGAATACATTGTGACCCACAGTGCCGACCGGCGCGGTATCAATGTGGCGGTGCTCTACCAGCCCATGACATTCCGTCCCTTTGAAACTGACACATTGCGTATTGCCTACCATCCTGCCACCGAAAAACCCACACGCGATGTGCTGCGCGTGAGCGGACGAGTGGCTTCGGGCGACACACTCGATATTATGGCCGTCCACTGGCCCAGTCGTGCAGGCGGACAAGAAAAGACTGAGCCTTACCGCATCCGCACTGCGCAACGCATCCGAGCCGCGGCCGACAGTTTGATACAGCACCGTCTGCACCCAGCTCTCGTAATCACGGGCGATTGCAATGATGAGTTTCACAACCGCAGTCTGAGTGAGGGATTGCGTGCCTTATTGCCCCAACCACCATTTGCCGATACATCGCTCTACATCCTTTCAGCCAATCTCAAAGGACCCGAAGATATTCGCGGCACTTATAAGTTTCGCGGAGAATGGAACCAACTTGACCAATTCGTAGTGAATGGTGCGCTCTTGCAGGCTGCAGAAGGTCTCCGCACCACGCCTTCCGCTTGTCGGATTGTCCACTTCCCCTTCTTGACCGAACCAGATTCCAGCGGCGGCCTCAAACCTCACTACACATTTGTAGGTCCTCACTATCACGGCGGTACTTCCGATCATCTCCCCCTCCTGCTCGACCTCTACGAGTGAGGCAACTCACAAGAAAAAAGACCTTCGCAATGAACAATAGACTAAAAATTCCTAAAACTTTTTACATACGAATTCTTTATTTCTCTTTTCTCTTTCAAAAAGCTGTATTATCTTTGCATCAATAACACAAAAGCACACAAATGAGCAAAGTAATCATACCTAAAGGTTATAAAGCACTACTCGGACGCAACGACACCGAGCAGGGCATCAAAGAGATAAAAGAATTTTTCCAAGCTAACCTGGCTACGGGGCTAAAGCTTCGCCGCGTCACTGGCCCACTCTTCGTGCAGCGCGGCCTTGGTATAAACGATGATTTAAGCGGTGTGGAGCGTCCCGTCTCCTTCCCTATCAAGGATTTGGGCGACACGCGCGCCGAAGTGGTCCATTCGCTGGCAAAATGGAAGCGACTGATGTTGGCCGACCAGCAAGTGCCCGTGGGCTATGGTATATATACCGACATGAATGCTATTCGTGCCGATGAAGAGCTGGATAATCTCCATTCCCTCTACGTTGATCAATGGGACTGGGAACGCTCTATCAGCAGAGAGGACCGCACCATCGACTATCTCAAGAAGACCGTTAAGAACATCTATTATGCCATGCTCCGCACGGAGTTTCTCATCTGCGAACGCTTCCCTCAACTCCGTCCGAGTATGCCTGAAAAGGTGCATTTTATTCATGCGGAAGAGCTGCGCCAACGCTTTCCCGACCTGACACCTAAAGAACGCGAAGATCGGACATGTAAGGAATACGGCGCCGTCTTCATCATCGGCATTGGAGGTCCGTTGGGCGATGGGATTCCCCACGACCTGCGCGCCCCCGACTATGATGACTGGAGCAGCATCAACGAGGAAGGAACGGCAGGACTAAATGGCGACTTGCTTTTGTGGTACGACACGCTGGGACGCTCCGTAGAAATCAGTTCGATGGGTATTCGTGTTGACAAAGAGGCCCTGCTACGCCAACTCAAAGCCACAGGCAAGGAAGACCGCCTCGGGCTCTACTTCCACCAACGCTTGATGGACGGCACACTACCTCTCTCCATTGGTGGAGGTATTGGGCAATCGCGCCTCTGCATGATGTATCTGAAGAAAGCCCATATCGGTGAGATTCAAGCCTCTATCTGGCCCACTGAAATGCGCAAGCAATGTAGTGCCGCAGGCATTCCGCTCATTTGACATCACATCGGTTCTCCCTCACAGCGCGGCGAGAACCGATGATTTTTTTGCTAATTCCAAATAAATCCTTACTTTTGCAATTGTCTTATAGGACTATGGCTCCGTAGCTCAGTTGAATAGAGCAATGGTTTCCGGTACCATGTGTCATGGGTTTGAGTCCCATCGGAGTCACTTCTTTTTATCTGGCAGGAGAGTTGGAACAATGTGTCCTTCTCTCCTGCTTTTGTATAACATAAAAAATACAAGTATGAAAAGTCTTCTTTCCCTTGCGTTGCTCGCTTTCGTGGCGAACACCAGCAGTTGTTCTCTTACGCTGAACACTAACAAGAAAAATCCACAAAAAACAGTTGTCCGAACCTTCAATCTGCGAGACTTTCAAAACATCAAGATGGAATCCGTTGCCAACGTCCGCTTCACGCAGGGCAACACCTATAAGGTGACGGCCACGGCCTTCCGCCCTGGTATCGACACAGTGTATGTAAAAGAAAACACACTTTATATCACTACACGGCGAAATTTGAAGAACAACAATTCCCATTGCACCATTGAAGTGACAGCTCCCAGTTTGAGAAGTCTCAAACAAGAAGGCGTGGGCAATTTCACCTGCCACGCGCTCAACACCAAAGATTTAGATATCAGCCTCGAAGGCGTAGGCTCTGCCAGCTTCGGCAACGTTAGCTGCACGAGCCTTGAAGTGGACTGCGAAGGCGTGGGCAGTCTCAGCAACAGCCATTTCACCGTTTCGGGCAATGCTTCGTTCGATTTCTCGGGTGTAGGTTCTGGCACATTCTCTGTAAAGAGCAACAACTGCAAACTGGAGAGCAGCGGCGTGGGTAGTGTCACGGCCACGGTCAATTGTAAGAGCGTAGTGGCTAACTGCAGCGGTATAGGCTCTATCATCTTGAAAGGGAATACCAACAAACTCAAAAAAACAAATTCTTCCTTGGGAAAAATCAATACGAAAGGATTGGAAGTGAAATAAGAACAGAAAAATAAGCATTTTTCAAAGCTCCCTCCATATCTCCTATGAGTAGTAACGCTCGGTAGCCTCCTATTTGGAGAGCACTGAGCACGCGTATTCACAAGGGATATGGAGGGAATTCTGTAGATAGGCATTAAGGAAAAATATCCTTATTGCGTCAGCTGACACAATAAGGCTGTCAGCTGACATCTTTATTGCATTTTCAAACGCAATAAGGAAAAATAAGAGGCACAGAAGTATAGATTAAAACTGCTTAGAACAAAAATTTTGCTCACACCAATGTGCTAAATTCTCAGCAAGAGGTAATAATGACAGTCCCCTATCTGTAAGGGAAAAAGACTCTACAGATTGTTTGATAATTCCGTCTGTCATTAGTTTGCAAAGTGCTGTTTCTACTTCTTTCGGTGTTCGATCCTCCATTTCTTGAAGGAGTTCTTCAAGGGTAGCCGAATTCTTTTTCCCTAATATATGAACAATCCACAATAAGTCCGGTTCACAAATTCTGGCAAGAACATTGCGAATCGGACAATTTGGGAATTGTGGGTCTATTACCATTCCAATTTTTCGTTCAAAATAACGCCATCACCAGCAGGTGAATCATTTTCAGTAAAACTATTGGCCTTGTATTGGATGCAAAGCATGAGCATCTCATCTTTGCCTGTATTCTTCAAGGCACGTTTGCCAGCAGGAGCTACACGAATGATGCTACCTTCTGATACGGGGAAGATTTCTCCGTCCACTTGGTATTCGCCCTCACCTTTGAGAATGAAATAGAGTTCTTCGTGGGTCTTGTGGGTGTGTAGGAAGCCACTGTCTTGACCAGGAACAAGGGTTTGAAATGAGAGATCACTACCTGTTGCCTGCAAAGCTTGTCCCACAAATACTTTTCCAGGAATCTCTATATCGCCCAATGGGAGGACATAATCTTTGATACTGCTGAGTTTACCAACATTTACTGCCGTAAAGTTCTCACCTGCCTTGATTGTTTCTACTTGTTTCATAATGTCTTTGTTTTTTATTAGTTGCTTGTTTTCGTTCTTTGTTTGTTTTGACGATGCAAAGGTATTATGTTTCAAAACGTTCTACAAGAAGGCACGAAGATGTCAGTCGGTTACCAAAAAGTAAGTAACATTGAAAACAGAGCTATTGCTGTATTTCATTTTTAAAATAGTTTAACAATGATTTTCTCAAGACTATAAAGCGTAATAGTTACTTTTGTATAGTAATGTAATATTTGAACCTAATTATTTAGCAATGAATAGAAATGAATTGCGAGATGCACTCTATCCCAACTGCCCCGTGCGCAACGTCTTGTCAAGGGTAGGCGACAAATGGTCTATGCTGGTACTGTTCACGTTAGAGGTCAACGAAAGACAAAGATTCAAAGAACTACAGCGCAATATCCCCGACATATCTCAAAAGATGCTGACCGCCACCCTAAAGATGCTGGAGGCCGATGCACTTATCTTAAGAGAGGCTTTCCCTGAAATTCCTCCTCGCGTGGAGTATTCGCTCACCGACAAAGGTAAGAGCCTATTGCCACTCATTGATAACTTATTGGTTTGGGCAAGTGAAAATATGGATGACATAATAGAAGCGCGAAAGAATTATCTATTAAAATAAAAGTTGTTCTTACAAAGAAAGCAGTAAATCCCAGGCATGGTTTTACTGCTTTCTTTGTATTCGCGAATGATTCAGGCCTCAATATCTCCAGCGCCAATACTTGCGGAGGCGGAAGAGCATGGGGCGGAAGCGGAGGTGCTTACCAAGAATGATGAGGAGGACGGCAACGAGGATGAGCAGTATGCCCGTGGCCAGACGGAGGGAGAAAGCTTCGCCAAAGAGGAAGATACCGATGAAGACAGCGGTGACGGGTTCGAGTGCGCCCATGATGGCCGTTGGTGTAGAGCCTATGTCGTGGACGGCAAGGACCATGAGCACGAGGGAGAGCACGGTGGGGAATATCGCCATCCAGAAACCCATAAACCAATGCCAAGGCGTGTGGAGCATCATCAGATGATTTTCAGGACTGACAAACGACCAAGCCACAATGGCTAACGTGCAGACGAACAACACATAGAAAGTGAGCTTCACGGACGACATGCGCAGCGAACTCTGGTTGACAACGATGATATAGAGGGCGTAAGTGAGCGAGGAGAGCAGAACGAGGATTACGCCCACCAGACTCAGTGTGGATTGGCCGTCGCCGCGATAGAGCAGCGCTACGCCCACGAGCGATAACAGAATGGAGACAACCGTGGTCGGCGTTACCTTTTCTCGAAAGAAAAGGGCCATGAGCACCGCCACCATAACGGGATAGACAAACAGCAGTGTCGAGGCGATGCCGGCAGCCATGAAATGAAAACTCATATAGAGCGAAAGGGCCGAGACAGCAAAGAGGAGGCCAAGCACAGAGATGATGCAAAACTCTTTCCGAGTGATCCGAAACGATTTTCGCTGCGCAAGGAGCAACGTGCCCAGCAGAAGCGTGGCGATGGAAAAGCGATAGAACAGCACACTGGACGAATTGAAGCCGTCGGCATACAAAACGAGAGCGCCAACGGGATTCGTTCCATAAAAGATGGCAGACAGCACGCCACAGATAGTACCTTTCAGTTTAGTGGTCATAATGGATTGTGTAAAAAGAAGGAGGAACTCTTCAGTCCCTCCTTATGGAAAGAATTCCTGCCGACTTCCGCCAGCGGGGATATTATCGGCCTGTTTCCTCCACCATTTCCGAAATGGTTTGCATCATAGAAGTTTTCATAAGTTCTTCAATGCTGAGATGCATACGATAACGCCAATAGTGGTGAGGATTGGAAGGCAGATTGATACGTTCGGCATCGGCATTGGGATGGCGATGTTCTTCATCCACAGAAAGCCAATCCTGAAGGCTCAAAATACAGAGCATGGAGGGGCAATTGAGATGACGATAAACAATGTCGCGTGCCAACCAGCCCGGCAGCGGATGAGGAGCAATGCCTTCGCGATAGAGCACTGTATTATAATAGGCCTGTGAGCGGTCCATGTCTTCGTCCCACCATTGACGCAATGTGGGCATATCATGGGTAGAGATAGTGCTCACAGAGCGGTAAGGATTGGCTGGGAGAACGCCGAAACGAACAGTGGGATCTTTTGGCATCGACTGTATTTCAAGACTCAGGATGCGCAACTCTTGGATGACCCACGCCACGCAGGCTGGCACCATTCCGAGGTCTTCTGCACAGACGAGCATCCTTGTGGCATTGACCAGCAGGGGCAACTTCTTCATGGCTTCGCCATACCAGAACTGATTATTACGACGATAGTAGTAATCATTATAAAGGCGATTGAATGCGGCCTTGTCGGAATCGTAGAGTGCTTCATAAATGAAGGCGAACTGCACAGTAATACGCGGGTGGAATTTGTTGCTATCATTGCGGTCGCGCACAAAGAGCACGTCGCTGATGAGGGCATACAGTCCATCGCGCAAGAGGATATCCTTCTCACTCGTGCGACCTTCAAAAGCAGCTTCCACCTTGCGCTGCGTATCATATTCGGGCTTCATCTCCCAAATATCGTCGTGAGCATGATTGAGATAAGTGTCCTTGACCTCTTGTGCATACTCATGGAAAATTCGGTCGAGCACCCAGTCGGCAATGAATGGCTTAGTGAATAATTCTTCTTGGAAGTGGAGGCCGTAAGACTCTATCTCTTCTCGCGTCATACCGAGCGAGGGAGCGAACTGTCCGAGCAATCCGTGGACAGAATGGATGGGTATTTCCCAAATACGGAAGAAACCGAGCACATGATCAATGCGGTAGGTATCAAAATACTTCTGCATATTCTGGAAACGGCGCACCCACCAGCGACAACCATCGGCTATCATAGCATCCCAATTGTAGGTGGGGAAACCCCAGTTCTGTCCGTTAACAGAGAAATCATCAGGTGGAGCACCAGCCTGTCCGTTGAGGTTGAAATAGTTGGGTTCCATCCACACATCGCAGCCGTGGCGGTTCACACCTATGGGGATGTCGCCTTTGAGGATGACGTGTTTCTGTCGAGCATAGTCGTGAGCGGCTTCCATCTGCGTGCTGAGCAGGAATTGTACGTAATAGTAGAACGCCACATTCTTCCATGCTGCAGTATCAGGAGTGGAGAGAGATTTTCTTTCTTTCTCGTCCCACACTTTATGGTCGGGCCATTGAGAGAAGTCGGCCGTTCCATTCTTGTCGCGGAGATAGCAGTACTGCCCATAAGGCACGAGCCACTGCTCCGTTTCTTGGAAAAACGCCTTAAAGGCTTGGCTCTTCATCACCTTATCGCCTTCCTGAGCAAAGAGTTCGTGGAGATATTCCGTCTTGGCTGCATTGACGCGCTCATAGTCGATTTCGGGCAACGCATTCAGTTCTTTGCGCAGCTCCTCAAAGTGGGCGGCGCGCTTCTTATCCTTGAGCGCGGGCAGCTGGGTGAGATCGACATACTGCGGGTGGAGAGCAAAGATGCTGATACAGCTATAAGGATAAGAATCGGTCCAACGGTGCGAGATGGTAGTGTCGTTGATGGGCAACACCTGTAGTACGCGTTGACGCGTGGCACTTACGAAATCTATCATCTTGCGCAAATCACCGAAATCTCCCACACCGAAACTGCTCTGAGAGCGCAAGGAGAAAACAGGAATGAGTGTTCCGGCCATGCGATGGTTCGGGATGGGGAAGAAAGCCTGGTCTAATTCATAGACTACCACCTCTCCTTTGGCCAACTTAGGGAGCGTGATGACACGATTCTCTCTCGTTTCCCAAAATCGGACTGACGTGCGCCCTTCTTTGGTTGTCTGTACCAAAAACTTAAATTCTATTTTTCCATCTGCACACTTATCGGCATCGAGGTCTAAGATCCACTCGTTGTAGTTGTGCTCTGTCATGGGCAACACCTTATCCTCTTGCCAATCTCCCAGCAAGGGCGTAGCTCCCGATAAAGCCAAATGCTCATCGGAACGCAACTGCGGCGCACGCACCTTGAGGCGCACCGTGTGGGCATAATTGTCACGCTCCACAGCTGCTTTCTCGCGGCGATTTACACATTCTGTGAAAGCCGAGCTATAAAGATAGGAATCCTCTGGAATATCCATCCAATGGTCGTAAACGTGATAACATTTGGCGTTTGCTACTGAAAGTTCGAGGCGGTGCGTTTCAGCCGTCCATTCCACGGCACGGAGCCCGCCAGCTGTCTCAACACTGTAGAAATAGTTCAGCACTGCGCCCTCACCTTTCAGTTTCAACTGTGCCTCCCAATGTAGGCCATCGAGCGTGTGCATGATATATTTTTTGTTGTCGCCAACAACGTTCACATAGAGCTCTTCTCCATAGAACGTTTTATACTCTAAATGAAAAAATACTTCCATATATTTAATGTGCTTATATAATTCGATGTAGTTATATTAAAAGGATGATGAGCTATTTCTCTGCTCGAATGAAAGAAACGCAGAATGCTCCAAGACAGAGGAAGATGCCGGCCACAAACATCATGTTGCTCTGATGAGAACCAACAAGCGTCAGTAAATAGCCACTAATGGCCGCGGCAACAATCTGCGGCACACAGATCGTTCCATTAAAGAGACCGAGATATGCACCCATGTGACCGTAGCCTTGCAGGGCATTGGTGACAAAAGTGAACGGCATGGCGAGCATGGCAGCCCAGCCGGCACCAATCAGGAGGAACGGAACGAAGAGCAGATACTGGTCGTGGATGAACGGCACCATACCAAAACCTATTCCGGCAACTACCAAACTGATGGCATAAGCCACTTTCGTGTTGCGGAAGCGGGGCAAAACAAGCGCCCAAGCCACACTTCCTATGGCTTGAACGGCAAAGAGAATGCCCACCCAGTTGCCGGCTTCTTGATAAGCATAAGTACTGGTGTCCGTCGTATTCCAAACCGTTTCGGAGATTGCACCTGGCGTATAGTTCCACATATAAAGGAAACCAGCCCAACAAAAGAACTGAACAAGGCCTACTTTCCAAAACGTGGCAGGAGCATTCTTTAAGAGCGTCAGCCAGTCGGCCTTTTCCTCTTTCACTTCCTCCTTGGCTTCGTTATACGCTGCATACTCAGCAGGTGTCCATTCCTTGACTTTCAAAACCGTGTAGATCACACAGAGAATCAAGATAGCGGCCCCCACATAGAACGACCAAATGACCGTATCAGGCACAACGCCCTTGGGAGCTTGATTCTTCAGTCCTATCCATGCGAACACGTACGGAAAAACGAAACCTACCACATTGCCGGAATTACAAAGAAAACTTTGGATGGAATAGGCTTTAGCCTTTTGTTTCTCGTTCACCATGTCGCCTACCAACATCTTGAAAGGTTGCATAGCCATATTGATGGACGTATCAAGGATCATCAATGCTATCAAGCCGAAAATCATCGCTCCACCGATGGTGAGGCCGAACGAACCCGCATTGGGCAACAAACACATCACGGTTACGGCAAAAGCAGCACCTATAAAGAGATAAGGAATGCGGCGCCCGAAACGCGTCCACGTTTTGTCGCTCAGTGTACCCACAATGGGCTGAACGAGAAGTCCCATCAGCGGAGGCAGAATCCAAAAGTACCCCAAGCTATGAGGGTCTGCCCCCAGCGTGGCAAAGATGCGCGAGATATTAGCCCCTTGTAGGGCATAAGCAATCTGTACGCCGAAGAATCCAAAACTAAGATTCCAGAGCTTCCAAAAGTTTAGATTAGGTTTTTGTTTCATATAATAAAGAGTTTAGTTAGTTATCCTAAAAACATAACGAGGAACTATCAGCAGAGAACCGCCGTGGCATAGTTCTCTACTCATAGCTCCTCGATATCACGTTGCGGAGATTCTGAAAATCAATACTCCACTTTGTCGCCTTTTTCCTTCCATGCTTCGAAAGTTTTGAGAGCTTCGGAACGCAAAATATTCTCCGACTTCAAACGACGCTCGGAGGCTTCAAGATCGAGTTCCTTATAAATAAAAGAATCGTCGAAACCAGCATCCGCCGCATCGTCCTTATTGCAAGCATAATACATACGGTCGAGATGTGCCCAATAAATAGCTCCTAAGCACATGGGACACGGCTCGCAACTTGTGTAGATGTCGCAGCCACTAAGGTCGAACGTGCCCAACTTTTGTCCAGCAGCGCGGATAGCACTCACTTCAGCATGCGCCGTAGGGTCGTTGTTCGCCGTAACGCGATTGACCCCCGTAGCAATAATCTCACCGTTCTTTACAATAACAGCTCCAAATGGGCCGCCACCGTTTTTAACATTTTCATCAGAGAGGCGTATCGCTTCTCGCATGAAGTCTATCGTTTCCATTATTAAAAATCAAGACGTTTGTAGGCAAAAGTAAGAAATAATTTCTATTTTTGCAAAAAGCATATAAATAAACGTCAAAATATGGATATTGTTCAAAGATTTCTTGAATATACGACATTCGACACACAATCTGCCGAAGACACGGGTAAGACGCCGAGTACGGACAAACAACTTGTCTTTGCGCGCTTCCTGCGCGACCAGCTCGAGGAGATTGGTTTGGAAGACATAGAACTGACAGACGAAGGCTATCTCTATGCCACACTCCCGGCCAATACTAAGAAGGACGCCCCCGTGGTAGGTTTCATTGCTCACATGGACACCAGTCCCGACGCCTCGGGAGCTAATATCAAACCGCATATTGTTAAGAACTACGACGGTGGAGATATTGAGTTGGAAAAGGGCGGTCTTGTTACAAGTCCTAAAGTTTTCCCCGAACTTCGCCAACATATCGGTGAGGACCTCATTGTTACCGATGGCCACACCCTGCTGGGTGCTGACGACAAGGCAGGTATCGCCGAAATTGTCCAGGCTATGGTTTATCTCAAGGAACATCCCGAAATCGAGCACGGCAAAATCCGCGTAGGCTTCAATCCGGACGAAGAAATCGGCTTAGGTGCTCACAAGTTCGACGTTGAAAAGTTTGGCTGCGAATGGGCCTATACGATGGACGGCGGCGACATCGGCGAATTGGAATTTGAGAATTTCAACGCAGCAGCCGCAAAAGTAGAAATCAAAGGCGTTAGCGTACACACAGGATATGCTAAGAACAAAATGGTCAATGCAACGCGCGTTGCCGTAGAGTTCATGAACCTCCTTCCGCAGGACGAAATCCCCGAGAACACAGAGGGCTACGAAGGTTTCTTCCATTGCCTCGGCATTGAGTCCGCTTGTGAGAATGCCGCGATGAGTTTTATCATTCGCGACCATGATGCTTCAAAATTCGAAGCCCGCAAACGCACTATCAAGGAAGTGGCAGCGCAGCTCAACGAGAAGTATGGCGAAGGCACTGTCAGTATCCACATCCACGACCAATACAAGAACATGAAGGAGATGATAGATCCCGTCTACCACGTAGTGGACATCGCCATCAAGGCCATGGAGGAAGCGGGCGTCAGTCCTCGCATCCAAGCCATCCGAGGCGGAACAGATGGTGCGCAGCTCTCCTTCCGCGGGCTGCCCTGTCCGAACATCTTCGCCGGTGGGCTCGACTTCCACGGTCCTCACGAGTTCCTCCCCATCCGCAACCTTGAAAAAGCGATGGAAGTAGTAGTGAACATCTGCCGCATCGTGGGCAACTTCAACGAATAAGAAACTTTTCCTCATAGAGCCTCAACCTTTGCTAACAAACAGTTGAGGCTCATTTTTTATCTTCCTATGTCTGAACTTCCACAACTCGTATCCGATCTTGCACTCATTCTGATTGTAGCCGGAATCACCACCCTTCTTTTTAAGCGCCTCAAGCAGCCCCTCATCCTGGGCTATATCCTGGCCGGCTTTCTCACAGGCCCTCACATGACTTGGGTACCCACCGTGTCCGACACAAGCAGTATCGACACGTGGTCGAGTATCGGAGTCATCTTCATCATGTTCACCCTCGGCCTTGAGTTCTCTTTCAAGAAGATTGTGAAGATGGGACTCCGCCCTATCATAGCGGCAGTGAGTGTCATCACGTTTATGATCACGATAGGCTCTCTTGTGGGGCGCAGCTTCGGGTGGAGCCACATGAACAGCCTTTTCTTAGGCGGCATGCTGGCTATGTCGTCCACAACTATCATTTACAAAGCCCTCGACGAGTTAGGCTTGCGGCAAAAGAAGTTTGCCAACGTCGTGCTGGGCGTACTCATCTTGGAGGACATCTTGGGCATCTTGCTCATGGTGATACTCTCGGCAATGGCCGTAAGCAGCCAGTTTGAAGGCACAGAACTCCTCGAAAGTTTTTTGAAGCTCGGCTTCTTCCTCGTGCTTTGGTTTGTGGTGGGCATCTTTATTGTCCCACTCGTCTTGCGCCGCAACTCCAAATGGATTGGTAAGGAAACGCTGCTCATCGTAAGCGTGGGCCTATGTTTCCTCCTTGTAGTTCTCGCCACCAAAGCCGGCTACTCTTCGGCCTTTGGTGCGTTTATGATGGGTAGTATCTTGGCCGAAACCATCGAGGCAGAAAGCATTGAGCGCGTAGTAGCTCCCGTCAAAGATCTCTTTGGTGCCATTTTCTTTGTCAGCGTGGGTATGTTGGTAGATCCCTCTATTCTTGTGGCCTACTGGCAACCCATCGTGGTCATCGTATTGGCCATCATCATCGGGCAAGCTCTCTTTGGCTCGCTGAGCTTCCTCATCTCTGGCCACACGCTCAAAGTGAGCATGCAATGCGGTTTTTCGCTCACCCAAATAGGTGAGTTTTCATTCATCCTTGCTGGCCTTGGCGTCAGCTTAGGCGTGACGAGCAAATTCCTCTACCCCGTGGTGGTAGCAGTGAGTATCATCACCACTTTCACTACCCCCTACCTCATCAAGTTGGCCGAACCCGCTTACGGCTTCGTACAGCGACTTTTGCCCCAAACTGTCACCCGCCGATTGGAGCAGCGCGGTGCTGTCCTCGAAAGACAAAAAGCCACACACCCTTGGAAGAATATGCTGACCAGTCAGCTCATCATCACGGGAGCGTACCTCGTATTGTCGGCCGCCTTTGTGACCATATCATTCTCCACGGTGCTCCCGCTCTCTCGCGGTATCTTTGGCCACTGGGCGGGCAACATCCTGAGCGGCATCATTACTTATGTGGGTGTGAGCATTTTCCTACGCCCCATCGTGACGAAGAAATACTTTTCTCCACAGGTGGAAGAGTGGCGCAGGGAGCACTCCACGCTCAACCTCATACTTTTCAACATCACGGTGCTTATACGCTTCACCATTGCCACTGCTGGCATTTTCTATATCATCGAATTTCTCTGTCCGCTACAGTGGTATTGGAACGCTCTGATTGCTATTTTCCTCACGCTCAGTTTTGTGCTGGAGAAATTTGCCGTCCACAATCATTTCGCGCTGTGGGTGAAACTCATTTCCATCCGCTTGGAGCGCACCTTCACCACCAATCTGCGTTCGCGTGAGATATATGCAGCAGCCCGCCGACCAGGCTATGCCAACACGCTGCAAAGGCATGACGTCCACCTCTCCGAATTGGCCCTGCCTGAAGACTCATCCTGGGGTGGGAAAACACTGCGTGAACTCCAACTGGGGCATCGCGACAGTGTGCACGTTGCAGCCATCATCCGCGGCAACAATCGCATCAACATCCCCGATGGTGAAACCATGCTCTTCCCTTGTGATCGCATCGAAGTGATAGGTGATGATGAGAGCCTACAAAATCTGTCGAAACGAATGAATAGTGAGATAGCAGAAGCCACGCCCAACGATCAGAAGCATCATCTCGATATCGATCATTTCACCATTCACACGGGTTCTCCGCTTTGTGGCAAAGATCTCTTTGAGGCCAATATCCGCACGGACTTCCAATGTTTGGTAGTAGGGTTCGATAATGACGACGAAACGAGTAATGCCATCGATGTGCCTTCGGCCGATCGTGTCATCCATGCAGGCGACACCATTTGGTTGGTGGGCGAAAGCAAGGACTTGAAACGGCTCCGTCAATACAGTCTCCCGAAAAAAGAAAATCAGGAATAAGAGCAGAAGAGTGTCGGACCTGTCCGACACTCTTCAAGCAAGCAGGCACTGGCTCAAAATACAATAAGGCTGTTGGCCTACGCCTTTATGGTGTCAGCCGACAGAATAAGGAAATCAGCTGAGAGAATAAAGATATTTTTTGTTACATCCCCCAAACGCGGTATAGCAGGTCTGAAAAATCGCTCGTAACTTTGCCTTTTCAAAACATAACAACTATGACATTAAAAGAACTCCATATAGGTCAGACCGGACGGGTGACAGCCGTGGGAGGAAAGGGCGCACTGCGTCAGCACTTCCTCGACATGGGCGTTATTCCAGGCATCGACGTGAAATTGGTGAAATATGCACCAATGGGCGACCCGATGCAGCTGCTCGTGCAAGGCTACGAGCTAACGCTCCGACTGGCAGATGCTGAGAAAATCGATATAGAGCTGCAAGAAAACCCCGAACCACAGAAGAGCCAACATAACTTCAGTGTCAGCTACGGCCATGAAGAAGCTCACCCTGGTTATGGTGAAATGAACCCGCTGGAAGGTCACACGGGTGAGCATAAACACATCGTCAATGAGAAACTGACCTTTGCGCTTTTGGGCAATCAAAACAGCGGAAAAACTACGCTCTTCAACCAACTGACGGGCGCCAATCAGCATGTGGGCAACTTCCCCGGCGTGACAGTAGACCAGAAAACGGGAACTATCAAAGGCCATCCCGAAGCCACCGTTACCGACCTGCCTGGCATCTACTCCCTATCGCCTTACAGCAATGAGGAAATTGTGAGCCGAGAGTTTATCTTCAACGTCCACCCCACTTGCATCATCAACATCGTGGATGCTTCCAACATTGAGCGCAACCTCTACTTGACGATGCAGATTCTGGAACTGGGCATCCCCACTGTCTTGGCGCTCAACATGATGGACGAGGTGCGCAACAACGGCGGAACGATTCTCGTTAATGAGTTGGAAAGCCGGCTGGGTATCCCCGTTATCCCCATTTCAGCACTGAAAAACGAAGGTGTAGCAGAACTCGTGGAACACGCCATTCATGTGGCGAAATACAATGAAGGTCCTGCTCGGAAGGACTTCTGCGGCGCCCACGAACACGGAGGAGCGGTGCATCGCGCCATTCACGCCATGACCCATCTCATCTACGACCACGCCGAGAAGGCACAAATCCCAGCACGCTTCGCCGCCACGAAACTCCTCGAAGGCGATGCGCTCGTGAACAAAGCCCTGCAACTGGAGGAAAACGAGGAGGAAATGATGGAACACATACGCGAACAAATGGAGGAAGAGCGCGGACTCGATGCCGCTGCCGCTATTGCCGATATGCGCTACAGCTTCATTCTGTCAGCGTGTGCCGACACGGTGGTGAAACCGCAGGAGAGCAAGGAACACGCTCGCAGCCGGCGCATCGACACGATACTCACGGGGCGTTGGACAGCCTTTCCAGCCTTTCTCCTCATTATGGCGGGTATCTTCTACATCACTTTCGACCTCCTCGGCACTACACTTCAGAATTGGCTGCAAAAGGGTGTCGACTGGTTCACCGAAGTAAGCGATCAAGCCCTTACTTCTTGGAACGTCTCCCCCATTCTCCACGATTTGATTATCAAAGGTGTCTACACGGGTGTAGGCACTGTTGTTAGTTTCTTACCCATCATCATCATTCTTTTCTTCTTCCTTTCCATGCTGGAGGACAGCGGCTATATGGCACGTATTGCCTTTGTCATGGACAAGAGTATGAGAAAGCTCGGCTTGTCGGGTCGAAGCATCGTTCCCCTACTCATGGGCTTCGGTTGCTCCGTTCCGAGCGTGATGGCAACCCGCACGCTGCCCTCCGAACGCGACCGCCGCATGACGGTGATGCTGACGCCGTTTATGAGCTGCACTGCCAAGCTCCCCATCTATGGTTTCTTCATCGCGGCCTTCTTCCCCCACGACGGCGGCCTTATCATGACAGGGCTTTACCTGCTGTCGATCTTGGTGGGTATCATCGTGGCACTCATCATGAAGAAGATAGCGTTTCGCGGCGAGGCTGTGCCGTTTGTTATGGAGCTTCCCAACTACCGTTTGCCTGGTGCGCAGAGCGTTTTGCGCCTCATCTGGGACAAGACGAAGGACTTCATCCAGCGTGCCTTTAGCATCATCCTCGTGGCAACGATTCTGATATGGTTTCTCCAGTCGTTCGACTTCGGCCTGAACGCTGTGACCGACTCCGAACAAAGTATGCTGGCACACATCGCCAATCTGATAGCCCCCATCTTCAGTCCGTTAGGCTTCGGCAACTGGAAGTTTGTTTCTTCCCTCATTGCCGGCTTCATGGCAAAGGAGAGCGTGGTGGCCACCATGACGGTGCTCTTTGGCAACACAGCAGGCTTCCACGCCGCATTGGCTTTCCCCGCGGCCATCTCCCTGCTCGTCTTCTCTTTGCTCTACACGCCGTGTGTGGCAACTATCGCCACCGTGAAGCAAGAAATGGGGCGCAACTACGCCATTGGTCTTGTGTTCTGGCAAACGGCTATCGCTTGGCTGTGTGCCCTCATCGCCTACGGCCTTGCCCATCTCATTTTCTAAAACATTCATCGTATGAATCTACAAAGTATTCTCTTGCTGCTGCTCATCGTAGCTATTGTGGTGGGTGTGCTTGCAAAAAAGATTTTTGAGCATCGACACAACAAAAAGAAATGTGAAACGTGTCAGGCTCAAGGCTGTGCGCTCAAAGACCTCCTCAACAAGGAATGAGGGCCACAAAGAAAGAGACACCGCTCCACAAGGAGTTGGAAGAAACTCTTAAGCATTTCACACAAATCAGTATAACAAACACCGTCCGCAACCTCTCTTAGTGAGTGCTGCGGACCGTTTGTTTATCAGCACCTTAATATCAGGAAGCAATCTCTCCCACAGAATCATTTGTATTCCACAGATCTCCCCCAGCAGATTATTCTTCTATATAGCTCTCTCAAACAGAAAAAAACAAAGGCAAAATAGGACAAAAAACGCAAAAATCATTTTTTTAGACTAAACAACTTCATTTTGTTAGGCATTATTCATAGTATTTAATATATTTGCCGCAAATTTTTCCATTTATAACTCAAAAATCATTTTGTTATGAGGAGTACTATAGTAGCAATGATGATGTTTCCACTGGCTATGTGCGCGCAAAACGTTACGTTGCCTTGGACACAGACATTCGAAGAGGAATCCGCCTTCGAACGCTTCACAGTGCTTGACGCAAACACAGACGATCAAGCCTTCAAATTTAATCTCATTTCTCAGGCAGCTTCTTGTTCGCGCACGATACAGGCCGACGACTGGTTGTTCAGTCCTAAGGTAGCGCTCAAAGCTGGCAAGACCTATTCTCTGGCCTTTGTTGTCAGCGGAGAGTCGCAGAATGCAAAGGAAACCTACGAAGTGAAAATTGGTCAAGGCACTACGGTGGACGATATGACCAAGACACTCATAGAGGAAAAGGAAGCACCAGAAGATTATGTTGAGAAAGCCACAGTGAAGACCACTTTCTCCGTTGCTGCCGATGGCGAATACAACATTGGTTGGCACTTCAACACCGCTTTCCAGTTCAACGAAGGTGCACTATATATATATAGTATAGAACTCAAGGAGGAACTTGCAGCAGGAGCTCCTACTGCCGTAACGAACGCAACGGTTACGCCCGCTGCCAACGGTGGCAACTCAGCCGTTATCAACTTCACCGCGCCCAGCACCGACCAGTCGGGTGGCGTTCTCGCCAGCCTAACGAAGATTGACGTTTATCGTGGCGACCAACTCGTTCATACTTTTGAAAATCCGCTACCAGGTAGCGCACTGAGCTATACCGACACCAATGTGCCCAATGGTACAACGACTTACAAACTCGTACCCTCCAACGCACAAGGTCAGGGTTCAGAAGTGAGCGTGAGCGCATTTGTGGGCGTTGATACGCCTGCTGCCGTTGCCAAGCTCAATCTGACTTACGCCAATGGTAAGGCGCAACTCGCTTGGGATAAGGTGACGACTGGCGCCAATGGTGCTTATGTGAATCCCGCAAGCGTCACCTACACACTGAAGCGTGGAAAATCCACCGAGCTTGCCTCCGCATTAACGGCTAACACCTATGAGGACACCCCCACAGTGCCAGAACAGCAGGAATTGCTCTACTACAGCATCACGCCGAAAAATGAAGCCGGTGAAGGCAAGGTAACATACTCCAAGATGGTGGTAACGGGTAAACCCTACACACTGCCAATGTTTGAATCCTTCAAGAATGGTAAGATGTCCAACTTCTGGTTGGTTGACTACAACAAGCGTGTTCGTTGGACTCCGCTGAGCGACGAAGGCAGTTTCGCACAAGACGCCGACCGCGGCTTTATCGCCTTCACGCCGATGTTCGATGGAGAATGGTCGCGCTTGGAGAGCGGTTTGATTGATCTTGGCACTGCCAAAGAACCGATGCTGACATTCTACTACAAGACTCACACACAGGCTGAGGACACATTGGTTGTATCGGTTTCCAAGGACTATGCAGCTCTTGATACCATTAAGGCCATCCCGATGCAGACCACTGCAACACGTCAGTGGATAAAGGTGGAATTGCCTTTGAAGCAATTCGTGGGTAGCAAATTCATCCAGTTGGCTTTCGACTATAAGGGACAGAGCAATGCAAGCAATATCTACCTCGACAACATCAGTTTAGTGGACCGTCAGGACAATGACCTCAAGGCCGAACTCACTGAAGCTCCTGCTCATCTGCGCGTGGACTACCCCGCATCTGTCGTTGTGAGCGTGACCAATATTGGTGCTAATGCTGCCAACGACTACGACGTGGTGCTCTACAACGGCGACAAGCGTTTGGCAAGCATGAAGGGTGCAGCCGTTGCAGAAGGCAACAAGGTGGCAAATACGCTGACGTTCACTCCGCAACGCGACTTAGGCGATGTTGCCAACCTCTACGCTAAGGTGGAATTTGCTGCCGACCAAGATTTGACGGACAACACGACCGACACGGTGAGTGTGAATGTGAAATATCCTTCCTACCCCGCAGCAAAACAATTGCAAGCTGTTGCTGGCACCAACAACAAACTGACATGGGGAACTCCCAACGCTCCGCGCACACAGGACGAACCTGTCACTGAAAGCTTCGAAGACTACGCCGACTTTAGTTCTCAGAACATTGGCGACTGGTCGCTCTACGACGTAGACAACCACACCGTTTACGGCTTCAACGAATCCAGTTTCCCAGGTATGGGCGACCGCCAAGCATGGACAGTGTTCAACTACTCCGCAACAACTCCCGCCAGCGGTCCAGGTTGGAAGGGACACAGCGGCAACAAGTTGCTCATCTCCTTCGGTGCTCCTCGCGCCGTGACGCAGAACTGGCTCGTTTCTCCCGAACTTCCCGGTAAGGCTCAAACCATCTCTCTCTGGGAAAAGGCATACAAGGGCGACAACAACGAGACTTACAGCGTGTACTACTCCACTACGGGCTTCAACCGCGCTGACTTCCAGCTGATTGCTGACGCTCATGTGGTTCCGACAGACTGGGCTAAGGCAGAATACAACCTGCCCGAGGGTGCTAAATACTTTGCTATCGTGGCATCCAGCAAGGATGGTTTCGCCACACTCATTGACGACATCACCTTCTTGCCCGATTCTTCAGCAGCACAACAGTTGACGCTCGTGGGCTACAACATCTATCGCGATGGAGTTAAGGTGAACAGCACACCGGTTCAAGGCAATCAGTTCACAGACACTGTGGGTGGTGGCCAATACACCTACACCGTAACAGCCGTCTACGACAAGGGCGAATCTCGCTTCTCCAACGCTGCCAAAGCTGAAGTTGCTTCGGGCATCGAAACCGCTGAAACGGCAACGGCTGCCGATGTAAACGCTCCGCGCTACGATCTCTCTGGCCGCCGCGTTGGCAAGACCTTCAAGGGTCTCTACATCAGCAACGGCAAGAAGCTCATCAGCAAATAATAGATTTATATCTACTTCTTAATACTCCAACAGCTGCACGATGACAACACCGTGTAGCTGTTTTCTTTTTTCTCTCGGTCAGCCACCTGTTCCATACACTGAAAAAAAATAGAACAAGGATGCTGGCGGATAGAATAAGGCTGTCAGCTCACGCCCTTATTGTGTCGGCTGGCAGTCTTATTCTATTTTTCCATCTCTCCCCAATCAGAACGCAGAGAAGAAACAAGGTGGGCAACATGAGTTTACCCACATTTCCCCCTTCTTTTCTCCCCTTTTTCTCCCCTTTCTAATGAGCCAAGAGGAGCAGAGGAAAGCACACAAAAGAACGTTTCTTTTTGCATTTCCCTGGCTTTACACTACATTTGGGGCATAAAAAGACATTTGAAATGCCTAAGTTTAAATACTTATCCAAAATAAATTCACCTGCTGACCTTCGACAGCTACGCGTTGAGGAACTTCCCGCCGTGTGCGAAGAATTGCGCGCCGACATCATTGAGGAAGTGTCCCACAACCCAGGGCATCTCGCTTCGAGCCTGGGCGTTGTGGAACTCACCGTAGCCCTCCACTATGTGTTCAGCACCCCCTACGACCGCATTGTGTGGGACGTGGGACATCAGGCCTATGGTCATAAAATCTTGACAGGCCGCCGCGATCAATTCTACACCAACAGAAAGCTCCACGGCATCTGCCCATTCCCTACGCCTCGCGAGAGCGAATACGACACATTCACCTGTGGCCATGCCTCCAACTCCATCTCGGCAGCCTTAGGTATGGCCGTGGCCGCTCTGAAAAAAGGCGAAGTGGACCGCCATGTAGTGGCCGTGATCGGCGATGGCTCCATGAGCGGCGGTTTGGCCTTCGAAGGTCTCAACAACACCAGCGACACGCCCAACAACATGCTCATCGTTCTGAACGACAACAACATGAGCATCGACAGTTCCGTGGGCGGCATGAAGCAATACCTGCTACATCTGCACACAAGCAGCAAGTACAACAGTTTGCGCTTCCGCCTCTCTCGCCTATTCTACAAATGGGGCTGGCTCAATGAAGACCGCCGGCGCGCCGCCATTCGTTTCAACAACGCCTTGAAGTCGCTGATTGCCAATCAGCAAAATATCTTCGAGGGCATGAATATCCGCTATTTCGGTCCGATGGACGGACACAACGTTATAGAACTCGTACGCACGCTCCAGCGCATCAAGGAAATGGGCGGCCCAAAGTTGCTCCACATCCACACCATCAAAGGCAAGGGCTTAGCCCCCGCGGAGGACGATCCCACCGTTTGGCACGCACCTGGTAAGTTCGACCCCGACAGCGGGGAGCGCGTAGTGCAGAACAAAGCTAACCAACCGCCCAAATTCCAAGACGTGTTTGGTGAAACCCTTGTGGAACTGGCACAGCAGAATGAGAAAATCATCGGCGTGACGCCCGCCATGCCCACAGGGTGTTCCATGAACATCCTGATGAAAGCCCTGCCTGGCCGCGCCTACGATGTGGGCATTGCCGAAGGCCACGCCATGACCTTCAGTGCGGGTATGGCCAAAGAAGGCATGATACCGTTTTGCAACATTTACAGCGCCTTCAGTCAGCGCGCTTACGACAACATCATCCACGATGCTGCCATCTTGAATTTGCCCGTAGTGCTCTGTCTGGATCGTGCTGGCATTGTGGGAGCCGACGGTCCTACGCATCACGGTGTGTTCGACATGGCCGCATTGCGTCCCGTCCCCAATCTCACCATCGCCTCGCCCTACGACGAGCAAGAGTTGCGCCGCCTCATGTATACGGCACAGCTGCCCGGCAAGGGTACTTTCGTGATACGCTACCCCCGCGGATGTGGCCGCCTGACGGACTGGCGCTGCCCGCTGGAGGAAGTGCCCGTGGGCAAAGGGCGCAAAATCAAGGACGGAACCGATCTGGCCATCATCAGCATTGGCCCGATTGGCAACACAGCTGCCGACGCCATTGCCGAAGTGGAGCAAGAGACGGGCAAGACCATCGCGCTCTATGACCTGCGCTTCCTCAAGCCCCTCGACGAGGAGCTGCTGACGGAAGTGGGCCGTCGCTTCAGCCACGTCATCACCATCGAAGACGGAACAAGGGCTGGAGGCATGGGCAGTGCCGTACTCGAATTTATGGGCGACCACGACCTCCCCGCGCGCATCCATCGCCTCGGCTTGCCCGACGAATTTGTGGAGCACGGCAGTGTGGACGAACTCTACCGCATCGTAGGCCTTGACAAAGACAGCATCGTCCGCGAAATAAAAAGAAGATTATAGGAAAGCTCTTCTCCATGAAAGAGGAGCGCACAACTCATTCTATAGAAAATTATGAAAATTATCATTGCTGGTGCAGGCGCAGTAGGAACTCATCTGGCCAAACTTTTCTCGTTGGAGAACCACGACATCACGCTCATTGATGAAGATATGTCCCGACTGATGGACATCGGTAACGACTTCGATATTCTCACGCTCAACGATGACCCATCCTCCATCCATGTGATTCATGATGCTGGAGCGCGCAATGCAGACTTATTCATCGCTGTTACTCCCGACGAGGCACACAACCTCACCATTTGCATGCTGGCCAAGCAGTTGGGGGCAAAGCAAACAGTGGCGCGCGTGAACAACCATGAGTACGCGCTTGAGAGCAACCGCGAGCTCTTCAGCCAGACGGGTGTGGACAGCATTATCTATCCCGAAATGGCCGCTGGAAAGGAAATCATGGACAACATCCGCCGCAGTTGGACCCGCCAGTGGATTCCGATGCTCAACGATCAGCTTGTGTTGCTCTGCATCAAAGTGAGAACAGGAGCGAGGATACTCAACGTGCCGCTTCGCGATATTTCCAAGCCCGACAGCCCCTACCACGTTGTGGCCATCAAGCGCAAAGAGGACACCATCATCCCCCACGGCAACGACTGCCTACTCGACCAGGATGTGGTCTACTTCATGACAACGGAACTCGAGGCGAGCTACATCAAAGAGATTGCCGGAAAGCAGGACTATCCCGATGTGCGCAACGTTTTCTTCTTGGGCGGCGGCAACACCACGGAGAGAGCCTTGGCTTTCCTCCCCGACTATATGCACGCAAAAGTCTTCGAAACCGACCCGCGCCGCATCGAGCATCTCCAGTCGCTCTATGAGGACAACCGCATCATGTGTATCAACGAAGACGGCCGCAATATCGACCTGCTCGAAGAAGAGGGCATCCATCGGGCGCAAGCCTTTGTGGCCACAACCTCGAGCAGTTCGGAGAACGTTTTGAGTTGCTTGAACGCCAAAAAGCTCGGTGTGAGAAAGACTGTGGCTTTGATTGACAATTCCAACTATGTGACGATGGCCCAAAGCCTCGACATCGGTTCTATCATAGACAAAAAAACACTGGCCGCCGACAAAATCTACAACCGCATACTACAGTCGGACGTGACAAACGTGAAAAGCCTCATCATTGCCGCAGCCGATGTGGCGGAACTCGTGGTGAAGGAAGGTTCACGCGCCACGCGCCACCCTGTTCGCGACCTCAATTTGCCTTCCACTGTAACCCTGGGCGGCATGATGCGCAATGGCGTTGGGTCGCTCATCAATGGTATGACACAGTTGCAGGCTGGCGACACGGTGATGGCCTTCTGCATCGAAGGAAGCATCAATAAACTCGGAAAATATTTTAATTAAAACACCCATAGTAATCATGTATTCAGATTTCTTCCTTGGTCTTTTAGTAGGACTCCTTATCGTGCTCTTCATCAGTGGCTACGTGAAGTATTATTGGAACAACCGCAAAGGCGGCACATTGCAGAAACCCATCGAGGAAGCCCTGCGCGAACCCGATGCATGGGAGAGCAAGAAGGCTGCCCTTGAGGAGCAGTATGGTCCCATCACGAAAGAGGTGGTTGTATCCCACTACATCGATGACGTGAGCGACAACGCGTTCTTCTTCGATGCTTCGCGCACACTCCTCCTTATGAATTTCCCCATCAAGTACGACTCCATTGAGCAATACAGCCTTAGCTTCGACGGCGTTTATGTGCTGAAAGTTTGGGTGGAGGGACTTCCGGGTCACTATCTCACGCAGAGCACCAACAATGCGCAGGCTGCCAACGAACTAAAGGCAGAACTGGCACGCGTGGTGGGCGAAGACAAGCTCTACACCATCACCGAAAAGTGGAACTAAACTTCCTTCTGACACACTAACGGGCGGGGACGACTTCCAGCAAGAAGAGGCATCCTCGCCCCCTTATTTTGCACTTTTTCAGAAAAGGCGTAACTTTGTCGTGGATAGTGCATGATTTCGTTCGATTTGTTCCACAAAATGGAACTCCTCGATAGGTCCAAAACAAAACAATATGAACTACAAAATAATCTGGTCCGTCCTCGGACAGTTGCTTTTCCTCGAAGCCGTTATCCTCTTGGGCACATGGGGCGTGGCTTACATCTACCACGAAGACGCCTTGCTCTCGTTCGGTCTTCCCACCTTTCTCAGCATCCTCGGCGGCATGTTGCTAAAGTTTGCAGGACGAGGATTTGAGAACCGCATGGGGCGGCGCGAGGGCTTCTTGATAGTGAGCTCCACATGGGTCTTGTTCTCCGTGGTGGGCATGCTGCCGTTCCTGCTGAGCGGCACGGAAAGTCGCGTGAGCTGTGCATTCTTCGAGGCCATGTCTGGATTCACCACTACGGGGGCCACGGTGCTCAACAACATCGATTCCCTCCCTCATTGCATCAACTTCTGGCGCACCCTGACCCATTGGGTGGGCGGTGTGGGTATCGTGTTCTTCACCATCGCCATTCTGCCAAACATGGGCGTAGGGGAACAGAAACTCTTCTCCGCTGAAGCCTCGGGACTAAACATCGGAAAACTCCATCCGCGCATCCGCACCACGGCTCGCTGGATTGGAGGCCTCTATTTCTTCCTCACAATGGCTTGCGCCGTGAGCTTATATTTCGTTGGCATGACTCCGTTCGACGCCATCTGCCACGCGTTCTCCACCATGGGTACGGGAGGTTTCTCCACCCACCAGACGAGCATCGCTTTCTTTGATTCTATACAGATTGAATACGTCCTCATCCTCTTCATGTTCTTTGCCAGCATCAATTTCACGTTGCTGTATCTGGCCATCATAAAACGCCGCTGGAAGGACGCTTGGAAGGACGGCGAGCTGCGCTGCTTCCTGCTCATCCTCGTTAGTGTGACCGTGGTGGGGGCTCTTGTGCTCCACCTCGTGGACCACCGCCCATGGGAAACAGCCATCCGACTCAGCACGTTCCATACCATATCCATACAGTCGACAACGGGATTCACCACGGAGGACTTCATGCTGTGGCATCCCTCCACCTGGATGTTTGTTGCCTTTATCACGATGGTGGGAGCCTGTGCTGGCAGCACGAGTGGCGGTATCAAATGTATCCGCATCCTCACGATATGGAAAGCCATCGTCAATGAGTTCCGCCTCATCCTTCACCCTCATGCCGTTTTCCCGCTCCGCATCAACAGTCAGCCCCTTCCGCCAGCCGTGGTTCGCAACGTGTTCGTTTTCGTGGCTTGCTATTTCGGCCTCACCTTGTTTGGCTCCATAGCTCTCATGGCGATGGGGCTTAGCATGATGGACGCTGTGAGCTGCTGTATCACTACGCTCTCCAATGTGGGCCCTGGCTATGGCCATCTCATCGGACCGCTCGACTCTTGGAACGTTCTCCCTGATGCCGCCCTCTGGATCAACTCGTTCCTCATGCTGGCCGGCCGCTTGGAGATCTTCTCTCTGCTCCTCCCCTTCGTTCCGGATTTCTGGAGGGACAACTAATAACAACTTTTTATATGAAGAAAATTCTCACCGCAATGATGCTTACCGCAACGATGGCTGCTAACAGCCAAACGGCGGGCTTCCGTTACACCGACGAGGCCTTTGCCGACATTCAGATGCTTCGCTACAAAGTGGAAGGCTTCGAGAAGCTGACCCTCCGCCAGAAGACCCTCGTCTATTATCTCAGCGAGGCTGCTCTTCAAGGCCGCGACATCCTCTTCGACCAAAACGGACGCTACAACCTGCGCATACGGCGTATGCTCGAAACGGTCTATACGCAATATCGCGGCGACCGCAACAGCAAGGATTTCCGCGAACTCACCACGTATCTCAAGCGGGTGTGGTTTGCCAGCGGCATCCACCACCATTACGGTTCGGAGAAGTTCCAGCCGGGCTTCTCGGAGAAATGGCTCCGCCAGACTTTGGCCGATCTCAACTACTCGCTCGACGAGGAAATCTTCCCCGTCATCTTCAATCCGGAAGTGATGCCTATGCGCGTCAACCAAAAGGACGGCGATGACCTCATCCTCACTTCGGCGGAGAACTACTACGGACCGGGCGTTACGCAGGCTGAAGCGGAAGAGTTCTACACGCAACGCAAGGCCGTCAACGACCCGCACCCCATCATGATGGGCCTCAACAGCCGCTTGGTGAAGGAGGACGGCGAACTCACGGAGCAAGTGTGGCGCGAACACGGCCTCTATGGCTCGGCCATTACGCGCATCATCGATTGTCTGCAAAAGGCTCGCCCCTTCTGCGACACCGAGAAGCAGCAACACGTCATCGACAAGCTCATCGAGTTCTACCGCACTGGCGACCTCCGCACCTACGACGCTTGGTCCATCCTTTGGCTCAAAGATACGGAGGACCTCGTGGACTTCACCAACAACTTCACGGAGACTTACGGCGACCCGCTCGGCATGAAAGCCAGCTGGGAAGCTATCGTCAACTTCAAAGACATCGAGGCCACGCGCCGCACCGAAACGCTCAGTGCCAACGCTCAATGGTTTGAGGACCATTCGCCCGTAGATGCTCGCTTCAAGAAGGAGAAGGTGAAGGGCGTGAGCGCGAAAGTCATCACAGCGGCCATCCTCGGCGGCGACCTCTACCCCTCAACGGCCATCGGCATCAACCTGCCCAACTCCGACTGGGTTCGGAAGGAACACGGCTCTAAGTCCGTCACCATCGGCAACCTGACCGATGCCTACAGCAAGGCGGCGCACGGCTCGGGCATGGACAAGGAATTTGTCATCGACGAGGCTACGCGCCAACTCATCAATCGCTATGGCGACATCACGGACGATCTCCACACCGACCTCCACGAATGTCTCGGTCATGGCTCGGGAAAACTCCTTCCTGGCACTGACCCCGACTCGCTCAAGGCCTACGGCTCTACCATCGAGGAGGGACGCGCCGACCTCTTCGGCCTCTACTATGTGGCCGACCCGAAAATGACGGAACTTGGTCTTACGCCTGATGCAGAGGCCTACAAAGCGCAGTACTACACCTACATGCAGAACGGCCTGCTCACGCAGCTGGTACGCATCAAACCGGGCAACAACATTGAGGAGGCTCACATGCGCAACCGCGCCTTCATCGCCCACTGGGCGTACGAGCATGGCCGCGACAAGAAGGTGGTGGAACTCGTGAAGAAGGGCGGAAAAACTTATGTTCGCATCAACGACTATCCTGCTCTGCGCCAACTCTTCGGCAAACTCTTGGCTGAGGTGCAGCGCATCAAGAGCGAGGGCGACTATGAAGCGGCTCGCCAACTCGTGGAGACTTACGGCGTGAAGGTAGACCCGAAGCTCCACAAGGAAATCCTCGATCGCTACAACAAGCTCAACCTCAAACCCTACAAGGGCTTCATCAATCCTGTTTACTCGGCCGTTCGCGACGCACAAGGCAATATCACTGACGTGAAACTCGACTACACCGAGCCTTACGACAAGCAGATGCTTCGCTACAGCCGCGACTACAATACGCTGCCAGATGTGAACGAGTGAGCTTTTGGTCGGAGAAGTCGGACTGGTCAGACTGGTCGGACGGGTCGGACTGGTCCGAGATTCAATCAACCAACTTGCTCCAAGATTTAGCCAAAAGCCCTTTCGCTTTTGCTGAAATTCGCTGAAAAATATCTCTCGCGCCCCAATATTCTGACGTAAGGAAGAATATTGGGTTTTTCTTCTTCTTTTATCTTCTTCTTTTTATAGGGGGTGTGGGGGGAATATTTTTCTTCTTCGTTTTTCTTCTTCTTGCGATGAGTGCAAGATGAGTGCAAGATGAGTGCAGATGTGTGAGCGATGTGTGAGCGATGTGTGAGTGATGTGTGAGCGATGTGTGAAAGGAAGAGGCACACTGAAGGCGAGAAGCGTGCAAGAGGAAAAGAGGAGAAAGGCTGCTGCCCTACTTCCAGATGGCAACGAGGAACAGGAAATTAAGCAGAATTTTTTTTACAACACACGAACCCACTCCTCCCTCTCTCAACGAGAGAGATTTTTTTGACTTTTCTGCAACGAGAGAAGCAGCCGGAAAGAAAACTAATATTTCGGTAAGATTTTTATACTATTTTTTCAATGGTCTTAGATTGTCAAAGAACGCTTCGGAACGAGATATTGCACCGTTCACACCACAAAGATACAACATTCCCCCGATTCTCTCCAAACATTTCCCCACCCTTTTTCCCTTCTTTCTTCCCTCCCCGTCAGCATCCTTATTGCGCCCATCGGCTTCCTTATTCTGTCAGTCCATATCCTTATTCTGTTAGTCAGCACAATAAGGCAAGCAGCAACTGTAGAAACACTTTTCTTTAAACTTTTTTTATTTTTCTTTTGTTATGTCTTAGGCTTTTACATATATTTGCAAGCAACTTTTACCCAGAAAAACATTACAACAGAATAGTTTATCACTAAAAAACATTACACATGAAAACAAAAATCGTTTTATTAGCATTGCTCCTATTGGGCTTGGTGTCGTGTGCAGACAAGTCTGAGAGAGTCATTCAGGGAATACCTTTCCAAGAGACCAAAGACGGAAAATGGAGTATGATTTCTATGGAGGATGGCCAAGTGCTTTTCTCTGAAGAATTCAAAGAAGCACCCACAGTGGCCATCGAAGGTCGCTTCATGGTGAAAAACAAAGAAGGCTTGTGGGAAATCTACACCGCCGAAAAGAAACCTAAGAAAGTGGGCAAAGAATACGTTTCTGCCACGCGCTTCTTTGAAGGCCATGCCTTAGTGGCTGAATGCAACAAACCTGTTTCTATCATCGACAAGGAGGGGCAAACGCTCAAAGTGCTTGACAAAATTGATGGAAAAACTGTGACAAAAGTAGCTCCTTTTTCTGAAGGTTATGCTGTCTACCGAACCGACAAATACTTTGGTGTGATTGACACTGATGGAAAAAGCGTAATTCCGGCAAACTACTGTTATATAAGCGACTGCAGTGATGGAAAATTTATTGCTGTTGATAAGAAATACGAGCAAGAGGCTAAAAAAGGCGAAAGAGAAAAAGTCAAAGTATACGTTCTTGACACTAAAGGGAAAAAGCTCTTTGAATTCAGTGGCGGAAAATACGATGATATCAGTGATCCTGGTTTCCAGGATGGATATTCAGGAGTTGCTATCAAAAAAGATGATAAAAGATGCTGGGGCATCATCAACGACAAGGGCGAAGAAGTTGTTAAACCCTCAGAAAAGATTGAAGGCGTTGGTGCTATCCATGGGGACAAATTCATCTATGAAAAAGAAGATGAATATGGACTCATGAATATGAAAGGCGAAGTTCTTATCCGCGCTAAATATGATATCTTATTTTTTGATGGAGACAATCTCTGGGCAGGTCAGAAAGTGGACGGAAAAGAGTTGAATTTCAAATACAAATATATCAACGAAAAGGACGAAGAAATCTTCAAAGAGGACTACAAAGAGGCATTTCGTTTCGATCTGTTCGGTGATAAATACACTGTAGTAAAAGAATCTGACACACAATACACGCTCATCGACAAAAAGGGCAAGCCCTTAGAGAAGCTCCCCGACATGGTAAACATCAATTTTTCGATGGGCGACAATTGGGTGGAAAGTGATTTTGTGGATCTCAATGAATTAGTGGGTGCTCTGGGTATAACGCCGAACGGCATTGACAAATTATCTTTCAATTCTACGGTTCAACAAGTGGTGGCTCAATATGCAAAAGAAGACAATGCCGGCACGAGCGAACATCCGGGGACAGATCCGTATTGGTACGATAGCAAAAGTGATTTATCCTATAATAAAGATTTCATCTCCATCCCTGTGAAGATTGAGATAGGATTTCCAGACAACATTAGCCGCCAAACCTACCGCACCGAACGCGAATATTATGAATACTTCTATTATGATCAAAAAGTGCCTACAGGCTACGCTTTTAACAACATAAAACCGAGCTATTTTGCTTTCGCTATTGGTAATGCAGGAAAGATGAAAGGCAAGATGAAAGACCTTTTCAGCAAAGTATGCGCAAAATTCAAGCAAATGGGAACTGTTGTGAGAGAAAACAATGGGGCTGCTATCATCGCCATGAACAATGGCTGCACAGCCTTAATCTTGAAAGAAAAAACTTCGGTATCGGCTCTTTGGGGTAAGAATGATGGGATAAAGAATTTTGATATCAGCAAATACGCAAATATCAGCGAAGACACTACGTCAGAGAATTATTCCAGCGATGTAGACACTGATTTTTCAGACACTACGGATTTAGACAGTACAGCAACCATCGAGTAAAAAATAGCATTCTCCTCCATCAGAAGCAAAACGCTACGAAACATTGAGAGCACATTGAGGCAAGAATCACGCCTTGTGGCCTAAAATAAGGGATGCTCTAAATGGAGCATCCCTTTGCTTTTATCTATCCGAAATATAGGAAATCGGCAGATAAGCGGTATGAGATTTCAGGTTAGAAAATATACTGAACGCGGGCCTGAAGCACGTTGACGTTCTTCTTCTCGAGGTCGAAGTTCTTCACCGTCACAAAGTGATAGTTGAGACGGAAGGTGACGTACTTGTTCAGGAAATAGGAAAGACCTACGCTGACATCGCTCATGCGACCAGCTTTGGAGAGATCGACACCCGGTAAGCCGGCAGCAATAGCAGCCTTGTTCTTAGCGTAAGCATCGCCGTCGCGGAGGTTCAAATAACCATAGCCGAGCATAACTTCGAGGTTCTTGTTATCGGGATTGTCAACGCCAGAGCCTGCAAAGTTGTACTTGTAGTTACCTGGATTAACAACGATGCCACGAGCAGAAACATAGAAGCCGTCAGTATTGTAGCTGTTACCGCCTTCGCGAGCAATGTGTGACCAGTAGTACTGGCTGGCGAGCTGGAAGTTGCGATAGATACCTTGGAACTCAGCTGTAAACTTATTCTCCCAACGTGCGTCGGTGAGGGTTACGCCTGTTGCCAAGGTCTTGTCCACCACGGTGAGGTAGCGTTTGTTGTAGCCAATGGCAGCATGCTTGCCCTTAGCGGTAGCCTCAGCTTGCACACGGTTCCAAGAGAACCCCACGTGGAAACCATAGTCCTGCGTCATGATGGGACGCCAAACGCCACGAGCAGCCAGCGTGTAGCCCTGACGGCCACTCTTGTCGGTGCTCTTTGTCAGCGCGGAGTTGTCAGCAAACGCACCATACTGTCCCCAGAATGGCTTGTTGTAGATAGTGTGCATCACACCGATGCGGCGGCCCACTTGATACACGTTTCCTTCTGGCTCGTCCATGTATTCTTTCTTAGCAGAGCTGTAAGCAGAAGAGAGACCGAAGGGCACGGTGTAGTAACCGGCACGGAGGAAGTTGTTTTTCTGGAAGCTATACTGGAGGTAAGTGTCCTTGAGCGAAACGCTATTGTTGGTATAGCTCAAATCGCCGCGGAAATACCATTTGCCATAAGTGGCCTTAACACCCACGCGAATATCACGAACAGCCACACCATCGGTGAGTTTGCCGTCCTGAGCTTCAGAAGCATCATTTTGCCAATAGGAAGCAGCATCGAAGAGAGCGCGTCCCGTCATCTTAACATCAAGCTTTTCCTGAGCTTGAGCAGCTACGCCGCAAGTTGCTGCAAGGGCGAGAGCCAATACTGATTTTTTCATATATAGATCTTGTTATATTTTGTTATCCTATGAATGTAGTTATCCTTTTTTCTGAAAGGAGTACGGACAGTTTTGTAAAGAGCCGTCTCCTAAAGGATTGCGAAGGGGGGCTTATTCAGCGTCGTCCTCGATCTTGTCGTAAGCGCGGATAGCTTCTTTCAGGCGCTTGTTGAAATCGCTGAAGTTGTAAAGACCGTCAGCATTGCGAGTGAGGCCTTTGAAGTTCAATGGGTAAACCATCGGTGGGTTCTTCAGGTTGAGCATCTGATTCTGGCGCAACTGGTCGGTGGACTGATAAACGATGTTTACATCGCAATAAGTCTTACCGTCTTTGCCTACCCACTTCTCGATAACTACCTTACTACCTATCGGAGTTTTCTTCTCGATGCTGTTGGGGAGAGAGTATTCCTCCACGCCGAGGGCTGCCGTTACGGAAGCAATGTTAGAGTCGTGACCGCAGAGGAAAACGAACTTACGATTAGCAGCATTCAGCTCGTCGTACATATACTGCAACAGTGGGTGAGCCACATTAACAGCCACGATGGGAGCTGCAAACAACACATCACCATAAACGTCCTTGATTTTTGCAATCTTGGTCCAATCTTCCAGAGAGAGCTTGTTGCCAAAACCTGCTTTGATAGCATCGGGTTCTTCATAGTACTGCAAGATGAAAGCATCGGAGCAAGTGTTGGCATCCTTGAGAGAACCCTTCATGCGAGGTTCTTCGCCACGCTCCAGCAGAATCTGTGTGTTGTAGTTGTCGAAAGCCTTGATACCACCCTTAGCAGCACCGGGAGAGTTTGCCAGGTCGAGCGTCTTAGCTGTGATAGCGTAAGCGTCTTTCAAACCTTCGTTGATACCTACGATACCTTTCTTGCCACCCATAGCCTCGATTTCCTTCATGGCCTCTGCCTTGAAAGAGTCGCTAATCTTTGTGAGACGTGGGAAGAATACGGGGTCCATCTTTGAGGGTGTGTAGCGATGGTTCACATTCACGGAAGCCACGGGGAAGAATGCACCGGTGAAATAGCGCGCCGTAGCGATGCAACGCTGCATAGAGTTGGCGTAGATATTCACCTCATCCGTCGTGGGCACGTAGTTCTCAGGGAAGAGTTTACTATCAACGGCCCATTTGCGGAAGTACTGGCCGAAGATGGTTTCCAATACACCGCCCTTGAGCGTGAGTTGAGAAGCATCGGCCGACCAGTCGGTCCAGTGGTGAGGAGTAGCAGTTTCGAGAAGAGAGCCCTTCGTTGAAAGCGGAGCACGAATGTTGTGACGACTTAGGACTACAACTTCCTTAAGCTCATAACGATTCTTAAAGTCGTCAGAACGCAATTTCTGAGCAACTGAAGCCATCGGAGCGAGCCACATCATCATGGCTGCCATAGAAACATACAAGCTGCATCGCACGGATGATAAAATGTTTGTTTTCATTTTTAAAATGACTTTATTTTAGTTAAACAAAAAGAGAACACAGTCTGCCAAAACAGAAGGGTTCTCTAGGATTCTGATCGCAAATATAAAGTCTACTTTGCAAAACAAACAATAAATCCACCAATTTTAACATTTCAAAACCTCATCTTATAACTTTTTGTAAGGTTTCAAAATATTATTTAACAAAAAGAAAAGAGGGAGGAAACAACAGGAGGAATGTGGAGTAGAACCGCAAAGAAAAGTCCTCTCTTTTCCTAAAAAAGAAGAGCAACAGACTGATTTTGAAGAAGAAAAAGAGACATGAACACACTGTCAGACCAGTTATCCCCATCGACAAAGAAACTGAAAAATGGCCCCGCGGAGAACTACAACAGCCAATTTGCCCCATCGCGCCCAACAAGAGGCAGAAAAAAAAGCTCCAGAAGTCAGCTGATAGATGACTTCTGAAGCATAAGTTATCAAAAAGTGGGTCCTTGCGCGAATATCCTTATGGCGCTTGAAAATACAATAAAGATGTCAGCTGACAGAATAAGGCTATCAGCCAACGCGCTTATTGTATTTTTTCCCTACGCATAGCTGTGCATACCGCCGAGGACATAGTTCACGCCAAAATAGGTCATCACGATGCTGAGGAAAGCCACGAGCATATAGAGGTGGTAGACCATCGGGCGACGGAAGGCTGGGAGGCTCTGCGTGTGGAGCACTACGGCATAAATCATAAAAGTGATGAGTGCCCATGTTTCCTTGGGGTCCCAACTCCAATAGGCCCCCCAACTGATGTTGGCCCAAATGGCACCGATGAAAATGCCCAGCCCCATAGTGGTGATGGAGGGATAGAGGAACAGGCGGCTCAACACCTGCAAGGCTTCCAAGCGTTCGGCGCGCAAGTCGCGCTCAGCCTTCGAAACGGCGTTGCGCGTCAGGAAATGGATGATAACGGCCGTGAGCGCACAGATGAAGGTGAGCGACAGCAGGGCGTAGCTCATCATGATGATGCTCACATGAACCGAAAGCAACGGCGAATTGAGCACGGGCATCATGGGGCCAATGGCGGGGTCCATCTGATTGATGTGGCTCACCAAGAGGAAGAAACCGCTCAGCAAGAAACCAAAGACCAGGACAATGCGGGCTTTGCGATAGGCCAAAAGGCTCAGCAATTCCACAAACCATGCCACGGAGAGCATCGACTCATAGCCATTGCTCAATGGCACATTGCCCGAAACAATCCAGCGAAGGGCCAAACTGACAGTGAGCCCTAAGAACGACACGCCTAAGAGAGCGAGCAACGCATAGTCGGCCTTGCGCGACACCGCTCTGTCATCCTTCCGCATCAAGCGGCGAATGGTCAGGAACAAAGCTAGGAAACCCAGTGCGAGATTGGCCATGGCCAGTATCGTTGCGAAAGGCACCACGTTGTAGATGCGCTCGGCCTCTACCTGCGTGGGCGTGGGCAGACTCTTTCCTGCATTCTGCTGCTGAAAGGCGAGAATCTTATCGAGAACGTGGTTAGCTCCCGACACATTGCCCGAGGCAATCTGGTCGTAGAGCAGAGGGAAAGCGTTGCGGAAGAAAAGGATGTTCATCTGCCCCAGAGAGGACGGCAGACTATCGGCAGGACTATACCAAATGGTGTTAGCTCCCACGGTGTGGGGGAAGATGGTGAGCACACTCCCCTCTTGCAAATACATACACACTTGCAGTTTGGCGTCCATCTCAGCGCAGGCTTTATGGAGGGCATCGGTCTGTCCCTCAGCATATTCATGGGCGTAAGGGCCGAGGATATAGTTGCCATCGCGGAAGAAGGAATGAACACTCTCATAGTCGGACAATCCAAAATGTTCGCGCAGTTCGCTGCTCTTCACGCGAATGATGGGCTCGTTGCGCCACTCGCGGGGGAAGAAGATCCAGCTCGTCAGCACCTGTTCGGGTGTGAGGCCTTCATAAGTGCGCTTGCCGTAGAGTTTCTTCACATAGTCGCAAGCAAAGGTCTGAACGGGACAAATGCGGTTGTTGTAGTTGATGAACAGTCGGCCAAACTTATCGGCTGTGGTGCGGTCCACCGTGGTAGCGGCCTGGCTCGCAGTGGGTAGCATCGAGGAGGAAACCACCAGCGCCAACATGAGCGCGCCCTTGCGGAGCAGCGGATTCTTGAGGAGGCGGCGGAAAGTGGCTTTCGGATCAAGGAGCAACCAAATCAGCGAGAAGAAAAGGAGCGCGTACCCAAGATAGGTGATGGGCAAGCCCCAGGGATCGCTGTTCACACTGAGGTAGCTTCCGCGCGCATCGGTGTCGTAGCTGGCTTGATAGAAACGCACGCCGCGATAAGTGTACACTTTGTTCATCGACACTTGCGCGGGCTGATTCTTCGCTCCATCAATGATGACGAAGTTTGTTACATAGTCTGTAGGCGCCAGCGTTCCAGCGGTATTGACCACCTGGAAGCGGGAGAGTCGGACATAGAAAGGAAGGTCGTGGCTTTCTGTCTCTGTCATCGACGTCATCACAGAATACTGGTTCGTGGGTTGGTCGCCGCGCAGGTGTACCGTACCTTTGAAGGAAGTGGCGTGGGTGAGCCACGCACCCAACAATATCACAACAAAGGAGAGGTGGAGCAAAAGCAAGCTCCACTTTCTCATTCGGCGTTGCACGATATAGGCTATTCCAGCAGCAGTGAACACAGCCCACAAGAGGCAGAACCACCAGCTGCCATAAAAGTGCTGATTCACGAAGGTGGTGTCGTAGATGTTTTCAATGACTGTGATGGCAGCCAGCAACACTACTACCAGCACATATAGAGTTATAACTATTTTCTTTAGCATTGTTATTTTTCGTTATTCTGAATGTAGTCATTGGCATCAGAGAGGGCCGCCGTGAGTTGCTCAAAGGCCTTAATGGCTAAAGGCACAGAGGCGTCCTTGCAATGACTAACAAAAGGTTTGGGAATGGCCTCAAGCGATTTCTTGCAATTCACAAGAGCTTCCTCCACCTTCTGGCCTTCTGCTGCAGCATAGGAGGCAAAATAGGAATGGAAAGAGGCTGTGCCCTTCTTGAGCGGCGCACCATACCACACATTGGAGATGCTGGCAAGATTGCGCTCCAAATCGTCGAGCGAGGTCATGCTATATGGCGACTCAATATAGGTGGAGTCGGAGGAATAAGGTCTGTGTAGCTTCGTGTAGGCTATCTCGTCGGACAGTCCGCCCATGCCGTGATCGCCCGTAAGGAGTGCGGCGGCCAACTGCTTTGTGGTATAGGCCTTGAGCATATAGGTGCGATAGTCTGACTCATCGGGAGCTGTATAGGGTAAGGCGTGTGTGCCCAACAATTGTTTCAGCTCTGTGTCGGCAGCAGTCCAACCACAACGGGCTTGTGCCAAGCGCAGGCGCAAATCGGCAATGAGCAACTGTGCATATTGGATTTCGCGGGCTGTCAGGTCGCTAACATTGCGCACCTTGCCTTCGCGATAGAGGATGTATTCAAGTCCATGAAAACCTACGATGGATGATGGCAAACCGCTGACAGTTTCCAACTGGCTCCCACTGGTCATGAGTTGATCGAAGGCCTGGTGATCGAGCGGCCATTTATTGATATCGGCATCAATATCAAAATGCGAATTAGGCCCAAGGAAGAAGGCTTCAGTCTGCTCATAGAGAAGACGCATACGCAGGAAGGTTGCAGCAGCTGTATTGAGCTGTTGTTGCGTAGCTTTACCATAAGCCAAGGCATTGATTTGATGGTAGACTGTGTCTGCTGTGGCCGACGTCAGACTATTATAATAGTAGAACAAGTCCAGGTTGTGGGCCATGGCTTCAGCAAGCACTTCTGATTGCTTACCGGAAGAAGTTCCATTGTCATTACTGCAAGAGGAAAGCCCACAAGCTGCAAACAGTGATACAACGATTGTCCAAAAGATCTTCATTGGAGATAATATTAAGAGATTAGAGTGATAAAAAGCTCCCTCTAGCTTCCTCCGGCAAAGGAGATACACTGGTTCCTCACATAAAGGCGGTAACGGGGTATCTTCCCAAGGAGAATGATAGAGGGAGCTGTGAAACTTCCAGTTAGGAATCTAAATTAGATAGCATTGATGAATGCTACAACGGCGTCGCGGTCGCTCTTTGACAAACGATAGAACTTCTGCGAAGCAGCGTAAGCATCGCTTTCTTTGCTATATCCGTGCCACATGATGGCTTCTACAACGGTCTTAGCGCGGCAGTCGTGGAGGCGTGAACCTTCACCCGTTTCTTGCGTGGAAAGACCACGACCCCAGAGCGGAGTGGTACGGCACCAACCAGTGCGAATATCGTTGACCATGTGGAGCTTATGCTGAACCAAGTCGGTATAAGGCCAGATAACGGTGTTATCGTAAGTGGGGAACTTAGCGTTAGGATGTGTAGCTATATAAGCCTTGCTTGCGTTGTCAATCCAGATGTTGTCCTTCTTGATAGTCCAAGAGGGGCGGTGGCAGTGCGTACAGCCCATCTGATAGAAGAGCTTCTTACCACGCTGCACTTCGGGATTGTCCAGATTACGTGCCTTGGGCACACCGAGACCACGGTGCCAAACGCCGAAGGAATAGTAGTCTTCATCCGTCATCTCTTCGCGACCGTTCCAAGGTGCGGCATTAACGATATACTTCTCATAGTCGGCGCGCATCTCAGGAGTGTTTCTGTTCAGACCGAGGAGCTTGTTGACAAGTGTCTTGATACTGTCTGTAGAACCATCGCCATAGTAGGGATGAAGCAGAGAAGAGAAGCTGCCGCCTTCTCTCTTGATGGCTTCAATCACATCAGCATCCTCGCTCATGGCCTTAGCCCAAGCTGCGGTGGTGTAGAGATAGTGACGGTCGGAACGGGTCACGTTGGTGATGTTCCATATTGCGTTGCCACCAGGGCCATCGAGCAATGTGGCGCGTGTCATACCGTAGGTGTATTTCTTAATACGTTTCTGACCATCTGCCAGCGTGTACCAAGCAGTGTTTGCCCAGTCGTTAGCGGCATGGTTCCACATGGCGGGGTTCAACTGAGCGAAGCGAGCTTCGCGCTGGTACTGAACGCGCATAGAGTCCTGACTGATGGCGTCGATAAGGCCCGTACCGTACATACCGATAGTGGATTCGAGGCGCACCTCATAGTTGGTGGGCAGCGGTTTGGTATTGAACGCAGATTGGGCTATTTGCACGTCAGGATAAGAGAGCTCGTAAGTTTCGCCATCAGGGAACTTATTGCCGTGCTCATCCGTTGCATTCTTCCACGTAATGGTGATGCCCTTCTCGTCAACAGGTGCTTTGAAGGGGTGCATAGCCTGAGTCTGCGGCATACCCGTCACTTCTGTGATGTAAGAGTTAGCAGCATAGGGTTTGCCGTTTCCGTCGACGCCTGCCGTTGGGTGATAAATCACGAGCAAGTAGCCGTTGCCCATCTTGTTTGCGCGATACTCGGTTTGACGCTTTCCGTGACCGTAAGAAGGGTGACAGAATTCGCAACCAGAGCGGACCCAAGCTGGACCAAGTCCCCAGAACGGACGTGTAAAGAGGTTGGCGTTGTGTTCAAAGAAATTCTCGCCATTCTTAAACGTGATATCCAAACCAGCCAGTTCAACAGCGGGGGCAGGATTTGAATAGCAGCCCTGCTCATTACTGGTGGTTCCTTTCTCACCTCCCGGTAGCCATTCGGCTTGCGAGAAAACGGCGAGGGAATCCTTGTGATAAGTGGGCCCTACAGGTGTGTCGGTATTGTCCGAACAAGATGCTGCGGACAATGCGGCCATACCCATCAATAAGTAGGATGATAAATTTTTCATTGCATATTATTTAGGCGCGAACTCCCGCCTACCCTGTTTAGGGTAGACGGGTATTCACACTGAGTTAGAATTTAATTACTTGTCGTTTTTATTTTTTCTTCTGCTGGATATATTCATCAGCTTCTCCGAGAGCCTTTGTCAGCTCATCGCAAGCATTGATAGCTGCCAGCACTTGAGCGTTCTTATAGTTGGCTACGAACGGAGCGGGGCAAGCTTTGAGCTTAGCTTGTGCGTTGTTGATAGCGTTCTGCACCTTTGTGCCCAATTCGGGGTTGTACTTCTTAAAGTAGTTTGCGAAGGACATACTGCTACGCTTGTTGGCATCAAAGCCACCGTTCCATACATTGTTTACGCTCTGGATGTTGTCCCAGAAGTCGGTCAGTGAGTTGTGAGAGAAAGGAGACTCGATGTAGTTAGGATCAGATTCTTTGTTCTCATCGTTCGTACCGAGACCGTATGGCTTACCCATCTTAGTCTGACCTACCTCGTCAACGATACCTACACAGCCGTGGTCACCACTGAGGATAGCGGACACTGCACTCTTAATAGAAGTGTAGAGACTACCTACCTGTCCGGCTTTCTTCATGTTTTCGCCGTAAGTGATAGAAGAGCTGGGCATTGAAGTTTTTCTCTCCTGTGCTTCGAGAGCTTTCTTGTGAGCTTCTGTACCACCAGCCCAGCACACTTCGAGTTCGAAGATAGAATACTTCAGGTCACCTGCAACTGCAACAGAATACTTCAGCTCATCAAGTGCATTGATGTCCGTGAAGTCAACGCCATCGTTGAAATTGTCGTTACCGCTGTTGAAAGAAGAAACCTTACGAGGAGCGCCATTACGGAAGATAACGAACTCAACAGCGTGGAAACCGAGGAGGTTCTGGTTGAGGTTGTTGTGAGCGTACTCGATGTTTGCTTCGTCATCAGTGGTAGTGATATTCTTCAGCAGGTTGGGGCTTGACAGGAGGTTGTGGAGAGCCGTCAGGTCAAGGGGCCAGGTGTCGATGTGCGGGTCGATGTTGTAGTCGCTGGCAGCACCGAGCAAGAAGGCTTCACTCATCTCGTAGTTAGCGCGCGTAGCTTTCCAGCTCTCGCAAGCCTTGTCCACCATAGCTTGGGTGGCCGTACCATTCTCCACTGCGTCGCGGAGGGTCTTCATCTGCTCGTAGAAAGTCTCTGCATTTTTAGCCATGCTGGCATAAGTGGGGTTGATCGTGTTGTCCACGTAAGAACCGAGCACCTTTTGCAGATACCCTTCTTCCTCAGTAAGCGTCTGAACATGTTCGGGTTCATCGCTACTGCAAGAATTAAAACCGAGAACGGTTGCACTAGCTGCTGCAAACAGCATAGCATACATGAAAATCTTTTTCATTGTTGTGTAATATAAAAGAATTATTTTGTCTGTTGGAAATCACGCTTTCGTTAGAGGAAGAAGCCCTCGTAAGCAACGCCAAAGTTGAGACTGGGCTCATTGTTATAGGGCGATTTGAACATACGCACGCCGTAGTCGGCCTTGATAACGATTTGTGGCAGCGGATAGTAGTTGAAACCAAAGGTCAGCTTGTTTCTTTCCTCATAGGGATAAGGTGCTTGACGATGGTCGCGGATGTAGGGATTATAGTAGTCGTAACGACCGAAGACATACAGTTTCTTTTCGTTAGCGCGCAGCTTTTCGAAGCGTGAGAAGAGGTCGTAACCAGCTTCAACGCCGAGGGCTACAGCGTTCTTGCCCACTTCTGAAGTACTGTAAGGGCTGGTCTTTGTGCTACGTCCTGAGAGGGTTTTCACGAAATAGGCATCAGCGAGATGTCCATAAGTGGCCTGAGCGCGCACAATCCAGTTGTATTTGTTCAGCGTAAAGTCAACGCTACCTATCGTAACTGCACCTTTGAGTTTCTCATTGGCGTCGTTCATCAGCGTATTGTTGATGGAGTGGCCATAGTAGCCGCTCACACCTAAGCGCATACCGGGCATTGCATACCAGTCGAGGCGCGCCGCCATGGCATATTTGCTGGCAGGAGAGAACTCGAACGCGCTGTGAGGACCTTTCTTAATCCAGCCGTCACGGTCGAACTGCATGGCGTCAAGTCCCTCGAGGAATTGCAATTCATACTTGAAGTTGCGATAATGTCCCCACAAGCTCACACCCGTCTGGTGCCAAGTGGAGGGCAGAATAGTGTTCTCACCTTCTGGACGGTATACCGTGAAGAAATTGAGCGGTTCGTGATGACTGTTGTTAAGACCAACGGGCACTACGATATGTCCGGCGCGGATGTTGAAAGCACGAGAGAAGGACTTCTGCAACCAGAATTGCTCCAGCTCTACTTCGCCACCTTTCTCGGTTTCTACTTCCCATTCGCCACCTTCTTCGTATTCGCGTTCGTAAGCCGAACCCGTACCGCCATGTTCAAACTCGATTTCTGACCCCATGCTCCAGCCTTTTCCGAAGTCGTAGCCCAAATAAACTACTACGTGGGGCAAATCAAAACGTCCGTGACTCTTGCCGTCCTTGTACTTCGCCGGATTGGCATAACGATAAACATTGTCGCTATAAAAGTTGCGGGAATAGGCCACTTCACCGTATCCACCGACACTCAAGCGATTGCCTTTCACATGATTCATCACTGAATCTGCAGCATTGATTTGAGCTGAAGCTGTCATACTCAAGCCCAAACCCAACACGCCTAAAACGAGTTTTAACTTTTCGTTCTTCATTATAATTATTGTATAATTCTCTTTTATCCTACGCAATCTCTCACCCAAAATTTGAGTGAATTTCAGGTGCTTTAATTTTCGTGTGCAAAAGAACAAAGATGTGGCTATTTACGCAATACCCCAAAAAAGGTAAATAAAAACTAAGAAGGAAGAAAATCTCTTCTATCGCCCTGCAAAAAAGACAAGGGTTTTAGTCTGTTAAATAAGGAAATGAACCTTTATAAGAGTGGTCAAAAATATCCTTATTGCGTTTGAAAATACAATAAGGATGTCAGCTGACGGAATAAGGATGTCAGCCGACGCCCTTATTCTATTTACACATATCTTCTTCCTGCAAAAACGGACAAAAAGAAGGTGGCTCTCTTTCGGCTTTTCATCGTATCTTTGCAGCCATGGAACTACAAGAACAACTGCGCCAAATCAAGTGCGCACTCCATTCGATGATGAACGGCCCTATCTCGCAAGCCATGCGCAACAAGGGCTTGACCTATAAAGTGAACTTCGGCGTGGAAAAACCACGTCTGGAGGAATATGCTCACGAACTGCCTACTACCTATGAACTGGCGGCGGCTTTGTGGAAAGAGAACATTCGCGAATGTCGGCTGCTGGCTGGCATGCTGATGCCGGTAGAGGAATTCCCGGCCGACCTTGCCGATGTTTGGGTGGAACAAATTCTCTTCCCTGAGGAGGCCGACAATTTGGTGTTCCATCTGCTTTCGCGCACGCCTTATGCTTCGGAACGTGCCTTTGTATGGCTGGCCGACGAGCGCCCTATGTTCCGCTATGTGGGCTATCAGTTGCTGGGCCGCCTCTTTACCGAAAGGAAAGTGCCCAACCGCCGAGATATGCTTGAATACCTCGACCATACCACCACGGACCTCCGCTCTGACAACACAATGGTGAAGCAAGCAGCTTGGCGCAGCTTGATGAAATTCATGGACTTAGGCATCGGTCAAGAACGCTTGGGAAACCAAGTTTTGGACAGCGTGGGAATGTGACAACACGATCCTACAGAAAGTCCTCTCCCATTCTCCCACGAAGAGAAAGACGCTGGTTTTTCAAAAAAAACAAGAAAATCCCTACTCCTTTTTGGAGCAGGGATTTTTTAGAGGGTAAAGGTGGTGATTTGCAGGGCTGAAGAAAGCCATGGCACAAATCCGCCACGAGGGAAAGCTCAACGATTGCGAGCGGGCTTTATGGGCTTTATCGGCCGCTTGGGCATATAGAGTTTCACGGGCTTGGCATCTGTGCCCCACTTCGTAGGAGTAGCGCTCATCTCTATTTCCAGTAGGCCGCCTTCCATGAGTTGTTCGTGGGTGAAGAAAGGAGTGGTGAGGGCAACGCCATTGAGGCGCACGCGGCGAATGTATTTGTTTTGGCGACTGTTGCCAATGGTGCGCACCGTGAACTGACGATTGTTGGGCAGAGAGATACTCACTTCGCCGAAGATGGGGCGACTGATGGTGTAGACAGGGCGACCGGGGCAGAACTGGTAGAAGCCCATCGCGTTGAGTACGTACCAGGCCGACATCTGTCCACAGTCCTCGTTGCCGCTTAGGCCGTTCGGGCCGGCATAGTACAGGCCGTAGAGAATGCTATCACAGAGTTCCTGCGTGCGCCAAGGTTCACGCATATAATTATATAGGAATATCGTGCCATGTCCGGGTTCGTTGCCGTGGGCATACTGGCCAATCATGCCGCTAATATCTGGGCTGACATTGTCGCCAGTCATCTTGCTGGACATCACAAAGAGCGAATCGAGCTTATGGAGCATCTTCTTGCGCCCGCCAAAGAGGGAGGCGAGTCCTTCAGGGTCCTGCGGCACGAACCAAGTCCACTGCCACGCGGTGCCCTCCGTGTAGTCGTCCATGCGGTGCGTACTGCTCACGGGGTCGAAAGGCGTGCGCCAGTTTCCCTTTGAGTCCTTGCCGCGCATGAAGCCCGTTTTGGCATCGAAGTATTGACGATAAGCCTGCCCGAACTGCTGATAGCGGCGCGCATTGGCCGTGTCGCCCACAGCCTCAGCCAGCTGACTGATACACCAATCATTGTAGGCAAACTCTAAGGCGCGCGCCACGCTCTCACTGGCTTTGTCGAACGGTATGTAGGCTTGCGTATTTTTGTAGTATTTGGCGGAAGGTTCGATTTCTTCCATCTTCCAACGTGGGAATACTGGAGCGATGCCCGTTGTGTCGTATTCAGCGCAGCGCAGCGCATGGCGATAGGCGCGCTGAAGGTTGAAATTGTGGTAGCCCTTGGTGTACATATCGGCCACGAGGGACACGTAGTGGTAGCCAATCATGCAAGCCGTTTCGTTGCCTGCCAGCTCCCACTTTGGCACTATTCCCAGCTCGTCGCCCTTGCGGATAAGGCTGCGGATGTAGGCTTCATTGCGCGCGGGGTCGATGATGCTGATGAGCGGGTGCAAAGCACGGTGAGTGTCCCACAAGGAGAAGACCGTGTACATCGGATCTTCCTGCAATCCTTGGTGCACTTTCAAGTCCATTCCCAAATAGCGACCATCGACATCACTGAAGAGCATCGGTTCAAGATTGGCATGATAGAGGGCCGTATAGAAAATTTGGCGAACAGAATCGGCATTGTCTGCCATGTCTTTAATCTGTATTTTGCTCAATTCATCGTTCCAGAGCGCACGTGCAGCAGCGCGGGTCCCGTCGAAGTCCCAACCGGGTTGCTCGCAGCGCAGATTGTTCAGTGCGCCGTTGTAGTCGACATAAGAAAGGGCCACGCGACAGAGCAACTGCTTCGTGTTGGTTGGCACGTCCTTGAAATGGAGCACCAGCTTGCAGCAAGGATAGTCGCGGTTGGCTTCGCGCACGGTGTCGCGTACTACTTCGTAGGTGAAAGGCTGAGAAAATTCGAAAATGCCATAGATGGGCTGATTATAGGCCCAACCCAACGAGCGGTGGAATACGCGCATCGTGTGATCGTTCAACTGTTCGTAGTCGAACTCCAGCATATACTGATTCTGGTTGTTATAGTCGAGGTCGAGAATCATACCCGCGTCCTTCCCTTCGGGGTAAGTGAAGCGATACAGAGCCGTTCGCTCCGTCGACGTGATCTCAGTTTTGATGCCGTAGCGTTGGAGAAACACGGAATAGTATCCCGGCGTTGCACTCTCCTGCTGGTGACTGAATTCAGAAGCAAAAGGGCAGCGATATTTTCCGCCTTTTTCGCCCACATGCGCCAAATCGGCCGTACCGGTGAAAGGCATCAGCAGGAAATCGGAAAGGTCGGCGCAGCCCGTACCACTCAAGCGCGTTTGAGAAAAACCATTGATGGTCTTGTCTTCATAGTAGTAGCCCGAGCAAGCATCCCAACCGTGGTGGCGCGTATCGGGCCCCGGCTGAATCATGCCATGCGGAACAACGGCTGCAGGGTGTGTATGGCCGTGTCCGCCCGTACCTATAAACGGATTGACATAGGAAGCCAGGTCGCTTGTCTGGCTCATCGCTGCACAACTCAAAGCGGCAGCCAAAAAGGCTAAAGCTATTTTCTTCATAATTAGGAGTTTTCTTCGCTCCAAAGATAAGGATATTTTTCACTTCCTATCTGCCCTTCTCCTTTTTTAATATATCGAACAACACTAAACACATGTTTAAGAAGAGAAAGGCAGAAAACCGAGTTTTATCAGTTATGGTAGCTAAAACGAGGTATTTTCCCACATATTTATTAAAAAAGGTTATTGAAACTTGCATTCTTCAAAAAAAAGGTTTAGTTTCGCCTCATCAATCCGATAGGCATCTGTCTGCCTAAAACTAAGAAACAACTCTTTATATTTTTATAATCTAAACACACGCTTATGAAAAGAACTTTACTCCTTTCGGCTCTCGCAGCCTTCGGCCTTGCTTCTATGGCTCAAACCCAGCTCCAAGAGGTGAACCTTAGTGGTCGCAACGTGGTGACTACTCTGTCGCTCAACCAGAAAGCTGTGAACAAAGCAAGAAAGGCGCTCCAAGCCAACAAGATGGGTGCTCGCATCACTTCCACTGCTCCTTCCGCTTTCTACGCACGTCCAGTGGGCTGCTTCTGGGCTGGAGCCGACAACCAGTTTAACGCGTACCAAGGCTACCTCATTGCACCGGCCAACACAGCCCTTTCCTTCCAAGGCGTCATGGTAGGAGAGAAATGCAAATGGATGTACGCTGACCCTGCACAAAAGGTCACTGAAGATCAACAAGAGTACACTTATCTCACAAAGGAGATCCACGGCGGTACCGACTCTGTGCTGACCGTTACATATCCTGCCGTTGCACTGCCCGCCCCACAGCTCATCTGTACGAGCAAGGTGGGTTCGTCTACTCTCAACGCTAAGACAACAGCAGATACATTCTCACTGGGAAATATTGTTGTTTACGGCGGTGGCGCATTGCGCAGAGAAACGCTTTACCCTTCTGTAAATTATGACGTACGCCGTTTGGCTGGCACTATCAATATCAGCGACTACTTCGGCTTTAACAGCGATAAAGCCAACAGCAATATCACCAAAACTTTCGGTAAGAAATTTGGCAACCAAGAGCTGAAGGTGACAGCAGCCTATGAGCTCTTCTTGTTCAACAGCTCTGCACCGGCTTACATCTTAGGCGGAGAAGCTATGTTCTATGCTGATGGTACACAAGAGGTGAAGGCTTCTGATGTTGCCGTAGACCTTGTTCCTCTTGAAAACGGGCGTCCGGCCAGTGAGCCCCTGCAGGCTCAGCTGACAGCCGATAAGGTAACTCTCATCCCTGCAAAAGGTCAGCAAGCTGCCATCTATGTGGTTCACTTCTCTGCTAAAGAAGCCATCGCTGCCAACCAGACTCTGATGGTTCGTGTGCGTCCTTCCGCAACGGGCACTAAGGCTTTCAGTCCAGTACCTGTAATCTCTGAAGGAATGTCTGATGGACAAACTGGCTATGGAGCTATTTCGTTCTCCTACAATGGTAAGGACTACAAAGATCTGCCTCTCTCAATCAACATCTTCCAGTTTGACAACGAGGGCAAATACCATGCTTTCAACTGGGGTATTGGTCTTGATCTGACTTACGACCAAAAAGAAGCTAATGCCTATACGGGTATCACAACGCCCAATACTGCGGTTCGCGTATCCAATGCTACTTACGACCTCCAAGGTCGTCGCGTTGAAGCTCCCGCTAAGGGTCTTTACATTCAGAACGGCAAGAAAGTTTACGTGAAGTAAACCCCCGCGTCTGACTATACAAAAAGAAGCCGCTGCACTCTTCAGAGAGTTGCAGCGGCTTTTGTTGTGTGGAAGGAAAGTCGGGAGAGAAAAATTTAGGGACGGCCGAAAACTTTTTTCATAAAGTTGAAGTCGTTCAACCGAATATCAACGCCGGCCATCACCACAAAGCCCGGTTGGTGCACATTGCCCAAATCGTAGTAGCGCGTTGCGGTGAGGTTCGACATATCCACATAAGCCGTCCAGCTCTTTGCTTCCCACTTCAGTTTCAGGTCGAGAAGAGCGTGCGTGCCGTAGGGATGGAGCTGTCCCGTACTCTTGTGGTTCTCGTAGACAAGGTAGTTGCCCTCTCTGCGCTGCACGCGCAAACTCCAGTCGGCTCCCAACTGCTTATATATATTGTGTGAGAGTCGGAGCACCAATTTGTGGCGCAGATATTCCAGCGCATAATTGGATTTGAAATAAGCTTCTCCATCGCGGCGATTCTGATGGATATAAGCATAGCTCACGGCGAAACGCTCCAACGGCTGATGCTGGCCGAGCAACACGCGGAGGTCGGCATCCATCTGTAGGCTAACGCCCACGTTGTCAAGGTTGAACGAAGTGGCATGAAACTTATCCGTAGACGAACGCATCACCCAGTCAATCATGTGATTTCCACGGTTGTAGAAAGCTGAAGCCTGCGCCTTAAAGCCTTTCAAAACGTAGTCCGCTCCCACACGGAACGAACTATTCTCTTCAGCTTTCAAATCCTTGTTGCCCTCCTGTGTCGGACTCTTATAGTAAAGGTCGGTGAACGTGGGCAATCGCATCGAGCGGTTGAAGCTGGCAAAAAGTTTGAGGCTCTGCATCGGTCGGTAAGCCACATCCACGCCCGGATAGAAACGCAGTCCGCCGCGCACGCTTGTATTGGTCTGTCCCATGACACCTGCCGAGAAAGTCCAATGGTTCAGCACCAGCGTGTGTTCCAAGAAGAGCGAAGTGTTCGTGCGATGGTCGCGGTGCGTGTAGAAGCTATTGCGCTGGCCGTGGACGCGGACAAACTTCGACGAGTCTACGGGAAGTCCGAGATTGGAGCTCTGTATGTCCTCATAGCGCAATTCCACTCCGAGAAGTGTACGTCCTGCAGCCCAGTCGGTCCAAGCATTGAGCCCACTGTTCAACACGTTGCCGCGATGGAAATTCTCAGCTTTCTTCGTGCCTCGAATCAGCTGGAAATGGTCCACATTGCGCGCCCAGCTGAGTTGCGGGGAGAGATGGATGCGCCCGCTCCACTCGCCTTGCAGTGCCATCATGAAACGGCGCGTAGCCTCCCACTGATTGGGAAAAGCAGCAGAATAGAACGTGTTAGCCCCAAAGTCGTTCCACAACGCACTGGCTTGAGATTTCAGCACAAAACGCGGCAGGCTCAGGCGGCCTGTCCAAAACACCTTGTTGGTCTTGTAGTCGGCATTTTCAACAGCTCCGTCCGAACGCTGCATAGAGCGCGACAGCGTCATATTGAAGCGCTGCCAACGATGGGAGGAACGCAACTCTTCGCGGAACGTACCGTACGAACCACCCTCAGCCTTCAAGAAGAGAGCATCGCCCAGAGGCTTCGTCACAATATTGATGGCACCACTAAAAGCCTGCGAACCGAAGATGCGCGAAGCAGCTCCTTGCAGGATTTCAATGTGATCGATGTCGGAAATATTAACAGGAAAATCGGCCGCATTATGGCCTGTTTGAGGATTATTGATGGGAACGCCGTTCACAAGCAGCGTGATTTGGTCGAAAGTGCCTCCATCAATGCTGATGTCCGTCTGAATACCAAAACCGCCGCGCTGACGGACATCTACACCCGCGGCCAGTTTCAATACGTCGTTCACACTCGTGACCCCCGCAGCCGCAATGTCCGCGCGGCTCAACGTGGTCACCTGACGGGCTGCTACCTGAGCAGCCAAAGGAGCTCGCGAGGCCGTTACCTCGGCGCTGTTCAGCACTACGGTGTCGATGCGCCCAGCTGGAACGGGGCGTACGTCGGACAACGTAATGGCAGCGGAAGCCGTTGTGACTGTGGCCACACTCAGCACGCCCACCGTCACTTCTCGCTTCAGTACGGAGAAGAGCGCATAGGACTTGCGGCTGAAGTGGTGGAACACCACCGGCTTGAGCTTCAGATTTGTTGAATTATTCATGTGTTTTAATAGAAAAAATAAAGGGGACTTTCCTCCCGCGCTGCAAATTTAACATTTTGCCCCGAGCCAGCAAAAGAAGGGCTTCTGGAATGGAAAAAAACGGAAAGAACTCATCACTATAGAGGAAAATATAGAAAGCAAAGAATGAGCTATATGTGCAGAAAAGCTTTTCTTTTTTACCTTTCAAGAGAGCATAGACGGTTTGAGCACAAAAGGAGTATAAACCACTACAAAACAAACCTTTAATCACACATCCTCTTCTTATTTACAAGCAATTCTGAGAGAGCGAAAAATATCCTTATTGCGTCAGCTGACACAATAAGGCTGTCAGCTGACGCCCTTATTGTATTTGAAAACGCAATAAGGATATTTACGCTTGCTGCAAAGAGATTTTTCTCCCTACACAAAGCCATTATGGACCAGCATGGTCGCCCAATTTCGAAGAATCGAGAAAATAGGTACTTAAATTCATCCGTTTCCCACTGAATAGCAAGAATTTAAGGACACAATAGAGCAGAAAATCCGCGTCATTGAGAACGGTGTGAATACAACTTAAGTGCCATTTAACACAAAAAACAAGACTTTAAGGCCTTGTTTATATGTTTCGCAACATATTTTTAGTGCTAAATAATAGATTTTTCGCCTGCGAAATTTTACCATAACACATTATTAATCTTACTATTATGCATGTTATTAAACATGTTTTTACGACAGAAAAAAATAAATTTCAAAAAACATCTTCTTTTTGTGGATTTTTTAAATATAATCAATACCTTTGCATTAACAAATACCTGTTGCATAAATTATAATAACACAGTGAACTATGGCAAACTCCAAAACTATTGACACGGAGAAGTTGTCTTATGCTCGAATTAAAGATGACATAGCCGACCAGCTTTTCGTTCGAATCATCCAGAAAATTGGAGTGGAGAAACTTTACCGAGATCCAGATTATTCAGCCCGTCAACTGGCGATTGATCTGAAGACCAACCCGAGATACATCTCTGTGGTGGTGGCCCTACACACGGGCGACAATTACAACGCTCTAGTGAATAACTACCGTTTGCGCGATGCACGCAAAATGCTTTCCAGTCCTCGCTACCGCGATCAATCTGTGGAGGAAATTGGCCTGCACTGCGGCTTTGCCTCTCGCCAAGCTTTCTACTTGGCTTTCCATCGAGAAGAAAAAATGACTCCTCGACAGTACCGAGTGCAAGCTCTCGGCACAAAAGCAAAAAAGGATTGAGCCAATAAAAGAGGCCATCCACCCGCCCTATGGCAGAAGACAGGAACGACGCTTTGGGCAATAACAGAAATCTTAAATATATAACTAGGTACTGGGGAAGGCTTTCCCCTCCCCGCTCATAAATCTCTTTATATCCAACAAAGACTATGTTAGATACGCAAGAACGCGAAAAAATCATCCGCTTGGTACGCCATTGGGTTGTACCCGCCATCGGATGTACCGAACCTGTCTGCGTGGCACTGGCAACGGCAAAAGCTACGGAACTACTTGGACAACGTCCAGAACGCATTGAAGCACACCTGAGTGCAAATATCCTAAAAAACGCCATGGGAGTAGGCATTCCCAACACCGGCATGGTGGGCCTTCCCATTGCCATCGCTCTCGGAGCCTTGGTGGGAAAGTCTGACTACGGTTTAGAAGTCCTTCGCGATGTCGACACTGCGGCTGTAGAAGAAGGAAAAAAATTCATTGCTGAAGAACGCATCCACATTGATCTGGCGCAAAACGCGTGCGACAAACTCTATGTCGAAATCTGTGTGACAGCTGGCGGCCACTCGGCCACAGCTGCCATAGCTCATGAACACACTCGCTTCACTCTCCTCAAAACAGACAGAACCATATTATTAGATGAACAAAACCAGCAACAGGGAAACAATGAGGTGAAGAAAGAAAAATCAGGGCTATCTCTCAAAAAAGTCTATGAGTTTGCAACCACAACGCCGCTCGAGGAAATCCGATTTATCGACGAAGCACGCCAGCTCAATGAGAAAGCGGCACAACTTTCGCTCAAAGGCAACTACGGCCATCGGTTGGGTAAGATTCTTTCTCGCCCCATCGGTCGTGGAATTATGGGCGACAGCATCTTCTCACACATCATCTCTAGCACATCCTGCGCTTGCGATGCCCGAATGGCCGGAGCAATGATTCCCGTGATGAGCAATAGCGGCAGCGGCAATCAAGGCATCTGTGCTACCAATCCAATTGTGGTCTTTGCGCGTGAAAACAACAATACGGAGGAGGAAATGATTCGGGCGCTCATGCTCTCGCACCTTACTGTCATATATATAAAGGAACATCTTGGCACACTTTCGGCTCTCTGTGGTTGCGTGGTGGCTGCTACGGGTTCTAGTTGCGGCATTACCTACTTGATGGGCGGCAACTACCAACAGATTACATATGCGGTTCAGAATATGATTGCTAACCTAACGGGTATGATCTGCGACGGAGCAAAGCCCAGCTGTGCGATGAAGCTCACCACAGGCGTTAGTACGGCCGTCATGTGTGCTATGCTGGCTATGCAGAACGAATATGTTACGAGCGTGGAAGGTATCATCGACGACGACGTGGAACAAAGTATCCGCAACCTCGTTTCTATCGGTGCAGATGCTATGGACGAAACCGACCGCTGCGTACTCAATATCATGACGCATAAAAAATAATTAGCACCACAAGCAAAAAAAATAGCTATCCAGACACTCCTTTCTTGGAAAGTGTCTGGATATTTTTTAATTTTGCGTACATATAAACAAAATAGTCATATTTATCAATGAAGAAACAAATACTTTGCACGTTAGCCTTTGGTCTGACAATCAGTTCTTCAGTAATGGCGCAGACAGCCCTCTGCGGCAATGGTAGCAAAATGTCTACTCAACTGGAGCGCCTCGTAAAACAAGACACAGCGGCAAAAGCCCGCGGAATCAGTACCTCCCAACCCGAAGAGTTCTCCATCCTTATTGATGCGAAGAACGCTGAAGCTCTGGAGAAAGAACTCCAAGCTGAAGGATTCGATGTGACGGCTATTGATGACAACATCCTTTCGGCCACGCTCACTGCGGCACAGATTCAGAAACTCGCTACACGCAATGATATCAACATCATGCAGGTTTCAAGAAAATTCCGTCCGCTGCTCAAGCAGGCCCGTCACGACATTGGAGCCGACAAAGTGCAGGCAGGAACCAATCTCGACACGCCGTTTGATGGCACAGGCGTGCTCATCGGCGTGATAGACCAAGGTTTCTATCCCAAGCACTTAGCTTTCACCAATCCAAACAACGAAACCCGCGTAAAAATGTGGTGGAGACGCGGAGCAAAGCCCACGACTGCCAATCCCACAACGGTTCTTCCCAACCAAGGCGATGGCCTGCAAGCACAGGGACACGCCACTCACGTTGCGAATATCGCTGGTGGACGCAACCTCGGCAATGATTTGCAGGGTATTGCTCCAGCCGCCGACCTCTACTTCATTTCTTCTTCGTTCGATGAGAAAGAAATGCTGGAGGACGTTCGCGCCATAGCACAATATGCGCAGCAAAAAAAACAACCTTTTGTGGTGAACATGAGTTTGGGTGCACAGAGCGGCCCACACGATGGCACCACCACTTACGACCGCACAATGGACCGCCTCTTTAAGCGATATAACGGTGTTCTCGTGGCAGCAGCGGGCAACGAAGGTGAAGACCCCATCCACACTTATCACAAGTTCACGGCCGACAATCAATCGAAATCATTCCTTGTAAAGACGCCAGACTCTCCGAACAAAGGAAATAACACCCTTCTTATTGGGCAGTGCTGGGAGACTATCGCAGACGGTCAAAAGCATGTAACCTTCCGTCCGTTCTACTATTATAATGGTAGAAAAACGTATCTGACCGACAGCCAGATCTCTACGCTTAGCGGAGGCGGTTTAGGTATCGATGACGACATCGACCAAAACAATAACAAACACTTCTTCTCCTTCGTTTTGAATAGTGCTACCATCGAATCTATCGGAGGTAGTGATGCACAATTCGGCGTTGAACTCACGGGCCAAAAGGATGCCGAGGTCCACTGCTGGATGGAAGTTGAATATGGTGAATTTGACAACTCAGCGGGCGGTTTCCTCAGAGGCGACAGTAAATATCTGAGTAGCGAAGGCGGTGCCAACGTTCCAAGTGCTATTTCCGTTGCGGCCTACACCCTCTCTACGCGTTTCACAAACTCAGAAGGCTCTACATACTCTCTACCTGGCTATACCCCAGGTAGGATTGCGAAATTCTCCAGTCCTGGTCCATGGCTGGGCGACTCTACCATCATGAAGCCCACCATTGCTGCCCCAGGAACTTTCATACTTTCTGCTTTCAATCAATACGACCATGGTCTTGACGATTTGCAGGAAGAAGTAACACACAAACTGGTTATCAATGGAAAGACTTATTACTATGGTGCAATGAACGGAACTTCCATGGCAACGCCGGTAGTTACGGGCACAATAGCCCTTTGGATGCAAGCCAATCCTAAATTGACTTCTGAACAAATCGTTGAGATTCTCAAGAAAACGGCTCGTCGCGATAGATACACGGGAAATGACACTTGGACGCCTACGTTTGGCTACGGAAAACTGGATGCTTACGAAGGACTCAAAATGGCTCTCACTATGAGTAATAGTACGGGTATTAATCCAGTGGAATATACCAACCAGCCTGTCACTATCAACATGAAGCCCGAGGCTTGGAACATTCTCTTCAACAGCGATGAGAATTTTGCCCACATAGCTATTTACAACGTGAGTGGACAACTGCTGAACCAGCGCAACTTGCAAGGCATCAGCCGAGGCCAGGAGGAAACCATCAGCTTAAGCGGTTTGCCCGCTGGCGTCTACCTCCTCAACGTCACCACGGCAAATGCCACGGTGAGCAAGAAGGTCGTTGTCAAATAAGTATAAAAACGCTCATAGGCCTCGTCCTTCTGGATGAGGCCTTTTTTATTTCAAGGAAATATAGGTATGAACAACTTTGAATTTTATAGTCCTACGGAGTTCGTCTTCGGTAAGAACACAGAAGAGCGAACGGGAGAAATGGTAGCGCGGTATGGTGGCCGCCACGTATTGCTGGTGTATGGTAGCGAACGCATCGTCCACACTGGTTTGGCAGGCCGAGTGGAAGAATCTCTCCGTAAGGCGGGGATCGACTACACGCTCTTTGGTGGCATCCAACCCAATCCCATAGATACAAAGGTTTATGAAGGCATCCGCTTAGGTAAAGAAAAGCAGGTCGATATGCTGTTGGCTATTGGCGGCGGTTCTGTTATCGACACGGCCAAGGCCATTGCGGCCGGATTGGTTTATGAGGGTGATTTCTGGGACTTTTATGCGGGTACGGCCATTATTCAGACCGCGCTGCCCGTGGGCGTTGTCCTCACCATTCCGGCTGCGGGTAGTGAGGGCTCGGGCAACTCCGTTATCACACAAGTGAGCACAAACAAAAAGATCAGCCTCCGAACGCCGCGTGCCCTGCGTCCGAAGTTTGCTATCATGAACCCCGAACTCACCATGACGCTCCCGCCCTACCAGACTGCGGCCGGAGCGGTCGATATGATGGCACATATCCAGGAGCGTTACTTCACCAATACGCCGCACACTGAAGTGACGGACGCGCTGAGTGAATCATTGCTACGCACCATCATTGAGGTGACGCCGAAGGTCTTAGCAAGTCCCAACGACTATGATGCGCGCGCTGCACTGATGTGGTGTGGTACGCTGGCACATACGGGACTCTGTGGCACGGGCAACGAGGAGGACTGGTCGTCACATGCCATTGAGTACGAACTCAGTGCTTTCTATGGTGTCACACATGGTGCAGGATTGGCAGTTATCTTCCCGGCTTGGCTGACATTTATGGCCGATCACAATGTGGATAAAGTGGCCCACTACGCACATAAGGTGTGGAATGTTCCTGCTACGGCCGACAAGCGAGCCGATGCGCTCGAAGGCATTGCGCGCTTAAAGGCTTTTTTCCACACCATCGGAATGCCTACGAGCATCGCCGAGTTGGGCATCGACAACTTCAATCTGGAACTCATCAACAGCCACCTCCATGTGACCAAAGGCGAACTGGTGGGTAATTTTGTTCCGCTCAACGAAACACACACGCGTCAAATCTACGAATATGCCGTCAGAGGATAACCATGGCTCCCCCGCCCCTACGGATACCATCAAGGGACGGGTGCTCATCATCAACGCCAGTCCGCGCCGCAAAGGACTCATCGCGCAAATGCTGGGAGAAATGCAACGCACGCTGCAAGAAGCGGGTAAAGAGGTGCATCTCATCCGAACGGCTGACCTACAAATGAGGCATTGCACGGGCTGTATGTACTGCCGCAGTAAGCACGCTTGCTGTCTGCCCGAGGACGATTCCGTGCGAGTGCTGGAGGAACTGCAGGCGTGTGAACTCCTCGTCATCGGCGCGCCCTGCTATTGGGGCAACATCCCTGGCGAATTAAAAATTCTCTTTGATCGCCTCGTCTACGGAATGATGGACGAAGACAAACGCGGTATTCCCATCGGATTGATGAAGGGCAAGCGGGCGGCGATTGTCAGCACCAGCACCACATTCTGGCCGTTCAACATTTGGTTCCATCAAACGCGCGGCGTGGTGCGAGCTTTGAAGGAAATCCTGAAATGGAGTGGTTTTCGAATCTGTGGAACGCTGGAACGGGGCGGCACAAAGAAGCATCCGCTCACGCCGAAGGACTTGCAACGTGCACGCCGACTGGCACAAAAAATCATTCGGTAAGAAATCACTAACTTTGCCGCAACAAACAAAAGGATAACGCAATGGAAAAAATCAAAAAGATTGCTTTCGATTTTGGAGGAGTCATCATCCGACAGAACCAACAACAGGCCGTGGAACGCTTCAAGCAAATAGGATTGCTCGATGCGGAGGAACGACTGGGTGCTTACACGCAGCAGGGCATCTTTGGCGAACTGGAAGAAGGTAAGATTACGGCGGAGGACTTCCGCTGGCAACTGAGTTTGCTCATCGGACGCGCCGTGACCATCGAGGATTGTAGCTACGCTTGGCGAGGCTATTGCGATGGACTTCCGCAACGCAATCTTGAAGCCCTGCAGCGCCTTCGCCGCGAGGGTTATGGCCTTTCCATCCTTTCTAATACGAATCCTTTCATGATGGGTTGGGCGTTGAGCCAGGACTTTGACGGCAACGGACATTCCCTTGCCGACTATGTGGACGCGCTCTATCTGAGCTATCAGATGAAGGTGATGAAACCGTCGGCCGAAATCTTCCATCGCGTGCTCGAAGCTGAAGGCGTACGCCCCGAGGAACTCTTGTTTGTCGACGACTCATCCCACAACATTTCTGCTGCGCAGCAATTGGGCATAGCCACTTTCCAGCCCGTCAATGGCGAGGATTGGACAGAAGAATTATTCCAACTGTTGCGACTCCCCTAACTTTTTCAGACTTCTCCCTGCAACTATATGGGGCAACCTGCCTATGCAGCAACCTTTTTATTCTTTGCAAAAACAAAATATGAACAAAAAAGAATATCGCCGAAAAAACGAGGAATTTCTCGAAGAAATCCGCAAAGAAGAGGGCATCCACGAATTGCCCCACGGTATCTTGTATCGCATCACTAAGTCGGGCGACGGAACGCGCGATGTCGGGCCGCGCTCCATCGTAACGTGCTACTATCGTGGGAGCCTCATCTCTGGCAAGGTGTTTGATGACGCGTGGGAGCGCGGCTATCCTGAGGCCTTCCGCGTGAGTGATCTCATCACGGGTTTCCAGATTGCCCTGCGCGCTATGCATGCTGGCGACCGCTGGACGCTATATATCCCCCACTCCGAGGCTTATGGCACGCGCTCTTCAGGAGATATTCCTGGCTGCTCCACGCTCATCTTCGATTTGGAACTTATAAGTGTTTCTTAAAATTTAAAGAATATGTATCAGCTTATTGTAAAACGCATCTATGCGCCGGTTGAGCTAACGGATGGTTATCGCATCCTAACCGACAAACTTTGGCCGCGTGGCATGGCAAAAGAAAAAGCTGCCATCGACTATTGGGGCAAAGAGATTTCGCCTACCACGAGTTTGCGCCAATGGTTCAATCATCAGCCGGAACGCTTCCCAGACTTCACGGAACAATATACGGCCGAACTCAATGCTAACCCCGATGCTCCAGCCTTTGTGGAACGCTGCCGCGAGCAACTCCAGCAGCACAACGTCACTCTCCTCTATGGTGCTAAAGACGAGCAACACAACCACGCCATCGTCCTGCGCGACTGGCTGAAAAAGCAGCTATAAAAAAGAAAAAGGAAGTTCTCGGACTGGTCGGACTAGTCTGACCAGTCCAACTAATAAGCAAACCCCCCTCCAGTTCTCCTTGCGAGAATACTGGAGGGGGCTTTTTGTTGATTCTTTTGAATGATTCCTATCTTAGAACGCCTTAAATCCTTGTGCTTTCAATTCAAACTCTTGTCCATCGCGCGCCACGAGCTGTGGGCCTAAGGCTTCGCGCGTGATAGCTCCGATAACGGCCACATCCTCCATTTGCTCCACTTTCTCATGGTCGGTGAGCGGCACAGTGAAGAGCAGTTCGTAGTCCTCGCCTCCATTGAGCGCGCAGGTCGTCACATTCAGATTGAGTTCTTCTGCCGTCACTGCCGTTTGATAGTCGAGCGGGATGCGCTCTTCATAGACACGGCAACCGCAATGGCTCGCACGGCAGATGTGGAGCAATTCGCTCGACAAGCCGTCGCTGACATCCATCATGGCCGTTGGGCGAACGCCAGCAGCGCGCAGGCGTTCCACGATGTCGCGACGGGCTTCGGGCTTGAGGAAACGCTCGAGGAGATATTCGCGCCCTGCAAAATCGGGTTGCGCGGCCTCGGCATCCTGCGCGGGGCGACTTTCAAAGACGCTCTTCTCCCGCTCCATCAGTTGGAGTCCCATATAGGCCGCTCCGAGATTACCGCTCACGCAAATGAGGTCGTTCTCTTTTGCACCACTGCGATAAACAACATCGTCGGCTGGTGCTTCACCGATACACGTCAGACTGAGAGCTAAGCCGGTCATACTGCTACAAGTGTCGCCGCCAACGAGATCCACCTGATGACGCTCGCAGGCTAAACGCAGACCTTCATATATTTCCTCGACATTTTCCACAGAGAATCGGCGTCCCAAGGCCATCGACACCACGAGCTGTCGGGGCGTTCCGTTCATGGCATACACATCGGAGAAATTCACTTGCGCAGCTTTGTAGCCTAGATGCTTCAGCGGTGTGTAAACAAGGTCGAAGTGGATGCCCTCCATGAGCATATCGCTCGTCACAAGCACTTGCTTGTCGGGATAAGAAAGCACAGCGCAATCATCGCCTACGCCTTTAATGGTCGAAGCATTTTTATTCTCGAACTTATCCGTCAGATGATGAATCAGCCCAAACTCTCCCAGTTCTGAAATCTGTGTCATGATGATATATAAAAGATAAAAACCCCCTTCCGAAGTAGGCCTACGATGGGCCACACAGGAAGGGGACTTATGATGTTAGAAATAATAACCCAGACCAACACGAACGCCGGCCGTACTGTTATCGCCGAAGTGGCTCAAACTCATCTTGTAATAAACAGCTGGCTCAATGGTGAGGTAGTGATTGAGGAAGAACGTATAGCCCACCTCTGCTGGAATGTAAAGGTCAGTGCTTCCTTTGGTATGATGTGACAGTTCGGCACCAGCTCCAAGGAAGAGACCATTCTGCGTAATGTTGTAGCGAAGACCTGCACCAACGAAGATATCATCAACGGCTTTCGTGTGCTGATAACCTGCATCAGCATGGACCATCCAGCGGTCGGCAATATAATAACCTGCATCCAACTGGAGTCCGAAGCGGAAACGATCGGCCTTACTATAAGAGAAACCTAAGTTGGACAGAGAGGCATTCACGTACTTAGTACCCTCACGGAACTGTGCATTCGCGCTAACAGCAACGAAAAGCACGAAGAGGAAAGAAATAATCTTTTTCATGTAATTTCTATTTTAATAAACGCGAAGATACAGTTTTTTCGTAAAAAAAGGGCGTTGATGAGAGAAAAAAGGGGGTACATACCTATTCTCCGAGCAATATAACGCTGTCCGTTTCCTTCTCTTAGGGAGAAAAGAAGACCTACGAAAAGAATATAATACACCTCTAATTTTGTCAATAATTCACATATTCTATACCCCTGAGAATCGCGCGAAATCCAACTTCGACAAATTGTTTGAAAATATTGCAAGGAGAAACGTTTGACTTCCTTATGGGAGTGCATCAGTTGGACAACGAAAGCTGAGATTTTACCAATAAGTTCTACTTCTCTCTATACTCTCCATCCGTTTCTGACAAGAAAAATCAGAAATACGATAAGAAACTGCGCAGATTTCCTTATTGTATCAGCCAGCACAATAAGGATGTCGGCCAACGCGCCTATAGCATTGGCCGAGGCAATAAGGAAAACGATGAAAAGGTAGGCACTTGCCTTTCTATTTCAGCAAGAGAGAATGTAAAAGAAAAGGACGGTTAATAGCTCTTATAAGATGCTGCTCAAACAACCCCAAAGCGCACGCAGTTCAAAACTGCCCCATCGTTCGCCGGAGGTTGATTTCCACGCAGGGATGCACTTTGCCCGCTTGCTGCATCATATCGACGCCGAGCGGCCCTCGATAGTCCGCACCGAGGATTGGAGGAAGGTGCTGCTGAAGGCTTTGGCGCACTGCTGCGAGCACATCGGGCGAAACGCGCAAAAATTCGGGCGAAAGATTGGACAGATATTGCCCCGAAGGAGTGGTCTGGAAAACATTGAGACCTTCGTAGTGGAGTTGCCCCTCTCGGTAAGAAAATTCCATCGCAAAGTCTTGTTCATGCGCATAAAAAGGTTCTACTTCTACGCCACCTTGCTCGCGCAAAATCCGACGAACGCGCCCTTGCTGGACTTCGGTGAGCAGGCCATTAGCTCGAAACACACCGCGCCCACTACAGCTCCACGGCGATTTCAATACCACTTCTCCCCAGCATTGCAACGCGCGCTCCACAGCTTCAAAGGAACTGCAAAACTGCGCCTCGCCGAAACTTTCTGCCACATCGGTGCGAAGTAAGGGCAAGAGCGTAACCACCGTTTGCCGCGAACTGAGTTGACGAATCCGCTGTATTTGTTCTTCCGAAGGCAATAGGTGTTCTGGCGCACCGGCCCGCACCAACTGATGGCGAAGTAAAGGGTCCCAGCCCCAAGGCTGAATCTCCGTGACAGCGTCCCAATCCACGGCATCGCCAGGAGTCCAGCAAACATCCCCATCTTTGGCCCACGGAAAGCGCTGTCCCGCAAAGCGTTTAGCCTGCAACTGCGCGGCTTTCGAAGGATAATAATAAGGCGAATTGGAGGCCAGGGCCTCATCGTGAGAAGGATTAAAAATGAGGAGTTTCATAGAGAAAGGCAAGCATAATTAGGGTATTTTCCAACGCAAAAAGTAGCAGTCAGAAAACACAATATAAGGAGAAAAAAACGAGTATATACACTCACACAGAAAGGCTTATGCGAGCAAAGAAAGTCTCTGCCTTGCCACACTACAGATAGCGAAACGACATCAATAAAATTAGGAAAATCTTTTACAGACTCTTTCATTTTGTAAAATGAATGCGAAAAAGTCTTGCAAAGATAGCACTTTTCAGAAAAAAGTCTTATCTTTGCGGAGAAACATTTATTCAAATTAAGGAGGCTCAATAGAGACCTATTTATATTATTATGTTATTCAGCAAAGAGACTTACGTTCAGCGCCGCCAGGAACTTCGGAAGCTCGTGGGCGACGGCATCATTCTGCTCTTTGGCAATAATGATGCACCGATGAACTATCCTTCTAACGCCTATAAGTATAGGCAGGATAGCGCGTTCCTCTACTATTTCGCACAGCACCGCGAAGGACTGGTTGGCGTCATGGATGCCGACACGGACTACGAGGTTCTTTGCGGCAACGAGATTGATATCGACGACATTGTGTGGTACGGTAGCGTACAGTCGGTGGGCGACTTGGCGCAGGAAGCAGGAGTTCCCAATCATGCTCCTATGAGCCGCGTGGCCGACATCGTAGACGAAGCCGTGAAACAAGGACGTAAGGTTCATTTCCTCCCGCCCTATCGCTACGATACGCAGATTCAAATCATGGATCTGCTGCATATCCATCCATCGCAACAGCGTGCAGCTGCCTCTCTGCCTCTCATCCAGGCCGTTGTTAAACAACGCAGCAAAAAGACGGCAGAAGAAATCGAAGAGCTTGAACGCGCTGCTGTCATTGGTTATAAAATGCACACAACGGCTATGCGCCTCTGCAAGCCAGGCGTGACGGAGCAATTTATCGGAGGCACTATCGACGGTATCGCTATGGCCTACGGTTCTGTGCCATCGTTCCAGAGCATCGTCACTATGCACGGGGAAATCATGCACGGCAATCCGTCGCCGCGCGCCCTTGAGGCCGGTCGCCTTATGCTTTGCGACGCGGGCGCAGAGACTAACGAACACTACTGTTCGGACAACACGCGTACCACGCCCATTAGTGGCCGTTTCACGCAGAAACAGAAAGATATTTACCAGATTGTGGTGGACTGCCACGACTTAGCTCTTGATGTGGCCAAGCCTGGTGTTCGCTGGTGGGATGTACACTTCGATGTGTGCCGACTCATGACGAACCGACTGAAAGAGTTAGGCCTAATGAAGGGCGACACTGAGGCCGCACTCCGTGCAGGGGCTCACGCGCTGTTCTTGCCCCACGGACTGGGTCACATGATGGGCATGGACGTTCACGACATGGAGGGACTGGGCCAGACCTACGTTGGTTTCGACGACGAAACCCGTCCAAATCTCGACCAATTCGGCACTAACTGTCTGCGCATGGGACGCCGCCTCGAAGAAGGTTTTGTTGTCACCGATGAGCCGGGAATCTATTTCATCCCAGACCTCATCGACCTGTGGCGCTCTCAGCACACTTACGACGATTTCATCAACTTCGACAAGGTTGAGGAGTACAAAGACTTCGGCGGAATACGCATCGAAGACGACGTCTTAGTCACCACCGACGGTTGCCGTTTCTTAGGAAAGGATCGCATACCTTACCACGTGGACGAAGTGGAGGAATTCCTCGCTAACAGAGACTAAAATTCCACTTATTCTCTCCCATCAAGGGACACTCCAAAGATGCCGCCCAACTTGTGCGGCATCATCAACATGCACATACAATTAAAATTTATCTTTATATGAACAAAAATCTCCTCCTTGCAGCTGTAATGATGCTGCTCCCAGGAACAATGGTCGCTCAAGAAAAGCCAGCAGCGGCCAAGAATGACACGGTACAGTTTACCGTAGTGAAAGCCAACCCCATTACCTCCATCAAGGACCAGAATCAATCGGGTACCTGCTGGGATTATAGTTCTCTCGGTTTCTTCGAGGCAGAACTTCTCCGTCTCGGTAAGGGCACATACGATTTGTGCGAGAGCTTCGTAGCTTACCATACTTATATGGACCGCGCTGAGAAGGCTATCCGTATGCACGGCGATGTAAGTTTCAGCCAGGGTGGTTCTTTCTACGACGTTCTCTACTGTATGCGTCACTATGGTATTGTTCCTCAAGAAGCAATGCCTTTCCCTGGTAGTCTCTACGGAGATAGCCTCTTCAACTTCAATACGCTCGACGCACAGGCCAGTGCTTACGTTAAGTCCATTGCAAATAGCAAAATGAAGAAGATTCCTCTCACGTGGAAATCTACGCTGAGCAATATCTATGCAAATTATTTCGGTGAACTCCCCAAGACCTTTACTTACAAAGGCAAGAGCTACACGCCGGAAAGCTTCCAGAAGAGCCTCGGACTTAACCTCGACGACTACGTAAGTTTGACAAGTTTCACGCACCATCCTTTCTACAGCAAATTCGTTATTGAAGTGCAGGACAACTGGCGCTGGGCAGAGAGCTACAACTTGCCTATAGACGAGTTTATGACGGTGATGGAAAGCGCTGTCCGCAATGGCTACACCTTTGCATGGGGTGCTGACGTCAGCGAAACAGGTTTCAGCCGCAACGGCATTGCAACAGTTCCGGCGAAGTCTTACAAGAACGACTTGACGGGTTCTGATGCTGCTCGCTGGATGGGAACAAACGGCAAGCATATGAATGAAGCTGACAGCAAGGATGAGCTGACTATCACACAGCAACTTCGTCAGACTGCTTACGATAATTGGGAAACTACGGACGACCACGGTATGGTTATCTATGGTCTTGCTAAGGATTCCCAAGGTAAGGAATATTTCATGGTGAAGAATAGCTGGGGCGAATACGGCCGCTACAAAGGTTGCTTCTACGCAAGCAAACCTTACGTTGCCTACAAGACGATGAACATTCTCATCAACAAAAACGCTATCCCCAAGGACATCCGCAAGAAACTCGGTATCTAATCTGCCGACACATATATAAGTATATAAGACCACCTCAAAAGAGGTGGTCTTTTTTGTTGGACTGACGAAAAACGAAATTGGGCTGATGGCTGAAAAAAGCAGACAATAAGCCAACAGAATAAAGATGTATACGGATTCGAGGACTTTTGCGAGCAGCAATTAAACTTTTTCCGTAACTTCGCTACATCAAATGTCAAACAAAATAATAACAAAGACAAAAGGCATACTATGATTGATTCTCTTCTGAAGTTTCTCGACGCATCGCCCGTAAACTTTCTGGCGGTGAAGAATATTGCGGCCGAACTCGATAAGGCTGGCTATCGTCATCTCAACCCCGCCGAAGCTTTGGGCAATGTGAAAGCTGGCGATCGCTTCTATGTCACTAAAAACGACTCTTCTATCTACGCTTTCCAAATAGGCGCGCGCCCACTGACAGAAGCTGGTTTCCGCTTGCTTTGTGCCCATTGCGACTCTCCCACGTTCCGAATCAAACCCAATGCTGAAATGACCTGCGAAGGAGGTATCGTAAAACTCAATACAGAGGTCTACGGCGGCCCTATCATGTCTACGTGGTTCGATCGTCCGCTGACGCTTGCAGGTCGCGTAATCCTACGCGGCAACGATGCCCTACATCCGCGAACGATGCTCATTCACATCCAGCGCCCTCTGCTGCAAATCAGCAACTTGGCCATTCACTTCAACCGACAAGTGAACGACGGCGTGAAACTCTCTCGGCAGAAAGATGTGCTTCCCCTACTCGGCATCATCAGCGACGAACTGGAACGCGGAAATCTCCTTATGAATGTCATCGTGGAGGAACTGAACAAGCAAGAACACGTGGACCGCAGCGACATCCTCGACTTTGATCTCTACTTGGCCGATACTGCCCCCGCGTGTACCTTCGGAGTTCACAACGAGTTTATCTCTTCTGGCCGCCTGGACGACCTTTCTATGTGCTACGCCGGACTGACTGCGCTACTCCACACGCCTGCCACCGATACAACGCAAGTTTTGGCCATCTTCGACAATGAAGAAACAGGCTCACAGACCAAGCAAGGTGCAGGAAGTCCGTTCTTGGCATCGATGCTGAAGCGCATCTGTTTCGCGCAGAGTGGCTCGGAGGAAGCATTCTATCAAGCCATCGAACAAGCATTTATGATTTCGGCCGACAACGCCCATGGTTGGCATCCCAACTACAACGAGAAGTACGACCCAACAAATCACCCACAGTTGGGCGGAGGTCCAGTCATCAAGTTCAACGCAGCCCAGAAATACGCCAGCGACGCCGTCACAGCGGCCGTCTTTGCCCGCATTTGCGAGGAAGCAGGCGTACCTTGCCAGCGTTTTGTGAATCATAGCGATGTGGCGGGCGGTAGCACTTTGGGCAACATCTTAGCCTCTTCGCTCCCTCTCCGTGGTGTCGACATGGGCAATGCAGTTTTGGCCATGCACAGTTGTCGCGAAACGGGCAGCGTGGCAGATCACGAATACTGCGTCAAAGCCTTCGAACGCTTCTTCGAGATGTAGCCACAAGCAAAATAGAAACACCTGCGGCGGATACAGATATATCTTCTTTGAGAGTCTTCATAGCTCTCAACGAAAAAGATATCTGTACCCGCCGCAAACCGTTGTATAAAGGTAGCAAACAGAAAGAAAACCGACCATGGTTTCCTTTCACAGGAGCGATTACTTCACGATGCGATAGTAGTTTTCCTTTCGTGGTTTCGCTGGACGCGGTTCTCCATCGGCATAGCCCAGAGAGAGAGCACCTACTCCGATGAGTCCGTCGGGCAAACCGAAACGACGCATCAACGCCTTGCCCTCATCGGTAGAAAACATCTGCAATTCGCGATTTATCCAGCACGAACCCAGACCTACCGCATGAGCAGCCAGCATCATATTGCCCAAAACGAGAGAGGCATCCTGCACCGCGTTGGGCCATTGCTCGGGAGCCGAAGCAAAGACCAGCACGAGTGTCGGAGCATCGTAGTAAGGATTTCCCTTTGTGCCCATCACCTCAGCATTCATCCGAATGAGTTGTGCCTTTATCTCCTCGTTCTGCACAGCCACTATCCAGGGGTCTTGCAGGCCCTTGCCCGTAGCTGCATAAGTGCCCGCTTCGAGTACAGCTGTGAGCTCGGCATCGGTGATTTGTTCTGCTTTATACTTCCTTACGCTGCGGCGCTCCTTGAGCGCTTTCAACACTTGATTTTCCATATCCGAAAAATTAAAAGACTGAAACATTCATTGATTTACAAGCACAAAGTTACGCTTTTCCTCCGTTTGTCCCGCGCTCCGAAGAGGAAAGAAAGTTTCAGGAAGCACACAACAGAAGAGGAAAACAATGTATTTTTGCGCAAAACGCACAAAATGGAGAAGCAACGCTGCCCATGGGGCAAAGCCTTAGAGAAAGATTTCTACCAACGCTATCACGATGAGGAATGGGGACTGGCGGTTCACGACGACCGTAAGCACTACGAATATTTAGTGCTGGAATGTATGTCGTGCGGCTTGAGCTGGGAATTAGTACTCCGCAAACGCGAAATCCTGCGCAGCTGCTTTGCGCAGTTTGATGCTGCTCGAGTAGCCACTTTCACCGAGACTGATGTGGAGCGCATCATCCAAACGGAGGGCATGATACGCTCACGTCGCAAGGTGAGAGCCATGATCTCTAACGCACAAGCCTTCCTAAAAATCCAGCAGGACTTCGGCAGCTTCGACCATTATATATGGTCGTTCACAAACGGCAAAACTTTTGTTTATCCTTCTCATGCTCATACGCCCGTTACGCGCAACGCCCTCTCCGACCTTGTGGCCAAAGACTTGAAGCAACGCGGTTTCAAATTTGTTGGAACAGTGATCATCTATTCCCACCTTCAAGCCATCGGCATCATCAACGACCATCAGCCCATGTGCTTCCGCTTTGCTGAAGTGTGCCAACACACCCAAATAGAGGTGCAGAATCAATAAGAACTACTCTTTTTACCCTCCCAAAAGAGTGAGTAAATATGTTTTATAACATATTAATATAAAAAAACACATCTTTTTTTTTGTTTTGTTGCAAAAGCGTACGTATGTTTGCAACAGGCAAAATGACAAAAGGAAATCTTCCTTTGCCATATAAGCCTCATTAAGTCCATTAAAGGTAAAACTAACACAGTTTTTAACCCAAACTACTTACATTATGGAAAACGAAGCTGTAGCGAAGAAAACAATAGGCGAGCGCCTTTTTGCACTGGCACAAGACTTTGGCAAGCTACTGAAGACGAAGAAATTCTGGTGGGAACTGTTCATCATGACGGCTGGAATGTTCGTTGCGTCCATTGCCGTTTATTTCTTTCTCATTCCGAGCAAACTGATTGTGGGGTCTATCACAGGACTCTCACTGGTGATTGGCAAATTATTTCCCATCCTCTCGGTCGGTAACATTATCTTTGTGATCAACGCCATACTCTTGGTGCTTTCCTTCCTACTCATTGGCAATGAGTTTGGGGCAAAGACGGTCTATACAGCCCTCATTCTGGGCCCTTTCATAGACCTGCTCTCCTGGCTCTTCCCGATGCAAGAATCTCTCTTCTCCACAACCATTGCCGGAACAGGGCAAGTCATTGCCGATCCTTGGTTTGACCTCCTTTGCTTTGTGCTCATCTTGAGTGCCTCCCAAGCCATCCTTTTCAGCATCAACGCCTCAACGGGCGGGTTGGACATTTTGGCAAAAATTGTCAACAAATACCTGCACATCAACCTCGGTACAGCGGTCAGCATTGCGGGAGGTGCCATTTGCTGTACGGCATTCCTCATCAACGATGTCGGACTGGTCATTATAGGCCTCTTGGGAACGTGGCTCAACGGCCTCATCGTGACCTACTTCATGGGAGAGATGAGTTCCAAAATTCGCGTTTACATCATCACGGATGAATACGAGAAAATCATCAATTTCGTCACGGGCTACATTCATCGTGGTGTGACGCTGCAAAGAGTGATTGGGGGCTACAGCAAGAAAGAAAAGATGGAACTCAAAATCATCCTCGATCAAGATGATTATGCCCGGTTGATCGACTTTATGGCCAAGGAAAACATTCAATCTTTCATGGCGGCTGACAAGGTGAGTGCCATCATGGGACTTTGGAACGACAAGCGTGCTCAAGCTATGAGCAGAAAGCAGGCTTGTAAAGAAAAATGCCACTGATTCAATAATAGGAATAAAGAAACAAGTGTGGGCACAGCTTAAACTTGTCACACAGCAGAAAGAATAAAACAGCTTCCAGAAATAGGGAATCGCTGCGTTATCTCAGTTTGGGGCAATTCCCCCTCCCATCTCTAATATCTCAATTACACAAATGCGCACCACTCTCACTATCCTAACATTGCTCCTCGCTTCTTCGCTCTTCGCACAAGAGGAGAAGCCCATCAGTATGCGCCTCGAAGCCCGCGGCGACTATAAGCGAGAATACGTTGATGGCCAGTACCAGAAAGACCCCTCAGGTTTCAAGGGTGAAATGCTTGATGTGTACCTGCAAGGCAGTATTGGTCAAAAATTTTCTTATAAATACAGACAGCGCCTCAACGGCATCAATCGCGACTACAACTTTTTTGATGCCACGGACTGGCTTTATATGGCGTATTCGCCCAGCGAACGCCTCACGTTGATGGCTGGAAAATGGGTGGTACTAACAGGTTGTTGGGAATTTGATCCTGCTCCAATAGATGTGTATCAGCTCGGGGAGTTCTGCTACCACTTCCCTTGTTACAACTGGGGCGTCAACGCGATAGTTTCCACCAAGAAAGGCAACGACAAGTTCATTGCACAGGTGTGCGAAAGCCCATTCCGCCGACAATACAAGCAAAAGAATGGAGAAGCGGGCGAGATGTATGCCTTCAACCTCGTATGGTATGGCAATCATGGTTTCTACCACAGTTCGTCGTCTCTGAACCTAATGGCTTACGCCCCTGGTCGATACATCAGCTACCTTTGTTTGGGCAATCGCTTCAATATCGGGCGCCACATCGAATGGGACGTCGACTTCATGAACCGTGCTGCATCGGGTCAACCGGTATTCTTCCGCGACTGTTCCATTATGAGCCGCTTCGCCTATCGCTTTTCGCCGATGGTCAGTGCCTTTGCCAAAGTCAGCTATGATGTGAATCGCACACACACCGATAAAGATCTCGGACTGAATCAAGGTACAGAAATCACGCGCGTAGGTGCAGGTGTGGAATTTTTCCCACTCAAGGACGACCGCGTCCGCCTGCACGCCAACTACAGTTATGCTTTCGGACACAACACCACGCCCCATGCCGTGGTACGTCCCAAACAATCGTATTTTGATATTGGACTAACGTGGAGAATGAAAATACTTTAAACACTGATGAGATGAGTGTGAGAATTTTTCGTGTATGAAAAGTTTTCTCGTAGAACTTCTTCGACGATTGACCACTGTGAAGTCCTCAATCCTCGGAGAAGTTTTTCTCTGCTTGCCGAATAGATGAGAGTTTTTCTGAAAGCCACACGTAAAGCAGAACTGGAGATGGAGAAATGCAAACAAACAGGCTGCTTATTGGAAGTAATATCAGTCTTCTCTAAATCAGACTTTACAAAAAACACATCAACAAGAAATTATTCTTATTTTTTTCACTTGCAATTATTCAGATAACCTGCATTCGGAATAACTTTGCAGACAGAATATTTAGGTTATAAGAAATTTCTGATTTATGGAGAAACAAGTGTTCCAAACAGATTCTCGTTCACGGTGGAATCGGTTTAAATGGTCGTTTAGAGTACTGCTTACCCTTGTGGCTATCCTAGTGCTGATATTTGTTACCATGTTTATTTTTGAAGATTCTCCACATCTTCTTTTCCATCATGATTATCGCAGCGTGGTAGCAGCAGACAAACCGCTCTTCAAAAGTAATTCCACAGCTACAGAATACAAATCTTTCCGCGACTACATCACTGATGCGAAGATGCACTCCAATGATGCACGCATCAATGCCCGCCGTCAACGTTTTGTTGGGCATGGAGATTCAGTGACGTCAAAATACATGGCGGAATGGGCTCGCCCAGAAATCGGAATTCGAGCAGCTTGGTATGTAAACTGGGATAAACGTGCCTTCTCTTCTCTCAAAAAGAATCTGCCTCATCTCAATCTCATCATGCCTGAATGGTTCTTTCTAAATCCAAAGACCAATCGCCTCGAAACGCAGATCGATACTCGTGCGTTAGCACAGATGCGCAGAACTGGAATTCCTATTATGCCAATGCTGACCAACAACTATGGAGAGAAATTCCGCTCTGATGCCATCATGAAAATCATGCAGACATCCAAGCAGCGCACAGGCCTTATCAACCAACTCACTAACATCTGCAAGAAGAATAAGTTTGCCGGTATCAACCTCGACTTGGAAGACTTACAGATAACAGACAACACGATTCTCACCAACTTTGTTCGTGAACTCTCTACAACCTTTCATGCCAATGGCCTGTATGTCACGCAAGATGTAGCACCATTCAATGAAGACTATGATATAGTCAACCTTGCTAAATACAATGATTACATTTTCTTAATGGCCTACGACGAACACAATTCAGGAAGTGATGCCGGCCCTATAAGTAGTCAGCGGTGGATAGAAAAAGCCACAGACTGGGCCGCTCGCAATATTCCCAATGACAAACTCGTTCTTGGCCTAGCCGCTTACGGCTATGATTGGACACCACAGGATGGAGGACAAACAGTATCTTTCAATCAAGCCATATCAACAGCACAGGATGCTGAAACTCGTGTACACTTCGACAATGACACTTACAATCTCGATTTTTCGTACGTTGATAATGAAGATAATGTGCTTCATCGAGTATTCCTGACTGATGCCGCCACCATCTTCAACACGATGCGCTTCGGTACAGAATATGGCCTTGGAGGCTTCGGACTATGGCGTCTAGGCACAGAGGATGACCGCGTGTGGAACTTCTACGGCAAGAATCTCTCCCGCTCAGCCATTGCCAAAACCAATGTGGCTGCCATCATGCAGCCCACAGGTAAGGACGATGTCAACTTCGTGGGAGAAGGCGAAGTGCTAAGTGTGGAAACTGAACCACAAGCTGGAAAAGTGGCCATCAGCATGGACAAAAATGCACAACTCATTGCAGAAGAACACTATCTGAAACTCCCATCAAACTATAAGGTAAACAAACTCGGACATGCAAGAGATAAAGAGTTGGTGTTGACCTTCGATGATGGTCCCGACAGTCGCTGGACTCCCAGTGTACTCAAAACCCTCAAGCAATATCACGTGCCGGGAGCATTCTTTATGGTAGGTCTCCAAATGGAAAAGAACCTGCCGCTGGTGAAGCAAGTGTATGAAAATGGTAACACCATAGGCAATCACACCTTTACTCATCATAACATGGTGGAGAATTCGACACGCAGAACTTACATTGAGCTCAAACTGACTCGTATGCTCATCGAAAGCGTGACGGGGCATAGTACGGTTCTCTTCCGTGCGCCTTACAATGCAGATGCCGACCCAACCGATCACGATGAAATAGAACCCATGATTCTTGCCAGCCGGCGCAACTATCTCTTCGTGGGGGAATCCATCGACCCCAACGACTGGCAAGAAGGAGTCACTGCAGAACAAATCTATCAGCGTGTTATCAATGGTGTTCATCGCGGAGATGGGCATATCATCCTTCTCCACGATGCGGGAGGGACAACACGCAAACCCACCATCACAGCATTACCTCGCATCATCAGCCAACTACAGAAAGAAGGCTATCACTTCATCTCGCTCGAACAATACTTAGGTATGCCGCGTCAAGAGCTGATGCCGCCCATCCCGAAAGGAAAGGCCTATTATGCTATGCAAGCTAACCTTTCTTTAGCCGAACTGATATATTCCTGTGGCGACTTCCTCACCGCGCTCTTCATTGTTTTTCTGGTGTTGGGCTTCTTACGTCTCGTCTTTATGTACATACTCATGTTGCGCGAGAAACGCAGTGAGCGACGGCGCTCCTACCCAGAACTGTCCACAGCCAATGCTCCACGTGTAAGCATCATTGTTCCAGCTTACAATGAAGAAGTCAATATTCTCCGGACCATCAGTAACCTGTTGGAACAGGACTATCCGGTCTTTGATATCATCTTTGTGGATGATGGCAGCAAAGACAATACATTAAAGAACGTTCAGGAAAAGTTTAGTGATACGCCAGCTGTTCACATCCTCACACATCCCAACGGAGGAAAAGCATCAGCACTGAATTTTGGCATCTCGCATACCGATGCAGATTACGTAGTCTGTATTGATGCTGACACTCAGTTGCGCAAAGATGCCATTAGCAAACTCATACGCCACTTCCTCAGTGATCATTCTCACCGCATTGGAGCCGTTGCCGGCAATGTAAAAGTGGGAAACGTCCGCAATATGCTCACCTATTGGCAGAACATAGAATACACCACCAGTCAAAACTTCGACCGCATGGCATATTCTAACATCAATGCCATCACAGTGGTTCCCGGTGCCATCGGAGCATTCCGCCGAGAAGCTCTCCTTCATGCTGGAGGCTTCACCACCGACACGCTGGCTGAAGATTGCGATCTGACAATGCGCATCATTGAGAAAGGCTACGTCATAGAGAACGAAAATGATGCAGTGGCACTGACAGAAGCACCAGAACGCCTCAACCAATTTGTCAAACAGCGAGTGCGTTGGAGTTTCGGAGTGATGCAAACATTCTGGAAACATCGCAAAGCTCTTTTCAATAGTAAATACAAAGGCTTCGGATTATGGGCCATGCCCAATATGTTGATATTCCAATACATCATACCCACTTTCTCGCCCATTGCCGACCTGCTGATGTTGGCTGGACTCTTCAGCGGCAATGCGGCTCAGATTGCCTTTTATTATTTGATATTCCTACTTGTCGATGCCAGTGTCAGCATCGTTGCTTTCTGCTTTGAAGGAGAAAACCTCTGGCAGCTACTTTGGATCATTCCTCAGCGATTCTTCTACCGCTGGATTATGTATTGGGTTCTCTTCAAGAGTTATCTCCGCGCCATTAAGGGAGAGTTACAATCCTGGGGAGTACTCAAGAGAACCGGACATGTGGGCAACAGATAAAGACGGGATAAAGACGAGTATGCAAGGATTGGAAAAAATAAAAAATATTGTATTTTTGTATTCCATACTTGTAATACAATTTTACTATGACTCAACAAGGAACAAATGAAGCCTTCAAGGTTGTCCATCAATCTTTCGACACACGCGAAGCCATCGACGAGGCCAAACGATGCCTCCACTGCAAAGTGCCACTGTGCCGAAAAGGCTGCCCGATAAACAATAACATACCGGAGTTTATCCACCAGCTCTCGAAAGGGAACATCGGCGATGCCATGGCCATCATCAACGAAACATCGGACCTCCCCGCCATCTGTGGCCGCGTTTGTCCTCACGAAAAACAATGCCAAGGCAGTTGCGTTCTCAATAAGAAAGGAAACCCCATACAGATTGGGCGACTCGAATCCTTCATTGCCGATTTCGACACGAAGATGCAGTTCAACCGCGAACGCATCGTGCAGAAAAGTCGCGGCAAGATAGCCGTGATTGGTTCAGGCCCCGCTGGTCTGACCGTGGCGGGCAATCTGGCGCGCAAAGGCTTCTCCGTGACCATATATGAAGGACAGAAAGATTTAGGAGGAGTGCTGATGTTCGGCATCCCCGAGTATCGTTTGCCCAAAACCGTTGTGAGAGCGGAGATAGAAAAGATAGAGGAGCTGGGCGTAAACTTTATCACCAACACCATGGTAGGAGAAAACGGCCTGACTGTTGATTCGCTCTTCACGCAAGGTTTCGACGCCATTTTCATGGGAACAGGTACGTCCGTCCCTATCGACATGAACGATGTGAAAGGTGCGCGCTTGCGCGGAGTGAATCAAGCCACCTATCTGCTCCATCAAGTGAACGCTTTCAACGAGGGAGCTATCAGCGCGCGCAACGTACCCGTCAAAGCAGGAGAGCGCGTAGGCGTTATAGGGGGAGGAAATGTGGCTATGGACGCTGCCCGCACAGCCATCCGCCTCGGCGCTGACGTCACGATTATCTACCGCCGCACCGATGCCGAGATGCCGGCCATTCGCGCCGAGTACGAAGAAGCTTTGAAAGAGGGAGTGAAATTTTGGTGGAAGTCCACCGCCACGGAGTTTATCGAAGGACGCCGCGGCCGCCTGGGCAGCGTGCGCATCCACAGTGAAGAGGGCGACCGCATTGAGCCGTTCGACCGCATCTTCTTAGCCATTGGTTCGCGCCCCTCGAGCCGAATTGTGACAACTACCGACGGCATCGAAACAGATGAAAAAGGCTACGTCAAAATTGTAGAACGCCCCTACGGCATGACCACTCGCCGCGGCGTTTTCGCAGGAGGCGACGTCGTGCATCGCCCACAAACCGTGGTGTTGGCTATGAAAGCTGCGCAGGAAGTGGCTTTAGGCATTGAAGAATACGTGAACGCCGTTAAGTTGCTCGAAGAAATCGAACAAGGAAGCAAATAAAAAATCCGCTCCAGACCTCCTCTCCATCAAGAGAAAAGCAGGAGCGAAAAGTTTGAAAATAAAGAGGCTCTCTCCCATAGGAAAGAGCCTCTTTATTTTTATCCTTTTCTCCAACAAGCCCCTACTTGGTTGAAGCTCCGCATAGGGCGGCTTGTTCGAGTTCTTGAGTGCTCAACTCTTCAGTGCGCGCATGGCGTTGAGCACGGCCAAGACCATGACGCCAACATCGGCGAAGACGGCCATCCACATTGTGGCAATGCCGAAAGCAGCAAGGAAGAGCACCAGCACTTTCACACCTATAGCAAACCACGCATTTTGCATCGCGATGCCCACAGTGCGGCGCGCAAGCGCGATAGCCAGTGCCACTTTGGAAGGTTTATCGTCCATGATAACAACATCGGCGGCCTCGATGGCAGCATCTGAACCCAGACCGCCCATAGCCATGCCCACATCGGCACGTGCCAGCACCGGTGCATCATTCATACCGTCGCCCACAAAAATCAAGCTCTGTCCGTCGGCTTTCGCTTCCAACAACGCTTCCACCCTTTCCACTTTTTCAGCAGGCAGGAGTTCCGTATGGACTTCATCAAGCCCGAGTTGTTTAGCAACATCCTCGCCCACTTCCCGACGGTCGCCCGTCAGCATCACCGTACGGCGCACACCGGCAGCTTTGAGAGCTGCAACAGCTTCGCGAGCATCACTCTTCATTTCATCGGAGATAACAATATGCCCAAAGTATTCGCCTTCGACTGCCACATGGACAATCGTCCCCACCAATTCACAGGGGTGGAAACGAACCTGGAGTTGCTCCATCATCTTCGTATTGCCCACACAAACCGTCTTACCATTGACAACGGCACGCACGCCCTGTCCGCTCACCTCTTCCACTTGCTCCACAGTGCAACCGTCCTGCTCGTGACTATAAGCCTCGCGCAGCGAAACTGCAATAGGATGCGTTGAGAAACGCTCCACATGAGCGGCAAGATGCAGGAGTTGTTCTTCATCACACTGCTCGGGATGAATTGCCGTCACCTTAAACACACCGCGCGTCAGCGTGCCCGTTTTGTCAAACACCACGGTATCAACTTTAGAAAGGGCATCCATGTAGTTAGAACCTTTGATAAGAATACCGCGACGGGAAGCACCGCCGATGCCGCCAAAGAATGTGAGCGGAATAGAGATGACGAGGGCGCAGGGACAGGACACCACAAGGAACGTCAAAGCGCGATTGAGCCACACGGGGAATGCCGTGGCGAAATTCTCAGCAAAAAGCGGCGGCAGCAAAGCCAGCGCGATGGCCACATAAACCACGATGGGCGTATAGACTTTTGCGAAGCGCGCTATGAAGGTTTCGCTCTTCGATTTATGCTCACCAGCATTCTCCACAAGGTCGATAATCTTCGACGCCGTGGATTCGCCAAAAGTTTTCTCAACGCGCACTTTCAACACGCCCGTCAGATTAACAGAACCAGAGATGATGCTGTCGCCGGGATGAGCCATGCGGGGCACGCTCTCCCCTGTCAGCGCAACGGTGTCAAGAGTAGTCTCCCCTTCCAGTATGCAACCATCCATGGGCACTCGCTCGCCAGGGCGCACCTCTATGATTTCGCCCACGCCAACGCTTGTCGGCGCAACCGTTTGCACTTCTCCTTCGCGCTCCACATGAGCCACATCGGGACGAATATCCATCAGTTCGGCAATCGACTTACGACTCCTATCTTCAGCATAATGTTCGAAGAGTTCGCCCACCTGAAAGAAAAGCATCACAAAGACCGCCTCAGGAAACTCTGTGGCAGCTCCGGGCAAAAAACCAATGAAAAGCGCACCGAGAGTAGCGATGCTCATGAGTAGGTCCTCATTGAACGGTTCGCGCTCCATGATGCCCTCGAGCGCTTCTCCCAGCACATCATAGCCTGCAACGAGGTAAGGCACGAGAAAAATTAGCAACTGCTGCCACACGGGCAGTTCGAGATTATGGACAATAAGGACGGCCACCACTAACAGCACGGCGGCAACGATGATCCTAAAAAGCTTGTTGTGTGAATGCATAAGACGCTACCTTTTATTTGTTCTGCTTGCAAAGGTAGGGATAAGGTTTTGCAACTCGGTTGCAAAGTTGCTGGGCAGCTTCCGCTACTTCATCTCTCGAAAAGCCCACCTCACCAGCGGAACGGCCAAAAGAAATGCCAGCACATCGCTAACGGCTTGGCAACACTCCACGCCCGTCAGCCCGAAGTAGTGGGGCAAAAGGATAATGAGCGGAACGAAAAACAAGCCCTGACGTGCTGCCGCCAAGATGTTGGCGCGGATGGTTTTCCGACAAGTCTGCATCAGCATATTCGAGACTGTAAGCATCGCTATAAGAGGGTAAGAAATGATTTGATAGTGGAGCGCCGAAGTGCCCACGGCTATCACCTCTGGGTCGTTGCGGAACAGCGCGATGGCTTCCTTACTAAAGAAAAAGAGAAATACAGCCCAAAACACGAGGAACACCGTACCCACCTTCAAACAGAAGGAATACCCTTCCTTGATACGTTCATACAGTTTTGCACCAAAGCAGAAGCCACACAGCGGTTGGAAGCCTTGTCCCAGCCCCACCACAACGCTATACACAAACATTGATATGCGATTGACGATACTCATGGCTGCAATGGCTGCATCGCCATAAGCTCCAGCCGCAAAATTAAGGGCAATAGTGGACACTGCTGCTAAGCCCTGTCGCGAAATAGAGGGGGTTCCGCCTGCCAATATCTCTTTGACGTAGGCGAAGGAGAAACTGATACGCTTCGCGGAGTAGCGGATGATATTAGGACTCATGCGCGTCATCCGCAGCATCACGATAAATCCGAAGATATAGCCCACCACCGTCGCGAGGGCTGCACCAGCCACGCCCATACGCAGACCGAAGATGAAAATAGGGTCGAGTACGCAGTTGAGTACCGCGCCGCTCACCATGCCATACATAGAATAGCGTGCATACCCCTGAAAGCGCATTTGATTGTTGATGCAAAATGAGCCCATCAAGAAAGGCACGCCGAGAAGGGAGATGCCGAGGTAGCTCTCCGTGTAAGGCAAAATTGTGGGCGTACTACCCAAAAGTTTAGATATAGGAGTGAGAAAAACAAGACCGAAAACGGCTAACAAAGTACCGCAGCAAAGAGCGTAGAAAAAGGCGGTCGACGCCATACGTTCTGCTTTGTGACGATCGCGCGCTCCCAACTGACGCGCAATGTAAGTGCCCGAGCCATTTCCAAAAAAGAAACTAAAAGCTTGCACCACAAACATAAGGGAAAAGACCACACCGACAGCTGCCGTCGATTGCGTATCGATCTGCCCCACAAAGAAGGTGTCGACAATGTTGTAAACATTCGTTATCAGCATCGAGATGATAGTAGGCACAGCCAGTGTCCATATCACATGGTGTATAGGCCCTTTCGTCAGAAAAGCGTAATTATCTGTTACTTTCATCGCCTGCAAAGTTACAAAAAACACAACGAAACGCCTGAGAAACACTTCATTCTCTCTCCTCCGCTTCCTTATTGCCTACATTGAGTTGCTCATTGCTTCTTTCGCCTTTTCCAGTTGTACCCTCTCCCTATTTGGTTCGAAATCCATAACTTTGCTATTCAGAAAGGCTTTGACAGTCGGCAATAAGTAGGGCCGAAGCAATCGCCACCACACAACAAAAGAATGCAAAATGAAACTCATCGAACTCAAAAGTCTGCAACAAGAGGGGGCAGAGATGTTTAGCGCCCTGACTGAAGCACAGTTGCGCAACCGCCTCGAACCCGACCGCGGCATCTTCATTGTGGAAAGTCCCAAAGTCATCGATGTGGCGTTGCGAGCTGGCTACACCCCCGTGGCTCTTCTCTGCGAACGCCGCCATATCACGGGCGATGCCGCGGATATCATCAGTCGGTGCGGAGATATTCCCGTTTACACAGGGGAGCGCGAACTCCTCGCCGGGCTCACGGGCTACAAACTAACGCGCGGTGTGCTCTGCGCCATGCGTCGGCCGCAACCGCGCGCACTTGAGGACGTTTGCTGCAACGCACGGCGCATTGTGGTCATCGACAACGTCGTAGACACTACCAACATTGGGGCGATATTCCGTTCAGCAGCCGCACTGGGCATCGATGCTGTCCTACTGACGCGCAACTCCTGCGATCCGCTCAATAGGCGGGCGGTACGCGTGTCGATGGGGTCGGTGTTCTTAGTTCCCTGGACGTGGCTCGACGGCCCAATAAGCAGTCTCAACACTCTCGGCTTCAAAACGGCCGCTATGGCTCTTTCGGACAACTCCATCCCTCTCGATGCGCCCGAACTAAAAGCCATCCCACGCTTGGCCATTATCATGGGCACGGAGGGCGACGGTCTCCCCACAGAAACCATTGCTGCATCGAACTATGTAGTGCGCATCCCGATGTCTCACCAAGTTGATTCGCTCAACGTGGCCGCTGCCGCCGCCGTCACATTTTGGGAGTTGAGAAGCCCCTCCCCCGTTCTGTCTGAATAAAACAAGTTGATGACAAATAGTAGTCGAGGACTACTCTACGGTAAGCATTACAGCAACAGCAAGTGAGCTATTTGTTGAGGTCTTGTACCGAAGAGGTCGAAGTTTGGTTCAATCGGAGCTCTCCAGTCGATATTTGACAGCATTCATTGACGCGATCTTTAGTCCTACTCGGCGAGAGAGCAATCGTGCGCAGAGAGGTCGGTCCACAGTCTGAAGCGTTTTGTTGCTTGTAGCGGGGAAAACGTTTTAAGTGATTCATGCCTGTTATTTTACTTTCTTTTAGGATTATAATTGAATCGCCATTGTACCCGTAACATGGCGTAACTTGGCATGGAACGTTGCCATGTAACGATACGACCTTGTGCATTGACAGCATACTGTGTATTGTTGCGATTATGGAGAACATCTATTAGATCAGCATATATCACGAGCTTCCCCTTCATAAACGGTCGAGACAAAGTTGCATTCCATATCAGATTATTGGTATTGAACTCGCTGCTCCCATAGCCACGACGACTGTACATCGTGATGTCTGTTTGTACCGTGAGTTTGAATAGGGGGAAGACATACCGGGCGTTCATACCATAATTGAAGTCGGAAGCATTGATGGACTTAAATATGTCAAGAGCCGACGCCGTGTGGCGAAATATCAGACTGCCGAAAACCTCCATATGTAATTCTTGCTTGCTGAAGGAAAATGATGCTTTGTCGTTCACAAGCATGGTGTTCACTTTGCTCAGCGTAGCTTGTGTAGAACCATCCACAGAGGCAATATCCACAGAGTGTAAAAAACCAGCATTCGCTCTGTTCTCAAGCTTGAAACATTGCTCTTTCCCGAACGATATGCTATAGTTGGCATCACTCTTTAGTTCCCAATTGCCGTTCACATTCTCTGGTCTATAGGTACAAACGCCAGTAGTGGTGTTGAACGTAAAACCATTAGCTATCTGATTACCATAAATGTTTGCAGCCGCACTGAACGACAGCATCTGAGAAGAAGAGCGAAGGCGCATGGAGAGTGATGTTTCTGTTCTATAAATCCATGATTGTTTTAGATTGGGATTTCCTTCTCTCACTATTAATGGGTTGCGGTCGTCACGGAACGGCATGAGTTGCAGAAAGTTGGCTGCAGAGGTCAGGAATGAAGTCGATGCACGAAAAGTGTATCTCTCTTCTTTCCAGATGCTCTCATAGTAGAGTCCAGGGTTGAGAACTGTATAGTTGCGACTACTAATCGTATCAATCAGCCCACGCGTGTATTCCAATCGTTCGTGGGTGAGGGTTATCGGAAAGGCAAACTCTACATTGCGTTTTGTCCCTTTTCCCGTTGAGCTGCGCTGATTGATGTTCAGGGTTAAGATGTGATCTGTCGCAGCTTCTTTATAATTATAGGTATTATCAAGGTCTATGCACGAAGCCATCATGCTCGCTATTGACGGAAGAAGGCGCAGAGGTTTGTTGGCTGAGATAGACCAGCCTTCTAGGCGATCAAGTCGGAAGAGGTTGTCACAATCAGATATACGCCTATGAGTAGGATTGTATATGAGCGACACGGCAGGGCCGTTGAGGAAAGGTACAGTGTATTTTACTTTCAAGTCGTAGTCGTTCTCCTGCGAATTGGCCTTGTCATATTCGTGGCGGTAATCGACGGATGGGGTTTGCCCCCTTTGCGATGTTATGTTTCTGCCAAACAGTTCATGCTCAGAGGAAGCATGCTTATATTTTGCAGAGAATGTCACTTCATCTCCCCATGCCAGCTTTCTGGTTGCATTGGCAGTCAATGTCAGTTCGTTGTTGTGCCCATCTCTATATTGCTGCGATGAGCGGTGAGACAGTGTATCGGGCAACGTGATGTTGGTGAGTGATGACGTATAAGTGGACGAAGCGTTGCCATATCTGCTATTGTGGTCAAATGAAATGTTACCAGAGACCCACCATTTTTTCGTCACCTGCCAGTAGTCATAGACATTCACGTTCTTCTCTTTCGTGTTGGATATACTTTGCGAGCGTGAGAAGTTTGTGCTGCCGTCAGCAAGAAAAGATTGTGTCATAGTTTGGGATTCCGTGTCGACTACAGTGTGTGCTGTCATGACTTTAAGACCATTGCAGAACGATCTGTCTGAGCTTTCCCAAAAGATTTCACCGCCCACCATGTTCTGCTTCTTCACGCCATTTGTATCCCATGCATCACCCCATTGTCCATCGTCAACAGGACTGCTGGTGTCGTTGGTGTTATTCATGTTGCCATACAGCGTGATTCGCGAATTATCAGTAAATCGGAGAGCAAAAGCGCGTCCCATGTAGCGGTCGTATGTGCCATATCCTGCCTCTACATTGCCAAGGTAACCTTGCCTGTATATCTTTTTCAACTGCACATCCATCACAAAGTCTTTGTTTTCTGCCTCTCGTCCGAGATATGCCGAAAAGTCGGTTGTACGGTTGTACACCTTGATATCTTTCACCGTGTAGTAAGGCAAATTGCGGAGCATCACCTGATTGTTTCCACGGAAAAATTCGCGACTATTGAGCACCAAGTAGTCCACCTTCTTACCATTGACAAAGATTTCTCCATTAGGCTTCAACTCTGCGCCTGGCAGTTCGCGCACAAGATCGTCAAGCATCGACCCCCGCGGAAGGTTAAAAGCCATAGCATCATAGACAATGGTATCGCCGCGTTGTACCATCTTAATTCTCGTCGGGCGAATAACGGCCTCTTTCAGCGTAATTTCTTTCATCACCTTTCTTTTCATCAGAATAACAGGCAGGTCTATCTGCCTGTTGCGACCGATTTTCTTCAGATCGTATGACAAATAAGCTGTCTCGAACTCAGGATGCGTGACCCTTATAATCAGTTTTTGCGGAACACGAGGCATATCACGCTTTACCCAAATGGTGTAACCGTCGAGTACCATCGACATAACTGAATCTTGAATTATGGTGCTGTCAGCGCGCATCAGTGTCACTGTCACATCTGGTATTGCCTGACGAGTGAAGGCATTCTTTATTTGTCCGGTCAAAGTAACACTTTGACACCAGGACTGAGTTGCATAGCTTAATATTAAAATAGAAGCTAATGTTTTTAAGAAATTATACTGCATAGCCTATTGTATATTATTCCTGTTATATATTTCAAACCCTAGAGTGGAGATAAAGGTGGCATCAATGTAGACGGCGAGGTAGTGGGAGGACAGACCAAGTCTTAGCAATTTGATAATGCCTTTGTTTTCGTCCATCCAAATGAGTAGGAAGTCGTTTTCCACATGACATTCCATACAATCCTTGTACTCGCCCAACAAAAAGTGCGGACGATTCTCCCGAGGCACTTTTCCGTGTTCGCAAAGATAGCGAAGCACAGCTTTCAGACTCTCCAGTTTTCTTTTTTCATGCTTATAGCGCTTAAGATCTTTCTTAAACTGACTGGTTTGTTTGAGTTCCATGACTAAAGATTTCTGACAATATTGTCAAAATCGTCTAAATCAAGTTTTTCGAGTGGTTTCCCCGATCGCGCCTCTTCAATAGCAGCTTTCGTTTCTTCGTTCGGCTCATGGCACATGGCATCGAGCAATACGCTCTCTACATAGTTGTTCAAACTACGGTTGGCGGCCTTAGCGTGTCGCTTCAGCGTTTCAAGCAATTCGGCATTCAATCTGAAAGATGCTGGCTTTCTTACTGTCGTAGTATCCATTTTCTTATCCTCTTTGTATGCGAATGTAATATAAAATAAGTGAAAAATCCAAACATTTCAACTGAATATATAGCTTCACCCATCGCCGTCTCCTACCAAGAAAAATCCGTTTTTTGTTGTCACATCGTCACGGAGGAGTAAATCTGCTGATAAACAGATGCTTGCGGGCGTGACAACAAATTTTATCCATATTTTTATTATCATACTGTTGTCACGCCTGCAATATATATATTATCAATCAGTTAAATCCCGGATGTGACAACGTGACGACAGAATATCAAACTCTCTGGAGGGGGAAGGGAAAGAGGGTGCTGTGCGACACCGCCGGTGTCGGAGAGTTGTACCGTTGTCTATCCACGGGTTCACCCTTCGGGCATCACCCGCGGTTACGCATGGTGCGTCCCCGCTGGGGACGGTGGATGCATACAGGGAAGCTCTCTTTCCTCAATCTCCCCCCCACGGGTTCACCCCTCAAGCATCCTCACCGAGGACGGTGGGTGAGTGCGACAAAATACAATAAGGGCGCTGGCTGACGCAATAAGGATATGAGCTGACATCCTTATTGCGTTTGAAAACGCTATAAGGGTATTCACGCTGGTGTGTATCGCACAAAAACTTTGGGATATGAAAAAGCTCCACCAGAATAGTTTCGGTGGAGCTATATATAGGCTTGTTAGTTTTTCGCTTTAAGAAAGAGCTTAATACAGAGGTTTTTCTATTGACTACCAAAGAGATATTCAAAAATTTACGCTGTGGAAAACTCGGTGGAAAACTTAGTGGAAAACACTAAAACTTACTGATCACTTCTTTGCAACTTTCCATCAACCACGTGGGGGTGCTGGTGGCACCACAGATACCTACCGTTTCGGCATTGTTGAACCACTCTCGCTCAATGGCCGCAGGATTGTCGACAATATAGGAGCGGGGATTGACTTGCAGACAGGCATTGTAAAGCATTTTGCCATTAGAACTCTTCAAGCCGCTCACGAAAATGATGACATCGTGGCGTGCTGCAAAACTGCGAATATTGGGCAATCGATTGGCCACTTGGCGGCAGATGGTGTCGGCATAATGGAAGTGGGCCGGTTCGAGAATGTGGGTGGTAATATAGTCGATGACTTGATGAAAACCATCGAGCGACATAGTGGTTTGTGAGAACAAATAAATATCGCGACTAAAATCGAGGCGAGCAGCTTCCTCCACACTCTGAATAACGAGGGCGTGTCCCTCGGTTTGTCCCACAAGGCCGATAACCTCCGCGTGTCCACGCTTACCGAAGATAACGATTTGGGCTTCGGGCATTTGGGCGTAGACATTTTTCACGCGTTTTTGCAACTGCAACACAACGGGACAGGTGGCATCCACAAGCGTGATGCGATTTTGCGCTGCTAAGGCATAGGTAGCAGGTGGTTCGCCGTGTGCGCGCAACAGCACTTTGGCATCATGGAGCTGAGAAAAACTGTTGTGTTCTATTGTTTCCAGTCCGGCCAAGCGCAATCGTTCCACCTCGCGATCGTTGTGGACGATGTCGCCCAAACAATAGAGGCGCTCTTTTCCCTGAAGTTCTGTTTCAGCCTTTTTGATAGCAGTGGTCACACCATGGCAGAAACCGGAACGACTATCAATTTCGATATTCATAAGGGCAGATTCATTAAAGAGAGGCACGTTTGAAAGCATCCAACAGCCATTGGCTTTGCTCTTCGCGGGTGAGTGTGGAATTGTCCAAAACCAGTGCATCGTCAGCCTGACGCAGCGGATTGAGTTCGCGATGGGAGTCGATATAATCGCGCTCCTCCACATTTTTCAGAATTTCATTGAAGTCCACTTGCTGCCCCTTAGCGGTGAGTTCGTCGTAGCGGCGGCGCGCCCTCACCTCCGCGCTGGCGGTGACAAAGACCTTAAGTTCGGCGTTGGGAAATACAGCCGTACCGATGTCGCGGCCGTCCATGACGATGCCTTTCTCACGCCCCATTTCTTGCTGCTGACGCGTCATGGCAATACGCACAAACGGCAGCGCAGCGATGGGACTCACACGGCTGCTTACCTCCATGCCGCGAATCTCATTCTCTACCACCTCGCCGTTGAGACAAACGAGCGGCAGACCCGTTGCAGCATCCAACTGGAAGTTGATATGCACCTCTCCCATCGCTGCTTCCAAAGCTGAAGCATCAATTTCGTCACCGTGGAAGAAGCCGCGGCGAAGCGCAAAAAGCGTGACGGCGCGATACATCGCACCGGTATCAATATAAATATATCCAATCTCTTTTGCCAAGGCCTTTGCCATCGTGCTCTTACCGCACGATGAATGACCATCTATGGCTACTATTATCTTTTTCATAAGTTTATTTCAATTGAAAATGTATAGGAACTGTAACTTGCACGATTGAAACTTTTCCTCCCATCTTTCCCGGTTTCCAGCGCGGCATCTTCTTACATGCCTCCAAGGCTGCGGCATCGAGTTCGGGGGAGAGCTTGCGAGAAATTTTGGGTTCTCTCACGTTGCCTTTTGCATCTACCAAGAAACACACCTCAAGGTCACCTTCTTTCTTGGCATCTATCGCACTCTGCGGGTAGGCAACGTTTTCGTCGAAAAACTTCACCAACGCATCAATACCGCCAGGAAATTGCGGCATCTCCTCCACCACTTGGGTAGGTGTGAGCTGTCGGCCCTCATCGGGAAGATCCTCGCGCTCAGCATTGTGGGCAGTGTCGGGAAGGTTCACCCATTCATCATCATTAACCGTCAGCGTTTCAGGACCTTCGATACCGAACTTGAGTGAAGGGGGAATATGATCAACAATATCGGGCACGGTCATTTTATCTCCCTTCGGGCCTACCCTCCGAGGCACAAAGCGTCCGGCCGCTATGGCTTTGATGTTTTTCTCTTGGTCCAAATCGAGCGGTTTGAACTGTGTGAGCCGCTCTATCTCTGTGCCAGCTTGACGAATCTGATAGTTGATGTAAGCCATCACGGCCAAGGGGACAGCGGCACAAAGGAGGGTAATGCCTAAAACAATAGAAAGTGCCCACGTGAGCCGCCTGCCAGCGTTCTTTCTCATCACGTAAGCACCATAATCCTTGTTCCGCCCTTGGAAGACCAGATTACACCATTCCTTTGATAATAATTCGTCTCGAAACACGTTATATAAAGGTAATTTTCACCCGTTTTAGGCTACAAAAGTAGTTCAGATTTCGGGATTTCTCTGTATCTTTGAACACAATTTCAGTTAAAGAATGAAAAAAGGTGTCATCTATATAATATTGTCATTGCTATTACCACTCGGTTTGCAAGCTCAAGAATCCACATCCTCTTATGACGTGTTGAAACTTCCTGTTTCGAGTCATGCCTCTGCCTTGGGTGGCGATAACATTTCTAATGTGGAGGATCGCCCCGATGTGGGGTGGAGCAATCCAGCTTTACTCTCTGGTGTGACAGACTATAGTGTGGGTTTCAACTTTATGACATACGGCGCGGGAAGTAAGTATTTAGGCTTTCAAGGCGTTAAGGCTGTTGGGCAACGCCATACAGTGGCACTGATGGGGCAACTGATGAACTATGGCGAGATGAAAGAAACCGACGAACAAGGTAACACTTTGGGAACGTTTAACGCTAATGATATCATTCTGGCCGTGGGCTACAGCTATTTGCTATCCGACCGCTGGGCTGGTGGTGCGAACGTTAAGATGGCTTGTCCGAGCTACAGCAGTTACCACGCCTTCGGTTTGGGAGTGGATTTGGGCCTCAACTATTTCGATGAGGAGCGCGATTTCAGTGCATCCTTCACGCTGCGCAATATGGGGGCGCAACTCAAAGATTTCTACGAAGGGCAATCGGGCCACTTACCTTTTAATATGACCTTAGGGTTTACAAAAGGACTGGAATCGCTTCCCGTGAGATTGAATGTGACGCTAACGGATCTGACGCGTTGGAAGAAAAGTTACTATTTCCATGCTTCCGACGAAGGAGAAATGAGCAATATGAAAATGGCGTTAAATCATCTCGTTTTGGGTGTGGATGTTCTGCCCACTGACTGGCTCTACTTGAGTTTGGGCTACAATGTGCGCCGCGGCAACGAACTAAAATCGGCTGGTGCATCAAAATGGGCCGGACTCACAGCAGGTGTTGGACTTCAACTCAAGCGCCTCAAGTTCGGTGCTTCATACGCTAAATATCATGTAGGTTTCTCTTCGCTGCAATTCAGCGTGGCCTACAGTCTTGATAATCTGTAATTCCTAACAATAACTATGGAAACAATCTTGAACAAAATAGAAGCAGCTCTCGCTGTTATCCCCTACCCTCAACAACCAGAGGGACTCTACGAACCCATCCGCTATGTGCTCTCCATGGGAGGTAAACGCTTGCGCCCGACGCTGACGCTTATGGCTTACGCACTCTACAAGGAGGACACGGAGCGCGCACTCCCCACTGCCATTGGCTTGGAGACGTACCACAACCACACACTACTGCACGACGACTTGATGGACAAAGCCGATATGCGCCGCGGCAAACCGACGGTTCATAAGAAGTGGGACGAGAACACGGCTATCCTCTCGGGCGACACCATGCTCATCATGGCATTTCAGCACATCCTCCGCACTGATTGTCACCGCCTCCCCGAGGTGCTCAACTTGGCAGCGCGGACAATGCAGGAAATCTGCGAGGGACAGCAGTACGACATGAACTTTGAAAGTCGCAGCGATGTTCGGGAAGAGGAATATATCGAGATGATTCGCCTAAAAACAAGTGTGCTGCTGGCTTGCGCCCTCAAAGCGGGGGCGTTGATAGCCGATGCGCCCAAAGAAGATTGTGAACAGCTCTATCAGTTTGGCGAGAAAATCGGACTGGCTTTCCAGTTGCAAGACGATTATCTCGATTGCTACGGTGATCCCGCTGTGTTTGGTAAGCAAATCGGCGGCGACATCTGTTGTGCAAAAAAAACATTTATGCTTATCAATGCGTTCAACCGCGCAAACGATGCACAGAAGGCAGAGCTCAATCGTTTGCTCAACGAGGTGGACGAGCGCAAGGAGAAAGTGGCTGGCGTACTGGCTCTCTACGATGAACTGGAGATTCCCGCACTCTGCCGCGAACGCATGGAAACGCTCTACGCCGAAGCGCGTCGCATCTTCGACAGTCTGCCCATCAATGCAGAGCGCAAGCAACCGTTGTGGAACTATGCCGAGAAATTGCTCAACCGTAAGAAATAGTTTCCCACTCTGATTCTCACAATATGACATTTATAGATACCCATACACACCTCTATGGCGAAGAGTTCGACGCCGATAGAGCCGAAATGGTGGAGCGTGCTCGTGCGGCAGGAGCAGAGAAACTCCTTTTGCCGAATGTGGATGAAGAGAGCATCGGGAGGATGTTGCAGATGTGTGACGCCTTCCCCGACCTTTGTCTACCCATGATGGGACTACAACCAGAGGAGCTCCCGGCTGATCCTTGGCCGCTGGTGGAGAAGATGAAGCAGCTGCTCTACGCCACCCCCGATCGCTACTGCGCTGTGGGCGAAGTGGGTATCGACCTGTATTGGGATCAGAGTCGCCGCGAGGAACAGATAGAAGTGTTTCGCGAAGAAATCCGTTGGGCTAACGAACTCCGCAAACCATTGGTGATTCATGCGCGCAATGCTCATCAAGATATTGTTACCACACTTCGAGAAGCGGACACCTCGCAAATACCTGGCGGTATTTTCCATTGCTTCGGCGGAACAACAGAAGAAGCGCGCGAACTGCTTACCTTCGACGGTTTCTATCTTGGCATCGGCGGCATTGTGACATTTAAGAAAAGTACGCTTCCCGCCGTACTCCACGCGTGCGTCCCTCTCCACCGAATTCTGCTCGAAACGGATGCGCCTTATCTTACGCCTGTCCCCCATCGCGGCAAGCGAAATGAAAGCGCATACATCCCGCATATCATCGACAAGATAGCAGAGATTTACGACACCACAACAGAGGAAGTGGCACGCACAACAACAGAAAATGCACGAAATCTTTTTGCAATTTGATAAAAAAGTTGTCTAACATTTGGCAGTTTCAATAACAATACATATCTTTGCACCCGCAAATAAGCAAGGTGCCTTAGCTCAGTTGGTAGAGCATCGGACTGAAAATCCGTGTGTCCCCGGTTCGATTCCTGGAGGTACCACTTATAGAGAGAAACTTCGATACTCTCTTCCAAAACAAAAGTCGAAGACGGTGCCTTAGCTCAGTTGGTAGAGCATCGGACTGAAAATCCGTGTGTCCCCGGTTCGATTCCTGGAGGTACCACTTATAGAAGCGATATTCCTCACAGAATGTCGCTTTTTTGTTTCTATACATTTTATTTTTTACGATTATGACAGAAAAGAACTCCCCTTTTGGACAGATGAAAATCATATATGTGATGGACCCTTACTGCTCTTGGTGCTACGGTGGGTCTCCCAACATTCTGAAGCTTTATAACACTTACCACGAGGTCGTTGACTTCGAGTTGTTGCCCGCAGGAATGCTTCGTGGCAAACATGAAATGCACTACACGCCACGAATGGAGCGCGCCATACTTCGCTCTATGGAGAAAGTGCAGCGCGATACGGGGCGCAAAATGGGCGAAGGATATCTGCGTGCTCTCAGCGAGGAAGACGCTCTTTGGAACAGTGACGCGTCGTGCCGCGCCATAGAAGCTGTCAAGCGAATAGCTCCCAATAAAGCCTTTGCCTTTGCTGATGCGCTACTTGCAGCACGTTTCCACAAAGGCCTCCTCTTGGACAATCCCACTCTCTTTGCTGAAATTGGAGAAACTATAGATATCAATCCCGAAGAGTTCCTCCGCGAATACCTAAAAGAGGAAGTGAAACAGGCTGCCGAAGAAAGCTACAACCGCGTCAACGACTACGCGGAAGTCTACCCCACCCTCATGCTCATCAACGGTACTGATCGCTACAAACTCGAAGAAGGTTATGCGCCTTATGAACTCTTAGAAGAACGCCTCCTAAAGATTCTGACGGACAAGCCCATTGCAGCAGAGGACACAGAAGAGGACGAGGAAGACGAAGCTCCTCGCCACGGTTGCCACGATGGAGTGTGTTATTTATAGATTTATTCAACAAAATAACACATCAAACTTTCAGTTCTATTTCTCCTGAATAATAAAAAAATTAGCAGCCACACTCCACGAGAAAGACAGACGAAGAATACAAAGAATTATATCACGTCTAATTGAAAATGTACATTGTCAATAAAAAAATAAGTATCTACGTCTAACTTTCTTTTTTAGATTTTCAAAAAAGTTTTATTTTTCATGCAGTCTTTTAGATATAACCTAATCCTTTTAATAAAAAGGGTTAGGTTATCTATGAACATAGACGTTAATATAGACGCATGTAAGCAAGGAGAGCAAGAGGCTCTCGGAGATTTATATAAGGCATATTCCAACAAACTAAGGGGAATATGCCAACATTACGTAAAAGATGAAAGCACAGCAGAAGATATTTTACACGATGCTTTTATCATCATCTTTACCTCTATAAAGACACTCAAAGACAATTCGAAATTAGAGGGATGGATGATAACCATTGTCAGAAACCTTTCTTTAAGATATCTTCAAAGCACTGGGAAGGACAACATTTCTCTTTCCTCTTTAGAAGGAACAGAGTTTCTCGGAACAGACAGCGAGGAGACAAAACACATAGATATAGAACTCTTACTATCGGCCATAGAATCCTTACCTGAGGGAAGTAAGGAGATATTCAAACTTTCGGTTTTGGATGGTCTGTCTCACAAAGAAATAGGAGAACTGCTTGGCATCAATCCTCACAGTTCTTCCTCGCAACTGTTTCGCGCAAAGAAAATGTTGCGTGAGATTCTTTCCAACTATTGGGCACTACTCTTATTGCCTATCCTAACACCTATATATATCTATTTCATAAAAAGATACTATTCCACGAAAACTCCTTATGGAATAGCAACAGCCATAGACTCTCGCAAGAATCAGACACATATTCAGAAAGAACCAAAAACGGCAAAAACTGAACAAGCAGAAAGTTCCAAATCTTCAAACAATAAAGAGGATAAAAACACTCTTCCTGCAAGAGCTTTTGCACCTCAAAAAAATTCTCTCTCACAGATTAAAACAGACAGCATATCATCCAAAAAAACAACGCTGCCTTTCTGTGTCGATTCCTTACATAAGTATTTAGCTAAGAGTGTTACAATCAAGGATACGCTCTACCATAGTCCACAGATTTCTGCAAATAAAACCATGGCGTTGAATAGAGATATAAATCTCAACATCAACCACAAGAAGAAAAGCCCATGGACTTTCAACTTTGGTTTTTCTTCAAATACAGGCGCCAATGGAAGCATGTCAAATCTGGGTTATCTGTCAGTAGTGGACTATGCCAACGGTGGTGCAACAACCAGACTATACACATGGGATGATCTTGAAAACTACTTAACTCGAAACTCTGCCTTGATGGACTCTATTGAGAGAGCAAAGATGTCTTGGATTGTTCAGAACAATAAAACAAGCGGAAAAGCATCTTTAGGAGAGAAAGTACACCATTATCGCCCCAAGACCTTCAGCATCTCACTCAGCAAACAGCTAAGCTCTCGTTGGACTTTCGGAACGGGTATTACCTACACCAAACTAAAATCTGATTTTGAAAGTGAATACAACAAAGCGAAATTAGTGAAAACCCAAAAGATTGACTACTTGGGCGTACCTTTACGATTGACCTACCGTATATGGAACAAGGGACGCTTCTGTGCATACACAACAGGGGGCGTAACATTTGAAATGCCCGTGAACAGTTCACTTGACAAGAAGTACATCGTAACGGCTGATTCTTCATTTACTCGAAAAGAGGGCATCAAGCCTCGTTATCAATGGTCTGCAAATTTAGGCATTGGCGTGCAGTATAAAATATTCAAACCGTTCAGCTTGTATTTAGAACCCAACATGTTCTATTATTTTAGAAACGGCAGCGGCATAGAGACTTACCGAACAAAGCACCCATTCTTCATAACAGTACCTTTCGGGTTGCGACTTACCTGGTAGGCAAAACTCTCTTTTAGTGTGGCTCTCTAAAAGCTATGAAACAATAGTTTTTAGAAGAGCCACACTCTCGTTTCGCTTTCAAAAACACAAGAAAAAGGAGCAAATTAAGTAGTCCTTCATTTTTGTCAAAATAATTCGCAACCTACAAGACCAAGAATGGCTTCAAAATCAAAATCTTTACTTACGGTTGATAAGAAGGCCTATTTTTCATAGTACGAAAATAAGCCTATTTTCATTTTCTATAGGGCAAATTTAAATTCCTCGCCGACAAATTTGAAATACAATAAGGAAAATCACAAGCACAATAAGGCTGTCAGCTGACATCTTTATTGTGTCAGCTGACAGAATAAGGAAAAAAAACACCTTTTCAGTACGTTCCAAACACTGATTTTATGTAAAATCGAGTCATCCCTCTCATTTTTCATCCCACAATTGAGTGATGCATCGCTAAAATCACCCCGTTAGTCTGCCTGAACACGCATTTTTCATTAACCCTTTATAACATTCGCTTCTAAAACGCAGAAACAACTTGTCAAATAAAGCAAACAAAAAAAACTATTCCCAACATCTTATTCTCTATTATCAATAAACCTCCCAAGATGATAAAACACCACAATTTTATTCTGCAATTCCCCAACAATTCAATTAAAACAGTTTCTTTTCTGAATACTTAAAAAATCTTACAATTTTATTGCAGTCTTTCTCCTCTTTTCGGCTCTTATTAGATAGATAACAAACCGAAAAAAGCATGTATAGTATTTACGATTATCTCCATAACGGAATAGTTTTTATCAACAATGTAGTGCGCAAACAGCACAAAGAGCTTAGCTCGCTAATGATATACTCCACAACAACTTGCCAGTCTCGTTGTCAACACTGTTCCATCTGGAAGAAGCCCATTGAGAAGCTAAGTTTAAACGATATAATCAATATCATGAACAGTAAGTGCGTCACAAAACGCACCGTAGTTGGTTTAGAAGGCGGCGAATTTATTCTTCACCCAGAAGCAGACAAAATCTTGAGTTGGTTTGACACACATCATCCCAACTATACATTATTATCCAATTGCCTTGCAGCAAAGAAAGTGATTGCTGCTGTGAAAAATCATCATCCCAAACATCTGTACATATCGCTTGACGGCAACAGAGAAACCTATAAACACATGCGTGGACGCGATGGATATGACAAAGTTATTGAAGTCATTGAGGCGTGTAAAGACATAGTGCCTATTTCCTTGATGTTCTGCCTTTCGCCATGGAATTCGTTCACAGATATGGAGCATGTTATAAACATTGCCCGAAAATATAATATCGATGTACGCATTGGCATTTACAACACGATCTCTTTTTTCGACACAACAAAAGGGCTGATGGAATCCAAAGATAAGAACTTCATCAACCAAATACCAGCCTCCATACATCAAACAGAGGAGAACTTCGATTTTGTTGCCTTGTATGACGAATGGAAGAACAATAAGCTAAAGCTTCGATGTCATAGCATTTTTAGCGAGTTGGTTATTCATTCGAATGGAAATGTCCCTTTATGCCAAAACTTAGATGTAATTTTGGGAAACATTCACGAAAATACACTTGACGAAATATTTAATTCACGAGAAACCTGCAAAATCCAATGCGAACACTCCAAAGAATGTAACCAATGCTGGATAAACTATCATCGGAAATACGATATAATCCTATTGAGAAATCTGGAAAGATTCCTGCCCAAACGGCTAATAGAATTGTTTTACGGAAAATATCATTGGACGGATAACAAACATACTACTTACAAAGAACATCTCAAAAAAATAATATCATAAACGAGTATGAGATTTTTAGACAATATCATCGGCAGATATAAGAACATACGCAGCATGAGGGAACTAAATCAGACCTATACTCGGCAGTACGCGCTTATAGGTTTTGGCAATCATTGTGTCAGCAATTTATTGCCAGTCATACAGTATCTTCAGCTACCACTAAAATACATCTGTTGCACTTCGGAGAGAAAAGCTGCACTGATTTCTCAAAAGTACAAGGACATAAAGGGAACTACATCACTACAAGAAATCTTGCATGACGAAAACATTGCTGGAGTTTTTGTAGCCGCCCATCCACAGTCGCATTTTCAGATAGCAAGTGAAGTCATCAAATCCGGAAAATCTTTATTCATAGAGAAACCGCCTTGTAGGGACGAAAGAGAACTAAAGATTTTAATAGATACTATCAAAAACAACAGTTCACAACACACAATTGTAGGACTACAAAGACGCTTTGCCCCCGCCACCCAGATTCTGCAAAAGAGACTGAAAGGCGAAAACAAACGACATTATCATTATCGGTATCTAACGGGACTATATCCAGAAGGCGATGCCTTGCTCGATCTTTTCATTCATCCCCTTGACTATGTCGTCTTGCTCTTTGGTCATGCAAAGATTAAAGTGGCAGATATAATCAACAGTAAAGATGGCGGACAAACCTTATTCCTTATATTAGAACACAAAGAACTTACAGGAATGTTGGAACTTTCAACAGATTATTCCTGGCAAGATGCACAAGAGCAGCTAAGTATCAGCACGGATAAAGGACTGTATATATTAGATAAAATGGAAAAACTTGATTTCTCTCCAAGACACTCTGCCGTATTAGGAATTCCGTTGGAAAAAGTATTCCGAAACACTTCAACGCTCGTCAATCTTTACGGAAGGAATGCCTTTGTTCCAACCATTGGCAATAATCAGCTCGTTGCGCAAGGCTTCTTCTCCGAGATTAAAACTTTTGCCGATACAGTAGAAAACAAATGTAAGAACACACATTCTTACAATCTGGAAAGCATCGAACAAGTTTATTCCTTAATAGGCGAAATAAAAGAACACACCAGCAAGAAATAACTCATTATATTTCTGTACTCCTTCTTAAAAAAAATGAAAACTTTTGAGTGTCTGGCAGATATCGTTATCTTCGCGGCCAATTATAACTAAATAGAGAAATTATCCGCATGAAAAGAATTCTTTTAGCACTGATGATGCTCATCCCAATGGGGATGATGGCTCAGGAAATTGGTAAAAATCCGCAAGATACCATTCAAGCTGCCACCAATACGTTCGATTATGTTTGCGAAACGCCTGCAGTTGTGTTCTACATAAATCCCGTTTTGGCTAATTCAGACAAGAACCCTTACATCATTTGGGAAAAGCGCGTTCTGACAAAGACGGCCGAAGGTCAGCAGGAGGCTCTCCGCATTGCTAAGCTCTGCCCCGACTTGAAAGTGGAGGGAATGACGCACTACTATGTGAAGCAGATCTTCGACGTTGAAAAGAACCGCACGAAAGCTCTCTCTTTCTATTTCTTCAAGGACGAAACAGAACTCGGCGATAAGCAGTTTAGCGCAAACGCTGGTTGGTACGATGTTCAGCCCGGCACCGTTACGGCTATGGAAATGGACTTCGTAAAACGCGCCATGGGAGTGGAGTAACTTTTTTAATGTGCTAATGTGGGGCGACAAGGTCGCCTTATTAAATGTGCTAATGTGCTAATGAGACAATGTGCTAATGACCTAACGGGATACACGGCGTAAGCCACATTAGCACATTAGCACATTAGCACATTGTCTCATTAGCACATTTAAGGCGACTTTGTCGCCCCACATTAGCACATTAGCGAGCTTGCTCGCGTCACATTAGCACATTAGCACATTAGCACATTCAAGCGAGCTTGCTCGCCCCACATTAGCACATTAAAAAAAGGTTTCACCTAAGTTTTATCTCACAATTATCGAGACTTTCCACAATTGCAAGGCTCTCCACATGGATACCTTGTCGGCGCAATTCCTCGCCACCCTGCTGAAAAGCTTTCTCAATGATAAAACCCATACCAGCCAGTGAAGCCCCTGACTGATGAACAAGGTCGAGCACACCTTTTGCCGCATTGCCGTTGGCCAAAAAGTCGTCAATGAAAAGCACACGGTCGTTAGGACCAAGAAAACGCTTATCCACCACAATTTCATAAGAACGCCGCTTGGTGAAGGAGAACACCTCCGTCATCAAGAAGTTCTCCATCGTGCTCGGCACCTTCTTTTTGGCAAACACCACAGGCAGATTGAGCAACGACCCCACCAATATTGCGGGCGCAATACCGCTGGCCTCAATCGTCACAATCTTGTTAAACTTTTCGTTGGCAAACAAGCGTACAAATTCTATTGCGCACGCCTTCATCAGCATGGGATCCATCTGATGATTGATAAAGTTATCCACTTTCAGTATGCCCCCTTCCAGGCAACGCCCATCGCGCATAATCCTATCCTTTAACTCCTGCATAATCCTTATTTTTTGTACTTGTATTTTGTGCGAAAATACGGCAAAATACAATAGCGCGCACGGATTTACAGAAAAAAACGACTCCTCCACCGAAATCTATCCTCAATAAATCTCTACATTTGCAAGTACACACACAATCTCACTTTAGATGGAAACACCCAATATCCATAAACTCTTCAACATTTTCACGCCGACGCCCAACAAGGACGTCGATTTAGTTCTCTCCAGCGGTGGCGCACGCGGATTGGCACACATCGGAGCCATTCTGGCACTGGAAGAACGCGGCTATTGCATTCATTCCGTGGCTGGCGCATCCATGGGAGCACTCATTGGCGGCATTTATGCTACGGGGCATTTAGCAGAATTCCGCAAATGGATGCGCACCATCGACCGCCGAAAAATCCTCTCTCTCACAGATTTCTCACTCGGTATCAACCACATTGTCAAAGGCGACCGCATCATCGAGGCCATCAAGCAGTTTGTCCCCGACAGCACCATCGAAACGCTCCCCATCCCCTTCCGCGCCATAGCCACCGACTACAACAGCGGGCGAGAAGTCATCTTCTCCCACGGCAGCTTCTTCCAAGCCATTCGCGCCTCCATATCTATCCCCACCTTTTTCCGCCCCGTTGAAATGGGTCACCGCCTCCTCATTGATGGCGGCATCACCAATCCGCTACCGCTCAACCGAGTGAAGCGCAACAAAAAACACCTGCTCGTTGCCGTCAATGTGAGTGGGCACGACTATGAAGGGCAGGCTCAACTCCGCCGAATGGCAAAAAAGCACGACAACGCTAATTTCAGTCCGCGCTCCCTTCTCAACCATTTCCTTCCGCAAGACTCCTCCTCGGGCGACAACTACGTCACGCTCATTTCCCGCACCATGTCCATCATGATCAATCGCAATGCACGGATGGCTTTACAGATGACACCGCCCGACATTCTCATTGATCTCCCCATGGCGCGCTACAACACGTTCGACTTCCAAAAATCTGAACGCCTCATCCGCCTTGGCTATAAAAAAACGATTGAAGCCATCGAGAAATACGAAGCTGAATAGAAACTCAGGAGTGATAAAAAGAGAATATATGATTCATCTAAAAAATTGTATATTTGCAAAGAAAACTAAAAACACCTATTAACAATTCATAATGGCAAATACAAAGCAAAGAGAAGAACTACAAGCTGCAATATGGAAAATTGCCAACGAGGTTCGTGGCGCTGTAGATGGTTGGGACTTCAAGCAGTTTGTTTTAGGAACTCTTTTTTATCGTTTCATCAGTGAGAACTTTGTCCTTTTCATGGAAAATGGAGACGAGAGCATCGACTATACTCACTGGCCTGACGAACAGCTTAGTCAGAAGGACATACACGAAGTTACCAAGGAAAAAGGCTATTTCATTTATCCCAGTCAGCTGTTCTCCCATATTGCAAAGAATGCGAATACCAATCCTAATCTGAATACAGATTTGGCTGCAATTTTTACTGCCATAGAAGGTTCTGCAAATGGCTATGATTCTGAACATGACATCAAAGGACTTTTTGCAGATTTTGATACTACGAGTAATCGATTGGGCAACACCGTTGAAGAGAAGAACCGCCGTTTAGCTGCCGTCATTAAGGGAGTTGAGAGCTTAGACTTCGGAAACTTTGAAGATAATGAGATTGATCTTTTTGGCGATGCATACGAGTTTCTTATTTCCAACTATGCAGCTAATGCTGGTAAATCGGGAGGCGAATTCTTTACCCCTCAGAATGTATCTAATCTGATAGCACGCCTCGCCACGTATGGAAAAACAACGGTGAATAAGATTTACGATCCGGCTTGTGGTTCGGGTTCTTTGTTGTTACAAGCCAAAAAACTCTTCGGTGAGTATTTTAGTGAGGAAGGATTTTTCGGACAAGAAATCAATCATACCACTTACAACTTGGCACGTATGAATATGTTTCTTCATAACATCAACTACGTCAAGTTCGATATTGCTCTGGGCGATACTCTCCTCCATCCGCAATATGGCGACCAAAAACCCTTCGATGCTATTGTTTCCAATCCTCCTTATTCGGTAAACTGGGTGGGCAGTGACGATCCAACGCTGATTAACGACGACCGTTTTGCTCCTGCGGGCGTATTAGCTCCTAAATCAAAAGCTGATTTTGCTTTTGTACTCCATTCCCTCAACTATCTCTCCGCGCGTGGTCGGGCTGCCATCATCTGTTTCCCCGGAATCTTCTATCGGGGCGGAGCGGAACAAAAGATAAGGAAGTATTTAGTAGACAACAACTTTGTAGAAAGCGTTATTTCTCTACCTCCTAACTTATTCTATGGTACAAGCATCGCGGTAAACATTCTCGTACTCTCAAAACACAAAACAGAACCCAAGACACAATTCATTGATGCCAGCGGCGAAGACTTCTTCAAGAAAGAAACCAACAACAATGTGCTGCTACCCGAACATATAGACCGCATTCTGGACATCTTCGGAAACAAAGAAGAGGTGCAGTATGTGGCCACATCGGTAGACAACGCTCAAATAGCCGAAAACGACTATAACCTCTCCGTGAGTTCATACGTTGAGGCGGAGGACAAGCGCGAGATTATCGACATCAATAAGCTCAATACCGAAGTAACCGAAACGGTGAAGCGGATTGATACTTTGCGCGCGGATATTGACGAAATCATTAAAGAATTGGAGGGATGAAATATATAGACAAATTGCTACAAGGGGCAGAAGTGGAATGGAAACTATTGGGGGAAGTTGCAGAATTAAAACGTGGAACTTCTATAACAAAAAAGACTTCAACGGAGGGGAAATATCCTGTTATTTCTGGTGGACAACAACCTGCATATTATATAGACAAATTTAATCGAGAGGGTGAAACTCTTACGGTTGCTGGTTCTGGTGCGTACGCAGGTTTTGTAATGTATTGGAATGAACCGATTTTCGTAAGTGATGCTTTTTCTATCAAGGCTAACGAAGAACAAGTTCTACCTCGTTACATTTATCATTTCTTACTTAATATTCAAGAGAAGATACATGACTTAAAAGCAGGTGGTGGTGTCCCACATGTTTATGCAAAAGATGTAGCTCGTTTTCTTATTCCTATTCCTTGCCCTACTGACACAAAAAAATCATTAGAAATCCAACGTAAACTTGTCGAGGTCCTCGACAAGTTTACGGAGCTGGAGGCGGAGCTGGAGGCGGAGCTGGAGGCGGAGCTGGAGGCGGAGCTGGACTGCCGCAAGCGGCAGTATGAGTACTATCGCAACAAGTTACTAGCCTTTGATATGTTAAATACCCCCCCCGAAAAGTTAAATAACGTAATAACTATGTCGTTAGGAGAAGTAGGTACATTTACAAGAGGAAGTGGACTTCAAAAGAAAGACTTTACTCCGACAGGTGTTGGTTGTATTCATTATGGTCAAATTTATACTTATTATGGAACTTATGCTTATAAAACAAAATCATTTGTGTCACAAAAGTTTGCCCAAAAAGCCCGAAAGGCTAAATATGGAGATTTGATTATCGCAACTACAAGTGAGAACGATGAAGATGTTTGTAAGGCAGTGGTATGGTTGGGAAACGAGGATATAGCAGTTAGTAGTGATGCTTGCTTCTATATTCACAAGATGAATCCGAAATATGTAGCATACTATTTTCAGACAGAACAATTTCAAAAGCAGAAGAGAAAGTTTATTACAGGAGCAAAAGTAAGACGTGTGAATGCCTCTGATTTAGCCAAAATCAAAATCCCCATCCCTCCTCTCTCCGAGCAACAGCGCATAGTTTCTATCCTCGACAAGTTCGACACGCTTACAAGCTCCATCAGCGAGGGACTGCCAAAGGAGATTGAGCTTCGCAGAAAGCAATATGAATATTATCGAGAGCAACTTCTCTCTTTCAGGCATTGAGAACATGCGCTAAACTTCTAAAAGAAAAAGATGCTGCCTATGGAGAATAACAAACCGCAGGTGCTGCGTGGCGGCACAGACTGGAAAACGTTGCATTTCTATCAAAAGGCTGATGCGCTCTACCAAATGACTTTCGTCTTTTGCAAACGTTTCCTACCTGCCTATGGCGACCGTACTGTGGATCAAATGATTCAAGCGGCACGGTCGGGAAAACAAAACATTGTGGAGGGAAAGGAAGACGGCATGACCTCTACAGAAATGGAACTAAAACTGCTCAATGTGGCACGTAGTAGTTTGCAGGAACTTCGCCAAGACTATGAGGACTATCTCCATACTCGTGGGCTAACGCTTTGGCAGAAGAACCACCCACGTTACAACGCCCTCTTAACCTTCTGCCGAGAGCATAACAACTATGCCGACTATGCTCCTTTTGTAAACAAATGGACAGCGGAGGAGTTTGGCAATGCTGCGCTCTCACTGTGCCATCTCACAGATAAGATGATGTGCCACTACCTCGACTACCTTCAAAAACGCTTCGTAACAGAAGGAGGTATCAAGGAACGAATGTATGCCGCTCGCACTGGCTACCGAAAGGAACAAGACCGAATGATGCAAACCCTCAAAGAGGAGAATGCCGCCTTGAAAGCGGAGGTGGCAAGGCTCAAAAGGCTGCTCGAAGAAAAAAGAGTGAGAGAGGCCTAGGGGCCTAGGGAGCCTAGGAACCCTAGGATAACTAGGAACCCTAGCCACCCCAATAAATCAAGAAAAAACCAAATCAAAAAAATGACACAATACAGCACCATTGCAGAATTGAAGAACTTCATCGTTCTCGACAGCTACACCAAAAACTCTATCGCTTGCGAAGCGCCGACAAGCTATCAAAGTGAGGCAGCTCTCGAACACGAACTGATAGAAGATCTCCAGAATCAAGGGTATGAGTATCTCCCTTCTCTCATCACGCCAGAAGCTTTATTGAAAAATGCAAGAAAACAGTTGCAAACATTCAACGATGTTGTCTTTACCGATGCTGAATGGCAGCGCTTCCTTGATGAGTATTTAGATCGGGCTAACGATAGCATTACCGACAAAACGCGAAAGATACAGAATAATCATTTTTATGATTTCGTGTTCGACGACGGACATATCAAAAACATTTATCTGGTCGACAAGCAGAATGTAACTCGAAACAAAGTACAAGTAATCAACCAGTTTGAACAAACTGGAACGGAAGCCAATCGCTACGATGTAACTATTTTGGTGAATGGCTTACCCATGGTGCAAGTGGAACTAAAGAAACGTGGCATAGCCATCCGCGAGGCCTTCAACCAAGTGCACCGATACAGCAAGGAGAGCTTCAACAGCGACAGCTCACTCTACAAATACTTGCAGATTTTCGTCATTTCCAACGGAACAGATACTCGCTATTTTGCTAACACAGTGAAACGAAACAAAAATAGTTTCGACTTCACAATGAACTGGGCAAAATCAGACAACACCCCCATCAAGGACTTAAAAGACTTTACTGCAACCTTCTTTCAGAAAAACACGCTATTGCAGATACTTCTCCACTATTGCGTGTTCGACACCAGCAACACGTTGCTCATCATGCGCCCCTACCAAATAGCTGCAACAGAAAGGTTGATTTGGAAAGTAAAGAGTGCGTACGAAGCAAAACAATGGAGCACACTCGAAGGAAGAGGCTATATTTGGCATACAACAGGTTCGGGCAAAACCTTGACGAGCTTCAAAGCGGCCCGACTGGCTACACAGCTTCACTTTATCGACAAAGTGTTCTTCGTTGTCGATCGTAAAGATCTCGACAACCAAACAATTAAGGAATATCAAGACTTCTCGCCCGACAGCGTAAATGGTTCTGAAAGTACGGCAGGACTAAAGAAGAACATAGAGAAGAACGATAACAAGATTATTGTAACGACGATTCAGAAACTGAATAATCTGATGAAGAGCGAAAGTGCGCTACCCGTCTATGAGCAGCAGGTGGTGTTTATCTTTGATGAATGCCATCGCTCACAATTTGGTGAAGCACAGAAGAATCTCAAGAAAAAGTTTAAGCGGTATTACCAGTTTGGATTCACAGGAACGCCCATATTCCCCGAAAATGCTTTGGGAGAAGAAACTACGGCACATGTCTTTGGGCGAGAACTCCACTCTTATGTTATTACTCATGCCATTCGCGACGGGAAAGTGCTGAAATTCAAGGTAGATTATAACGATGTGCGCCCACGATTCAAAGCACTGGAAACAGAACAAGACGAAATCAAACTGACAGCGGCGGAGAACAGAAAACTCTTGCTCCACCCAGACCGAATCAAAGAAGTTTCACAATACATCTTGCAAAACTTCCGAATAAAGACCCATCGAAACGAAGGAAACGGAAAGGGCTTCAACGCCATGTTTGCAGTGAGTAGCGTTGAGGCAGCCAAACTCTATTATGAAGAGCTCAACAAGCTGCAAAAAGAGAATGAGAAAAAACTAAAAATAGCCACTATCTTCTCCTTTGCTCCCAACGAAGAGCAACATGCCATAGGCGATATTCAAGATGAAGGTTTTGAACCTTCGGCGATGGACCGCAGCGCCAAAGAATTTCTGAAAAAGGCAATAGACGACTACAATGCCACATTCGGAACGAGCTTTGGGGTGGACAGTAAAGCTTTCCAAAACTACTATAAAGACTTGGCCAAACGAGTGAAGAATCAGGACGTTGATCTCCTCATCGTAGTAGGAATGTTTCTCACAGGCTTTGACGCTCCCACACTCAATACGCTTTTTGTGGATAAGAATCTGCGCTATCACGGACTGATACAGGCTTTCTCACGAACCAACCGTATCTATGACGCCACCAAAACATTTGGCAATATCGTTACGTTCCGAGATATGGAACAGGCCACGATAGACGCCATCACTTTGTTTGGCGACGAAAACACAAGGAACGTCCTACTGGAGAAAAGCTATGAGGAATATATCAAAGGCTTCACGGACAGTGAAACAGGCGAAGCAAAAAAAGGCTATGTGGATATTGTGAAAGAGCTCAAAGAGCAGTTCCCACAACCTGATGAGATTACGACGGAAGCGGACAAAAAAGATTTTGTAAAACTCTTTGGTGACTACTTGAAGATAGAAAACATCTTGCAAAACTATGATGAATTCACCTATCTCAAAGAGTTACAAAAGATTGACAAGACAAACCCTGATGCTGTCAAGACATTCCAGGATCAGCACTTCTTGACAGATGAAGACATTACGGACATGATGGAGGTTGATGTGCTTTCAGAGCGCGCGGCACAAGATTATCGCTCCACATACAACGATATTCGAGACTGGTTCAGAAGAGAACGGGAAGGGAAAGAATCAGAGGAAACCACCATAGACTGGGACGATGTGGTGTTTGAGGTCGATTTGCTCAAGTCACAAGAAATCGACTTAGATTATATCCTTGAACTGGTGTTTGAACACAACAAAAAAACGAAAGATAAGGACGCGCTGATTGAAGACATTCGCCGAGTCATCCGAAGCAGTATAGGAAATAGAGCCAAAGAGGGACTAATCGTCGATTTCATTCATGAAACCGATCTCGACCAGATTCAGGACAAAGCAGATATTATCGCCTCTTTCTTTACCTATGCACAAGAGAAACAGAAGATAGAAGTTGAAAACTTAATATCTGAGGAAAACCTGAATAAAGAAGCTGCAAAGCGCTACATTCAGACTTCATTAAAGCGCAAGTTCGCAAGCGAAAACGGGACAGACCTGAAAGCGATTCTCCCTAAGATGAGTCCACTCAATCCACAATACTTGACAAAGAAAGAAAGCGTATTCCAAAAGATTGCTGCCTTCATCGAAAAATTCAAAGAGGTTGGTGGAGAACTCTGATTTCCTCACCTTTTGGAAAAAAAATACCGTTCTCCCTCGTGGGGTGAACGGTATCTTTTTTAGAGAGTTTTCCAAATCGTACAAACTAGCAATGTTTCACTTGCGTATGATTAAGTTCTTAGCAAATACAAAAGTACGATTTCTGAACACACGCATGCAAACTTCCGTTTATGTTATAAAACACACAAAATCAAGATACGTCCGTACAAAGGCGGTTGCAGCATTTTTTTACGCCCATCAAACCATAAAAATACTGCTTTATCGCAAAAAAACGCACAAGGATAGTTGACAGTTCTTTTATGGATTTGTATCTTTGCAACATCGATAGATAACAAAAAAATTTCTTAAGGAACCGTCGGGGTAGTCGTGAGACAACGTCGACGGATCTTTTTTATATAAAAAACACAAGGACGCGCCCCCCACCTGCTCAACCCTACACTGGCTCTTCGCAGGGATGGGCAACTATCCAAAACTGAGAGAAACCGCTAAATTTGAATCTGTCCGCTTAGAAGTCTCATTCATCGACGCCTCTGAAGCGCACCTGCAACACATCCTCGAGAAGAGGCGTTTATGCGATACCCCCCTGCACAAATATCCTTATAGCGTTTGAAAATACAATAAGGCTGTCAGCTCACATCCTTATTGCGTCAGCTGACGCCCTTATTGTATTTTTGAGCGCAACAAATAAGGCCGCAACTATGAGAAAACACATTCCTCCCCAGAGTTTGTTTTTCTTGGTAGGAGAAGAAATAGCTCATTGTCCACCCACTGTCCCCGGAGGGGACACACCATGCTTAACCGCGGGTGATGCCCGAAGGGTGAACCCTTGGAGAAGTGAAGAAGTGGAGAGGGAGAATGGAGAGGGAGAGAAAAAAGAAACCTCCCAGCCTGCACCCACTGTCCCCGGAGGGGACACACCATGCTTAACCGCGGGTGATGCCCGAAGGGTGAACCCGTGGAGAAGTGGAGAAGTGGAGAGGGAAGCCTCCGACACCAGAGGTGTCGCACAGCACCCACTCTTGTTACTCTCTCAACGCTTGCAGTGCGACGCCGCCGGCGTCGGAGTTCTCTCAGTACACACCCCCACGGGTTCACCCTCGCTCTGCTCGGGCATCACCCGCGGTTAAGCATAGTGCGCCTCCGCCGGAGGCGTGAGCTACGCTGCGAGGATGCAACTGAGATAGTGAAAGGGTAATGTGCAGAGCTGAGATAGATTAGCTACGGAGACTATACAAACTTTTTTATGATGAGAGCCGCCCCCACTGTCCCCAGCGGGGACACACCATGCGTAACCGCGGGTGATGCCCGAAGGGTGAACCCGTGGAG
>ERZ773046.4-NODE-4-length-185603-cov-27.776193_pt1 | contig 185603 bp, 203 predicted proteins | sample MGYA00580634_ERZ773046 | MGnify/ENA primary metagenome ERZ773046 (study PRJEB29015, sample SAMEA2738127) | human oral metagenome | biome: human oral; feature: human-associated habitat; material: saliva | place: China | collected 2159 ... | reverse complement strand
GAAAAACATTTCCTCTTACACTGTTGACGATGTGAAACTGATTGACTATCAGAGTCATGGTGCACTTAAAGCGAAGATGGCTGTTTGATATGAACATAAGGGAATTTGCTAATTCTAATGGTCTTTCAACCAAAGATATATCTGACGGCTATCACACTTTTGGTGAGCTTTATGAGCATAGAAGAATATTGTTTTCAATTATATGCCATAACAACAGAGAATTGGCCTGGAAGTCATGGAAGCATAGTGATGGTACGATGTTTGATGGTTCATTTATCGTTGGTATAGAAACGCCAGAAGGCCAATATACTTATCACTATAATTCAGAGTTTTGGAATGAGTTTGATGTAAAAGAACTTAAAAATGCTCCTGAATATGATGGCCATAAGCCAAAGGACATTAAGAGATTGTTGTCCTTACCTTCAATTTTAGAAAAGGAAAAGAAATGAAAAGTTTGATTTCAAAGCGCAAGGAAAAACCGGTATCTGTTAAGGCTCTTTCTATCAAAACCCTTAAAGAAATGTTGCCGAATTTGGCCCCTAAATATCGTATTAAAGCCGAAAAAGAATTGCGTCTTCGTGGTGTTGAAATTTAAAACAATTTAAGTGTTGCTAATTGAGTTTAGCCATTTATATTGAAAAATAGCCGGCATATGTTTTCATATGTCGGTTCTCTTTTATTAAAATAATAATAATAATAATAAGGACAAATTGATGTCTTCTAAATACGATTTTGAGAAATTATTGACGGTTGCGACAACTGATGCGCAACGCGAAAAACTTGAAGCGATTATTGAAACTGGTAGCGTTCGTAAAGCTGCTAGAAAACTCGGTATTTCCACCGGTACAATTGGAAATGTGTTAACTTTTTTGAGTGAGAGACTAGCAAATAGTGTCGCAGTTGAGCAAAGAGCCCCTGAAGATACAACTGACACCTCTGCTGTTCTCACTCTTCCTGTATCCAATGCAGAATCAGGGATTGTAGAAGAACCAGCTAAACTATCTGTTGGCGACAGCACTTCAACCCTATATGACTCTAAAGGCAATATTAAATTGCAATGGGTGAAAAAAGACGGCAAGAATAATACTATTGCTGAAACAATTTATCGAGCTATGGAATCCTTTAAGGATATCATTCAGCCTGCACCATTTAATATGGCGCCAAGAGGTATTAGCGGCGAGGGGCTATTGGCTCAATATACGATCACAGATTACCACCTGGGCATGTTTGCATCTAAAGACGAATCTGGTCAAGAGTGGTCTACTAAAATTGCAACAGAAAAAATTTATCGTGTGATTGATTCTATGGTTGAAGCAACTCCTCATACTGAGCACGCGATTATTAATATTCTCGGCGATTTTCTTCATAGCGATTCGCAGCTTGCTGTTACACCTGCTTCTCGACATATTCTTGATCAGGATTCCCGCTATTCTGATTTAATTTCTATTGCAGTTAGAATCATTGCTTACTTTGTTCAACGTGCTCGTACTAAAGCAACGAATGTAACCTTGCTGATTGCACAAGGCAACCATGATCCTATTGGCTCTCTATGGCTGCAAGAATTGTTTTCATATTATTTTGAAAACGATCAAAATATTGCCGTAATTAAAAGTTCTTATCCATTCTATGCAATTGAATTTGGCAAAACAATGCTTGCCTATCATCATGGCGATAAAGTTCAATTTGCTAAAATGGCCGGCGTTATTCCATCCCTGTTCCCTGAAATTTGGGGACGTACAAAATTCCGTTATGCACATATGGGCGATAAACATCATCGTCGTGTAGTTGAAAGTCTCGGCATTATTGTTGAACAGCATCAAACTTTAATTCCAAATGACGCTTATAGCAGCTCTCACGGTTGGACATCAGAATCTGGTACTAATGTTATCATCTATTCTCGTGAAACCGGCGAATTAAGTAGAATGACTTTTAGATAAGGCAGACGAATATGGACGTACTAACAACTCCTGAAGTCTATTGCTATGATGCCAAAGAAGTTCCACCTCCAAAAAACAAAGTGGTATGGGTTGTAAGTAAATTTGGAGTTGGCCGAAAAGATGTGTTCTGCGAAGGATTTGATGTCGCTTGGTATCCGCTTCCAAAAGTTCCATTGAGTGCAAAAATGCGTGGACTCGAAATGAGATAATATGCAATTTTAATTGCAGGGCAAAATAACAAAGATCTGCATCTTTTGTAGCATACCCATTTATGTTATCTTTGCCCATCTTTAATTTATCGCTTTAAAACAATATTAAACATTTAAAGGATTTGATACTTATGAAGAAAAGACCAAATATGTGGGTTAAAGCGAACATTTCCTATGGAAATATATCCTTTATAAACAAAGTCTCTTACGGGAATCTGGATCCATTTTTAAAAAAGATTCTAAAAATGAGATCTGCAGACTTTAATTGGACAGATGGCGATCAACTTTTCCCGAATTGTATTAATGTAAGGAAGATAGGAAATTCATTTAGAATTTTATTGCCATATGATCTAAATGGAACCCTATTTGATGATTCCATCATTGAGTTGATAAAGCTAAGATTTGATACAATTGATTATGCCGAATTGACTAGTAATGGAAAGTCAAGGGTCAAATTTCTGTTTTTCGTTATAAAGAGTCTGCACGATTTTTTAAAACAGGGCAAAATTGATGAAGCCTTTAATTTGTTCTCGATGATATTTGATAATTATGCGTATTGGCATAATATCGTGGGATCCGGCATGATTTCATTAAATGAATATGGACAATAAAAACAATGAAATTGTTAAATTTTAAAAGCAAAAATTCTTTGTCTACATTTATTTTTAAAGATCAAAGGGTCTTTAAAGTAGAGTCTCTTCTTTGGGACGATAGATTTAAGACGATTGAAGTCGATTCTTTCGGTGCTAATTTAAATATACCCGAAATGATAAAACCTTCTATTCCTGTCATAATGAATTTAGTCGGTGTAAAAAATGGTCAGGAAATCATTCTCCATTCTGTTAGATGTGATATTTCATTGACAGAGAACCTTAAAGTTAATACATATGGTCTTACTGTTGCTATAAACAATATGATGAATCTGGTTCAAAATGTCACCATGTATTCTTATGTGTCAGGACGTAAGGTAAATGAAGATTCCTATTTTATAAAAATTGAATCTCCTGTTGATTTATCAAATTGGATTCAATACAGACTTCATTGAAAGTAAACAATATGAGCTATATTATTATTTTTGTAGCCATTGCCTTTATTCTTTATAAGACATATCAAATGGCTCTTCTCCATGACGCTAAATTTGCCGTCGTTGATGAAGCTAAAGTAAGAAATATGATTGCCGATTTGCGATCTAGCATGGGCAGTGGAGATTTTGAAAACAAAACAAAAGTGTTTTTAAATGAACTGGAAGCTTCGATGCTCACTCACGAAGAGAGTGTGAAGCTAATGGTGAGAAAAGAGAAGTAGTTCTCTTTAAAATTTCATCCGGATGGCTAGGGAGCAAACTAAAGCAATCGCTTTAGAGGCTCTGTGTGTCTGGGTGACGTTAGAACCAAGGTTCTTGTATATCATGTGGGGTCCTCCCCTAGTAACGGTGTCTAGAATTCAACATCTAATTCTTAGATAGACTTCATACAGACATCGGCCTTCATCGGCAAATCTCCGAGGCTTTAAATGGAAATTTACGATTATAACTTTGAACTCTTTTTTAATAAGAGTCACAATATATATCTAGAACATGGATATATAAAACGTTGCTCTGAGTTTATTTTATCTGAACTTGGTATGCAATGTGTAGGATATTCTGATTATGTTTTTGGTAACAGAACTATGTCTACAGGGGTTTTCTTGTTAAGCACAAGTCATTGGGCTTGGCATACATTCCCTGAACACAAGAAGGTGTCCATATCTTTTAGCACATGCAAAGAAGAATTGGACATTAAAGAATTTGGAGAACTTTTAAAAAAGGCGTTCGATTGTTCTTTCGTAGTATTTAAATAATGCCTTGTTTCTATAACTATAATAACAAAAGAAACATATGAAAAAACAAATTACACCCAAAAGAAAATCAGTATTAATTGTATCAATGCTAAATGATCAGACAACAAATCCTTCTGGTCCTAAAGCAATTCCAAATGCCAATAAAAGTTTGGAAAAGTTACAAACAGCCTTTGCTTCAGGAAACATTAAACATGATGCCGTGATTGCAGTAGACTATTCTGGTAGTAAGAATAGCAAATGGAGCAGCGGTAAATTGATTCCAAATAGCAAAGTGATTAAAGTAGAGCTTCAATCCGACAATTGGTTTGGGAAAGAAAACCTTATGCACATTCCCGAGTCAACCGGTGAAGACACTACTGTTCAATACTTTGATAATATTGATTTCCTATTGCCGACACATGAATATGATTTAACCTTTGCTGGCATCGATTTCTTTGGAACAATGAGTGCTTCAATGAAAGAGCTGGCTAGTCGTGGTTATCGAATTCGCTATTATTCTGATTGCTCTCATTTTTATGGACGCAATCGTAAAGAAGAGTTGGCCGAACTTGGAATCTATCGTCATTTCACCTCTTTTAAAAAGGAAAGTAAATAATGGATATTCAAGTTACACTATGGGAAAATTCTTCTAATGGTTCTACATTAGCTCGTGGTTTTGTTAAAATTGGTGGATTCGTTCAGATTAATATTTCTATTTATTCTGGTCGAAATGGTCCATTTATTGCTTTCCCATCTTATAAAAAACAGGATGGAACATGGCAAGAAACTGCAGGTCCTGTAAGCAAAGAATCCCGTGAAGCTATTACAGCGGCGGTATTGAATGCATACAATAAAGGTTCTGCGCCTGCTGGAGGAAACGGATATAATGTCGTTGAACCTCCTCGTACACAGTACCAAGGACAAGCAGCGGCCAGAAGCAATTATGACCCGAATGTAGGTAATGGTAACGGACAGCAACAAGGCAATCCGGATCATTCACCTATTGGCGGAATTCCTTTTTAAGGTAAACTATGTCTAATTATAATGTAGCAGAACAACCCTTGGAGTATGCAATTTATAAATCCAAGGCGGCGCTTCGTATGCGCTTAGTTAACCCTCGTATTAATAATTCTTCCGGAAGAGATGTTCTAAATAAAGGTTTTGTTTATTTGGAAATTGCCCCTATAAAAGAAGGCTCTGGAAATCAAAAACAATACGAATGGGAAAATAAAAAAATCGGCGTAAAACTTGGGATGCCTGATTTGTCTCAGATTGTTTATTCCATGAAACGCGGACAAGAGGCCGAAATGTTTCACGAATTTGATGGTTCAACCAAAGTTATTAAATTAACTCGAACCACCGAAGGTAAGTCTCCTTATTTTATTTCGGTAACTCAAAACAATGGCGGTGTGAAATCCCAATATTCAATTCCTATCAGCGGACAAGAAGCTGAAGTGATTTTGAATTTGGTATCTTATGCTATTCCTAAAACCCTCAATTGGTAAAATATTATGGCTCAAATCCAAATCGTAATTGCAGGCGAATCGACTACTGCCGAACAAATTGCTCAAGCTCTGTCTTCAGCATTTAGCACAGGTCTGGTTATTCCGAATGCTGCACAATCCGGTCCTCTGAGTGTGGATCAACTAACCCAAGCACTGGAACAAGATTCAAAAGAATTTGACGCAGAAGAAACTTTGCGTTATATCACCGGTGACACAGAAATGCACCCTGATGATGTTTCTGCTTTTGTATCAGGCGTTGATAATCGTCTGGTTTTCGAATCGTTGGAAAAATTTAAAGTGTATGCCTCTACCAACCTGGTTAGTGGCGACAGCCTTATCATTTCCGATGTTAGTGGCCAAGTTGTAGCAACTTATCGTCGCTAAAATTTTTAAACCTTATTACAGAAAGAAAAAACTATGTCTCAAATTCGTGGCTATATTTACAACGGCGAAACCAAAACTCTGCCAAATGGCGGCACTACTACCGTTGAAAACATGTTGACTGCTTTGAAAACCAAATTTGTTGCCCTGCGCACCGACGGCTCATTCGACCATGTCGTAAACAGCGATGGCTATCTGGTTATCACAAACCGCACCGGCTCTAAAGCCTAAGTAAGGTTTAAATTACAATTTGCTCTTATTGAACGCTTGATTGCGTAATATGGGTCAGTGGGGCCCAAATGATTATAGGACTCCGTATTTTGCATTTATATGCAGCGGGGTCCATTTTTCTTTTTTGCCTTGATTGGCTGTTATATTTTTGTTGGAGAGATGTATATGTCTTATGTTGATGACGAGTTTTTAGCTATTCTTGGCAATGTGGAAAATACGGCAAAAGAAGCTAAAGACGAAATAGAAGCTGCTGGCGAAATGGGCGAAGATATTATTTTGAACCTTCAAAATATCTTTGAACAAGGTGAAGATGTAGGCGTAGATGCCGAAGATTTAAAAATTATTATGGAAGCTCGTTCTACTGTCCATATTAAGCCAGAAATTATTGAACGTATTCTCAGAAATTTTAAACCCGAGTTTTGGACTAGATCTTCTGTAACTATTGATGTTGCTATGGAAGCCATTAAAAACTCTCAAAATATCTTGGACGATTATTATTAAATCGAAGGGATAAGTATGATAATTGCTAACCAGAGCCAGGCTGTTATGAGAATTCTTTTTGCAAAGCTTGCAAATGAATTGGGTTTAAAATACAAAATTCCAAAAAAGGTTAAGCCTAGCGATTTTAATGTATTTTTTAAGAATCTACGATTTAAGACTATAAATATTGGTCGTGATCCTTCAGGTAGATATTTTGTAGAAATAGATACCATGATTGATTTTAGAAAAACGGTTAGAGAGATTATTGATGATTATGGTTCTAGCTTATCGCTTTTATCATATGACTACAATCTTATTTATGTCGCCGATAGAGGTCATTTTGTAGAAATATCTTTGCCAAATAGGAATGTCGTTTTGTCTATATATGACCGAGATGTAAATCAACTTGGGCAATTCAATAGAAATTCTTATAATAGAGAAGATGGCGAGTATGGGATAAAAGGAATATTTAGCGAAAATGGTTCCTTATATATTCGCAAGTCTTTAATTGATGATATATACATATATTGTCGTTCCGCTGACTGTGTGCGGAGAGACCTTCTTGTTCTCCTTGACGGCAAAACTTTTGAGTATATAGCAAGAAGCGGGCATTGATATTGATAAATATATATCCTAATGATATTGAAATTAATATTTATTAGATATAAATGGAGTTTTAAATGGATAGAAATAAAATATATCAGAGGATTATGTTATTAAAATTAATCGAAGGTTCTGGACTTAATACTCCATATGAGATGGACCTCGATCTAGTTGGCAATGCTTTTCTGGGCAAAGAGTATAAAATTTTCTCAGATGATATAGATAATCTTGGAAGAGTTGTTATTGTGGGTACAGTAAATCTTACCCCGACAGCGATCCCCAAATCATTCAGTTCAAGATTGAAAACATTCATTTTCTTTTTCAGGAAAGAAAATGATTTGCATCTTGTGAGTATAAAAACGAGATACATAAATGCTATCACCTATGATTTTATGAAACACATTGGCGCTAAAAAAGTGTACTATACAACTGACGAGAGTGAAACAAAATTGTTATCTAGCGACTTTAATGGTATAGAAAATATCTATTATCATCCAGCATTATCTATCCATAGAGACAATATTTCATATAAAAATGTTATGGATCAATTTAGTTTAAAATGCTGCGCTTTGATAAGTTTCTTATAAGGCGTCTTATATGGATCTTATTGATTTGAATAAGCCCTTAAATAAATTGGTTATATCTAAGATTTTATTGGATGGAAACTATAAGACAGATATTTATAAATTTAAGGAAATCATACCGTATATTTATGCTATTCGCACCAACTACAAAAGTCAAATTTTTCTTGAATTTGTAGAAGAAGTTGATATGGGATTTAATATAATGGTTCGAGACACTGGTAAGGCATTTGTCAGTCGTGAGGTCTGGAATCTTTTATGTTATGGCGATTTAGGAAATTTTATAAATTTATCGCATGAACTATATAATGAAAACCAAAGGTATCTTAGTTATCTTATGGGACATCTACCTAATCATTACAATGATATAGTAGAGGTTCAACATCCAGAAGGGCGAAAGTATTTTATTTATTACTTAGTTGAATTTATAGCTGGCTCGAAAGAGAATTTATATTCAAAAATTCTTAATATAAGCTCCAATAATATGGAGACTTTTCGAACTATGCAGGGTAAAGTATTTAATTCCCTTACATACAATATGAAGCGTAATGAAAAATATGATATGAAAATTTCAGGCAAGAGCTCGTATATAAGTCATATGGATGAATACACATTTTTCGAATATTATGATAGATATTGAAACATTTAAAGGAAGTAAAATATGCAAGGCAAAATTAATATTGAAGTTTTGAGTCAAGACAAAGCTATTATTCATATTCAGGATCTGCAAGGTAAATGCACATCTAAAATGGTTACAACAAAAGCTGCTGCTGCGGCTCTGGCTGGCCCTAATGGTGAAGCTAAAGATTCTGGATTGATTCCTCAAAACATTTTAAGAATTTGGGAGAATTCACAATACAAAGGCTATTTGATTTATCAGCCGTCTAGAATGTTTGGCATTAAATATGAAGGAAGATCATTGCGCCAAGTCAAACTTCCTGGAATTGTTATGAAAGCAGTTGTGAATTCAAGAGGGCAATTTATCGGCGATAGAAGCTCTATCTTTATTTGTAATGGCGATGAAATCAAACCTGATACAAAACTTTGGCATTTACGAATGAACAATTATAGCTCCGGTTACGGTATTTGCTGGGGCGATAATAAGAATATTGCAAATTCGATTCTAGCTAGTGGAAACCTGTTTGATATTGAGCAGCTTCCACAATTATTCTTTGGATCAACATTTAATTCGGATTTGGACAATACATATATCTTTGACAATTCCATGTTAAGAAGAATTAATGAAAATTCTTCAATTCCTAATCATAGAAATTTAACAGTTCAATTTTTTACATTGAAAGGGTTAGAGAATGAAGACTATAATCTGGAATCTGAATTAATGACTGAATATGATGCGGTTCTTAGCGGCATTATGATGTAAATTTGCGAAATAATTAAAGGAAAATATTATGAGTTTGAGCGTTGCTGATCTGATGGGCGAAATGGATTTTCGTTTGCCAAAGGTTATACAAAGCAAAGAAGAAGCAGAAGATGGCGATTCTATTGTAGCTGAAGACGGTATCTACAAATTGGTCCGCGCCATTATTGGTGACTTCTGGATTAAGGCAGAAAGCTTTAAGACTAAAATGGTTGGAATGCCACAACTGTCAGAAAGCTTTACACAGTCATCTGAAATCCCTAAAATTCCAGGTGAATTGTTTTACGGTATTATCAGATTCTACCGTAAAATTTACGAAACAAATAAAAATGAAGTGATGGCCCAGATTTGGTGGGACAAAGAAGAGCGCAAATTCCTGGTTGAAGTTCCAGAACAAGAAGTTGCAGGTGCCTCTATTACCTACCAAAGAACCGGCGGATGGTACGATGATCCTAATAAGGTTCTTGTATTGACATCCCACTCACATCACACAATGGGTAAACGCTTGGTATGAGCATATTGATAACTAAGGAGATTTATAATAAGTTTGGAGAAGACATCATTAAGGATTATAAGGCGGGCATGTCGAATAAGGCCCTCTTAGCAAAGTACTCTATAAGGTACCCTCAGTCCTTAAGAAATTTTCTTAAAAGAGAAAAAGTTTTTATACCTTTGCAAAATGGAAGAAATCCTAAAAGACTGTATTCGATTTGTCATGACCATTTCGAAAATATAGACACTGATACTAAAGCCTATATTATTGGATTTATTTTGGCGGATGGCTATGTTGATTTAGAATATAACAGATTGAGTATAGAATTATCTTTAAAAGATATTGATATTCTTTTAAAAATAAGAAAAGAGCTTTGCTCGAATTCTCCCATTAGAATATATGAAAAGTCTTGTCAGATTTCAACGAAACCAGATAGGTCTTTTTATTATTGCAAAATAAGCTTTAACTCCTCAAAACTTGTTTCAGATTTAAGCAAAATTGGATTTAAGCAAAGTAAGGATAACGAAGTGTATTCCTCGGTTTATGATTCTATCGAAAATCGATTTAAGTCGAGTTTCTTTAGAGGTAATCTTGATGGGGATGGTTCATATTTTGTTGGTCAAACTAAGAGTGGATGGAAGCAATCTATTCAAGTTGTAGGCCCAGAAGATTTTTTAAAATTTTCTTATTCTAATTTCTTTGAAAGTAATTCAAATATTATTGCTTATAAAAATACTTCCTTAGTTAAATCATTTGTCATTTCAAAGTATGACTTTTTTATTCAGGCCTTGTCAAAGATTTATAATTCTTCTGATATTTTTCTGGATAGAAAGTTGAGATACTTATGTGCCCATTTAAAACCTTGTGAACTGCTGGAAACCCTTAAAGATAAATTATCTAGGGCAATCAGCATCGAAGTCTTACTTGATGAATATAATCAATCGGTAAGAAACGATCAGAGACTATCGAAAGACTTTGTAATAAATTACATAGAATCGAGTAGAGTAGGGATACGGCCCCAAGCGCAAGGCACTGACAATAATCAGTGATGATATAGTCCCACACCGCGAGATGACGTAACAATCTCAATACCGAAAGGGCGGATTTAGGTTAGTCGAACCTAAACGTAAGAGGAATAGTAAAAAAGGCATTCTATTCATCCGTAGACAATTCAGATGAAAAAGGCAAACATGGAATTTACTCATTTGTATTTGGCAATTTAGTAAATAAACCTGACGGAACATTTACATATAAAACCGTTCAGCGCGTATGCTGTGCAGATGCATTGATTCCATTAGAACTGGAAGATATTTTTGATTTTACCGAAGGTTGCGAATTCCTTTTCGAAATTCCAGAAGAGGATTACGCAAAAGTTAAAGCTAAAGTTTATAACTATGGAGCTTATGCTAATTATGGCAAATCTAAATCAAAAGGGTTTCCTTACACGGGCGGCCAATCAGCCCCCGCAAACGTCTCAAAAATCGAAGACGACAATGACTTTTACTCAGGATATCTGGGTTATTCTTACGGGAGTTATGACAGCGCTTGGGATTCTGTGGGTTATCCTAACAATGCTTCAGCTGTAGGGTCAACCGCTATAGAAAAACGATGGGAAAGTGGCGCTGAAGCCACGGTTGACAGAGTTAAATATGGATATATTTCCTCTATACTGAGAGGAATGTCCAAGCCTGGCGATGAGCTCTTGTATAGCGATTCTGAATTCAAAGAAATTGAATCTATTGTTTCTGATTTTGTAAATGCTGTAAGCCTGCCGGAAACACATCCGTATTATATGTTCGCAGAACTCCTGAAATCATTTATGTCCAACCTTTTGGAAGGTCTTTCAGATGTACAATATGGTGATCGTGAAGGGCTTAGCAAAATTGAAGATCCATCAAAAGCATTTGCCGTTGTGATTGCATCTGCTATTAGTGGTGTGGAGGATTCTTTTAATAGTATGGCTTCTCCTAATAGCGCTGTTGACCTTATGAAAGACCATAATTTGAGCTTTTTGTATCTACCAGAACGAATTGCCGCTTATTTAAAAGATTTTTAAAGGAAATACCTTATGCAAAATGCTGTACTTGGCAGAAAGAAAATTGAATTTATTTCAACTCAAGATGAAATCAATAAGCATCAGAAAGAAGTTGAAGATTACGAAATGATAAGCCTGATGCAAAGTCTTTCGTCCGCCAAAACCGATAGACCTAGAAAACCGCTTGATCGCATTATTGTTGTTGGTTGTGGCGGAACTGGCTCTTGGTTAATCCCAAAACTTGCAAAAACTATCAATGATATGAAGCGCAAGAAATTGCTTGCTAATGATTTTTCTTTGATTCTTGTTGATGGCGATCAAATTGAATCTAAAAATTTAATTCGGCAGAACTTTGTTGAATCGGATATTGGTAAAAATAAAGCGGAAATCATGGCTCTTCGATATGGAGCAACGCTTAAAGATATCGATGTCCAATATATCGACAAGTATCTGACTGATAAGTCGAGCTTTGACACCAATCACTTTTGCCATATTAATGTTTTGCAGAATATGCTTCACAATGACAATTATTGTGTCATATTCAATCTTGTTGATAACCAAAATGCAAGACGCGCGGTTCACTCGTTGCAGCTCTGCGGCTGGATTGTTGATATTGGGAATGAGCTGGCACATGGCCAATTGTTTGCCACTCCATATGGAATATCCAGTGGATTTATTGGATCATTAAGCTTCTTCACTATGTCTCCGGAAACGTTGACGGCAGATGAAGAAGTGAAAATTTATTCTTGCGCTGAAGCTGATGCGGATACAGAGCTGGAAGAACAGTTCTTGGTTGCCAACGATACGGCTGCTTTAGTAGGACATAACTGGCTATGCTCTTTAATGAGCGGTCCAGATGTAGTTCCTGCAAGAATTAATTTTACATGCTTGCCAATTCCGACCGTAGAAACAGTGTTGAAAACAATCCGGTTTTAATGTACATGGTCGGCATTTAATATGTCGACCGTTCTTTACTTTCAAGGAAGTTAAAATGGAAGATAAAAATTTGTGTTTGAGTTTTTTAGCACCTATGATGAATTTGTCTCAAACATTTTTAAATATTATCGAAAAAATTGAAAACGAAGAATGCTCTATTGACTCTTCGTTTCCTGAAAAGTTATTCAATAAGACGCCAAAAGAAGATGTTTTAAACGCGATTGAAATTCTTATTGACTATAATAATTTATTCTTAATTGACTTTGATGAGTATTCGAAAAAGGTAAAAACCTTATCAGATTTTGTTGGTAATTGTAATAATACAATTCTTTTCAGAAACTTTAGAACTGATAAGGGTCGTGAAGTTTGCTATATCAATAAGCAGATTCCCGACATTTATTCAGATAGGATTAAAGAGATCCATTCTAATATTAGACCCTTAATAGGCCGCCTAACTCCTAGATTGAATTTAATTAAAAATCAGAATTCTACAGATTCGTATGTAGACATTAATTACGATCAGATGGCCATTAAATCAGATATTTCTTCGTTTTTCCGTTCTGTAAGATTTGAAAATGTTATTAAATATCTCTCTAAGACTTTCCTTGTTAAAAATATACTTATGTATAGCAAAAGTCAAACTGAAAATAAAGGGCTTAGAGTATTTGAGCGAATTGAAATTGCTTTATGGGGATTTATTAGTTGTCTATTCCATAATGGCATTATCCCTACTGGAGCTAGATATGCAAACGATTTAGCTGCTTGCTATTTGAATAATCTTATTTTTAATACCTTTAGAAAGGATATGCTATATTCGAATCGTGCAAGAATTTATGTATATGTAGACGATTTGCTCTTTCTTGGAGAGGAAGGCAATGTTAAGGAATTTTATGCGGAATTCGAAAAGGCTATTAATAAAGGCGGGCTATATCTGAATTATAAGAAGACTCAATATTTCTATCCTAAAAATGGAATCCTTGAGTATTCTTCTTTGGGCAGAACTAGGAAATTTGACTTTACGACCGGTTTTGTTTCTAAAGTTGATTCGAAAGCCCGCAAAAAATGTTTGGATATTATTAAAGAGCGCCGCGAATACGATGCCTCTGAGAGGGGTATCATTAATTATGCGTTATATATGAGGCATGGAGCCAATAAGATTATCAATCCAGATATACTGATGCATTCTTATTTTAATGATAAATCCGAGCTGTGGGATAAACTTATAGCAGGTGAATTGAATCTAAAATTAAATAAGAGCATTTTTGATCCTACCAATCTGAAATATAAGGATATATGTATTATGTCAAAAGATATTGATGTCGGTTTTCTTTCTACTCATCAATTCCTTGACATTACAGATGCGGTAGCAGAATTTGTAAAACTGTTTATCCTCGACAATCCTTTTGGTCTTAACCTATATGGAATTAATCTAACAGAATCAAATGAGGGTAATTATAATTTAATTCTGAATTTAGTAAGACATCGATCAAGAGGTACTGCGAATATAATCCCATGTCCTTTAATTTTCAGAAAAGATTTCCTAAACGGACTTTATGTAGAAGGCAAAGATGAAAGCGCTTTAAATGGATGGATATAATCTATTGAATTGTAGCTTTCAATTAAATTATTAAAATAAGGATAATAATATGCATAATATGATTTATGTAGTAAGTAGACGTGTAACTTCTCAAGAGTCTGAAGCAATTAAACGTATTTTTTCTTTAGCTCATATTAGTCCAGAGTTTGTACGAATTATTGATATCGATTCTGAAGATCTGAATGTTTCCGGTAAATCTATTTTCCTATGTTTCAATGAGACGTCCGGGAAAGTAACTATGCCGTTATCTAAAGAACGAGGCTATCCGGGATATGCATTTCTTAAAGACTTTACTGATGACGTACAAAAGGTTGCAGTTTGCATCTTGTCAGAGTCTATTTCCCATTATGCATTGCCGCATTGCTTGGTATCTGATAAGGCTATGCTATGGAATTGCGTCCAAAAGATTGCAGCTAAATTCTCCGAATGGTATCCAAGTCTAGTTCAACATAGTCAGCCCCAGCCTCAGACTCAAGTCCAAGAGGCTCAACAGGTAGAGGTTAAGCAGCAACCCGTTAATAATGTGGTCCAGAAAGCGCCTGAAAGTGCACAGGAACCCGCCAAAGAGGCTGAACCTGAGCAACCCTATGTCCGACCTGACAATGCCCCTACAGCATTCTCTGTGGTCCAGGAAACGGCAGATGGAACTGAAGTCTCATTTCAAGTTGATGAAATGATTGATCGTATGATTGACTCGATGAAGCTAAGCGACCCTGGATTAGGCAAATCTTTAAAACTTATGGAATCCGTTGTATTGGAATCCAACAGTGGTCAGCGGATTACAGTGTATCCTGGAAATATCGTTAAAGACCCAAGCGAAGGTGTACATATATCCTTTAAAGATGTTTGCTCATTAGTTAAGCTTGCATTAATTTCAGAGTCAGATAGAATTCGTTTTATTTTGAGAAGAGAGTAATATGAAATACAAGAATCTAGAAGAAACAACAGAAAGCGAAGTTATGACCACTAGCGGGCCAGTCTTCAAAGAAAGATCAGATCCAGATAGATTCAATGATCCTATTTCTGAAGAAACAAAAGATCCTGAACGGTCGAATGAAAAAATGATCGTAATCAAAGAAAAAGATGGTTCGATCTCTTTCTCTATTGACGATAATTGGGCCGCATATGAAGTTATTGGCGCATTGGAAATGGTCAAAGGTACTGTTTTAAACAGAGTTAATCCACAGGCTCCAAGCATTATGGACAGAATCTTGATGAATTCTGGAATCAAATAAATCTCATTTTTTATAATGAATCATGCAAAGGATATTAAATATGGGGCCCTATTTACTAAGACGCCTAATTTTATGTCTAATATCTCAAATGTCGGGAAAAGACTTTGCATTTGATGAGGATAATTTTGGTTGGCGCATTAAAAATGAAATAGGGTCCTTCCTTGGCATGAACGAAATGGACGTATTGGTAGATAGAATAACGTACGATTCTAGAAACATGAATATAGGTTTAAAGATTCCTGACTTTAAAATCTATAGACATTCAAATGTTCCATCTAATGCTATGAAAAGCTATTATTTTCTATATTTATGGTTGAAAGAGAATAATATGAACTTTGCTGAATGGAACAAATTGAATTTCAAAAATTTGGAAATGGTAAACTATATTCATGTTGATAAAAGCATGAAACATGATACGGTTCATCCTGGTGAGCGTTTCTTACGTATGATGCCTTCTAGTCGTTTATACTTTCCTATTTATTTATTCTTTAATAAAGACTTTTTGGAAATACTTCGTATATTGTACATCGATATTCATAACCAATGCGTCAGCGATTGTGATGATTTAGATTCATATTGATTAAATTAAAACAGAAAGATATTAACATGTCCCCTTTGGAAAATGAAATTTTTTTGCGTGCAGCTGTTTCGAATGTTGCAGAATTGCGTAACACAAAAGTAAAATTTAAGGATTTTACTATTGATAGTTATCGCAGATCTTTAAATACTCATCTCAGAAAACTCTTGTCAGGTACCACCGTAACATTTAATAACAATGGAATGAGAGTTGTTATTCCTAATTTGAGACTTTTCGATAAAGAGTATATGAATGAGGATACAAACAGAGTTTCAGAAATTATCCGCGCTCCTTATTTGACTGGAGAAATAGATGTAAGATTTCATGCATTTTTTGCATATAATGCAAGCGAAATCATTTCGAAACTATTTAAGCTTCGTAATTATATGATTTCTAACAGCTATCTGGCTGACTCCGTAGGTAGTATTGATGATTATGTTTTCGGTTCGTATCTGACCAATATAAGATATGAATTTGAAGAGGATGAAATCAAGCCGCTAATGTCTACTAACATAGAAGAGTATCACAGGTTTGTTAGATCTCTGTCATTTGAATATCCTGCAGGTCAACAGATCAGCAATAACTATACCCCGATACTAACCAATCATAATACATATATTTATCATCATAGTGAAAATATGTTTTTGGTTAACTTGGCAACTACTGTATTTGATCCTGATAGAAGATCTGGAAGATTCGTACTTTCAATTCCAATTCAAGGGGTCCTTGATAAAAACTTTTTGACACTTCTTGCGGGTGTATTTGAAAGTTTAAATAATGATAACGGTTAATTATGAGCGTTTATTTTTGTGGTATTGACTTATCTGTTACCAATACCGGATTAGCAGTTGTTGAGTACCTGGGTGATAGTAAATTTAATCTAATTGATATTAAGTCTATTACGCCCAATCCAAGGACAAAAGGTTTTAATAAGAAATTAGAATCTTTAGAATGCTTTATTTTTGCGACAGAGTCCTTTAGTTCAATTAAGGACTCTAAATTTTTTGTATTAGAAAACTATAGCTTTGGTTCACCAGGACGACTAACTGATCTTGCAGAATTGGCGGGATTGTATAAGGGACACATTATACGTGGACTTGGTAAAAGCTATGATGTAATTGCACCGCAAACAGTTAAGAAAATAATTACAGGCTCTGGAAGAGCCGATAAAAATGAGGTTCAAGAATCATTAAAGAATTTTGTTGTAAATATTGAGAATTTTACATTCAATAATTACGATGAATCTGACGCTGTTGCGGTTGCCGTGTCATACGGCTTGCAAATGGAAGAAATACAAAATGGAAATAAAGAAAATAAAAAAGATATTAGCGAAGTTAAACAAAGTAATAGAAGAAGAAAGTCCAACTAATGCCGAGTTTATTTTATCTGTTGCTAATTTGCTGCGAGTCTTTTCGCTTGCGCATATAGTATTAGATGCCAATATTCCTAAATTTAATTATAACGATAGCTTCGAAGTTGAAAAAATGTGCTTAACCTATCCGGATAATTTTGGATTGCAACTTATGCTTCAGGTTCATGTTCTAATTAAAATGTCTGAACGTTTTTCCGATTCACCCGAAATAGAGAAATAATATGTCTGAAACTATTGAAACGTCCATGATTGGGTATCGCAATTATGATGAGTATGTTTCTTCTTTTATGGAGAATGTTCCATTTAGAGGAAAGTCTTTGACCGAATGGGAAAGGGAAGTTCAACTTCCGGTTGTTAATGAACATTCGGACACTGCTGATTTGCGGGCTGCAAATGCAAGGTTTATAGAAATTCTTCGTATTGTCAACTCTAATTATGCTTATGCAAAAGCGGCATACAAAACCTGTGAAGTTCATTATCAAGCTGCAATGCTGGCATCTAAAAAAGAAATCATGGAGCGTTTCGAAGCTCAAGAAGTTAAGCGTAGGCCCAGCATTGAGGCATTGAACTCTATGGCTATGGAAGAATGCAAGACAAAATATATTGCAATGAATATAGCAGAATCATTTTTAGATTATTGGCATATTCAAAATGAAAAAATTAAAATTTTCGATTCAAGACTTGGTGGTCTTGGATACTTGGTATCTCTAGAGGAGAGATACTCTACTAGAGGTCAATAATAACTCTAATTTAAAAGGACAACGCAGAAGTGTCTAAAATAGAAATGAACGTTTCGCCCGACGTTAAAAGGGCAATGACTAACTTTAAGACCGCAATGAATAAGAAGTATGGAGAAGGCAATGACATCTTCTCCAATGGCCAGTATCAGGAATTTGAGTCCATCTCTTCTGGTTCTGCCATTCTTGACGGCCTCCTTGGTAATGGAGGATGGGTCAGAGGTCGTATTCACGAAATCTTTGGTGCGTCCGGTTCTGGCAAGTCAACTATTGTATCTTTGACTTGTGCAAATGCACGTCGACAATATCCTGATAAATACATCCTATATGTGGATGCAGAGCAGGCCCAAAACTTCAATTACATGAAAAAGCTGGGCCTTGACTGCGAAAATGATGAAGGCGTTGTGTTTCTTCAGATGCAAGAAGCTGAAAACGTTTTTGAGGTTATCGATGGCGCGGTTGCTACCGGCGCCTTTAGTTTAGTTGTCGTTGATAGTGTTCCGGCGCTGATGACTAAACGCGAATTAAATGGCGATTACGATAAAGAAACGATGGCTGAGAAGGCCCGCTTCCTGTCTAAAGCTTTGCCTAAGCTTTTGGAATCTTTGAAGAAAGCTAATACCACTATGATTTTTGTGAATCAGGTAAGGGACAAGATGGATATGTGGGGCGGAGTTACTACTCCAGGTATAGTATCTATTGTTACTATTTAGTAACTGCAGATTTCTGCCGTTCATAGTGGAAACATTATGAATCATGATAGCGGAATTAAGCGAGAAAATCCTCCCTCTTAGATAGGACAACTCGAACCGAAGGCTGGCCCTAACGGCCCAGTCAGGGGCAACGCATAGAAGCTGAAACTAATAATAGAATATAATGCTTCCACGAGGCCGCTACACCTAAGTCCTTTTGGATATGGTGAAAAAGTATGCTGAACTGCATTGTAATGATGCAGAGGCAGAGATAAAAAGCTCTGCGATAACAAAATGGGAAAAGCCATTCCGTTTTATTGCTCAAGTCGTGTTAAAGTAAATTCGACTCCGTCAATGCGAATTAAAAATTCAGCCGGTGATGGATTCATTGGTCAAACCGTGGACTTTACTATAATTAAGAATAAAGTTGGTAGTCCTTTTGGTGTTGGTGAATCTAATCTTTATTTTGGTGTTGGTTTTAATAAAGTTGAAGAACTTATTGAAGCTGCTATTGCCAAAGATGTTTTTGAAAAGGGCGGAGCCTGGTACACATTACCTTATTGTACTGAAGATGGCGAAGTTTTAAAATTTCAAGGTAAAACTGGCCTTAAAGCATATTATGAAGCCAATCCTTCTGAATTAGATAAACTTCAAGAACTTGTTAACAATGCAGGTCGTGATGATGAAATTCAAGTAGTTGGAGCGCCTGGAACAGTTGAGGATGGATATTAATGTTTTTCTATCAAGTATGGATGATTGGTAATCTTATGATGTGTAAATTCGCAAAACTATTTGGCATTAAAAGCCATACAGAAAAAGTTAAACAGTTTATGACTATTGCAGGTCAGACTGTGAATGAGAAGGCGACTATTCCGTCTTCTGCTGATTCTCTTCTTCGTGTCCAATTGACTCTCGAAGAAACAATTGAAATGGCCGAAGCTATTTTATCCGATGAGGCTAAGAATAATAATAATGTCAAAGAGACTCTTGATACTCTAAATGTCGGATTGAAAAAGCTCAAAGATCTTTCTTTTGAATTGAAAGATAAGGATCTTAATGTTGATCTGGTTGGCGTCTATGATGCCATTGTTGATATCGACTATGTAAATACCGGCGCTGCTATTACATTTGGCCTGGACCTTGAATCTGGATTCAATGAGGTTCATGCCTCTAATATGTCTAAATTTGTTGATGGCAAAGCTGTCAAAAATGAATTAGGTAAAGTCATTAAGGGTCCTAATTATTGGAAACCTGATTTGACCCAATATATTAAATAACTGCTTAAGTAAGAAAGGACTATTAATGGACTTTGTATCCACTCCTGAAAATCCAAATGGTGATATTAAACCCGAAGATATCGGGAAGTATACGAATTTACATGCTCATAGCATTTATAGTCCTTTAGATGGCTTCGGTAAGCTTGAAGAATATTGCGAACGGGTAAAAGCCCTAGGAATGAAAGGCCTATGCCTTTCTGAACATGGCAATATGATTGGTCATCATGAACAGGCTAAGATTTGTGCTAAGCATGGCATTAAGCCTATTTTTGCCAATGAAGGGTATATGACTCTTCATGCTGGATCTATTAAAGAAAAGATAGAGGGTTATAAGGCGAACTATCATATTTTGCTTATTGCTATTAATGAGCAAGGTTATAGAAACCTTATGAAGGCTACATCAATTGCTTGGACACGTTATAAATATTATAAGCCCCGCTTTGATTTAGCACTTCTTGAAGAATGCAATGAGGGCTTGATTTGTACATCTGCTTGTCTTGGCGGACCAATTAATCAGTTATATTTAGATGGCCGACCTGAAGAAGCTGAACAGGTTGCACTAAAACTGAAAGAGATTTTCGGCGATAGATTTTATTTGGAAAAAACTTATACCGGTTTAGAAGAGCAAGATATTGCTAATAAGAATTTGGTTGAGATTTCCAAAAAACATAATATACCTATGATTATTACTTGTGATAGTCATTATGTTTATCCTTGGCAATCTGATAGTCATGCGAAATTGGTTATGGTTAATACTGGCGGTCAAATCAATAAAGCGATTAAGGCCGCCGGTTTAACAGACTCCAGCAAAGAAGATGCTGACGTAGATAGCAACTCTATGTTCTATCAGCCTAGTCAGTATTATGTTAAACCATACCACGTATTGGTTGAGGAATACTATTCTAATCCTGAAGATGAAGAAGCCTTTGCCAATACTAATAAAATTGCAGATATGTGCAATGTGGTTTTACCTAAAAATGAAGACATCATTTTCCCTTCACCATATTCTGATCCCGACTCTGTTTTAAGGGGACGGGCAATGCAATGGTATTCGGAATACTCTAAAAAGCTTTCTGATGAACAAAAAGCATTGTATTTAGATAGGCTGGAAGAAGAGCTGGATATGTATTCTAAAATGGGCTTTAGTTCTTACCCTTTGGTGCTGCAAGAGATTCTTGATGAAGCTAAAGCGAAAGGCATTATGATCGGTCCCGGCCGAGGATGCCTATTTGAAGGGACTAAGGTTCTAATTAATAGATCCGGATCCATATATTATTGTCCGATTGAATTTGTCAAAGTCGGCGATATGGTATGGACACATAATAGCAGATGGAAGTCTGTATATCATACCACTAAATATGTTGTAGACTATAGAGATATGGTTACTCTCGAAACAGAATATGGTATGATGCACCTCACAGAAGACCATAAAGTAAAAACAAAAAACCATGGATTTATCCCTGCTATTGAATTAGACGGACAAATACACACATTGGATAGAGGAACTTTATCTGATGAAATTCTGTCTAAAGTTGAAGATTATAAAACCGATTCAATCGAAAATTTTGAACTTTCTAGCTTCTATAATGAGGATGAACCTGTAAGGGTTTACGATCTTATGGTTGATGAAGATTGTTCTTTTAGAACTAATATCTGTATGGTGCACAATAGTGCCGCGGGGTCTTTACTCTCTTATGCATTAGGTATTACTGCTATTGACCCCATACCATATGGACTAATGTTCAGTCGTTATCTTAACGCCGGACGCGCAAAACTACCGGTTATTGAAATTAAAGGCTACCCATTAAAAGAGTGGCTAACAACAGAAAGAAAATAAAAAATGTCTTTACAATACCTTCAAAATGAATTGCTACCAAAATTAAATACTTCAACATTTGCATGCTATTCTGCTTATACCAACTTGTCGGTAAAAGAAAAGTATGAATTTATTAAAGAAGTAGTTAAATCCGGCTTTGATCATAATTGGATGTCCTTTATGGACACGTTAAATATTTCCTGTGATGAAGACGATTTGCTACTAAGCTGTTTGCCAGAAGTAGTTAATCCGAGCGTTTATTTTACAGCTCGTAAAAATGGTAACATGAATTTAAATGAAATTACCAATATTTATGGACTAACAGCCAGAATCCTCGAAATGGAAGATGGCGAAAAACGTTTAGATTCTCTTATTCTTAATGATAGGTTAAATGCAGGAATAGTGTGGTATGTACATCAACCGGACTCCTTATTGGAATTAGCCGCGGTTTTATATTTTATGCTAGTGTCTAATGCTGCATATATACGAATTGAAGGTAGTAAAGGATAAAATCTTATTGTAAAATATACTATACCTATAATAATGTAGGTTGTTTTTTACAAGAAAGGATTTCTATGCCAGAAACTAGTTCTCCTACAGGCTTTTCAGTTCCTCAATGGACTAATGGCTCAGGACAGGAAGCTTTACCGTTTGGGAATGGTGTTTCTAGACGGGTAACTACAGATGATGATATCAGTGTGCGTGACATTAACGATATTCGTCGTGTCATTGAAGCACTGATGATTCATACGCATTCGCATCAAGACGTAGTTGGAGGTGGTTGCTAATGGCGATCAGCTTTTTTGAACTCAATAACACGATGACGGTCGCCGAAGGCAATTATGATAAAGCGCTTGAAGTTCTAGAGGTTTCCGAAGTTGGATCCTTAGAAAGAGCAGAAAAGATTTTTTATTTTGCCTCCAACATTGAAGATGACGAATATTCTCTTTATGCTTATAATGCTCTTAAAGAGGTTATTGATAAAGAGCTTGAATTTATTGATGTTGAGTCTGAACAATATCCGCTTTTGAGGTTCTCTCAATTTTATTGTGAGAAATATGCATTGCCAAGAAATGATAAAGATTTGGCTGCGCTTGACCTTAGAGATTTGCGAGAGTTCGTAGATCATTTGCATAAATGTTACGTTGCACTTGACGGAATTCAAGAGTCTGATTTTAAATATCTTAAATACCAATTCGCATTCGATTATGAGACTGATTGGTTATGGGCGTATATAAAAGATATTTACGAAAAGATTAAATCGTATAAAACACGATTTGGTTATAACGACTACATTATGGGATTCTTTGATGAGGATGATTCTGCCCGTAAAGCAATTCCATCTCAGATTCAAGCTTATTTTAGAGACAATCCGGTGAAAGATTAAAAAATGTATATTCTTAGTATTGTATTCAGTAATCATTGTGATTTGGATTGTTCTTATTGCTGTATACAGTCTAAGAATATGTCTCCTGTATTGGCGAATTTAGAACAGATTAAAGATTTCATTAGAAAATATGCAAAGACAGGATCCATTGTTGAATTTTATGGAGGTGAACCTACCCTTCATAAAAAAGAGCTATTTGATATTATCAACTTCTGTAGCTCTCTTGATATGGATATTGGCACTAGGCTATATACTAATGGATTATTTGCTAACTGGACAGAGGAAGAGATTCTTTCTCTGTCTTATATTTTAGATGAAGTTCTCATTTCTCTTGATGGATCTACGTTTGAAGAGAATAAGCAGCGCTTTGAAAATCAGGCCCAGTTTGATGCTGTCCTAAATAATATTAAGACAATGCGAAAATCTGAAGATTTGAACATTACTTTAAGCTCTGTTTTATATGGTCGATCTAAATTTGAGAATATGTTCTCTAATTATAAATTCTTTTCGGCGCTTGGTGTTGATACCTTTAGCTATGAGCCGGTCACTATATATAGGACAGACAAAGCTGTTATTATCCCTAGGGATTTCTTTGGTGCTTTATTTAAAGGCATTATGGAAATTTCTAGGGACATTTTTATTTCCGGAGAAGAGCGATCTTTGTTTGTAGCAAAAGAACTGTTAGCTGCTTCTTGGTATCATCAGGGAGACAAGGATTTATGTTCTAAGAACGTAAGGGCTATTTCTCCGCGCGGCAATATTTATATGTGTCGTGATCATGCAGCTAATGAAGAAGAGATGTTTTATTCTCCGAAAGTTATTCAGTTCTTTAATAAGAATAATCTTAAATCAGACAATGAATCATTCCCACTAGTGGAAGAAAACGAAAAAGATTTAACCCATTGTCCTGTCAAAAATATACAATACAGGCAAGCTGGTGTTGAAAAGGATCTATATTGGTTATCTGATTCGTGGCAAGATTTTGTAGTAAAGCCTATGTACTCTACAATTCTTGCTGTAAATTCTCAGGCCGATAATCTGTCTGAGATAATTGATTATTTTTATCCTAAAGTTGATGAGCTATTAAAAATAGCTATTAGTCAGGAAGGAATTAAATGAAAATTGAAAATGTCAAAGTCGGCATGCTTCTTAAAGACAAATTCGGCAACGAATATGAAGTCATTGAAGTCAATAGAAATGACGACTTTCAACCTGTCCGAGTAAAATGTGTTAAATTTGTAAAAAGAGTTTGCTTCAAAACTGAACGCGACGTCATTTATCGTGCCGGGTCTATGGCCTGGCTATTAAAAGACCGTTCACACGTATTGTCTATTGATGATGACTATGGAAGATTCATAAAGGAAACCTTTTATCCAGATCTTTCTGATGCAATGTTTAACGAAGCGGTATCTGTCAAATTAAGTATTTCTAATTACAATTATCGCAATTTTGTGCTCGGAACTCAGGAAGCAATCAGCAGAATTGAAATCACATTAAGAGATTTGAGTCTTGCTGAAAACTTTTTGCATAGAGGTAATGTTAGTCTATATGATACTGTGTTTGATCAGGCCTATGTACCATATGAGGTATTGGCATTTACGGACGATAAGGTTTGTCTAAGGGTTAAGACGAGATTCCGTAACACTGACAATAAGACTAAATACATGGAGTCTATGGCCTGGATCCCATTTTATGATGGTAAAAGTCCAGACAGCGATGATGTTACCACAAAAGATTTCATGATTATGAAAGGTTAATTGAATGGTTTTAGTGCGAAAAGCAACAGAGGCAGACTTCGAATGGCTCGTAGAGTGCTCAAATAAAGATTGGGTTATTAATGATTACAGCGGAACCTTTAAGGACTGGCTAAAAAGCTTTGGTGTTGCAGACGAAGAATTAGATAAGTGTTATAACTTTGATTGGTTTAAAAAATACATTTATCCAAAAGCTCCGCAGGATTTATATATAGTAAATAACGGACAAAAGGACGTTGGATTTTTCTGTCAAGATTTGGATCAAACAAATTCAATTATTGGCGGAACTGTATTCTTGCATCCTCGTTCATGCAAAATGTCTATCCTTAAAGCTATTAAGGCTATCTGTATTCGGGCTTGTTTAATCCAAGATGAATTCGATGCGTGTGAGGTAAATACATGGACTCCACTTATCGTTTCTACTGCCCAATCCGTTGTTCCCTGCTTAAAAGAGAGCATGATCGCCGAAGAGTACCGAATTCTTTACGGTGAAACAAGAAACTTCCCAACCAAGGAAGATATTATTAAAAAATATAACGTTACAGATATCGATAAGGATAACTGTTTTGTTTTTGATGAGGTAAGAAGACATGGAGCTTGAATTTAAAAAGGGTCCGGGCGGATCTTTCGGTTACTATATTGACGGTATGATCCAATGGGCTACTGGTCGAGATTATTTTAAATATCCACGAATGTTCCATAAGGTCTATCAAAGAATGTTCCCTGACAATAAGGCGCCAGAAGAATGGAACAATATCCTTGTTATTGGCGGTGGCGATTTTCAATTAATCAGTGAATGCACATTCCTGTCATATGATAACCGTATAACAATTGTAGATCCTAGTATCACAGAATACTTTACCAAGTTTAAACCTCATCACACTGCCGCCAATGGTCAATTTAAAAAGCAATATGCTGCTATGACTGGTAAAGCATTCCTAAATATTGTAGAAAAAGACATCCAAACCTTCTTATCAGAACATAATGAACAATCTGAAACTTATGATTTGATTGTCTGTGATTTGACGGATGAACTTGCTTTTGATCCTACGAATATTTATTCGACTCAAGTTTATGGTAAACTTCTTCGTCCCGGCGGTATTATGATTGGATACGGCGGACTTTCTACTAAAAGCTTCTTTGAAGAATTTCCACTATTGGCTATGGATATCACTGAGCTCCATGTTATTGTAGAAAAATTCCAAAGCTGGAATGGCGACACTGGAGTATTTTATGGTTTAGCAAAGGCTGGCCTATCCGAATAAAAAGGAATTAGAAAATGAAAGACTCACCAATATACATGCTTAGAAGTGTGTATGCAGATATTAAATATTCTGATCTCGGTAAATATGGGTACTTTGGCAATGTAAATGAGAAACCTGGCGATTTTGGAATGAAGATCGCCCAAGAGCTTGCTGAAGGCTATGAAGTCTGCGAAGAGGGTTTGAATGCCCTATGTGGAATTTGGATTCCTGGAAAATCCGGAGAACTCAAAGGTCATCCTTACGGTTATGAACCTCCAGGCACTGTAAGTTTTCTGATTCCTTTATTTCAATCTTCTTTAAAATACAATGGCAAGCATTACGAATCAAAAGCTACTGAGCTTTGTTTTGAAATTAATCGTAATACCGATTTTGAACATATCGGCGGCGCCGGTATTTATGCTTTTATTGTCGCTTGTCCTCCTGATAGAAGTTATAGCTCAAGTTTCTTTAAACCAAATATGAGTTATACAGAAGTTATTGAAGGCAGCTTTATTTATACTGATGGTTGTGACTCCGGCCATGTTCGTGTTCCTGATTTTAAACTGTTCAAAAATCCAGGACTTCTAGATTCTATTGTTGAGTCCATTGGTATGTATCCTAATAGTATGGACAAACTTTCCGGAGTTTGGAATACAAACTTCCTGTATGCAGCAGGATTAGTTAACCCTAAAGCACACAGAACACCACTTTCTCATCTGACCATGGTTGGATTTGAAATGCAAATTGAACAATACAATGCGTCAAACGATTATATTGTTGCCGGTGTTGAGGTTGAAGAATTTGAGGATTGTGTGGTTTCTGAACATACAGATACTATAAACTTCGACACTAGACGTATTCGTTTATTTGTTCCAGTTGGACAAGTTCAAGATGGAAGCTACGTTAAGTTTGGCGAAAAGATAATGCCTCTTGTATCGGCCGAGCCAATTGCTTTTGATTGCACCAAGCCCCATTCTGCTGAAATTAAAGGAAAGATGAAAGCTTTAATTGTAGATTTATTGCCAAAAGAGTCGAATATTGAAGATAGAGTCGCCTATATTGTTCAGCCATTGATGTATTACATGAGCAAAGAAAATGGATAAATATGTCATAGACTGTTCTAGTCCTAGGCGAAAAACGCGAAATAGAATTAGAAGGTTTGAAAAATCTATTCTTATGCTGGAAGGATTGAGGTATTTTGCATTTCCTAAAGATTTGGCCAATATAGAAAAAAGAATTCAACAATATAAAGATAAGATCCGAGAAAAGGAACTTAGATATGGCGATTCTTTATACCTTTGCGGCATTAAAAAAGATATTAGCGAAACCCAAAGGAAGATACACTTTAATAAAATCCAATTTAGAGAACTTAATGAAAAAATTAATTCTATAAACAGCTATATCGAAAGTGCTATAAATCCCTTTGACTTTGATTATATCGAATTGAGAATTATTAAATCGAAAAAGGAAAAGCAATGCCTTAAGGATTTGCGAATTGCTCTTGGCAAAGAACAATCTGATTTAAAGAAAAGACTCAGAGAGGGTTATCGTTCTTTAGCGAATCTCCATAATGATACAGGTAAAGAGAATGGCTGAATATAAAACATTAAGAGAATTAGTTTTATCTTTTTCTGACACCGATTGGTTTAAAGAATATAAAGCAAATATTATGTTTGAATTAAACCACTGCGAACTGCATCATATAGATTCATATTATTTGAATTTATACAATGCAGGTATTAAGGGTATAGAGGAAAATGAAGCTAATTCTTCTATTGCATATTTACTCGGAATTGTAACAACTCCGCCAAATGGTAAAGTACATACTGTTGGTGGTGGCTTCCCGGATTAAAGAAACAGTCCCTTTGTCAAGAAATTGGCAACAGAAAACTCTGTGAAAACGGTGGAACTCTCCAGAAGACAATACCGTGCGAAAATTTGCGAAAGCGAAAGACGTGTAACGACTATTATGTAGGGCCAAGTGGTTCGAAGCGCAGAGCACCTAAACCCTTATGGACATGGTGATGAGATAGTCTGGTCTCTATGGCGACATAGAGCTGGTTTTGTGCCGGGTATAGATTAACGACCTATACTGAACATAAACGATTGATTCCGATGTAGAGAAAGAAAGACGCGCTGAAGTATTTGAAATGCTTAAAGATAAGTATGGAGAAGGATTTGCGCATCTTGGAACACTAACCTATACTGGCGGCAAAAAGGCATTTAAAGATGCTGCACGTATTCATGGTATGGGTTTTGATAAAGCAAATAAGATATCATCCATGATGCCTGAAATTGGATGCCCTCCACTTGATGTATTGCTCAAAGAAGACGATGAAATCAAGGCATTGTATGACTTAGACCCCGAAGTAAAAGAGGTCTGGGATGATGCAATTAAGCTCAGTGACTGTTTATCCAGTCAAGGGGTTCATGCATGTGGAGTTGCACTATCTGATCGTCCACTATGGGAAGATGTTCCACTTTGGGATAGTAAAGGCGTTCCTGTTATTCAGTGGGAAGGTAATAAAATTGAAGAAACGTCAAATGTTGTAAAATTAGATGTGCTTGGGTTAAAAACGCTTACAGTTCTTAACTTTGCAAGAGAGTTAATTAGAAGGCGTCATGGTATTGACATTGACTGGTATAATTTACCAATGGATAATGAAGCGGCGTATAAGGTTCTTTGGAATGAAAGAAACTATGGCATATTTCAATTTGAAGAAGCCGGCATGTCTGGATTCGTTAATGCTTGTAAGCCTAAAACTATTCATGATATTGCAGTAATTGTGTCAACTTACAGGCCCGGGCCGTTAAACATCCCTGGATTGGTACAACGAATTATAGGAAAGATTTCTGGAGAACTTCCTCCAACGAAATTTAGATTTCCTAAGTATGACCACATCTTTAGTAGTGCACATAACGAATTGATTTTTCAGGAATCATTCCTAAGATTGTCAAAAGAAATGTGCGGATTCTCTGATATTAAAGCTGATGTTCTGAGAAAGGCGATCGGGAAAAAAGACTCAGCCAAACTAGCATCACTCAGAGAAGACTTCATCAATGGTGCAGTAGCCAATGGTGAAGACAAAAAAGAAGTAGCGCAATTCTGGGAAGAGCTCCTAGAATTTGCGAGGTATGCGTCATTGGCGCCTTTATATAGAAATATATAAATGATAATCCCGTTAATTGCTGGAACCTGTTTAGGGAATCAGCAGCCACGTCTATGGACAGGCTCAACGACTAGCTGAAAAGCGTAAGGCATAAGCTTATGATGTCTGAAAATGGGAATTCTACAGTGGATTTATTCCTCTATGTAGACACCTTATTGGTGCCTTACCGGATAATGCCGGAGGATATGATATAGTCTGAACTTCTATGGAAACATAGAGCAGTTATTAATAACGGACCTCAACTTGCGAATGAGGTTGAACATACTTGTTAATGCTTTGATTTATGAACAACGAAAAAATAACATTTAATTTAGCAGAGGCTGAATACCTATATTTTGAAAAGAAATGGTCCGCTAAGAAGATTGCCACTCTTTATGGATTCAAAACACATAAAAGTGTATTGGATAAACTAAAGGCGGCCGGCCACACATTGAGAAGTGGCCAAAACCAAAGCACCGTTTCCAATTCTTCTAAAATAGATTGTATATTTAAAAATATAGATTCAGGCGTAAAAGGATATACGCTCGGCTTGTTCTTAGGCGATTCCTTAATTACTGAGAATAAGATTAGGTATATCTGTTTTGATAATGAAATCTCTAATTATATATCAGAAATAACTGGATCAACATTTTTCCGGTTTGATACGAAAGAGATTGCATCCTTGGCTATGAAGCCTGGTATGAAAGATGCTTGCTATATATCTGAGATGGATCTAGACACTATCGGATACAATGATAGATTTATACCGCAATATGCATGGGATGATTTTAACTGCAAGCTTGGTAATTCTGAGTTAAATATCTTTCATCTATATTGCGCGGCATTTTCGATAGTTCTGGTACATTTGGATTTCCATCAAATAATGCTGGTTCAATATTCTTTATGATTAGATCTAAAAATTTAAAATACATAGAATGGTGCGAATGGGCACTTTCTGTATTAGGAATGAGGAATATTTGTAGAAATATAAATAGCCTTATGGAATATGAACTTTATTCTGCTCAAAAATATAATATCGAGATCATTATGAATTCTATATACCAAGGAAATATTGGTTGTAAATTCAAGAAGGAAAGATTATTAAATGTTTATAATAGTTGATGCGAGGCGTCTAGTATAGCAATATATTAGATTATCAGTGGGCAAAATCGGTGAAAGGATTTACCTTGTATTCCCAATACCGAGATAAGTTTAAGGTTAACATCTTAAACTATTGTAGAGCATAGGCGGTGAAACTCGTTAGAGAATATAATCCGCCCAAGAGTGTCCGCCTTCCCTATGGGAAGAAAATATATGCCGAACTATGGAGAGTGTAAAGTATCCATAGAACTAGAGGATAAAAAGCCTCTAGGATAACAATTGTCGCATGCATACTCCTATGGTCATCTAACCTATTATACTGCATGGCTTAAAGCCAATTATCCGGAAGAGTTTTATTGTTCTATTATTACTTGTGAAACTGATCCTCCAATGAAGAAGACTTATATGGAGGATGCTGTATCTAAGGGTATTAATATCTTGCCGCCGGATTTAAATGAATCTGTTGGCACTTTTGGCCTTAATAGAAATAATGACATCATTTACGGTTTGTCCGGCATTCGTGGTATTGGCGATGGCGCCGTTAGCAAATTGATTGAACTTAGACCTTATAGTAGTTTTGGTGATTTTCTTCTTAGAACTTATCTTTTAACTACTAATATTAATAAGAAGGTTTGCGATAGTTTAATTCTTTCCGGCGCGGTTGATTCTTTTGGATATAAACGAAGTGTTTTGATTCGCTCGTATTCGAAATTTATTCTTGATTTTGATCCCAGAGGAACACTAAAAAAAGAATGCAGAGCAGCAAAAGGTTTAACGCCCGAAGCTGAAGAGGGAATTAAAGAATTCTGCAAAATGGAACACAAGTATTTTGTTGACCCATTGTTTAAAGAATTCACACTTCTTGAAATCTTGGAAGCAGAAAAAGAGCTTATTGGTGTATATATCTCTGGAAATCCTATGGATGTTATAGCCAAAGATGTTAAAGAGATGCACCATGATTCTGTTTTTATTGAGAATCAAGTTGCCGAAACTGGCGTTTATCATGGTTCGACTATATGTCAGGTTTCTAAGGTTAGAGCTATCACAACTAAAACCGGTAAACCTATGGCTTTTATTGAGGCTAAAGATATAAATGGTAGAGATTATGGTTTTACGGCGTTTTCAAATGTCTATGAACATAATAAAGACCTATTTGTGGTAGGAAAATATTTGCAATGTTTCATCACTGCTAAGCCTAGTTATAGAGGCACCGGTATTGATTGTGTTATCAATTCTGTTTTAGATTTAACAGCCGATAATTCTGGATCGAATGAAGAAGCTGCATCTGTCTTTGAGGAAATTACCATCAATCTGACTGGAATTCCTTCTCCGATTAAATTTAGAACTATCCTTAATAAAATTAGGGATAATAAGTCTGATAATGACAACAACACAAAAGTGTTTATAACCATGACTGATTTTGAACCAGAAGTTAGCCCTGGCGTCAAAATTAATAAAACAACTATACGGTTTGGTCCATTCTATATTAAGACTGCGGATATTGACGTTGTTAGAGATTTTAATGGACTTAGAGATGTAACAATCTCTACAAGATAATACGTCGGGTCGGAAACGGCCCGGCTATTTTTATTTATAATAATAATAACGGAAAAAGAAAATGTTTAAACATCCACTATCCTCTATTACAAAATCTCATATCATAAATGGTCTACGAGGTACAGGTAATAAAAGAATGGGGAGATTCCGAACGGATAATCTTTATGTAGGTATTGGTCTTTCTTTTGATAATAATGATGATGAGATTCGCAATGGACGCTTGATGCTTGTAGCAGGAGAAGATGACGGAGACATCATATATAGATGTACTTATAATTTCAAAGAGCGACATATCGAAGAGAGGCCTTTAAGAGAGGGTGAATTTAGATTAACACCCGCCGCAATTGAACTTGTCGCTAGCAAATGGATTTCTGACATCCAAAGAGCTATTTCGGAGAATAAACAATAATGATAAAACAATTCTTCATCGATAGTCTTGAAAATATTAACATAAAGACGACCTTCTTCCCTGAAGATAAAGTAGATTTTAATGGCATCCCTCTTGACGGAGATGCTATTCCGGCGAAGGGAGTAAATCTCCATGTCTCTATTAAAAAGTCTATTCTTCTAGCATGTATTAATGCTATGGCAAATAATAAAAATGCCATCTATGAGTTAACACCTTATGCTGATGTTTCTCTTAGTGAAATAGGTGAACCAATAGGGGTAATGATCCGTAGAGATGAAGACATGATGATTCGTCTTTATTATAAATGTCGGATCGAAGAGGATGGGATTGCGTATGAACACTTTTTCGATATGCGTCCATATATGCCAATGGACCTAATTCATTTTATTACTGAGTTTAAATAATGAAATTTTTTAAAAGAATCGAAGATAATATACTGGCGCCTCCACCATTAAAGGGCAGCAGGTTAAAAACGCTTTATCCATCGTCTGCTTCATGTCGTGATATTGATGATCCAACTAAAATTCATGGCGGCTGTTTAAGAGCAACGTGGTATAGACTGGCTGGGTATTCGGAATCTGATCCGTCTGGAGCGTATAGTCAATACATTTTTGCCGCAGGTAAAATGTGGGAGGAATGGATTATCGAGCAATGCAAGCTCGGTGGATTCTTTTTGATGAATAATCTAAAATTCTCAATCCCAGAATATTATCTATCCGGCGAAATAGATATTGCTATTAAGGATCCAGATACCGGCGAGGTTATTATTGTAGAGTCTAAAACTTATAGCTCTGCTAATTATAGTGCTAAAGCCGAATATGCCGGCATTGGTGGAAGAGTTCCTATGCCTAAGCATCAAAATGTAATGCAAGCTGCTTTGTATTTGCATTACTTTAGTGCACCGGAAAGGGGTGGTATCAATAGAGTTCTATTAACCTATTTTGATAGAGCCTGTGGCGGACCTGAAAACAATAGGGAATTCTGGGTAACCTTAAGACCAGATGGCGGTAAAACATATATCCATATCGACACTGAGGATATCAAAGGGGTTCATCATTCCTATGATATGCCTGGAATTACATTAGAGGGTGTATTTGAACGATATGAAGAGCAGATTAATTCAGCTCGTGATTATAAAGATATGCCACCACCGCCCGACTATGAGCATGTTTATTCTAAAGAGAAGGTAATTAAACTTTGGAATGAAGGCGAAATAGCAAAAACTAAATATGAGAAATGGACGAAAAATCCAAATGCCAATCCTATCGGTGATTGGCAATGTGCATATTGCAACTATAAGACTATTTGTAAACAACAAAAAGAAGAACAAGGATATACATAATGTCTGAACAACAAACACAAGAAGTACCACAAATCGAGGTTAAAGATTTTTCTGAAGCATCTAAGCGCTTCACAGAAGTTTATTTTGCACTTGGAGCTTTCCAAAGTGCTCTTGGTCGCGCGAGCCAAGCATTCGCAGAACAAGATGGAAAGTGGATGTCCAATTTCTTAATTTGCGAAGCAATCCTGTCTATTCTTGAAAGCAAGAAATTGATTACACGCGAGGAATTTGAAGAAGAAATGACTCGCCTTGGACAAGAATTGAAAGCACATCGTGATCGTCTTGAACAAGAAGCCGAACAGACAGCCGCAGAGGCTGCAGAAAAACTTGCAGATTCCGCTGAAGCTGCAGTAAAAGCAGCAGAAGAAAAAGTGGCAAAAGAAAAAGTGGCGAAGAAAAAAGCTAAATAATAATAATTATAAAGGCGAGATATGTCTTACAGAAAAATAAGTGATTTTGAAAGTCAGCTTGACAGTATTCGAATGTTCTTACCTGCGTATTTACATGAGCATGGTCTCAATGTTGAAAACGGTAAGAAGATTTGTTGTCTAAATCCTGATCATAATGATCATCATCCTTCTATGTCAATGTTTATGGCAGAACAGGGTTATCCTCTAGTGAAGTGCATGAGCTGTGGCTCAACTATGGATATATTTAATGCGGCACATGTACTAGAAGACAAACCTATGTCTGGTCCGGGATTTGTTGACAACACTGTTGCATATCTTGCTGACAAATACGGTATTGAGCTTGTATATAGAAAATTATCTGAAGATGAAATATATGAGCTAAATATGTATCAGGCCTATGAGGCCACTTCGAATTATATTGTCTCTCAAACCGACTTAAATGATAAGCAGTTAGGAGAGATGGAGAAGCGTGGATTCAGTCGTGAATTCATGAAAAAGTATCGAATCGGCGTATGTAATGATGTCGTGGATTTAAGAAAATATCTAAATAATCTTGGATTTAAAAATACATTTATTGATGAAATTGATTTATGTAATCCAATGTTATTTAGTCCTTCTAATTTTATTTACACTATTTGTGATGAATTTGGAAGACCGGTCGGCTTTCAGGCACGAAATCTTAATTATGATGGAGTGGTGAATGAAGACGGCAAGCTTATTAATGGTCCCAAATTTATCGGGACTAAAAATGGTGTAAAGAAAAACATCTACAAGAAGAATGAGAGACTTTATCTATTGGATAAAGCGAAAAAGACAACTGATTCTATTTTCGTAGTAGAAGGTAATTCCGATGCATTAAGTTTGCATAACCATGGAATGACAAATGCCGTAGGTATTTGTGGGTTAGATTTTTCTGAAGCGCACTTAAATACATTGCGCCGCAATGGGTTGTATAATGTTACTATATGCTTAGACAATGATGAGGCTGGTAGACAAAAAGCAATAGACATGCTTGACAAGGTTGTCGCCAAAACTCATGATATAAAATTTTCATTTGTATTTCTACCTGATGAATATGTAGATGGCGTTAGGGTTAAAATAGACCCTGATGAATTTGTCCGTAAGTATGGAATCGAAAAGTTTAAAGAGATTCCAAGGGTTTCATCTTTCTCGTGGAGACTATCCTTATTTGAAGATGAGGATATGGATCCTGCAGATATCTGTGAAAAAATGGTTCCAATTATAACTAGTGAACCTAGCTCTATCAGAAGAGAAAAGATGATTTCCGAATTGTCTATATTTACTGGTTATAGCGATAGAGTCATTCGCGATGAGGTGAATAAATCCGAAAGAGAAAAAACTCGCAGAAGCGAAGACTCTAAAAGGGCAATTGTAGACAAGCTGATCAAAGATTTGAGTAATGACTCGGGGAATCAATCTGAACTTTTACTCAGTGAAGCGCTGTCTAATATAGGACAGATTAACCAAATGAATAGCACAGATATTATGGACACATCTGCTCGTGTTAATAATATTTTAGGAATCAAGGAATACCAAGAAGATCCGTCCAGTGGTAAATATACAGATTGGGGCGGAGATATGCCGATACTGTCTGCAACTACAGATGGCGATATTCAAGAGAAGGTTGTTTTTATTGGTGGTTCCTCTAACTCCGGTAAAACCTCATGGCAAGTTAATTTGTCTTGGCGCATAGTAGAAAATAATCCACATGCAATGGTAATCTTTCTTTCTATTGATGATAGTGCAAAAGAGTTATTACCAAGATTCATTTCTTATGATGCAGCAAAAAGAGCAAAAGACAATGGCAATATGGATATTTTTAATGCTATTAATATTAATAAGTTCGCGAAACCAGAGCTTTATAAAGGTAGCAGAGAATACCCTATGATCTTAGAAGAGCGGGAGGTGTTTTTCCGCAAATTCTTAAGTTATGCCAGAGAAGATAGATTCATTATTTATGATAGTGTTGATGGCCGTTCCTTAGCTTTTATTAGAACATTAATGTCTAATTATAGAGATAAGTATCCCGGTAGACATATCTATTTCTTTATAGACAATTTCCATTTGATTCAAGTTCCAACTGAAAAATCTGGACGAGAAAAATTCCAACATATTTCACATGAATTAAAAGCATATTCTGTGGAGTTTGGGCTTACTGTTGTTTCTACTGTAGAATATACAAAAATGCCAGCAGATGTTCGTCCACACAATAACAACATTGCTGAGTCTAACAGCCTTGTGTATGATAGTAACTTGATTATGCATGGTTGGAATGAGCTACACGGCTTGCGAGAAAAAGCTGTGGCTTATCATATTGATTATAGCGAAGAAGATGAGGTTCATCGCAAGAAACCTCTTGTTATTTGGAGTATTGGTAAGAATAAAGTTGCATCTTTTAAAGGTGATATTCCAACTAGATTCTGGCCGGAGAAAGCTTATTTTGAAGAAATGGCTCCGCGTGAATTCGAGGCTTTAATTGCGCAAAATACGGCTATTGCTCAAGACGGTTTTAATCAAAATGTTTAATAATGAAATAGAGGAACTGGTTTTAACTGAGAGGGTAGAGATACCCTCTTGGGATAAAAGAACTAGGGCTGATGCTCCGTATATGGGGCTCAATGCAAATATGTTTAAATTGTATACTCAGTGTAGGTATAAGATTAATGCTCCTGACACTATTTATCGTAATTTAAACCAAATAATTTGCTTTGAGGGATTGTCATCGGAAGATGAAAACCTTGGAATAAAAGAGCGTGCATCTTTAGCTTTATATGAAGCCATTAAGATTTATATGTCAGACTTAAATGGGCCTAGCAATGCGCCTATTCTTTACTTTGAACGTAAGATTAAGAAAATACTTACCAATGAGGATGAGAATATAGAGTCTTATAAGGCATCTTTGCGCAGGTTCCTTACCGAAATTTTAGATAAAATTTCTGATAGGGTTTATAATTCTAAAGGAGCAATTAATGATGAACTTATATTCTGGTCTTATGGTAGAAAGCCGCGAAAAACATTTCATACATTTATAGATCTTATCCTGTTGATGGAAGATGGAATTGAAGTATTTCTATTAACCCCCTTCCATCAGGATAATAATCCTATGTATGCTTATAATAATCCAAGAACCATGGCTGTAATTAAGCATATAGAAGATATGGGTATTAAGGTTAAGACCGTACATGAAATTAGAGTTCCATTTGGTTGGACTCCTAATTCAAATACTGGTGTAACCAAAAGGCCCGATTTTTCAAACAATCCCTTGAAAAATATTGCTATTAAATTTATGAATTCTGATTCTACTTCCGGAGGAAATCCCGGGAAATGCTCTGCTTGCCTTAATCATAGCCATTGTGGGATACAAAAAATGATACCTGATAATTTCTAAGGATTAAGATATGACAGTTCGGCCCACCAAAAATAAAAAGAGAAAAGTTAAACTTGCTTTGGATGAAAAAGATTTTTCATTTGCACACTTAAAGTTAATCGGAGTTGGGTTTACCGCAGGAATTTTTCCAATGGTACTAATGAAGGTTGGCGGAGAGATTGCATTTATTCCATGGCCACTAATACTAATGGCCCCGGTTATGTTCATATTGGGGATTTTAGCACTAGTAACTTTTCTTCTTCTTGTTGAACAGACATATATACTGATTAGATGTAAAGTAAAAAAAGATTGTTCAGAAAAGGATTCAGATGAAGATTGTACACATGGCCCCGGAGAGAATGGGGTTTAATGTAGAAGGTAGTCTTGATCATCAAGTCGTTGTAGCTGTTCTTGAAGACGATGGGATCGAAGTCGCTTTAATCGTAGATAAAGTGTATAACGCCTGCTATATTAATGAGCTAATAGATAAAAATGCTATTTGGAAATTTTCTGTCCATAATTTTAAACGAGTTGACGACGACAAAGCCTTTGAGGCTTATCGAAAATTCTTTTATGATAACGGACTTGGAAGTATTCTCGATGGAATTGCAAATAGTCAATTAAACTCAATTCAGGGCATTGGTTATGTCAATGGATAATAGAGGCTCGGAAGAGCAGCGTATTATCTATAAGTACCTCTGCCAGCTTTATCCTACTTGCAATGTTATCTATGAAGCATGTCTTCCAGATGGGACGAGATATGACTGTTTCGTCAAAGAAATGGGGATAGTTATTGAGCTCGATGGGAAACAACATGTTGAATTTATTGAACATTTTCACAAAGATGCCAATGGTTTTAGATGGCAGCAGTTCAAGGATAAAAAGAAGGATAGAAAAGCAGAAGAGTCCGGCATTAAGCTAATTAGGATTCCTCAGCACGAATGCCCAAAAAGCAAAGAAGAGCTAAAGGCCATTATAGACTCTGTACCTTATCCTGATATTGAATATGATTTTAACTCTATAATGAAGGAATCCGAAAAGCCGATACTAAAAAAGGCAAGGGAGATTAGGGCAAAGCGTTATAGGGAACAAAAACAAAAAAGTGTGGTTGATCGCAATGCTACATAAAAATAAAAATAATTGCGACATTGGATTAAGCTCCACCAGTATTTTTGATTTAAAAGTATACTGCATGATAATTTTCCTTTAACCCGGGCCGACCAGGGAAGAGTCGGCAAACAGCTCTAGGGTTGTTATAAAAGCCAAACATTCTCTGGTAGAGAATGTGCGCAAGGCTAGCGCCTTGCCGGCGAAGACGCCCGGGCCCAGGAGATCTGGTCCGGTCGTCGCGGAAGCATGCCTTCCGATCTTTGTCATCCGAGGATGAATATACTTAGATTTTAAATATACGCTTATGGTATATTTAATTAAATGCATTTTAAAGTGCCTTTAAAATGAAGGGTCCCTGTGGCTTGTTGTCAGTGAAGAACTGGCAGAATGATTCTAGGTGTTCCTATCTTAGATGAATCGAGGTTCATTAATAATAACTGTATTATTTATACTAAATAATACGGAAGACTCCTAGTCTTCCTTGGTGAGCTGAGCTGCAGCATGCATCTCCGCTCAACGAAAGTTTACCTTTCGACCTTTAAATGGACTGAGGTCTATTAATACCAACCTGCATTATTTATGCCAAATAATGCGCCCGCAGCCCCGAGCGCTTCGCGATCGGTCCCGGCTGCGTCGGATTTTTCCGGAAACATGCTTTCCGATCTTTAAGTGTATTAAATTTTCTGAGAGTCAAGGCTCGTTATATCAGTGCTCTTAAATTTATTCTAAATTTAAGAATTAAGCAATTATTTTATCACCTCCTTCCTGGCGGCAGGAGGTGAACGGTTTAATTCTAGACCGCCCTTTGCGAACTATAGTTCGTTTTAGATGTTCCTATTACAATAATTACAGAAGGAATAGTAGTATGACAGGCACAGTATTTGGGAATGAATTATTTCCCAAAACCTTATTCTTGGACCGCAGCCAGGGCGCTACGGTCCAGCGTTTTGATAATCCTAGATATAAAGTTATTCTGGATTTATTTACAATGCAGCTTGAGAAAATATGGAGACCAGAAGAAATTGATATGACTAATGATAGAATCAATTTCCCCTTATTGACGAAAGCTGAAGAGCACATTGTTATTTCTAATATCAAGCGTCAAATTTTGTTAGACTCAATTATGGGTAGGGCGCCTACGGCTGTTTTTAATCCCGCAGTTGCAGACCCTAGTCTTGAATGTGTTATTCAGACATGGTCTTTATTTGAATGCTTGGCTGAAGGTACCGAGGTTCTTACTGATAAGGGATGGCTCGATATTAAAGATGTAACTATGGAAACTATGGTCGCACAATATCGTTCTACCAATCGAGGGCTTTATTGGACTCACCCTGAAAAAATTCATGTTTACGATAAAGACGAAGAGCTTATTCGATTTAAATCTATTGATGGCTCTTTTGAGCAATTCGTGACAAGTGCCCATAGAATGCCATTTTTCAATGACAACTCATTTGGCTTTGAAGAAGCAGAATTTTTTAATCCAAATGAATATATAAGAATCCCATTGACCGGCACTTCTTTTGAAGATGAAGAATTTAGTGATGAATTTGATGCTATAACTTTAGCAAAAATTTATGCAACAACCCTTGGTTATTATTTAAAAACCCAAGAAGGCATCCCTGACGAAATTCATTTCTATGGAAGAAATAAATATGCGGCGAATTTGTTGTCAAATTTAGCACAGCCGACATATGTGCTTGATGACCGCATTGAGTTTGAATTAGAAGGAGCAATTGAAGATGTCTATCATAATCGCCTTACTGATATACTCCCTCTTTCTTCGATGACCTACTTGAAGGGCTATCAGCTTCTTGGCGTAATCAAGAATATGGTAGAAGCATCTGGAAGTGAAAATCTTTGGGTTGAACGAAAAGAAATCATTGATGATATTCAGGCATTGTTATTTATGGCCGGCATCCATTCAACATACAAAGAAGAGGATGGCGGATATATCCTTCTTATTAGAGATGAAGATAGTATCTCTGGTGGCATTGTTGAAAAAACCCACGAGAAGTATACAGGTAAAGTTTATTGCCTGACCGTTCCAACTGGTGCATTTGTTGTTCGATATAATGGTATTCCATCTGTAACAGGAAATTGTTTGCATTCATTCTCCTATACACATATTATCCAACAGTCCTTTGTAAATCCAAAAGAAACATTGGATACCGTTATGGATATCCAAGAGATTGTTCAATGCAAGGATAGTATTTGTAAATATTATGATGATGCTATTCAAAAGGTTCAAGATTATTATGAAGGTAGATGTGAGCGTATTGACGCTGTAAGAGCCTTATGGCTTGCCTTACATACTGCAAATGCGTTGGAGTCTATTCGATTCCAGGTTTCCTTTGCATGTAGCTTTATCTTTGGACAAATGGGCAAATTGCCAGGACTTGCACGTATTATCAAAATGATCAATCGTGATGAGAACATTCATGTTGCAATTACAAATAATCTTCTAAGCATTCTTCCTGTTGACGATATTGATTTCCTTATTGTGTCTGAAGAGGAAGATGTTAAGCGAGCCGTTGAAGGAATATGGCGAGATGCCATTATGGAAGAACTCGACTGGTGTAAATATCTGTTTAAAGAGGGCGAGATCTTTGCATTTAATCAGTCTATCCTTGAAGAGTATTTACGCTATCTTGCTACATCAAGACTCAAAAAATATGGTCTGCCTCCATTAGAAGAATTATGTAACTTGCCTTCTGCTACTAAAAATCCTATTCCTTGGGTTACTGCCTGGAATGGGGAAGAGAAAGAGCAGGTTGCTCCGCAAGAAGCGGAAAAAACAGATTATGAGCGCGGTATTATTGACAGATCTCAAACAAATTATGGAGAGATTCTATCTGCGTTTAACAAATTTAGTGGGGAGAAAAGTCAATGAAAATTTTGATTTATTCTAAATCCAATTGTCCACAATGTGCTCAAGCCACCTCTATTCTTGAGGGTCTTGGTACAAAATATATTGATAAGCACAAACGGTTTTATTTCGAAAAAACCTATGTTGACGCCGGTAAGGCTGAAATGGACGAAATGAAAAAACGATTTGAAGAAATGGGAAAACCAGAGCCTCGCGCTGTCCCGCAAATCTTTATTGATCGTGACGACACAGGTTCTTATGAGCATGTTGAGTTTAAGGATCTTCGTGCTAAAGTTATGGAACTGATTAAACATCTAAATCAACAGGACGCATAATATGAGTTTCAACGTTACTAAACGTAATGGTGACGTTGTCTCTTATAATCCTGAACGTATTAATTCTTTTCTTGGATTTGTATGTGCAGGATTGGATAACGTTTCTGTTTCTGAGATTGCTGTTAATAGCAATATTATGTTTTATGATGGCATCACAACTGAAGAAATCAATGGGGCATTGTTGACCAGTGCTAATAATTTGATTGATGAAGAGCATCCTGATTATGCCATTGTGGCCGGCCGTATTCTTCTTTGTAATATGCGTAAATATGTTTATGGTGATTTCGAACCTAAACATTTATTTGATATAATCAAAAAGAATACAGAGCTCGGGGTGTATGACAAGATTATTCTTGAAAAATACTCTGAGGATGAAATAGAGTGGCTGAATAAACAAATCGATCACAATAGAGATATGATGTATTCTATCTCGGGCGCGGTCGAATGGGAAGCCAAATATTTGGCTAAGAATGCTAAAACCAAAGAATATTACGAAACCCCACAGATTTCGTATATGGTTGCAGCTATGATGTACTTTATCAATGACGGTGGCGATGCCTATACCGACCGTCTAAGTTTTGTTAAAGAGCATTATGATAACATGTCTCTTGGTCGTGTTAATGTCCCTACTCCTCATATTGCCAATTTAAGAAAACCTACTCGTAGTTTTAGCTCTTGTGTATTAATTGAGTCCGATGACTCTATTGATTCTATTGGTGAAGCTGCAACTGCTGCTCGTAAATATGCAACACTGGGCGCCGGACTTGGTATTGGCTCATCCAAACTAAGAGAGCGCAATGCAGCAATCAGAAATGGTGCCGCTGTAAATAGTGGAGCACTTTATCATGCTAAATCTATTGAATATAGTGCATTGTCATGCAGTCAAGGCGGGATCAGGAAGGGCTCATTGACGTTTAATTGGTGGGGATTACACCCAGACATTGAGGAAATTCTTCTTTATAAAAATAATATGAAGAAAGATTCTGAGTCTATGAAGCACTCTGACCATTCTATTTTCTTGAACGGCTTTATGTTAAAAGCAGCAGCAGAGAATAGAGACATTAGCTTATTCTCTCCGCATATCTCTAAAGAGGTTTATGATGCTTTTTATTCTAGTCATTCTGATTCTTATTTTTGTGATGCTTATACCAGAGCAATAAATAAAGGCGAAGCCGTAGGCACTATTAATGCCAGACATTTAATGGACCTATTGGTTGAGGAAAGATTTGGAACTGGTCGTGTTTATGTAGGATTTACGGATAATATTAACCGTCATTCTATGTATAATACAGATAAATATCCGATCAAACAGTCGAATTTGTGCATGGAAATTGTTCTTCCAAATCAAGGACTTACCCGCATTTATGACCCTGTAAGTAAAACATATAAACAGGAAGGCTTAATTGCCTTATGTAATTTGAGTGGTATTAATTTTGGGGCTTTTGATAAGCCCGAAGATTTAAAGCGTGTAGCCTATGTAACTATGCGTGCTGTTGATAATTTATTGGATTTCCAAGAGCATCCTTTCCCGGCTGCTGAGGAGCACAATAGATTGTTTAGACCTATTGGTATCGGTATTACTGGTCTAGCCTATTGGATGGCTAAGAATGATAAGAAATATTCCAATTGCTATGAGCTATTAGATGAATGGATGCAGCATTTTTCTCATGCTGTTATTAGTGCTTCTGTTGCTCTTGCTGAGGAACGTGGTGCTTGTGATGCATTCAAAGATACTAGATGGGCGGAAGGTAAACTTCCAAAAGATATGACTACGCCAATGTATGACTCTTTATTTGATTATGAAGAGAAATTAGATTGGACAAGTCTCCGTGCTAGAATTGCTAAGCATGGCGTTAGAAATGCTTCTATGATGGCTATGTTCCCTGCTGAGACTAGTGCTAAAATCTCTGGTTCTGGTACTACTAATGGTATTGAACCAATACGGGAATTGATCATTTCTAAGGGCGGCAAGAATAGACAGGCTAAATTTGTAGTTCCTGAATTGGCCCGCCTTAAAGATAAATATGACCGCATCTGGGATCATATGTCTAATGAAGCACTAATTAAAACTTATGCTATTATTCAGAGATATACCGATCAGGCTATTTCTGTTAATACATATTACAATAAACAAAATTATCCTAATAATAAAGTTCCCGCGTCCGTTGTGTCTTGGGATATTTATCTCCACTATCTATTGGGAGGTAAGACCATGTACTATAATAATAACTATGATGGTCAATCTTCTGAGATAATGGAAGGAAATACTGTTGAAATTCAGGATGATTCCAATATAGATGATGAAGACGATTGTGTAGCGTGTAAACTATAATGATTCGTAATATTTCGGAAGGCGATATCGCCAAAATCCTAGCAGCGCATCGTGCTGCTGAAAGAAGTAAAGCTATTGATGGACTGGGCTATTTGCGTTCGGTCAAAGATGATGAACCCGTAGAGATTATTCCAACTCAGGTTTTTAAAGACGTAGAGTGTTCCTCTGGTAATGACAATGAGCAAAAAGATTTTGAAAACTTTTTGAAACTCATTGGCGCAATTACGTTGGCAGGTATTCTTGATGAGGCGGAAAATAAAAATAAAGGGCCAGACATTTCTGTTTTGGAACTTCATCAGGCGAAACTTGATGCTTATGAATCTAAGCGCAAGGCTTCTGAATTAATTCAATTGCTAAACGGTCTTATCGGATAGATAGTTTTTTATACGGCTACATTATTGCTAAGGATTAACATGCTAGTAAGATGCAAATATAAAATAGAAGAAGGGGAAATCCCTCCTTTAGACCATTGCGCTGCTATGTTTAATGAAGAACAACAAGATGCAATACGTTCTGCTTTCGGAACTATTAATGTAGATATCGAAGTAGATGACACATGGGGATTCTGCAAGATTGTAGCCGTAGAAGGACACCCTATTAAATAAGGTATAATAATGAAGAAACCGTTTTTATTGGGCTTCGCAGGTAAAGCCCACAGTGGTAAAGATTTTTCAGCTGACTATATTGTTCAAAACTATCCTAATCTAAAAATCGCAAAGATGGCTTTTGCCGATGCGGTCAGAGATATGGTTAGACCTATTTTTGATGTTGATGATATTTATCGTCGTGGCAGCAAAGAGGACCCAATAGACGGTTTTGGAGTTTCTTTAAGAGAGATTCTTCAAAGCCTAGGTACAGATTGGGGCAGAAATATGATTTCTGAAGACATCTGGGTTAAAATTCTAGACAAAAGAATATCAGAGCGTTATTCTGATTTTGATATTGTTATTGTTTCTGACATTAGATTTAGCAATGAACGAGACTATATTATTGATAATGGTGGTCTTGTTATAAATATTTTAAGCTCTAGTGATAAGCATAAAAAATCTAAGTTCTCAGAGCATATGTCAGAATGGGGAATTGAGGATACTCCTGGAGTTATCGATTTAGAAAATGACTTTTCTGATCGTTATCTATCTTCTCTTAAAGAAATTTTTGATTCTATGGTATTTGTATGAACGCGGTTTATGTAGATGCCGAAGATGGCGCCTTTTTCGATACAATAGAAGAGGCGCTTTTGAGTTGTTGCCACATCTGTGGAACTCCTCTTGAATGGGATTTGAAGTTGGCCTGGAATGATTCTGCAGATTTAAATTTCATAACTGGTTATGATAGATGCTGCGGATACGAATTTCGCATTGAGCCCGTCCTCTCAGCCCAAACTGATTTAGAAGGTTACAGGATTCGCCTTTCAAAATTGGCATAGAAAGATATAAGTAAAGCAATCCTTGGTAATATTTTATGTTGTCACTCTCTAAGTTTCTTGGAATCTTAGCATTCCAAAGTATGCTTATTTTGGCCAAAAGAATTGTCAACTTTGCATTGGATTTACTTACTCGTAAAGAGAAAACCTTTCAACGCAATTATGGCAAAAATCCTATGGGGTCATTACTTAGTTTTATGAAATTATGAGCAATGTAGCTATTAATAGTACATATGATGGTCAGATCCCATATATTACTGATTGGTCTGCATATTATAGAGCTCAGCGTCAATTTGAAAATAAAAGACGGAAGCGTCATAAGACTAGAATAGCCAGGATTAAAAAGGGCCTAGATAAGCCCATTGGAGATGAACTGGTTTTTAAGTCCTCATTTATTAATGAGCTGTCTGATTTTACAGAAGAAGAATTGAAGATGGGGCTTAAAAATAGTCTGAAGATCAATCGAATGATGTCGAGATTGACAAGATCATATCTTGTTTTCGATAAGGTCTTCAAAAAAGAATGGAAAGGCTCTTATAAATTAATAAGGGATGACATTCTATTTAGATTTGAATTAAGGATACATTTTAAATTAAATGCCAAATATTGGTCTATACTTGAAGATAATTGGCCTTTACTTTGGAATAATGCCTTAAACAAATTTATGACTTGGTCTTTACCAAAGTACAACCATGATGCAAAATTTAAATTCAGCACATTCTTTATCAATCAATTTCCAGATTGTTTAGAATATGAATTTAGAGATTTTCTTAGAAGAGGGCCAGTGTATGACTCTCTTATATGGAGGCAGGAAACCATAGGCTTCGATGATGTGCCAGATGTGATATCATATGGGATAGATGACTGCATGTATGATCCGGCTTTGCCGCTTGCTGCAGAATTTATTAATAAATTTCACATTTGGGATTAATTCCCTTACATTATAAGGAAAAAGTCTATGAATATTTTTGATATTATTGGGGGGCTACTGAATCAAGGTAGCAATAAAACCCCAGAAGTTAAAGTTCCATATAAATTGGAAGAAGATTCTTTTGAAGAAGTAAATAATGATGCACCTTTAAACGCTCAAAATCCTATCAAGGAGAGCGTTACTCCTGCTCCTGAACCAATCCCTCCAGTAGGTATTAAAACTCAATCTGAGAGCGGCTATAAGCCATTGCCGGGCGGTTTTAAATATCAGCCATTGAAGCATGGATTAAATGTCCTAAGAACTGCGAAATTGGCCTCCGTCCGGTCTGCCGGATTTGGTATGGTTCGCAATGGAGGAACAAGGCCTCATCAAGGTGTTGATTTGGCTGTGCCTAATAATTATCGTTGTTATGCGGTTGACGATGGTGTAGTTTCATTTGTAAAAACTTCTGATGATAATGGCTACGGAAGAATGCTTATCATTAAACTTGATGGTGGCTTATTTGTAGCTTATGCCCATCTTAAAGACATTCTTGTAAAGGAAGGTCAAAGGGTTAAGGCTGGAGACGTTGTGGCGTTAACTGGTTCTTCTGGTAATGCTAGGACAATGCGAGATATGCCGGGCGGCTCCCATTTGCATTTTGAAGTTAGAACTTCTCAACACCCTGGCAAAGGCCTTGCCGGCCGTATCGACCCTTTAAAGTATTTTACTCCTGATACCTATAATAAATCTTTGTATCAATAAAAAATAACCCCGACACCTAACCGGTGCCGGGGTTTGTTTTTGCCTAATCATTAAGTAGATTTTCTACCTGTTTTACAACAGTAGGGGACAGGTCAAAAGTTCCGGATTTATCTTTTGATTTTTCCGAACCTTTAGTCTCTTGACGTAACTTAATATCTTTTACAATTAGAGATAGAGACTCTTTAACTGGATATACTGCTGCATCTAGTTCTGAATATCCAACCTTGTCATATAAAAGCTTTTCTAAGTTATTCTGTCTTTCTATGATATTGGTTAATATAACTATGATATCTTTTAGGGATGAGGATTTTATTCTCTCACCAAACACTGCCCGTTCTACTTTCTGCAAAGCTTCTAGGTCTGGAACTTCATATTCTAGATCCAATTTGAAGCCTACTGGTAATTCAGGTGTAATCATTACAAGGACGGTGCCCGAATTTGAATCCAGGCTGCCGTCTACTTCTTGTACTTGATAGATATCATTAGTAGATCTAACTGACCCGCGTTTTGCTTTTGCAGGTATTTCATAGACGGATTCGCCAGTACCTGTAATGGTAATGGTTTCTATCATGGATTATTGTCCTTTAGATTCTAATTCTTCTACTTGTGATTTCTTCACATCAATGAGGAATTCTGCATCTTGGAGGTCGTCCATTAGTGCCATTGCGCCGCCCTGGTTTTCATTTTCCAGCATCTCGCGGATGTTATCCTGAAGATTTCGGCAATGACGTTTCAGGTCTTCTATTTGCTGAAGTAATAGATCTTTTTCCATTAATAGTCCTTACTCTTCAATTCCATATTTAGTCATGAGTGCTTTAGCTCTTTCTTCAACTTTGGAGATATTGCCTTCTACAAATTCAACTCCTGAGCCAACTGCGACTAGACGCATAGTGTTGGCATGTTGGTTTGCACCAAATCTAATTTTGTTGAATTCTACGTCAGATTTAATCGGGAATGTGATGACATACCATTTATCGTATTCATAGACTTTGCTAGGGTCAATACCTTTGCCATTAATCTTAACATCTGGATAATGACGAACTTTGAATCCGTTTTCTTCATTAGTTGTAATTAATGCAGGAGCGATGATATTTGTATCTTTCAGTCCAATGATTGAGAATGCAGAGCCGTTAGATCCACCCTTAGATTGTCTAAATGGAACAATTATAGCTTTAGGTTTACCAGATTCAGATACAAAGCCTTCTGTTTCTAAGAATCTAAATCCTTTACCATCAGAGTGGGCTGTGATCATTGACTTGTGACCATCAAACTCTTTTACTGCGCCGGCCCAATCAGCTGGATCTCCTGCTTTAATAGAAGAGTTCAGGCTTTTTAGTTTTAGACTTCCAGCTTCTGCTGTTTCCGCTGTGCTTTCTAAAGAACTAAAGTCGAAGGTTGTTACAACAGGCTCACCTTGCTCTTCTGGAGCTGGAGTTGGAACTGCAGGTACAGCTTGCTCTGGTGTTACTGGAGCAGGGCTCTCATTGCCTGATGGAGGATTTCCTTCACCCGGTGTTGGAGCTACTGGTTGTCCTGGCGTTTCCTCTGGTTTTGCAACAGGAGGTACTGGTGTACCGGTATTTTCAGTGCTAGGTGGAGTTGGAGCTGCATTTTGGTTAGATGCAAGTTTTTTCTCTAGCTCTGTAATCTTGGCCGTCAGTTTGGAAATTTCTTCCATATTAAGAACTGACTGATAGTATGTTGGTACATAGCTTTTATGTACACTGCCATTGCTATTTTTGCCGGTCCAAGGAGTTAGACTTTGTTTCAGCTGATCGTATTCATAGTTGCCAATTACTTCACATGTTTCCAAATTGCCACCATAGAATCCAAGACTTTGGATACCGTCTCGGTACTTCATAGTGTTTGATACATATGGGTCACCAAATGGAAGTCTTCCTTTTTCTACACTTGTATATGGTGTTACGTCAGTGTAGTTAAATGCAAGGCTAGATCCTTTTAGTCTACCGACTAGGATTTGACGAGCAAAGTTTCCTTCTGGAGAGTTTTGTACCCAGTTTTTGGAGATAACGCATCCAAGCATTTCGCCGTAATGTGGCTCAGAACCTACTAGCATACCGTATGTTGCAGTATTAACATACGCAGTTGCTTCGGCCCCTGAACCGCCACCGCCTTCAAATCGGATAGTAGGTGGTTCTGAGAATCGACTTCCCATACGGTCTAGTTTTAGGTTTACAACTTTGCCATCTTTTATTTGTGCTGTTACTTTAGCGCCGAATGCTTCTGGACCACCGCCCTCTACAATTACTTTTGGAGGAGTAGTGTATCCTGAACCAGGGTTTGTAATGGTCAATGCGGAGATATATCTTTGTCCCCAGAATTCACCGAATGGAAGTGCAAATGTAAATTGGTTGTTTTCGATCAAGTAGTGGTTATGGCCAAAGTTACATTGTAGGCCGCGTGGAGCATATACTACATTATCTGCCCATACTTGGTGACAACGCAACCACCATTTTTTACCGTCGCGTCTAAATTTAACACCTCTTGCACCATTAATAGGATGCAATCCATATTGACCAGACAGAATTGTATTTCCTCTTACTTCGATATTACTATCTTGGTAATAGAAGGAATGTGGGTCTGGAATATCTTTGCTACCTGGAGTGTCGCTAATAAGTTTGCCTGCGAATAGTTCTTCAATTACTGTTGATACACCGTAATATTGTGCTTCGCCTTTATTATTAATAATACGAACATTGTTACCGGTATGGATATCCATTACCTTACGCATACCTCTACCAAATACGTTGTCATGGATAAAGATATTATCCATAGGCAGATAGCGAGATGTACATTGTTGATAGCCTGGGTCCAATGAAGTACCGCCACCAATACCGCGTGTATGTTCTAGGTGAGCATCTGGGTGACCTACTACTGAGTCTGGAGCATAAATGCCAGTAAGCTCAAAGCCTGAAGCACGAATACATTCGATACCGCAGGTGTAGTTGTGAGTGAAGTATCCGCCTGTAATTTTTGTATTAGTAGCAACAATACCTGCTCTGAATGCAGCTTCAGAGTCTCGAGCATCAACTGCTTCGCCTGATGGTGTGCCATATAGACCGCAGTTAATTGCACCACCTGTTAATCCTCGAACATCAAAGTCTCTAATGACAGTATTGCGAGTTCCGAATAAACGCCATCCATATGCACGGCTACCATGTTGACCGCCGCGCCATGTTCCCCATTTCTTAGAGGTTGTACCATCATCTTGTGGGAATGCAGATTCACCCTGGGCATTGAAGTATCCACCAGCACTACGGAAACGTAATGAAGCTCCGTCTCTCAGCAGTTGCATGATTTTTTCTTCATTGAAACCTTCTGGCTGTTCAATGTCTTGCGCTTCATAACCGTTGTTCATGTATCCTGCTAGGTCATGACGTTGGGTAGTTGTATTAAAGCCTGCTTCAGCTGTACCTTTATCACCCATACCTGTACCGATGTGTGGATTTTCTTTTGTCCATCCATCAATAGGTGGGAATAACATTTTATCTAGGTCCGCGCCTTTTTTATAACTAAACTCTTGATATGCACGAGACAGGATTGTACCGCCGTGAATAATCTCATTATCAACTGAATCGCCGCAAAGATGGAATGCATCTTGGCCTGCTTCTTCGATTATAAACTTAGCAAGTTTGAAGTCGAATTTATTGCCGATTGATTTGTAGAATGAGACACATGGCTGTTGGCCGTGAACGACCAATGTCATTGGGTCATTACGGTTGCGTCTAATTGAGCGATTGTCTGCGCCGTAGTATTCAGGTTTGTAACCCTTATTTTTTGTAAAAGGGAATACGCCGCCACGAGAAGAAATGTAGCAATTAGAAGGAAGTTTGTCATACCATTCTTGAATCAAACGAACGATTTGTTTCGCATCTTCTTTTCCCTCGGCTTTCTTGTCCAGAGGCTCGTAGTATCGTGATGTTACCTTTTTGCGAAGCTCTTCTGTTAACGCATCTTCGATATAGAAGATATTAGCTTCTAATGCTAAGCGTAAAGGAGACTTTAATTTTTCTCCACCTGAAGATTGTTCAATTTGCTTGTTAAGAATTTTTTCACTGGCATTTTCTGAACCTAAGGCTTTGCTCACTTCAGTTTCGACTGTTCCTGGTGTTACTACTTTTACACCAGTAGTCTTATCGTTAACCTTAATGTCACCCTCATCGCCGACAGTGATATCTACTTTAGGTTGAACAATAGACTCTTTTGCCTCTTTTGCTTTTGCTAAGGCTTCTTGTGCAGTTAATTTTGCAGTTGCAACATCTTGAGCCATTTCGCCAGTTTTTCTAGTTACCTCTTGAGTAACTTGCTCACCTACGACTCTTTCTGCAGCCTGTGCTGCTGCTTGCGTAGCGGCCTGAGTCGCAGCCTGAGTGGCTGCTTGTGTTGCAGCTTCGGTTGCTGCAGTTTTCACTTCCTCTTTGGTTGCCTGGGCTTCTTGTTTGATTTGAGCAATGGCTTGTTCTGCTTCTGTTACTTTGCCGCTGACAGTATTGGCAGTCTGAATAGCTTCTGCTGCCTTTTTCTCTGACTGAGTTTGAGACTCTTTTACTTTATCTAGAGTCTCTTTGATTGTGCTTTGAGCAGCCTTATTGGCAGCAATTTTCTGGGCCATTAAAAGGGTTACTGCATCTAAATTTGGAGTTGTCATATTGGCCTCTTAAGCTAGGATTTTTTCTATTTCGTTTTTGGTGCTATTACTAATATCTACGATTTTTGTAACAGTAACCTTTTCTATGATTTTTTCTTTTCCATCAGGAGTTACTTCTGTTTTAACTTCTGTTGATGTAGAAGAATCAATTGTGGGTCCGTCCAATTTAATATTCCCGTTTCCTGAACCGATATATGAATTGCTACCGTCTGAAGTTTCTCCTGATAGCACCTCTATTCTGTTTTCGTTTTTAAGACGATTAAGTGTATTGTTTACAGAACGAATTGTGCTTGGGTTGTCAGGAATGCTTATTTCAGTTGGTTCGTCTTTGATTGTTTTTCCTTCGAAGGTAATGTAATCATTCTTTCGAAGTTTTCTAACTACCCATTTCATATTATGACATTACCTTTGATTATAATTGATCGCTTGGCTGAACGGTTTTTGGACCACGCTCTTCACGCCCAGTCTCTTCTCTAGTTGCTGGAGGTGGTTCTACCGGAGCTGGCTCTGCTGGTACTGCTGGTGACGCCGGTTTAGGTTTAGTCAGTTCCTGTCTTTCATCTCTTTTAGCATAGACAGTTGTAACTTTTTCTGGGACATCTCCAGATACAATTTCGATACGTTTTTCACGTTTCAATCTTGATAAAGTGTTTTTTACCGCGCGAATTGCCGAACCATTGTCGTCGCTAACTTCAATTTCTGTATCGGTTGTTCCGATATTCACACCTTCAAATGTAATATATTCGTTTGGATAAACTTTTTTAACTACCCACTTCATTTACTTGCCTCTTTGTTGTAACCTTCAATTAAGTTTACTAGGTATTGTTTCTCAAGTCTGCAATTATGAACTTTCTCAATAAGCGATAATGAATGTTCGATTAATGCTCTCGATGTAGTTCCTTGTAGCTCTTGTATTTCCTCTTCACATTGTCCGTGTCTTACTTCTTCTACTATTTGTATTTGTTGTGCTTTTTTAGGTTTTTGTGCAAAGGTAGAACATGCGCTCATGGATAATACTATCAGAGCTGTTAATAGCTTTTTCATTTTTTCAGCCTTTTGTTATATTCATTTTTGAAGTCTTCAGAAACACATTCTTTGTCAACTATAAGTGATCTAATTTCAGCGTTATTGTCTGATAACATATCTCTTAGCCCTTTTCGGCCCTCTCTGAATTGGGTTAGCATCGTTCCCTCCACTTCCCTAATTCTATTTGCAAGGTCAGTTGATGTTTTAAGATACATAACTTCGGCATCAGTTCGCCCGCGCTGATATTGGCTTTCTCCATATTGATATGCTAGAGCAATACTAAGCCCAAAGATAAAGACAGCAGGAAGAATTTTTACCCATAAGGGCATAGCATCTTTTACATATCCAATAATGCTTTCTTTACTCAATTTCATTTTTTATTCTCCTTTAACGTCCCGGCAAGATAGTAGGCCAAGGTTCGCTAGTTAGATACAAAATAGGACTTACCCTAATATCTCCAATATCTTTATCAGTAGGAACGGGATCGGTAAATTGGAAACGCAGCATGTGAGCATCTCCAGGGCCACCTAAATACCAAGTTCCATAAGGCGTACCTTTATCGTTGTAGATGCCGCCAATCATACTAAATTCTGATCTAAATCCTTCCGGTATTCCGCGCAAACCTAAAATAAAGACATTTCGCTCTTTGTCAGATGGCTGCATTTGATATCCTGGGCCATTACGTCGGACAATACCGAACCAGCCCCACGATAAACCGCCGAATTGATACATAACGGTATCATTTTTTCTGCGTACTTTTAAATAAGAATTACCCAATTTGGAAGAAATATTAAGTGTTCGCCAACCAGTATCACCAGTTAAAACTTCCCAACCTTGGTTATTATCTCCTGCTCGTTTTATCCACTTCAGAGCACCATTTGTAGCATCAGTATCAACGTAAGTGGTGCCCACTGGCGCAGTAACATTTCCGTTTGGCATACCCCGACCGTGGATTTCATACTCGCTCGAAGCTGATTGACTTGGCAGCGTTACACTTCCGCCACCGTTTGATAGCGTTAAAACATTTTCAGATAATGTTAGTTTTTGCGGAACGCCTAGGCCTTCCGGACCTTGAATACCTTGTGGCCCAGGAGGGCCTTCCGGACCTTGAATACCTTGTGGCCCAGGAGGGCCTTCCGGACCTTGAATACCTTTAACGCCTGATAGATCTAAAAGGAAATCCCATCCTGTTGCAGTTCGAACATACAGTCGGCCATTATCTTCGTCTGTATCAGGATTGCTAGAAGCTACGACTGCCATTCTGCCTTCTGGCACGCTTGTATCCGCTTGAAGTTCCTCTTTTGTTCTATATGTTCTATGAATATTAAATGGGCTTCCTCGCTCGCCAGGAGGGCCTTGTACACCCTGTACACCTTGGAATCCTCGAATACCTTGTTGACCAGTTTCCCCTCGCTCACCACGTTGACCCTCTGGACCTGCTGGACCTCTTTCGCCTTTAAGCGAAAGTAGCCACTCTTCTTTTGTGCCAGTATAGCCATTCTCTTTAGCAATTTCATATGCTGATTTGCCATCGGCTCCTTTTGGGCCCGGTACAGCTGAAGTCTCTAGGGATGTAACCTTCTCTTCTAACTCTTTATCTTTGGACTTTAAAGCGTTTAGGCTCTGCGAAATCTTTTTAAATTGCATTGCCATTAATTGTAAAACATTCATTTATATTACCTTTATATACGTTTAGATAGTTCGGACTTAGATTTCTGAAAAGTTAACTATTTCTTCCATAAGTCCGTTAACCTTTCTGTATATAATAGAGTTTTCCTGATTACCTTCTCTATCCAAAACTCCAACGAATGCTCCTTCTTCTATAGTAGAGTCTGCATTCATATCCTCGATAGTATTGTAGAATTTAGTAATCTTTAGAGAAAGGTCAGGAATAGCTCCATTTTGACCAGTGCCAGATGTACCTGCATCACCTTTGGGCCCTGGAGGGCCTGCTGGGCCAGTAGGGCCAGGATCTCCTTTAGGACCTTTAAGTGATTCCAATTGTTCGGAAGTGAAATCTGAGAATCTGAATGGGTCACCCTTATCGCCTTTAGGTCCGGCTTGTCCATCTTGACCACGTTCACCGTTGCGGCCTTTTAGGCTTTCAAGCCATTGTGTTTCATCGCCAACAAAGCCATGTGCAACTGCGATCTCATAAGCGGATTTACCGTCTCGTCCGCGCTCACCGGCATCCCCTTTTGCACCAGGCAAACCGTCTGCACCACGTTCACCTTTAGGGCCAGGCAACCCATTTGTTCCTGTTGGTCCGGTATCACCTTTTGGTCCAATTGGTCCTGGAGGACCTGCTGGACCTATTGGACCTTGTGGTCCTTGTGGGCCTGGGCTCCCACTTCCTCCGCCTCCACCCCCGCCAGATGGAGTAACGATTGCTCGGATAGATGCGGCTGGCACTGACGATTCAATTCTTTTGCCCTCAATCCCTCTGACTATTGAAATTAGAGCTGCGGTATCGCCATTGTCAACATTGAATGTTGAAAATTCTTTTTTGACAGAAATTCCATTAACGAAAAAGAACGCGGCTTGTTTTAATTTTAAGTCTAGCTGCATTATGCCACCTTAATTAAAATTCTGGATACATTAGGTTTAGTGTATCCGTCCAAGGTTTTCATTCTTATCTTAATTCTGGCAGTATTAATAATAGCATTCTTTTGTCTGGCAGCTACATATAGAGCTTTTACATTCTCTGATGTTTTTAGCTGATACCCATTTTCGGATTTACTAGTATTGATATCTTTGCCGTATTCTAGTTCTCTACCAAGGATATACTTAAGCGATAGAACAATAGAAGTGAATGGATTTTTCTCCCAGTCTTCATCTATGATTGTATGTTCTTCGCCGGCCGTGTCCACAACCCTAAACTCCCCGGATTTAAAAGATACTAGAGTATATTTAGTTACGTCATAAATTTCGACATAATTGTCAGCAGGGAATGACAAACTATTAAACCCTGTGTAGATAGTGGATTCACCTGAGAATGGTACACCGTTTACAAAATATGTATCTTTAAAGTTGATAACTTTTTCTGAAATTGCTATACCTGAAGCTGATACTACATTACCCTTTACGGATATAGGGTTAGTAGCATCGTAATATTTGAATATATTAGTTTCAAGTAATGCTGGTTCTATCTCAGTCGTGAAAGTGTTCCCATCAGAACTTCTAGTATGGGAGTGTAGCGTAACAATGTTATTATCAGAATAGTCATTTATTGGTAAAATGCTCCTAATTGACCTACCAGTTTTTGATAGTTTTCGAAGAGGTTTAATATCTTTATATGCGCCGCCATTGATTGAAATCTGGTAATGCATATCGACATTTTTAGACTGGTAATTATCACAAGTGTCTATTGCAACAAACTCTCCGGTGGCCCTAATAGGAATATCGCCTGTGACATATTCTGTCGGTGTAGAATATCTTTTTACTGCTATATGAAAAGAGCTTATATCTATATTGTAAATATATCTTCCAGACATATAGTCAGAGTGTTTATCAAGCTCTATGACTATACGGACATAGCGATCATTTGTTTCACCAATTGATTCATTTAGACTATTTGTCAGGATTCTATCTGTTATCCTATTATATTTAACAGAGTCATTACTCGTGTAAATAGTGTAGACGTATGCCTTTTTTGTTTTCAACTGAATATTGTTAAAAACGCCATACTCTTTTCTATCTATGTCTAATATAAAACTTTTAGTTCCGCCATTTTGTGACGAATAAGATATTGTTGAACTGATGTTTGAATTCAATACAGTTCGATTTTGAGCTGTACCGCCATTAATAGTCCATACCAGATCAATCTTCTTATTGCCCTCGAAGATATAGCATGAGACACCAGAGTTGGTATTATTGGAAATAGTAAAGGATTCAGACTTATCAAACGTATCAGATTCTTTTACGCCGACAATCTTTCCTCCATCTACATAGGCAGTTGTTTCATCCTCAATGTATGATATTGAGGATGGCGAATAATAAACTGCCTTTGTGTATTTCGTAATAGACCTATCTGCAACATTTGCAGCTTTTGCATCTGAAGATGCTTTAGCTAGTCTTGTCTTTATGTCTCTCACATAGTCAGATGATTTAATTTCAAACTTTTCTATGCGCGGCATTAATTCATCCATTTTATCTTGATTACAAAACAGAATGTCATACCACTCTTTTAGAATTTTATTTAATCCAGCTTCAGTATACTCACTGCCAATATCTGGGATTTCAGTTCCAGCAGATGAAGCTTGGAATGAATTTAAATTGTAAATTGCTTCTTCTACTTTATTCATTTTATACCGTTACTGTGTTTAATATTAAATTCTTCAATATTGGTGAGCGCAAAATTTCTGCACTTTTATCTGTCTTGCTTTCTGATAAAACGACATATTCGGTGTCAATTGTTGCGTCTTTTAGTTCTATGTTACGCTCATTTACTGAATATGATTTTTTATTAAGAACCTTAATAGGAAAGCCCGATATGAAGATATTCGAGTATATATATTCTACTTCTGATTCCCCACTAATCGTAGATTGAGAATACAGCATACCGTTTGTATAGTCAATAGAGTATAACCCGCTAGAGCCATTTGAATCCGCCACTGAGACAGATATAAATGTGTCTATAATGTCGTCTGTTTTGACACCATCTGGTAGCTGAACGAATGTCTCATTTCCTACATCTTCTAGCATATAGTCGCCGCGATAGATGAGTTCATCCTTGCTAAAGACTTTTGAGTTTAGTTGCTCAACGCCGCCAGTTACCTCAATATCTTCGAAGTGGTTTATAAGTCTTCCAAGACTGAATCTATTTGCAGATTTAGGAATAAGAATACTTGCCTTGCTAGAAGATTTGAATTCATCGATACCATTAATGTATGGAACTTCTTTTACAAATGATAAAAGTGATGATGCTTTATTTGTAAACTTTAGACCGCCTTTTAGTAGTCCAGAATGTTTGAGTTTTGCAGATGTTTGCCCATCAAATTTTGATAGTCTCTCTTTAGATTTCGAGAATTTGGCTTCCTCTGTATATAAGTCAATACCATTAATATTGGATCTCATAACTAATGGGATTTCTTCGTAGTTTATATACATCCCATTTACAATAGCGGCATGAGAAGACGAATAAAATCTTCCGTCTATAATTGTAAATTCACCCTCGTTTAATCCTACTTCCGGGTATCTGCTATTGAATGTTACATTAATGGCGGTTTTATCTGAACTTGTCGGCAATGTTACTGTGAAATAATCTAAAAGGTTTATAGTTTTCCCCGGATCGAATTCCATAGCCTTTTTGCCAAATGGGTCTGTAAGGGATACCACTTTGTCTGATGGCATAAATACCCATTCATAACAAGATGTAAATGCACCCAATGTCAAATTGATTCTTCTAGTATTCTCTCCGTCTGTTAAAGTGTATATACCGGCAGGTTCTGTAAATGGGATTACCATATTATTACTGTCAGATATTCTAACCTCTCTATTTACCGGAAGAGATGCTTTATATGCCTTAGCAGATTTTGGATCAATATTATATGGAGGAACAATTCTATACACTTCCCCGCCCTCGATTGCACACTTAATCTTGGTAGCTCTTATCGTTGCCCTTGTTATGCCTTTTATCGGGGCGACTGTTTTAATGATATTATCAGACTCCGATTTAATTGAACTAATAGAATCTACAAGGTCTGGATTATCGTTATATAGGAAGTATGAGCCACGCTCTCCGAACTGATATCCTAGTCTTTCCGCAACTATATATTTGTCAGATAAATCAAATGGCACTTGTATTACTGGAGATTGCTGACTTACTTGTTGTATATGTCTATCAATATTAGATGCAACTAATGGTAAACTATGTTTACTCCCAGTCATTCTTATTTTAAGGAATAGTGTAGTAACCGGTGTTTTTGTATTAATTGAATCTTCAGATTTAGTATTGAAGTCTAAATGCTTAGGATAATCGCTAATCGAAAACGGTGTTGATACCTGATACCATGTTGAAGAATCATTGCTTATTTCAAAGGCAATATTTTCAAATGAATATTTATCAGTGGGGATAGACCCGGCGATTGATGCTTTTAATACTTCGTCTTTCTGTGTGATTGGGCCAAATACAATTTCACCATGCTCTATTGATGTTGCAATTCCAATAGACAAATTTCTGATACCTATTGCATATCTTATTTGTCCGCTCTTTGATGTATATGGATTGTTTTGTAAGAATGACAGTTTAACAGATGTTGCATTAACACCAGGAAAACTTATTTGAGATACTCCGTTTACCTCCTGAACAGAAAAATCGGAGCGGTAGAATTGTTTCCCGTCTTGAGAAACTTCAAGATACATAACGGTCGGTTTATCAATTCCGTACTCAGAATGAGTTAATGCTATTCTATTAACCTGGCCTATATCTCGCAAATTAATTGTAACAACCGCCGTAATAGCAGAATCGAATTTCTCTACTTCATACTGTGTTTCAGATATGATCGTATTCTTATTATTATATCTAGGTATATCGAAGTCTGCAGAATTACCTTCTTGTCCGTTGGTGTTGATTTTTACATCTACAATAGGAACCGGGGAGAATGTTTTTGTTTCTAACGAAATGGTACTTCCGCTTATAATGATTCCACTATTTTTAAGAATAGGCATATTATTAATACCAAATTGCTTATTAGTGTTTCCGCTTACAGTAGAAACAGTTAGATATAAGTCAGATACCTCAGACATTTGCTCTCTTACATCAGAAACGCCTTCTGCGAACTTACCGATAGCCATAGCTATTCTATTATTCGAATCATTAACAGAGGATGCCAGTTTATTGCCCCTCTCCCTAATATCCGATAATAGTTGTTCTCTCCAGCCAGGAAGACGTTTTGAATAAATGGAGTATGAACTAAAATAGTCTTTTATCATTTCGATATAATTCCAACGTACTTGATGTTAGGCTCAGACTTATCTGGGTCAATTACAATAGCGTCTAAATAACAAGCTATTTTATAAACATCATTATTTAAAATTCTAATTGAGTTGTTTTCATCGATAGATATATTCTCATTTCTATAAAGCCCTCCATTGTAATCTGGAGATGCAATGTATAGGCACGACTCATCTCTATCTTGGATCTTTCCGTCTTTTATTACAACTTCATCTTTACTAACCATCCCGCCTCTGTACTTATAGGTATTTGATAGCTTATATTTAGGCTTCTCATTACCAATAACTATCTCTCTCGTTTTACCTAATCCTAGGGTAACTTTCTCATTCATTAACTCTACACCAGAGCGAGAATATCCAGTTATATCAATATTCCCGGATATAATTGCAGTCTCTAAATCTTCGCCTTTTATAACAACATTTAATGATCCAGAGCTAAGGATTTCTGTCCTTTTTGTTCTTAAAGATGCAATATCATTTGACGAAATTCGGTTAGCATCAATATCAATAAATTTAGATAAAGAGTCACCATCTTCGATATGTTCATGGATAATTGATACCTCAATTGCCATTGAGTTTTTATGTTTGTTCTTAATAACAACGGGCTCATCGATTGCCATAGGGAATGATACTACAGGGCTTGCATTCCCCATTGAGTCAATTGCTGTAATTGAGGATACAGTTACGTCTCTTACATTGGGACGAATTATAATTCTATTGAAGAATGATACGCCCGGGCGGAGTGTTTCTCTTAATTCCTTCATGCAAAATACCTTTCATCATATGGAGGCATAACATACGCTTCGTCAATTGTTGAATAGATCATACTTCCATTGGCCGATGTATCAATTTCCATAATAGCGTAATGACCGGCATCTTCAGATGAGAGATTGCTCCCTTGTATAAAGTCAGATCCGCTTTTAATAATACCAAGCTTTTCGATATATCCGCTATGCCATTTCTCTAGGTCGGATTCAATCCTATCCATTGACTCTAGAATAAAGTCAGACGAAGATGTAGCAGTCTCTCCGAATCTTGAGATCTCTTTGGTTACATAGGAGATGCCAATTCCGTCTAGGTCTTTTATGTCTTTTATATTAAGCTCATCATTAACGTAGTTAAACTGATGGTTTTGTATAAACTCTTTCATTATTGACCTTTCGGAATTTTAGATAAATGGATATACTCTGCTGTTATTCTTCCTATAGGATAGTCGGATTTTTTAGCATTGATATAAGTTTTGCCATCAATCTCTTTAGAGGCGGTCTCTATTAGGATTTCTCTGTGTGTATTATATGTATTAACTAAGCATAGTTTAGAATTTTGGCCAAGAAAAATAGGAATATTACGTCTATGGAAACGGCCATCATCATCATCGACAAAATCAACATCTGTTTCTTTTTCTGTGTTTTCTATTTCTACAAGTATATCTGATTCTGTTTCTCTAATAACAATAGGGTAACCGGCTGCCAAATTAGCATCTATTACGGTTACATTTGAATTTACTGACTGTGGAGTGTAATCAGCTAAGACTATTCTGGAATACGATAATTTTGGTATTCTTAAATCTCTTATACCGGCGCTTCCCTGTACAGGCATAGCCCTTCTCCCAGAGACAGCATAATCTAGGCTGTGTTTTTTAATTCGTATTTCAGCTATTTCTAGCACGGTATCTTTTTCTAGTTCCGGTGCAGATTGAAATAATGATCGTGGAGATTCTGATTTTTTACTATTGCTACCTACGCTGTATTGCACGCCAGTTGCTGAATCTGACGCAATCAACACTGCTGCCGGAGAAGAATAGTCTATCCCGGTTAATGTAGAGTAGATACAAACGCCAAATCTATCAAATGCAGAGAATAATAGCTCCGTATTTAAAAAGTCTTCTGCCCCGCCCTTCACAATAGAGTATGGGGTTGCATAAACTTTAACTACAGATGATTTTCTAATCACATCCAATGGTATAGATGCGAAATTGTTTATCGGTTCGATATACTCATATTCGACATCTATTGATTTTAATGACGGATCAACAAGGATAAACCCTTGATTGTATACTACATTTTTCTCGTCATGAGATTTAACAGAATTAATATATCTATGCGGCAATTTAGCCACGCCAGAATTTACAGGAACTACTGCATTATTTGTTTTAATTACGGATGCTACAAACTCTGGAGATTGAAATCTATACTTTGTCTTAAGTCCATTAACCAAAGCAATTCTATCGCTAGAGTATTCATTCGCAAAGATGCCTACTATTGGGCTATTAGGATTAGTGTATTCATGCACTGTTGCAATTTCGCCTGATACACTAGAGAATGAAACATTTTGATTTTTGCATCTGATAATATATTCGCCAGATGCATCTTGAGATACGGAATATGTCCTATTGTCAATAGACTTAATAGCATTCAAAAAGTGATTGGATTCTTTTACAAATACAGGAATCCCTATTTCGCGCAATTCTATATTTCCATATTTAACATTTAGATATGGGACATCGCTATAAATCCATTTGTCGTCTTTCGTCCAGTTCTTTGTAGTTACAATAGGCTCCCCTCTCAACTGGTATTTATACCATAGTGGAAATCCATTGTGGACAATATCCGTAATTAGAATATCAGGACTGCTAGACCTAATAGCTATCCCAGATATAGATTTTGATTCAAGTCTGACAAATCTAAGTCTGTCTCCTTGGCTTTTGTGTTTGATTTCAACTAGGGAACCATTCAATGGGGATGTATCAACAGCCACGACAGCATTTCTGCTGTCTGTGGCTTGTTGAAATTCTGCTGAATGCTTTTTCCCTACAATTGAAATATTGTAGGTTATTGTTGTCATGGAGCGTATTTTGCCCTTCTTGCAATAATGTTTAGAACAGATTTGTTATTCAGCTCGTTCTTCGATTTCTCATTCTCAACCACCTCAATACCACTTACGAAGAGTGTACCAAGACAGTATAAGTTACCATTTGCAACCATGGAGTCTTCGATATAGGCATTATTAATTGTCGTGAATTTTTTACGACTTAAGTTGCTCGCCTCTCTAGACATTGCTGCATTAGAGGAAGTAATTGGGACTGTTTTTGTCGCATCGCCTCTTATGCTATTTACAGACATCGAATCCGTTTTTATCAGTGAGGCCTCACCATTCATAACGATGGTATTGTTCTCAATGATAACGCCTGATCTTTCACTACCTGTCATTATAGCACCAGATACACCCATTTTGCCAGACACGCTAACTGTAGAGTTGAACCTGGTTTCACCGGCAAAGCTGTTAATCTCAGATGCACCAATTTGTGTTACACCTCTAGAGACATTAACCTGTCCAAGAGTAGCAGTTGATGCTGGAACTGAGGTTATATCGCCTTGAAGGCTTATGCCACCCGATACGATAAGGTCTTTTTCTACAATCGCTTTATCTCTGATGTAGACACTATTCAGGTCTGCTTGCTTATCAATAATGATGCCGCCCTTGAACTCAGACTGAGCCTCTGCGCGTATTGTCTTGACGTTAGCAATACCCTCTACCTCTAGGTTACCTTTTGCTCTGATTGACCCTTCAACATTTATTTTAGAGTTAAAGGTAGTCTCACCAGATATTGTAACCTTATCAGTCATCAATACTTCACCGGAGAATGTAGATTTTTCATTACCGAATATTACATCGCCGGCAATAGTGATATTATCTCCTTGCTGACCGATATTGGAGTTGCCCAATAAGGTAGCGCCTTTGTCTGCTCTTAACTGTCCGTCTGAAACAATATCACCTTTAGCGTATATATTTCCGGCCGAGCTAATATTCTCTTTGATATCTAATGCTGAAAACTCTGCACTAGATTTAGAGTTAATTGGCCCATCTATCTCTAGGCCTGCCTTAGCTTTAATTGAGGAGTTAAAATTAGACTGACCGATTACTTCTAATTCGGACTTAATTGCAACTGGCGCTGACATCTCAACATCGCCGAGGAAGATATTTCGGTTATTATTAAATGTGGTATTAGAGAGAACATTTAGCTTGTCATTTTCATCTGACCCGATATATGCATCTCCGTTTAACTGAACCTTACCTCCAACATACATATCACCCTGTATAGATGTGTCTTTTTCTACACTCATCATTAAGGATGTTACTGTGCCGGTGTATCGTGCGTTGGTTGCAGTTACGTCTCCATCTGCGGTTAAGTTTCCGTTTGTAACAAAGTCACCAGTACCAGAGATACCGGCTCTAGCATCAAGCTTATTAACTACAGATAACTGTCCAATGGTTGCTACATTGAATTTGGCTGAATCACCATTCACACCACCTGTTGTTGATATTGTTCCGGCACCAGTGAATCCAGCTCTAGAGTAAATATCTCCTTCGATATTTATCTGTTTTGAGAATGTTGCAGGACCAGAGAATATTGCACTAGACTGAATAGCAAGTTCATTTGCAGAAAGTCTATTTTTTGAAGAAATAGAACCACCGACTGACAATCCAGATGTAATCTCTACATCTTCTGTGAAATCAACTTTTCCAGTAAATCTTGAGTTTCCAGATACTTCGATTTCTTTTGTTGAAACCTTTGCTCTAAATTCGCCGCTCTCTGCGCTTATGTAACCTGCGGCATCTATATTACCGTTTAGACCGACATTCTTATCAATCGATGCAGAACCGAAGACTTTCAATTGGCCTGTTGTTACTTCAGAGTATGACAGGTTAGAGCAGTTCATTTCTCCTGCTCTTGTTTCCGCAAATACTACGCCATTTCTAGACTCAACAACCAACCATCCAGGAGGACAGTCCGCATCAGCACCTGTTGCATAGATGTTTGCGTCTGGACCGATATGAAGACCTTGTCTCTCTTTTAGAGAAGACTCTCTTACTTTAATACCATAAAAGTCACCAATACCAGCGAAGGTGTTTGCTCTAGGCATTAGGGTTAGATTATCTAACCTTGTTGCCCCGTCTTTTGCGAGATCACCGAAACCATACTTGGTTCCGAAAATACTGTTAATTTTCGTGGTGTCTTTTAGGAAGTATAAGTCACCGTTGCCAGTTTCAAAGTAGGTGTCATGGTCAGTTTGTGTTGCCTGTCCGCCGTTTTCTGCTGAAACATAAACATTGGCAAACGGTAGACCCTCTTGTCGCTGATAGCGGATACCAGTATTTTTACCAGACTCTTCGATGGTTAAAGGTTTCTTGCCCCCAATTGTCGCAGAACCATTCACACTCTTAATTGAGCTTGAGTCGTCTTCACCAAATTTAATTGCACCGTCACCAGAGATGGCAATAGATGTAGGATTAAAGGATTTCGCTGCTAATTTATCAAATGCAACTGGAACCTTAAATTCTACTGATGCATCTGCATCCTCTGATGATACTTCAACCTTATTCCCATCTTGGCTACGGAAGTCAACTTTTGCTACCTTAATACCACCTGTGCCTTTAGTGGCAAGTGTGCCTGAAATTGACGCATCCTGAACAGAAATACCTTTCGCCTCGATTGAAGCTAATTCTTCTCCTGTTTTAGATACTTTAACCAGTCCGTCCTTTGCTCTAATGTTAAGGGTATTTTTGGTATCACCTTTATCGCCTGTTGAATAGATTTTATTTCCATCAAATTCAATGGCAGTAGCGTATAGGTTTTTCTCTTCGCTAGGCAGACTATGGGTGTTGATTTTAAGACCAGAATTTGTACCGAATAACTTTATACCTTGAAAGTCTTTGTCATACATCAGCGATGCGCCGGTAGCAACAGAGCCGAAGAACAATTTATTAGAATTATCAAGAGTATTATTATACAGGTCTCCAGGGTTAGTTGAACCTATAAGGACATCGCCAAGTATTGCATTGTTAAAGTTGCCTGGATTATCTGGAGTATACCCATCTCTATGGAAATACTGAGGATGGTCATCACCCTTATGCTTAGATACTCCGAATCCTGGCTGACCTCTGACATATCTATCTGAAATTAGGTCTACTAATTTGGAATGACTTAATAGTGCGGATGGGTCTTCCCCGTTATGTGCATGAGAAGTAAATAGTTTATACAGAAGACCTATGCTGTCCCCAACTGTCCAGCTGTTAACATACAGAACGACTTCTGGATTCTCTGGAAGAGACATCTGTGTTTTAAATTTAAATGTGGAATCACTTAGTAGATATACAACTGCGTCAGATACGCGCTGATATCTTTCATCTGATTTAACCCACACCGATACGTCTGATGCATTTGCTTCCTTGGTTCCATTAGGGTCAACGTATGGTTTAACCTTTTCTGGCAAAGAAGGCTGCATACCGTTAGGAACATTGATATCGCCGATTTTTGTTGTCGGCTTTATTGTTACCAAGTATGTAGTATTGTCTAGCTTTTGAACTTCTGACTTTTGTTGCTTTTCCAGCTGTACACTAGTTATATTGGGATAAGTGTTTGTAGTGTACTTTTCGTATCCAGGAACACTTGGGAATTTACCCTTGTAGGTCACTGAGAACTGACCCTCTGGGTTCTTATAGAAGTTAAGTCTGCGACCATTAATAGAATAGTGGGAGTCATTGGTCATTGTAGTTTTATCTACTTTTTCATATGACTTACCTGACTGCGCTGTAATGGTCACATCAGACAATGGGACAAGAGTTAATACAAAGTCTTGTGAAGAGGATCCGCTAAAATTCTCAGTAAAATCTGTGATTGTTTCTCCGAAAGGTATTTGTGGGGCTAGCGATTCCCCATTACCAAGAGTTCCGGCGAGTGTCCCATTAAGGGAATTAGACTTGCCACTAAAATTATTGACATCGCCAATATCACCATTAATACGATTGCTAGCTTCTGCAAGCATATTTATCGCATCAATTGTTCCTTGCTGGGTTATTGTGCTGCCTGAAAGCAGATTTAATTTATCCATTATTGCTACCTATAATGATAGGGTTATCTATATTTAGATACTCTACGGAGCCATCTTCTTCTGTTCCGTAATATACTCTAGTTTCTTCTTGCGGCGCCCCCAATGCAGCTACAATCGAATTTAGTGTATTTGTATCCGACGCAGCCAGCTCGTCCTCTCTGATTGGTGTGTATTTAATAATATATCTACCAGTTGAATTAAGCTTTATTGTACCCGCACTGTCTTTTTCGTAATCAGTGATATCAGTTCTTGAGTTTCTATGCCCAACTCTAACTACAGATATTGAACTGCTGTCTGTTAGATGTGGAAGAATCACTCTTCTGTTTTTATCATCTACCACTGTTTCTAATGAATAGGTGCCTAAGCGTGTATCTTCTTTTACCTTATATACATCTCCATTAGCTACACTATTATACGATATAGGGTTTCCGCCGTCAGCTTTATATTTGCTTAGTAGTTTTGATTTTATATCACCAATAACGGATACGTCTAACGCCTCAATTTTTGATTGGACTTCTTTTACCCATTCGGAACTTGCTCTAGATAATGTATATTTGCCAGGTGCAAAAATATGTCTTCTTCCTGGATAATATGTAACGCCGTTTACGTCAATTGGATCAGATGACTCTATGAAGAAGCTAGATTTGGCATCTATGACATTTTCAGTAGGGGTTATACTATCGACTGTTTTGTTATGTATTTCTAATAGGTTTAGAACGACAGAAGGATCTATAGAGCTTAGATATACTGCAGGGCCGTTATTGATAATTACCAATGGCGCCAATTTGTATTTAACACTTAGCTCAGAACCAGAGTTGTTTATAATAATCCCGGAATGCTCATTGACAGTGTAATTATCAGAACCTTCAACGGTTACATTTTTAACCGGATAATAATCTAGTTTTATAACCTTTTCAGATGAAACCTTTGTTTTCTCTTCGTCAATGACGATATGAGAAATCTCTATTGTAAGCTCTCCGACTTCGTCCAGATTAATACCGTGGTTATGAGAATCCTCTTCTATATGGTCAAGTTCTCCAACTTTTGTTGTAACAATATAGTATTCGCTATCTTTTCTATTTTCATACTTTATATAAACAGAATCCGAATTGGTCCCTCTTTTATACACATATGCCGAAACAGGAACATAAGACTTTAGCTTTATCTTATTCTTAAGTGGAATGAAACCATACCCAGAAGCAGCAGAAACAGAACCGCTATCCTTTATAAAGGACATAGACCCAGAGCTTAGCTTACCGAACTCATCGAATAATATCAATTCAGACTCCCATCCAAACTTAGAGACAGACCCGATAGATGTATATGTATCTAAGATTGTGCTTCTATTGTTATCAATCTCAGATAGCCTAAGTGGAGGATTTCTATATTCTGATGATATGCCAGCCCTAGATCCAACTTTCATATTATAAGTTAATGTAGGCATTATCTCTTCCGTATGTCTTTAGATTAAAATCAATTATGGCATCATTAACTTGATTTATATCCTTGATTCTTGCTGTATCTCTTATAACGTTTGCATCTGCAACTGACAGTATAAATGTTTTTGCTCTATGCAAACTCTCTATTTCTACAGGCAATTCCGAGCTTTCTGAAAAGTATTTTCTATTGCCGTCTATGGTATTATTACTCAGTATGGTTATTTCAACATTTTCGTTGTAGCTACCAATAAGCCCTTTTGCAATGTATTCAGATACGAGTGATGCTACGTATATGGGAGATCTTTTCGCTTCTGTTGTAACTAAATCTACATTTGAATAATTTGTAATGGATATTGCCGGAAGGTTTTCCATTCCTTTGAATACCTTTACAGTAATGCCTTTATCTTTTAGTAGTTTGAATAGTTTACCAACAGTTAAATCTTTTAGGTCAACACGCTCGCCATTGATATTTATAATCCCATCATACACTGAAATAATCATATCAGTATTATAGATTGCGATGGCAGGATAAGTCTCTCCGATTGAATTAATATATGACGGAGAAACCTCTGCCCGTTCAAACGGATCGATATTAATTATTTCGGTTTTAATCACGATACTTTTATCCTTCTATAATCTGAATCTAATGCAATCCTTGAACTGTTATATCTGGAATAAATATGTCTTAATGGTCTAACCTTATAGACGGACCCATTTCTTACCACATATAGCTCTTTGTTATACAGATACATCGCTGTGCATCCGCCAATGATGTCACGATACTGCGAAAGCATTTGCGCAACCATTGTTGTATAAGTATTTCCATCTTCATCTTCAACTTTAAAGATATATGGATCTTTATTGTCACACATGATCGCAATATTAATAATGTCGGCTGTAATGCGAGCATCAATCCATGTATTCTCGTCTGACATCAGGTTTCCGAACCTGTCGACATAATATAGAGTGTCGCCGTTTTTAACAGATATCCTAATATTATTGCTACTAGATTTGGCTGCTATTTCATGAGCTTTAACTCTTGCTCTGATAACTGACCCAACCCTATGTTCGTAATCTTCCAGATAGACATACTCGTTATTATTCATTGAACCGTCAGCGATTGTATCTTCTGATAAATTGAAAGTAGGTTTTGCAATACCTAGCCAGCCAGCTTCATCTATTGTATATACGTCCAATATTGATGATATAAAGCCGAATCTTGCCGGTATCTCCATATCATATTGACCAATCGGAGATCCTAATTCTTTTTCTTTGTCTACAATAAAGACGGTTTCTTCATCAAAAAGTAAACCAACATCCAAGAATGTTCCATCCAAATCTGTTACTCTATTTGGAACAGTCTCTTTTGTTACTATGGAGTGTTCGTCTTGGCAATCAACATAGTTTGCGATATCAATTTTTATGGGCGTTTGAACTGAACAAATTTCTGAAAACTCGTTAAATGATTCAAATACGCCTTTATGATTTACAGTGATAGACTCTGTTATATATTTGTAGTCTTTTGTGTAGCCACTAATTGTGACTGGAATATTTTCTATTCCGCCGCCAGATATAATGTATAGTCTATTTGGAGAAACGAATCTTAGATTTAGATGGGTTTCTCCAGGCTCTAAGTTTACAAAGAATGAATCCTCTAACCAGTTTGACTGGTCCTCTGTTAGCTCCACTCCGGTAGCTGGATACAGCCCGAAGAATTCCTCTCCGTACTGCCCTACGTTTTCTACGATAGAAGTGCCGATATATTCAACGCTTCCATCGCCCTTAATGATTCTTGTAGTTTCAGATTCTATTTTCTTATACTCGCCATAAGATGGAATCGTGTATAGCTTAGAGTATGTATCTAGACCTGATTGTCTATATCTGGTGTTTATTAAATTTGATGAATATTCGATATTTGAATTTATGATATCAGATATAGGAGATAATACTCTTCCTACATTTGAATATGGTGATAGATATGGAGTTGACCACTTTGCGAAATATTTTGTTAGAAGATTGAGCGATAAATTCTGTTTCACTCTGGTGCCCCTTGTGCTTCTGCATCTGAGAATACGACAACATATGGGCCATCAATAGCAAGGGTTCCATTAGATTGTGAGCCAATGATACCAAGCTTGTTATGAGATGTTATAAACCTATCGACTGTAACCCCGATGCCTGATTCAGTGATCCTATTGTTAAGTTCGTCAATATTAACGGTTTTTGAGAATGGAGTATAAATGCTATTAAACGCATCGGCCATTGCAGCCATAGCCATATCCTCTGTTACATTTTTATATGTATACAAAGGAGAGAGTCTAATTACTTCTGCTTCATGAACCTCTATTCTCTGTTCTGCTGATAACTTATAATCAGCTCTTGATCTAATAGCGGAAACTATTGCCTCGAAGTTTTGTTCAGCCTGATTCAAAAGTGTTTTTGATGTTGCAATATAAACTCGAGTTACACCAAGAGATTTATCTTCCTCTATGCTGTAATATTTTATCAGAGGTATTGAGGATATAATCCCTGCCAATGCAGCATTACTTGATCCGTGTGTTTTATTTTTAGCTAAGAATACTCTACTTCTAAGCTGTATATCTAACTCTTCGTATAGTCGATTATGTATCGGTTTCTTAAAACGAAGAAGCACGCCGGTAGTGTAGATGTTATCTTTACTAAAAATATCAATGTGTGTATTGGTTTTGATATCAGATTGGGAGTTTGAAATAACTCTTGCTGCTACCGGAATAGATGTTTCACTTACAGAAATATAGGTATCTTTCAGAACCTCGATTACAGACGATCCGATCTTATATTGTTTTCCGGCCTTAATTGCTAATTTCCCATCGGCAAATTTAGGGAATGAAATCCCGTTTTCCGGTTCAATGACAATCGCTGCATCCTGCTCATCGACATAGATGTCAGAGTAAATATCTCTGACAACACCAAATTCAAGAGCATTGTTTGTAAGGGTCTCTCCGACAGCAAGCTCTGTATATGTGCTATTAATAAGGCCGTTTGAATATTTAATCGAGTCTGATACAACTCCACCGATGGATTCGGCTATCCCCGACATTATTGACGACCGGCTGTCATTATTAATGCCTGTAACTTCAGCCATCTTCTGAAGAATACGTCTTTTTGTAAATGTAGGATTAGTAATTTCACTAAACATATCTAATTCCTCCAGAAGGACTAAATACTATATTTAATTCATTCTCTCTGCTTGTTAAAAAATCTCCTGTTGTACCAACCGATATCTTAAAGAAGATTTTATCTCTATCTAGAATTGGTATAACAGACAGCTGAGATGCATTTAAAAAATTATCTGATGTTAACGAATCAACAATTGATCGTTGTATCTCTGTGGCAAGTCCCTGATTTATCTTTCTGCCTATAAATGACTGTAAATTCGCACCATATAACCTATGTAAAAACAAGTCTCTATGGTTAGTCATAATTCTATGCGCGGAGTTTTGAACAACGATGTCGTTCTCATTTCTTGTTGATTTAATATCATATCCGCTAAATAATATATCCCCATATTTATCCATACGGAGATCTCTTTGTATATTTTTAGAATACATTAGAATATCCCTGTAATAGTGCTTACTACTATAGAGTTTAAAGCTTGTTGTGTTCCAATATTTTTTGTAGGAACTGTAACCTCAAATGTTGGGACTGGTGTAATTATAGTAGATGGCATACCAGACAGGGCGACTGGGTTAAATTTATAGAAACTGCCAAATGTCATTGATGTTGGAGATGATGATACAGAAAACGGGCCGTTAATAAACGTCCCGTAATCTTTGTGAACTGAAACAGACATTGAGCCTGCTGATACTGCAGTCACATCCTCTCTTACATCTACGACTGTTGAACTTGTTGGTGATGGTCTTAGTATAAGAGACATTAACTACGTCCTGTAAAAACTGTTGCGGGCATGTAGCAGTCTTTTTGTCTGGTTTCTTTTTGCACATCCAATATTGTGTATTTCTTATCAATACGCGATGAGAAGTCTACGTATTGGGATTGGTGTGCTGGTGCAGCTACAAACATACTCTGCTCTGAGCCATAGACACCGACTGCGCCCTTATGAAATCTTGGGTCATAAACCTCGCTCTGTATGACTTCTAAATTCTTAGAAGCCTCATTGCTCATTGTTTTAACTTCTTTCTTTGTTAATTGGTCTATTATACCATCCTTATTCCTAGATCGCAAATCAAATAACTCTCGCCTAGTCATAACTCGTGAGTCTGAGTTATTGATAATCGTAGCGCCCTCTGGAAATCCTGTTGATGTAAAGAACACCATAACCCTACAGTCGATAAGCGTTTTAGGATCAACCGCTTGTATTGAACTATTGATATTTATTGGTATAAGTAACTCTGCCATAGTTGCAGTGCTTTCGGGAGCATATCTAGGTAATCCGACTAGATGTCTTCCGCAGTTTACCGTGTTGCCCATCATATCGAGCATCGGTTCCCCTTCGAGCCTTATTACAGCAAATAGCTGAGTTCCTTGAATAGAAATAGATTGTATGGAGCCGACTCTTGTAAAGTCAGCCCCAGATTTATTTACTAGGGCTGTTGACATATTAATCCGTAGCTAATTTGAAATATAAGGCATATTGGGAACCATCATACCCGGCACGCATTGTAGCCTCGTTGATGTCGCCCAAAGCTCTAATTGATTCTATCACTGTATTCGCCTGTAATTCTAATGGAGTTTCTGTATCGTTCCATCCGGTAAGCCCCGCGGTGTATTCTTGGCCATACACTTTTACTGGAAACTTCATCAATGCTCTATGCCTCATTTCAAGTTTAAGAGCATATGATTCTATTAGATTTTGAACCATAGCTAATGCACCATATACCAGTACAACTACTAGTGCTGATACTGCTGCTGTGGCTATAAAGCCTCCTGCTGCATATCCCATTGCTGCTGTAGCTACTGCTCTACCTCCTGCTGCAAAACCTCTTACAGCTGATATTACTCTTGCTGCCCTTGGCAATACCTGTAGTGCTTTTGAGCCTACAGATGAACCAAAAGACATTGCTGTATGGGCTAATGAGCGAACCCATCCTGCTCCGGCGACTGCTTTACCAGCCCGTGCAGCCAAGGACAATCCTTTTGAGGCTTTACCTAAAAGAGATCCTCCAAATACGCGACTAGCAGCTCCGTATGTTGATGCAGTCAATAGGCCTCCGAGTGCGACATTACCCACGCCAAGAAGATAAACAGATGCACCAAGGTCAGTTGGCTCGAATGCGGTCTGATCGTAGATAAGCCCTGGAATCGTTTCTGCGCTTGATACCTGAGCATACTCGGAAGCGGCAGTTGAAACGAAGTTCATGAAGATTCCAAGTTTCATGTACAGATTTGAATACATATGAGTAGATGGCTCTACAAACATACCTGGTGTAATAATTGTAATGTATCCGTCAAAGTCCGTGAATACATGTTGAACTTCTCGGCATTTTATTACGCCAGACATATTCCTTAAGTCGTCCTGAATAAATGCATAATCTCCTGGCTGAACATCTGGGTTTCCCGTAATGATGATTGCACCATTATACATTTTTTCCAGTTCTTCTAATAGGTATCCTTGGGCAGTCTTAATTGCCATTCCTACAGAACTAATGGAGTTATCGTTGACATATCCGAACTTAGTAAGTGAACCTTTAAGTCCGCCATTTGCCTTCATGTCGAATATATCTTCTCCGTATCCAAAATCTTCTGGATCCGAATTGTATTCAACTTTAGCACCTGTTATACAGTTTTGATCCAATTTCATCTGATTAGAAATCAAATTGTATGAACTGTTGAACATATGAAAATTAGTTGCAGGAACATAAGATGAGATATCTACATATTGATCTGCCTTTGCAGCATCTAATAGCTCAATTATGTCTGAGCCGTTAGATTTCAATGTTTGCTCACCTATGACATTAATCCTATCTTTCATATGGTTTTCTACATATGAATTACCAATACCTGTTGTGTCTCCAGCTAGAGCTTCTTCTGCTTCTTTCTTGAAATCAGCTTTCTTCTGCACCTTTGATAAAAACTCTGCGGCTAATGATGTTGGCTTTTCTTTGCCTATCATCATTTGCTCTTTGATTCCAGAGAATGTTGTTGAGCGGCCCTCTATATTTTTAACTAACAATACAGATGACGGGAACATTCTTCTACCTGTGGTTAGAACATCCCAAACCGTTTTATTGACAACATTAAAATTAGAGAAGAAGTCGTTTAAAGAGAATGGGAATAAATCCTTCAGGCTTGTAACGAAGAATCTGTCTGCCATATCGACATTCATCAGCCAGAAGTTCTCAAGACTCTCTGTTGCACCTTTTGCCGAGTAAAAGAAGTATTCATCAAGCTGCGAGTTCCAAAGAGAATTACTGAATCCTATACCGCTGTCGCCAACAAGATTTGAAGCAAGAGTTTCATTAGCCATTCCTCTTACGTCTCTAAAGTTATTGTTATCTGCGAACCATCTTGGGTTTCTACCAAAGCTATCAAGATTAGCAGACTTAAGAACTTTTGCTACTGCTGCGGATACGTATAGGTTATCAATATCTGATAAGAATGAGAATGTTGGTACTACGTCTCCAATAAATAATTGCTCGTTCTGCAATTCTCTTCCGTAGCCCTCGGCAACAATTGTTAGGATTTCTCCGCCATCAGACTCTGTAACAATACCGTTAAATACAACAGACAGTTTGTTTGGATCGTTTCCATAACCCATTCTGATCTGAATTTTATTACCGGCCTTAAGTCTGATTTGGTCCATTGAAATAATACGCGCGGCATCGGAATTTAATGAGCGTATATCTATATGCTCGGATTTCAGTGCCCTAATTTCTTTTGGATCGGAAGCCGTATTGAGCGCATTTAGAACTTCAAATGTAGCAACAGCAACAGGGTTATCCTGATTAGCCATCTCTACACGAATATTCCTAACAGCAGGAACTTCATAGTATGATGCGTGTTGACGATAGTTTATCAGATTTATTAAACTGTTTTCGTCATTACCGTGGACCATATAGACCTTATATGTTGGGATTAATTTCTGAATCCCTCTATTAAGGTCCTTAACAAAGTTTTCAAGTCTCGATTTCGCCTGAATCTCTTCTGTCCATGGTACCGGGTCAACCACAGCTTCAATTGGATCTTTCTCTCGTCCTGCATATAGTTCGTTTACATAGCTTGCTGCAACATCGGAGACGCTCTCTCCGGAGGCAACTCTAGCCAGTGCTGTTGATGCAACGGACTCTTCTTGTGCCTGCTCTTTGGATTTACCACTAGAAAGAGATTTAACATAGGCTGCCCTTGCGGCGAGTAGTGCCTGTCTAACTCTCTCTGGTGTGTATCCAGAATGAACTTTATCGCCTTTTGCACTAGCAGAGCGACCATCCGGCATAGGAATGGATCTCCACTCTAATGCAAATTCCCTGTGTGCTTTATCGAGATCATTGCTTTCGCCTCTGATATATGCACCCAACGCAGGACGCTTATTAAAGATTAACCATGTGCCAATTTTCTCTTGTGTAGCTGGAGAAAAAGGTGTATTACCATTTAATCGCAATCCCTGAACAGCGGCCCTTAGTGTTACAGGTATGACTTGATACTTACCTACGGCATGAAGCTGACCTGCATTTTGCATAGCCATAACTTGGGCAACCGTCTTGTTTGACAATCCTTTGTTTCCAGAATTTAATTTTTTCCCATTGTACCAGTTTGCAATATCATAACTTCCGCCGCTCTCACCATTAGCTATGAATTCTTTTAGGGCCATTATACTAGACCTTGCATTTGAACCACCTCTGGCATATGCAGCAGCAGAATAAGAAGAATTCGTTTTACTAGATGTAGCAATAGAGGTCGGACCATTTGTTGTTTTTCCGTAATAAGCTTTAGGGCTAATAACCTTGCCGTTTATTCTTATTTCGTAATGCAAATGCGGTCCTGTAGATCCACCAGTATTACCTGATAGGCCAATAACCTGACCTCTACTAACTCTTGAACCCTCTCTTACGAGGATTCTACTTAAATGGGCATATCTTGTTTCAATCCCATTTGAATGCTTAACGAATATTACATTGCCGTATCCGCGCTTACCATTTTTGTTCATTTGGAATTTAGCAACGGAAACAACGCCATCGTCTGCAACTCGGACAGGTGTACCTACTGGGACTGGCATATCTAAGCCCATATGCCTTCCGCCAAAGTTTTGCAGGTCTCTTCCTAGCCTTGTGTATGCAACAATACTCTCAAGAGGTAGCAATCTTTTATTTGAACTTGTACTTACCTTATAGTCTCTTTCGTATTGCTCTCTTGTGTAAACTAAGTCTACGTTTGCTTTCTTTTTAGGAGCAGTGCCGCCGGCCGGGTCCTGAACCATAACTGAGGCGCCTGTTGTTGAGTTACCACCGGAATCGTTCATTGCTGGAGCAGTTGTATAGATATTAAGGTCAGTCTTAATTAATGCCCCTGTAGCCTCAAGAAGCTTATTAATTTCCGGGAGTTTTTCATCCCAATAAGCAACTACTTTGTCTGGAGATAGAATACCTTGATCGTATATAAATGGAAATGAAGATAAATCTTTCCAGCTTCTATATTCTTTTGTCGGCGTTAAATCAGAGAAGATTTCTTTGATTCTTAAGTCAGGAATACCTTCACCGCCAAATGAGGTGTAATTCCCTTCCATTTTCTCTATCCAATTTTTCTCTTTTTGTAGGTCTTCTTTGAGTGCCTTAATTGTAATTGGATTGAGATTTGTTACAGTCTCAAAATACAGAGACTCTATTTCTGAATCTAATAAACGGATACGTTCTAATGTGATTCTTTCCTCTGATCCTGATGCTGTATTTGCAGATATAAGCTGCATATACATTTGAATAATGTATACTGATTTTTGTGTTGCATCTGCCTTTTTGAAAACGTCAGAATCCTGTAATGCCTTAGCTTCTGATAGTTCAGAATCGGCCGTTCTTTTTAAGGCATCGATAAGGCGGTTGTTAATTGCAGAAACAATAGTGTCGTATTCTGATGTACTAGAACCATCCTTCTTGAGCGTCTTATACTGACTTATTACTTCAATAAGCCTTTGGGCCTTGTTTGCGGCGTCGTTCCATCCGTTAACAGATGATGCCAATACATATCTACTTGACTCTATTGCCCCGTAAGAATCAGACTCTATGAAAGTAAAATTGTTTATCAATAGATTATTTAACGAACCAGATGTTGTTGCATGAGATGAATCTAAGACTGCATATTTAATACCCAGTCCGTTTACAAGAGGGTTCTCTATAGCTAAAACGTCAAGACCTTTTAATGCCGGCGTAGATACCCTGACATAATTGGTCATCTCATCTGCTTTTTTGACTGCCTGCATGGCGGTTGTTGATGCCATACCTTTTGTATGGTTGACGGCCGTTGTGATTAAAACTTCGGAAGGCGAACGCCCAAGATATTGTGCATATGGATAAACAAACCCTTGGACCGTTTGATTTGCAAATCTGTTTCTACGTCTCACTGTTATAGATTGAAGAGCAACATCTCCGTCTTTAACATTTGTCCCTGCAAGTCTTTCTCTAACATAACCAACCCAGATTCTACCGGTCTCATCATAACGTTCAGCGTTCTCATCTGTAACCTCAGATATATTAGATTGCGATGATTTTTTACCATCTTTTGTTTGCAATGACCCATCTAAATCTACTGTCTTCAGTGTTCTAAATTGTCTAACAAGATTCCAACAGAAGTCAGATTTTGGTCTATCCTCATACTGGACATCAGTCATTACTAGCGGCCAGCCAAGATTAAATTCAAATGAGCGGCTTAGTCCAGAGTTAAGGATAGCGTCTATATCTTCGCTAGTATTCTTTTCAACCATAAAGCTGAGAATATTGGATTCTTCTGGGTTATCAACATACTTAACATAGCTTCCTGTTGATACAACCTGATCTCCATCTTCGCCATTGTACTCTGATATATTTCTAACCTTACCAGATTTTGTTTTAACCTCAGCGCCTTCTTCGATTGAGATGAATTTAATGCTCTTTGCTAATGGCTTCCAGTTTACCATTTGCAATCTTAAAGAAACTGTGACTACACCTTGGTCTGCATCTGTTGATGACATCTCTGCCTGAAACTCATGCAGTGCATACATATAATATCCGGAGCCTATGCTAAGATTTAGAGGCATCAGATGGTTTTCAATGATAGCATCTGATCGAATAAATATGTATGGAAATGAATTACATATAGCTACTAGTGTTTTTAGCTTTTCAACATCTTGCGCACTCGATACATCAAATGCGAATGTGGCAAGATGAAGCATCTCGCTATATCTGGACTTAGAGGTTAGAACCGATGTATCTCTTAAAAATTCGTGTTGGGTTGTATAAAATTTATCAACCTTGTCGAATGAGATTGGTTCCAAATCTAGCATTCCGTTGATAGAAAAAGTAAATCTTGCCATATTCTTCTCTTAGTAATTTCTATTGTCAAATGTTACTGTTGATCTTTGATTTGTATCGCCTTGAATTAAGCCTCTTAATCCCTGTTTGATTCTGGCATCAGAATAACCGCTAATTACGTGTCCATTGATTGTTATAGAATTTGGGTCATTTCCCCAATCTTTTATATAGCTTGTTTCTGATGTTCTTCCTTCCAATACAGGGGTTGTTCTAGCTGTTGGAGCATTATACATAGGTGAGCTTGGATTTGGAGTTTCGGATCTGCTAATCATAGCCAATCCGGCCATTCCTGCAGCACCTAAAATAAGTTTGTTCTTATTGTGTTTTAATGTGTCTAAAACGCTATAAGCACCGTCCTCTATTTTATTAATGGTACTAGAATTTGGCTCAAAAGGCAACACTTCGGGGCCCACTGGGCTGTTTCTAGCGGCGGCAGCGGTTGCTGCAGAACGCCAATTCGAACCGCCGTGCTTACTGCCAACCATACCTGTCGGATCACCTAACACCTCTTTCCCATATTTACCTACAGACTTTCTAATAGTGTCAATAGACTTCTGGATAGACCTTCCGACATCATCATCTGAGTGCTGGTATAGAGATCCCATAAAGTCACCAATAATGCCACCAAGCTTGTCAAAGTTTGCGCGTTTACCTCGGTTTGACTCCATGAATTCTTCTATTTGCTCAGCTAGATTTTCTGACACTCCGCCCTTATTTGCTAAACGAACAGACTTAAGAGTGTTCTCTTGCATCATGTAGGCTGCCTGGTCAGCGATGTAATATCTTGCCCTGATTTCTTCAATCGCAGCCCTTCTCGCGGCTTCATCCATTTCTATCCTTGATAACAGCTCCATCTCTTCATCTTTTGCCCGTTTCAGTGAGCCTTCTACTAATTGATGGAATGCTGTTACCCTAGGGGCTTCAATATCACGTTCTTTACCAGACATGATGTTTTCGATCAGCTTTTTAGTTGGATCACTAACGCCGGAGATATTAGTAAACTTTTTATTAGCCTCATTAAGCTTTGGTGTCAATTTTGTAATTGCTGCTTTATGACTTTTTACCATCTCTGCCTGGCGTTTCATAATGGCAGCCATCTCTTTATTGTGCTTAGCGAAATCTTTAGACTTAGTATCTAGAACGGATAGCAATGCTTTGTCATCGTCAAAGTCACCAGAGTTTAATTTCATCATCTGGGCATCCATACCAACGGCCATACCTTTTTTCATATTCTTATCAACAATTATCTCTGTGCTAAGAACAGAGTTCGGGCCAGTTGCAGGTTCACGAGTAAATAAGCCATGAACAGGAAGCTTTCCTTCCTCGTCCATAACCCTAAACATCCCGCTATCGCCTATCTCTTGATACTTAAATCTCTTCTTGTCGAGACCATATTCAGAAGCAGCCTCTTCGGATACAAATACCCTTAGCTTATCCTTATTCATACCGGCATCAAATATCTCTTGCTGCGCATGGGTTAATGGCTGGACTGTTGAATATGAGGCGTTCCTATAATTTCTACCAGCAGCAGCTTTCTTAAGAGGAGAGCCTGTTGTTTGCTGAAAATCCTTATATTCCTTAAATGCATTCATATAGGCTGTAGCTGCAAACTCTTCTGCTACACCGCCTACACCCTTAGCGTTGAAATAGTCAGATAGAGAAAGGAGTAAATTCCTTCTAATCTTAGTTGCTTCTTTTGTAGCATCCTTACCATTAGGAAGTTCTGCATATCCGCTGATATTGCTATCTAGAATCGGAATAGATAAAGATTTATATCCTTTAAATTCTTTGGCCATTCCTTTTGGTACCGGTAGGTCAATATTTAGTATTCCATCTTGTGGTTTAATATGGCTTAGTGAGCCGCCTTCTTCGAATGCAGCAATGCGTCTTGCCTCGTTCTTATGGAATAGGTCTTCTATCTGAATGGCACGTTCTCTTTGGTTAGCATCAAATACATGACCAAATTGATGGCCATTCTCCATTTCCATGGCTCTAGCTTTGACCTCATATATTGCATCCATATTGACTGTTGTTAAAGCATCTTTTAGCTCATGTGAGTTTGTCAGACTGTCGAATCTACCTGCAGCCATCCAGGACATTTTCTGTCCTCGACTTGATTCACCAGTAAGAGCAGCTGTACCTGGACGTAAACCCGCTAGATTGTATAAACCCATTTTTGCGCCAATGGACTCTAGGCCCATATAGTCTGCTTTTATTGCATTATACATTTGGCCGTAACTAATTTTGCCTGAAGAATATAGATTCTGACGTTTACTTGAGGCTTTAATTAGTTCTGCCATTGCTGATGATATATCAGTATCTTTACCGATATTTATTGCTGCTGTTGAACCGTCACCAAGTGCAACTTTGAATACGGAAGAGTTGCCTCGTTTAACAGCCTTATCGTGTGCTTGTGATAGATTTCCAAGCATAGTGCCCAATGCAATATTTGAGAACTTAGGATCTTCGATTGCTTTTGCTGCAAATAAGCTCGCTCTTGCCTGTTTAACTTCTTTACCGGCAGTCTTTGAATCTATTCCAGCTTCTGATAGCTTAGCGAATGAAGATTTCAAATCCTTTAGTGCTTGTGGGGCGTCGTCTGGAAGCTCTTCGGCCAGATCGAATCCACTATTGGTTATAACCTCTCCGATTATATTTTTTGCCCTATTAATTTGGCCTTTATCTCTGAAGTTATTAACCTCTAAATTCTGTAGAGTATAACCGGCCTTAAAGTCTTCTGAACGAACATTGATGTCTCTGTATGTGCCTCTAACCTTTGATAGGGCAACATCAATCTCTGCTGGGTTCTGCTCTACGAACTTCTCAATGGCGCCCCTAAATTCTTTTGGAGAGAAGTGGCTACGTCCTTCTGGTAATACCTTTTGGAGTTGACTATGTCTCTCGAGATTTCTTGTATTCTTTGACGACACAACGACTGTACCGTTTTCCATTGAGATAGATCCCTCTTTTTCAAATCTATCTATGATTTCTTTCAATGCGAAATCACGCTCGGTCCTATGAGTGGATGTAGACTTAACATCGTTAAAGATTTTGATACCAGAATTTGAATCTGTATCTGTAACAATATTATTTTTGCCTACAAATTTGTATCCATCTCTGGTGTTTTCAATTCTTGAAACCGTAAATGAGTCCACTGTTTTAGGAATTGTATACTCCTTACCTCCAAAGAATCCAATACTCTCTCCGCCTTTATATATGACACTATTCCCGTTTTGAATTTGTCCGAGCTTAGCAATTTGCTCTTCAGTTCCGGTAAATGCACCCTGTCCAAGTTTAACAGTTCCTGGCGCATTAAGATGAATACCTTTAAGCATTTGTTCTGTCTTACCATCTTCGAGCACCATACCCATGACTGCACTACCAATAGTGTGATTGAAATTGCTGTCATGACCTGCAATTGATGCTAGAATTGCTCCGCTAAAATTGTGGCCAAGCCCTTGCTCTACTAGCAATTTAGAGGCACCGGCAATACGTTTTGTTTCTTCGTGTGTTGTATTTGCAAGATCAATTATAGTGCCTCTTGAGACTGTACCAGTAGATCGTTCAGGGTGTGGGGCTATACCGGCAATTGCTTGTCCTGCCTGCTCTATGCTGGATACGGAATATGTTCTTTGGCGGATATTTGATGGAATTGTAGATAAACCCGTTTGATCAATCATTGCCTGATTGATCGTGTTCATTATTCTTCGCGAATCTTCTAATGAACTAGCGTCTTTCATTCTCACGATTTTTCCATCTTCGGAAGAACTGAATTGAAGTTTTGTATCAAGAGATGGAGCCCTAACTACATTACTTCCATCATCTGGTCCGACGTAAGCACCAAGACTGTTTACTTTCTCTAGTGCCTTGCCGTATGGTGTTCCTTCTACATGGCCCATAAATCCTGCAACTTCAAGATTTGTGAATCCATCAATTATAGCGTTATTGGTAATAGCAGAATTGATAATAACACTCTTGCCGTCTGAGGATAGAGACGCTAACTCTATACCGCCAAGTGATGCCCCAATAGAGTCAACGAATGGCTGGTATAACTTCCCTTCGTATATATTGCCGTTTTTAGCATACTGTAAGACCCCATCTCTTTTTATTGGGATAAGGTCTTTTATAACTTCTCCGTCTGGCATTTTAATTGAGATGTCAGAGTTTGAAATATCAATTGCGGCGCCAGGATAGAAGTTACTGATATTGCGTGCAAATCTTTCTGCAAACGCATTATCGTGCCCAAGTGTTCCAGATAGATAACCTTTAAGGGCATTTATTTTCTCTTCTATACTTGCTGTTCTATCAATTGAAAGAGACCCTATATTGGGAACTTCTTTGTTTTTAACCCAGCTCATATCAACAGTTCTTAGCTTAGAGGCATAGTCAATCTCTCCTGCTTTTACTGCTGAAGAAATCATCTCATTTGATGATGCACGTCTAAGAATTCTGAAATGCTCGTCGTTTATCTTTCCTGAAGAAATTAGGCTTGAAAGTTCCTCTGCGCTATATTGACCGCGTATTAACTTCATTGCGCCGCTTTGACCTAGAGTTTCTGCTATGTCCATATTCGACAGGGAGTTGAAATTATGGAGCACAGCATTCTCCCATTTAGATATAGAACTATTAGCTCTATCAACAGCAGCACTTCTCATGGAATCGGTCATAATACCTTTATTCTTTTGAGCCTGTTGTGTTGCCTCACGAAGACTTCTTCGTCCCGAGAATCTGGTCATAGCATCATAACGCTTGGCCTGTCTTTGCATCTCCGAGCTGTAGCCATCTTCTGTTAATGCTCGATTTGCCTTGTTATTAAGCTTAGTGTGGTCGACTGCAATATCAGCGGCACCACGAGGTGCCCGCTCTCTTCTATTTGATTTAACGACTTCAATTGAGGAACCAATCAAAGCACCTAATCCAATGCCAGCGATGGATGAAATCGGACTGTCAATTGGGTCACCTGCCATAAAGCCGACGGTCGCACCGCCGAGCACTAGATTATTCATTGCCATATCTTAACCTATGTTTATATTTTGATCACTGAATCCAGTGTTTGAGAAGCGAATATCTTTTGCAAATATCCCTTGTTTCATTAACTGGTCTTTTACTAATAATGATCTTTGAAATTCTCGTCTTGCTCTTGTCTCTTTTATTGAGGCTAATTGGGTTGTTACCTGGTCCTCATTTAAGATGTATGACTGCCTAGACAGGTCGTCTTCATCGGACTGCCAAAAACCATATTCACGAACATCTTCTTTTGATAGTTGAAGAGCCCTTAGTTTTACATCTTTAATTTCAATGCGCGGATCCCATCCTGCGAAATCTTCTGTTGGAATACCTGTAGCTTCTTCAATTAACGATGCGGCTCTTAGTTCCTGAACATACTCTCTAAACGATATACCTATATCTGCATCTTTACTATTCTTATAGGCCATATACGCAGAGTGGTTATCATTAATTAGGTCCTGTTCTTCTTGTTGAATCAACGCCGAAATATCTTCTCCGTTATCGATGGCATCTTTTCTTGCCCATAACATTTTGTACATTTCGGAAGTATTATTTTCGTCAACAATTCTAGATATCTTACCTCTGTCCGACTCCTTTGCGTTTACGAAAGAAGAAAAATATGCCCGCTCATTATCAGATAGTGCACCATATGCAGACTCTACATCCTGTCTGGTATCAAGCCCAGATGCAACGGCGCCGTAAACAGTTCTACTTGCTTTCTGTTTTGCGATTGAAGCTTCATAACTATTTACACCGGCAGACTTTCTATAGATTTGCATTTGCTTGTAGAATTCTAATGCATCAAAATAGTTGTCTACATTTCTACGTTCTTGGATATACTCAGGGACATGTTCTGAATCTATGTATTTGTATGAGTCTTCTGCGAATGGCCTTATGAAACGTTCATATGGTTTATTCCATAGCGCAGTGTCGCCCTCTGATAATTGTGTTTTTACATAGTCCTCTATTGCGGTTCTTTGGTGTAATAGCTTACCGGCAGGACGGAAGAAAGTTAGACGTTCTGTTGATAGCTCTGCATTATGGGTTGTACTTTCCCATAATGAACCAAGCATTCTTCCCCACATTGAAATGCCATCCAGTTCTTCTTCTGTTTTGTATTCAAAGAACCGTTTCTTTCTTGATCGCTCCTGAGACTGTATGTATATCTCTTCGAATCTGGCTGCGTCTTCGTCAGACATTTCTGTCTCTTCTCCTGCAACCTTTCTTCTGTATAAGTCCTCCATCTTCTCATGCATCTTGTAGTATTCGTTACTACCAAATGCTACGTCAGACAAGATTTTGAATTTATCTATATCAGGATAGTCATTGGGATCAACACCAGATAGTTCTGGGTTCCATGTTTCATAGCCTTTACCGGGAAGTCTATCGTACCCATTCTCTACCTTGTCCCAAAATGCGCCTCTGGAGAAATCATTGAAGTAACCACCATTAGGCAACCATTCTGGTGAAGCAGTATTTTTAAGTGGGTTAAATCTTTCTCCGGTAACATCTGCAGACATCGGAATAATACGTCGGGTAACGTCGGCAGCACCAAGCATACCGCCTAGGTTTTGTGCTTCAAAATCCTTAGCAATATTTGTTGCTTCGCCTGATCTAGCGTATTGCGTTTTGAGATCCGGCATTCCTAATCCGAAATCTTTAAGCACACCAGAAGCTGCCCAACCTTTAAGACCAATAAAGTCTAATCCAGAGGACACTATATAGTTTGCAGACTCTGTATTGGGGTCATACTTTGCCAATTCGCCGTATGTACTTTTACCCTCGCCAATTAGGGATAATTGTTTGTTTGAGATATTTGGCGTTATCGACAATGCAGGGATTATTTGAGGTTCACCAGATCCTTGCATCTCACTGGTTAACTCTTTCATCCTTGGATTAATTAGGTCCGGCTTTATTGCGTCCCCAAATGCCATTTGAAGTCCGCGACCTATCCAACCACCCATAGATACATCCATTCCCCATACAGGGTAAGGCATATCGCCCTGATGCATCTCTTCAAGTCTATATGGATTTCTTAGGTAGTCAAAAGGACTAAGAAACGGATTTAGATCCTCTTTTGTATCTTGGTCTCCATAAAGGATTTTATCCTTATTGCCGGCCATTAATCTTTGATACCAGTTTTTAGTGAAGTATTTTATTCCTTCACCCTCTATTGGTGTAGATGATGAGAACCATCCCCTGTTTTTACGAATAGAGACATCTTTGCCGTAGATATACTCTTCTCTAATCTCGTCGCTGCTTTCACCTATCAATGCACCAGGAAGAAATGGCAATGCTAGTAAGGCGCCTATTGCAGCACCTCTTGTTGCAAATCTTCTAGCCCTTGTGCCGACTGCTAATGCATCTTGAACCGGTGTATTTACAGCAAGTGTTGCTATATTGCGGCCGAATATAAAGCTTTCTCTCGCGGCCTCTCTTGTGGATTTAATATAACCGTCATTGGCAATAGCTGCAGGAAGTGCACGTCTACCGTAAGCAAACGTACCTCCAGCCATAGCGCCAGCTAATGGGAAGCCAGCAAGTTTTAATAATGAAGTAGATCCAGGGGCTACGTATTCTTGTTCTTGTCTGTACTCTTCGAATCTATCAGATATAGTCTCTGCGTACAGTAATTTTGCACCAAGGAATGTTGTTGCTAATCCTTCAGTTATACCGTGGTCAAATCCAGACCCATCTGTACCTATTACTTTTGAAGCGTTATCTAACGCATAAAATCCTGCTGCAAGAGCAGCCAATTTAGTTATACCATGTTTGGCATATCCTGTTGTTAATTCTTTTATTGTCGATTCGGATGTTGCATTAGGATTGATTCGGCCATATTTGCCGATCATTTTAAATAATGTTGAGCCTTTATTTATTAATGTTCCGCCGGTTTCCTCTAGGAATCCAAGAGGTTCATTAACCATATTGAAGCCTTGGGCAACCGCCTGCCCTACAACAGACTTCATCCATTCCTTACCTATGCTAGCATTTTTATCTGCTGCTATGATTGTAAATGGATTATGTGCTGGAACATTTTTTGAAAGGTCTCCAACTTCTTTCTTTGCAAAGAATGAGGCACCTTCGCCGACAGCTATATGTCTACGCAGTATTTTATTGTAATTAGATGTAACAGAGTGACCTGGCTCAGTTCCGGCAAATTCAGTTAATGTAAGTCTTGTGTTCTCAATAACCACATTGCCCGATGAGTCTAATAGCTTACCTTTTGAGTATTTAAGACCCGACTCAAAATCTGCATCTGTTAATTCACGCTCACCATACTTTGACGATAAAAATTTGAAATATCTTTTCTGGGCTTTCAGTAAATCTGATGAAAATTCAAATTCAGATTCTGCTGTTGCGAATGGCGTTAGGATATGTGAAGTGTTAAATGTTCTTAAAATAGAAAAAGGGGAAAGCTCCTCGAACGCCCTTGCCACGTTCATAGACAAGTTTGCTAAGGTAACTTTCCCCCCGCCGAATACGCTAAGAGCATCCTGCTTTGTTCCTCTAATAGAGTCAGCAAGATAGCTAAGATTAACATAGCGTTCTGCTTTTCGTTGCACTTCTTTATTCTTTAATGCCTTATTCGCTAATACAATAGCTTCAAGTGTCAGCCCGTATTTCATGACCGAACCGACTATATCTTTGGCATCTTGCTCAGATTTATTTTCCTCAATTGTCTGAGCATCCATTAATATTCTACGATGAGCTAGACTTCCATCTCTTCTGTCTCTATAATCGTCTAGAGCAGACCATCCTATATTGGCTGTTATCATACCGGAGGTCCTTCCCTTTCTTCTTCTTGTTTTACAATAGGTGCCACTTCATTAGGGAATGCGACATGGCAGGCTGCATACATTTCAAATAGGTCGTTGATAGGAATATTTTTTACTTCTGTGTATTTTATTCCAAGAAACCTAGATATAACTGCAGCCATAGCCTCTACCATAGGAACAGACTCTACAGCCCTATCGTATGCCTTAAAAGGATCGTCAACGTATTCTTTTGATTTTATAAATATAATTTTACCAACGGTAGATACAAATCCCGCTGAAGAACTATTGTAGTCGACCCCTTTTGGAATACCTGGCACATCTATAACGCAAGATTTAAATATCTCTTCGTATAGCTCATCTTCGTTTGCGCTATCCTCTATGTTGATACGCATAGCTCTATCTAGCTCAGTCATAGACATTAGTCTAGCCAAGACAGATAGATTTTTAAACATTCGCCCCTCGATTTGAATAGGGGTGTTATTAAAGGGGATAACAATTGTCCCCGTCTTCAAATCCAATGCACTCATTATAGAATCTTAATTTGTGAATATGCTTGTTGTAATGGAACAAATCCTGAGCGGTACATAATTTGCTCTTTTAGTGTAGAGATAAATCCTGCCGGAGCAGTAGTTAAAAATTCCTGCTTCGCTTCAGGATACAATAGACAGCGGCGTACTACCGAGTCTTCTGCCCTAACCTCATTGTCCATCATTCCTTGTTTAATCATATTGGAATACTCTTGGCGTCTTAATACGCGCCAAATGAATATATCCTTGCCACCTAATACTGATGATACATGAATCGTGCCGTACTTCTCTAGCCATGCTTCAATATCATAGAGCTTAGGCGCATCCTCTTTATCTGAAAGAGCGTTAAGAAGAATATCGATATCAGTCTGTTCTTTTTGTTCTTCTTCGATATTTTCTTTGGCTTGCTCTAACTGCTCATGTTCATCTGGAGATAGATCGTCTGGATTTAACGATTCTAGTCCTTCAATTTTTTCAACTCTCATTCTGGAATTACCTCTTTAGCAATAAATTTATATCCGTCAATTAACTGGCCATCTGAGCCGATATCTACTGAATGTTCATACCCAACTATTCTACATTCTACAATAGATATTCGTTGTTGAACACCCTCTGTAACAGCATCAGAATTATTATAAACCATATGAATAGTGAAGCTGCCAAGGTCCGCCCAGTCTAATACAGACTTAGCTGACACCTGCTCGTTTTGATATTCTTTTAATTGCTTTCTATATTTGACTAGCTCTTCGGATGTTAATTGTATTTGCTCATATGGACTTAGGATTTTAAACTCATTAGTCCTGCCGCGATAATGCGCAATAACTCTAGCCAGATAATCTTTTTCTGCTTTATTGATTCTAATAATGCCGTTTGTTAAGACATTGCCTCTGGCTAAAAAATCGTATCTACTATTACCAATAGTGTAAATTGGCGTACTTGTTAGAGTCTCATTTAAAGCAATTCCGGCCGCTCTGTCTATTAGAATGTCGCCAATGTATATATTAAAATCGCTAGAGGAGAAATATTTTGTATACAATCCATCATATGATGCAGTTTGTACTTTCTTATGAGCCAAGGCTCTTTCTGCGTCTGTTTCTCCTGGATTAGGATTATATGGTCTACCTCTACCTTTTGCAGAGATAGCTGACATATTGTCAACCGGGTCAACTTTGTTAGTAGATTTTGGCACACCTTTGGGCTTGAAATCAACGGATCCTTTTCTTGTGTCCTTTATATTGGGGTACATCTTTTCTATAACTGTTTTATCTACAGAAATAGATGCCCCCGGGGAAAGTCCTTTAGCTAAAGAATATTCAAGACCTATATTGTATTCTTTTGACTGATTATCAACGACATTACCGTCTACAGATACAACAACGCCATCATTGGTATTTGATATATTATATTTTGATTTAGCCATTATTTATCCCATGTCTTTCTATGTGTAGCAGGGTCTACAATACCATCTCCTCCCCACAGTCCAACTTTTCCAGCCTTAGCGTCATGATATTTTTTCTTAATTCTATTAATATCTTCGGATGACATGCCGGCTTGTCTTGCGCTTTCTGGTCTAAACCATGCCATACCCGCTTCTACTGCAGACTCTATATATCTTGGATTATAAAACAGTTTACGGCCATAGACATCTGTACCAACAATCTTGGTTACACCATCTTCGATATCCTTGTCCCATTTTCCGTCTCTTACGTACTGTCTTAGGAAATCAGCCGCCTCTTGTCCGTATGGTTGACCTTTCTTCTTATCGTGGTCTACCTCTGGAGTATCAATACCCATAAAACGTAGTGATGTTCTGCTATCGCTACCTTTTGACTTATATTCTGTACCGTCGCTTTTCTGAGCATTAACCTTAATTGTATCTCCATCCTCTACTTCGAATCCGCTTTTACCGGACTTAAAGCTACCCTTATCTAGATAGGCATCTTCATAGCTGGAATGCTTAGAGCCGGACGTACTGTCTGGGGCATCTGCTGCTCCCTGTTTACGATACTCTTCTCTTGCTGCATCTATATAGCTTTGAGGGACATTTGCTTCAGTTCCATTTCCTGCAAGCTGAGAATAGGCATTGATTCTGTTAATTTCGTCTTGAGACCATGTACCTTTTTTAACTGCGTCGTTTACAGACTGATTCCATCTGTCGTAGTAATATGATGTATCGCTATTATTATAATTTACAGCATCTCCTGATAATTGAGAGGCTTTTACACCATTGTATTTGGATTCGCCATATACAACGCTGCCAATTTTGTTTCGTGTTTGTCTAGCGTCTCTAGCAACAAATGAAAGGGTATTTTCTGTGATAAGATCGTGGATTGAGTGGACTTGTCCAGAATTAATTAAGGTTGCTCCATAGATAACCTCTGAGACGGAGAAGCCTCCATATTCTGAACTAAGAAGAATAATGATATCAAATGGCAAAATGTCATCCGCCATTAGGTGATGATATGCCTTTTGTTTTTCGAGCTTTAATTGATAGATAGAATCGACCGGTTCTTTAATTCCAATGCCGTCTGCGATGTCTTGCATGAATTGTCGAAGGTCGTCGTGTAGAAAGGATGTTTTAACGATAGATCCGGCTACATATCTTTTACCTATGGCGAATCCGTCGATATTTGTATTGCCCAAGTTATAGACCGGGACTTTGTCTCTGAATATTTGATAAGACAGTGAAAGAAGACTGCCCATATAAAGATAGCCGTATCCAGGGAAGTTAAAAATAATGTGGGTGGCATCGCCACCCACAGAATGATATTCTTCCTTGTGTAATGGCTGATTTTTGTAATCTTGCATATTACACCTATAGGAGAATAAGTTTAAGTATTAACGAGAGTTAAAGGTATCCATCGGCTCCCATGGAGATACAGAGCGGGCAATAAATGAATATTGTTTCTCAGTAGTCAAGTCGTCGATAGAAATACCACCAGACTCGGATACAAACTCTACGCCGTAGATGGTCATCTTAGTAGAGCTACCAAATTCGTTAGTAGAAGCCAATACGATATCGAATGGAAGAATTTGGTCAGCTAGACGAGCTTTTGTCAGATCACGCAGACCTGAACGAATACCTTGGGAGGTATTTAAGTCTAGTTTACCATATTCTGGATTTAATGTACCGCCGCCACGGATGCCGTTGTTAGCTTTAGGATCGGTAGAACCATAAATAGCATTACGAGCAGCTTCTGGGATAGCATCTTGATATTGGCCATTGTTAATGTGTTTATATGTACCGCCACGACGATAGTTTGCGGTTTCATGCTTACCAAGCCACACGTCTGAACGACCCATTTCGTCCATGATGTCAAACAGCGCTTCACGGTCAAATACTGTGAATACGCAAGAACCCATACATGTACGTTTACCACGCGCGATTGCACGAGCGTCTGGAGAGCCCATAGTGTGAATAGGCACTTTCTCACGGTCAAGACGATAAGAGATCATCTGCATGGTGCCGATTGGTTTACCAGCTAATACTGGTGTAATATCTACACCTGAAGTGGTGGCATTATATGTAACAAAATCTGACATAATATTCCTGATTTAATTTGGAGGGGATTAAACCCCTCCTTTATCTTAGATTTCTAGGGCCAGTTTAACGGCTACGTTAATCTCACGCAGTTCAAATGCAGGAACGATAGTCAGAGCTACGTCCAGACTTGCACGTCCGTTAACGATAGGACGTTGATTCACTACATGCAGATATTTGACAATATGTCCTTGCTCTACCAGACGTTGCAATGCGCCTTCAATCGCTACGTCTACAGCAGCCAGAGTTGCCTCTGTCAGACCACGACCGATGAACGGTTGAACAACGTCACGAACAGCGTTAGAAGCCTCAGCAACTGCCATAGTAGTTGAAAGCAGACGATAGTCTGAATCAGCAGTAGTAGCCAGTTCACCTGAAACTACACGAACACTATTGTTAGTGGTTTTGAAGAATACGTAACCAGCACCAGTCAATTGGTCCAGTTTCAATTTTTTGATTTCGCCAGGCAATGAGATGCGAGGGATCAACATATTGGTAGTAGATACGCTAGCATCGATAGTAGTAATCAGACCGGCATAAACTGCTGCACCGTTGGTAACGATGGTGTTAGAACCAGCAGAAGAATAAGAAGGGGTTACGATTACTTGAGGAACTACAGACAGGAATTTACCAATATTAATTGGAGCGCCGTTAGAGTCGGTAACAATAGCGCCATCTACGAAACCAGAAATAGTTTTGTAGAATCCGCGGCGAGTGTCTGCACGTTCAACCATATTGCGAAGACCCAGCAATCCAGTGCCGTTAGATACGATGTTGCCCAGAGCGTCATATGTTGCAGGAGAACCGATCCAGCGGTTAACCTCATATTGAGACAGTGAACGTGGCATTGTAGCGCCGATGGTAACCAAGCAGAACTGTTCATTTTCAGAAATAGTGTTTGCGAAATTTGCTAACAGGTGAGCAAAGTTTGCTTCGTGATAACGTCTGTATACGATAGGCTGACCGTTACCGTTGATATCAGCTTCAGCTGGATTAGCAGTAGTGGCAGTGCCACGGTTTTTACGGTACAGAACTTTTTCAGTTGACCATTCGTATTTCAATTCACCGTTATCTTCTGATACATAAACATAGTCAAGACGATCAAGGTCGTTAGAGCCGTCAGCAATGTTCGGAGCATCAATTACAGCGTAGTCTGTAACAACAGAGATAGCATTAACTGATTCCAATTCTGCCAGAGCAGTATGAAGCAGCTCGTAGTAGTTTTTCCAAGTGGTGTTGATATTATCTTCACCCTCTTCGTATTCACCAGTAACAGCTTCACGTTTAGGGTCTACGGTGTACTCTACGATAATTGAGCTTTGTTCACCAGGAGCCTCGGTAAGTTTCAATGCTTTGGCATCTGAACCGGCGCTGTCATTTTGAACGTTTGAATCTTCAGTTTTATCTTGGCCGGCAACTTTCACAACATCAAGAGTTACTTCGTAATCTTTTTTAGTGCCAGGAAGAACAAACTCGTCTTTATTACCTTTGCCAATGAAGACTGCAGAACCTGCAACTTTACCGCTGGATTTGAATGTATACAGAACTTGAATTTCTTTAGCTTGCTCTGGAGCGGTAGTAAATTCTACATATTGAGAAGAGGTGGCTTTATCCACTTTTACAGAGAAGTCTGTTCCAGAGTTTTTAGCTTCGCCATCAACGGTAAGTGTCTTAACGGTTACTTCGTCAGTTTTGGTAACGCCAGGCAGACTGAATTTGGTAGTAGTGCCATTACCGATAAATTTGGCAGTACGGCTGTATTCTTTCAGGATAACTTCAGAGAATGGAATTGGCTCAGTTGGTGTACCAATTTTTACTTTGGTATCAGGGTCAAATCCAAATACTTCTACTTGGTTACGGTTGATTTCAGAACCAGGTACGTTAGAGTAGACGATTTCGTTGCCCTTGAAGACAATCAGACATGCCTTACCGTCGTTGTTTGGACGAGGACCAACGTATACTTTAAGATTATCTACTGCTGATACTGATGCCTCTACTGCGGCAAGATAGCTATCTTTGCCGAAGATATTTTTCAGTTTAGCCTGCTTACCACCAATGCGGTACAGGGATACACGGCGAGCTCCGCCAATGAGAGCTTCTGACATCTTGCGGATTAATGGAGAGTCTTGACCAAATACAGCAGCTGCACGGTTGGTGTCAGTCACTGGGTATAGAGCATTAGTCAGACCTTTTTCTGCGCGACCGATAATAAGTACGCGAGGAGAGCTATCGGTTTGGTCGATACGAAGGTTACCATCCAGAAGCTCTAGGTTTACACCTGGTAAGTGTTGATATGTGGCCATTTATTTACCTTATCATTTATCTATCAATTTTGTTATTTTTTCTACTTCCCTATTTTTTAGGGAGTTAACGACTTGACTATAGGTTTTAATTGCTACAATCTCGTCCTGTTTGATGAACCCAGGTTCTGCTGTTCCTATGAGATAGGAAAGTGTAACTCCAAACAGTCTCCGGTTTTTATAATGGTCGGTGTTAATTGTAGGTGACCTACCCTTATAAACCATATATCTAATCGCCCGCTTGAAATGGGGATTAAATTTTAAAAATAGATTTTCCAGAGTTGAAGCTAGCTTTCTTGCATCCCTAGCGTTTGTAGACCAGGCAGTGAAACTAACTAGATTGTCATACATAGCTTCATAGACAACAGCTAGTCTGTCTTGGTTAGTCTTTACTTGACCAAGCAAAACTGGTCTATATTGCTTAGTACCACCTTGTACTACTTTTGAATCAAAAATAGCCGGTTCTCTCCGTGAGATTTCCCACGTTACAACATTTTGAACCGGCGTATCGTCTGGCTGGTCAGGGAAAATTTCAGTAAAGTAAAATTTGTTTGAATCATATGGTCCAAACTCTGACTCATTTTCGATGAGAAGCCCTTCTGATTTGAATAGAGGATATAGCGATTCCATAAAATTGTCAATCGTTAATCCTGCACGCTCTTCAAATATCTGCTCTAAAGGTATTGATTCGACTGCTTTTCTATTTGAAACCTGGATAAGTTGCTTTAATGCATATTCGTATGGATCTCTTAGATCATATTCTTCTATCATCTTGTTTGAAGTCCTATTGCTGTAAAGTCTTTTCTACCCATATCGAATCCAACTCTTAAGACCTCTGTAATATAATATGACTTTTCCGGTCTGATAGGAAACTTTATTGATCCTTCGTCATTCATGACTGGAATGTATATTACGTCTTTTTCGAATGCCTCTAGCTTATATGGTAGTATTAATACCCATGCTGAGTCTACTGAACGGCCAATGCGCGATGTGCCGTTGTTATATGATGACCCAGTCGTTGGCATTATTGAACGAGTTAGCCACATATGTCCTGTAACTATCTCTTCGTCCCATAGATATCCGGCGCCTCCGCAGTCTGGACAGTCGCTCATTCCCTCTTTGCTAATTTCATTGTAGCAGTGGCACTTTACCTTTGAGCCGTCTTCATTATGCCTAGATTTACGGTAAATGAATGGACGCATCTTATTTACAAACTCATCACCTGTAAAAAGATCGACCATCTCTTGTCGTAAATCAACCTCTGCGATAAAGGGGAATTTGTTCGTTGCCATGTCCATAACCTGTCTTGTAGAATTTTCCGTCCATCTCTAAATACTTGTCGGCAGCAACTGGCATTATACTTCTATAGTTTGGATGGTGCCATTCGCGATTTGAAACGCGATTTGAGCAGTTCCATTTGCCTTTAACAAAACCATAAGCAAGTAGCGTTGAGGCGTCATCTATTGCGGATAGGACATCATCTGCACATTCTTTAGATTCATTTGCAAATTTAAGAGCAGAACTTACATCGAATGTTGAATCCCTTTGAACTTCAAAATCTCCAAGAACCTTTTTAACAGATTGACCCTTAAGAAGTGTTCCATATAGTTTATTTGCAACACTTGATAAGGCTGAGCATATGACAAAGTCCCGCTTTATCATATACAACTCTTCTTCTGAGAGATTGATTTTCTTTCTACGGATATAATTATCTATCCAGATTGACTTATTAAATATAATCTCCGAAATGTCTTTTGAGAATTTTTCTGTAAAAGAAACATTTTCGGCGGGGACATTTAATTCGATGTCTCGTATTGATGCGTAAAACGGACAAAGAGAAATCTCAGATGTAGACTCTGCTACATCAACAGAGCCTCCATCTTTAAAATCAACTTTAAATCCGTATATTTTAATACGGTTATTCAATGATTTCCTCACCTATTCCAAGACTATCGCCTTTATAATATTTATATCTAATTCTATATGTCTTACCTATATCTTCATCGGAGAAGAATACGAGGCCAGTATAAGGTTCTATTTTTACTTGCCCTGCTGATACATTTGCAGCGACCCCTCCACGATTTGGCTTCTCTGATTTTACAAAAAAGCCTGGATGTAGGTCTAGATCTGTACTATATACAACCTCTGCACTTCTGCCATCTATCTCGATATTTATCATATCTGGAGAACCGATAAAAGGCAACCCATAAAACACCGGATCGAATGTACCAGACCGAGAAGCTTCATTTCCAAGTCTTGTGCACAATGCTCCTCTATACGCATATTCAAATGTTGGCAATTTCATTTCTGGATCAACATTTATTTCGTCTCCGTTTAATTTGTTATCAGGAGAGGTGCCTGTAAATCCGACTTTTATTGTGCCAGATGCTTTTGATGTGGTTACTGGCACTATAGTGACATAACTCATCTGATATGAGCCAGAGGAATCAGATCCGGATGTCCATATCACTTTATCGCCATCGTTTACAGTGACACCCATTTTTTCTGAATCGATAGCTATTGAGAATGCGCCAGGGTTTGCTAACAATTGATTCGTAGGGAACAAAAAGTTCTCAATATAACTAGGGCTAGATGTATTACAATGGTATGATATTCCTGAACCAATATTAGATACAAATATATTTTTATAATTTAAATACTCGCTGGAATTATAGTGCGTTTTTATCGATATAAGGAATGTTCCCTTCAGTGTCGATAAATCGAACTTCATCTTAGATGAGCCGGGCAATATATATTGTGGGTACTGATTTTTAAGATACCCTAAAATAGTATGAGTCCTATCTTTTGTTTTTAATCTTCCATCCCTTGTTAGATACATATTTGTTTTTGTGCAAATAGGATGACGATATTTTGGTTTATTATTTTCCTCGGATATTGTTCCGGATTGCTCAAATTCATTTGAAACCGGTAGGCATGATTCTTCTATTGCGAACGATGCGGTGGAGACATTGTCGTCAACGTATGCATACGTTCTATGAAATATGAAACAATCGCCTGCTACAAAATTATCTCCAGATACAGAAAATCTAACTCCATCTATCTCAAAGTTATTCGATGATGTTTTAAATTTTGATTCTTTTGATTTTGTAAATGATTGACTTTTACTAGAATAATATTCAAATATATCTGGATTATCTTTCGATATACCAATATTTGGACCCACAACTGACACAAAAGTCTTACGATTATCTCTTCCTATACTGATAGACCATCTTCCATTACTAATAACGTCTAGGTATTCGCTTTTATCTGCAACTATTGGATTGTTTTTACTGTCCAATATGGCATATTTTGAATCGGAGTACTCATTGGATGTAGGACCACTAATAGAATAGCCGTATTCAGTCTTCTTCATATCGCCGTAAGATATATTTATAGGAGCATATCCTATCATGACAGGACGACCATCAATTGAAATACCCCATGATGCACCAGGCTGAAGAGAATATTTTTCTGAATTAACCATATCTCTTACTGTTGTCTTTTCAGCCTCTGCTTTTTGTGGGCCAATGCATATTGGTACTAGTGATATTTTTCTATCTTCACTATATGCAATTGGATAGTATTGATAGAAATCTTCACTTGATTTATATGGCGTTCCAGAACCCTTTTTCTCTGTCCTTAATTCTATAAATGGAATCTCATGGCTATAATCATATCTTAATAGGCAGATGCCGACCCTATTACCGTCTCTTGATAATACGAATCCCATATTCTCGTATTTTAATTTATTTTCGTAATCAAATGTAGCATTAAGTTCGCTATTTGTTCCTATTAATTGCTTTTTGACAGTTGAGAACGGTTTGGTATTCCAGGTCTCGCCAAGGTTATCAGAATACATTATGCCCGCGTCTGTTATAATGGCGACGCCACCTTTACCATTACCAGAGATCGCATAGACACGCTCAATGCCATCTTTCGTTACTCTTTTAACAACTGGGCTATCATCTGTGTCGTTATCAAATTCTACTTTGTATAATCCACTTTCACCGCATCCTATTAATAGGCCTTTTTTGCTGTCATCCCATGCGATTCCAGTGATTTGTATACCCCTATTTTCGTGAGGTAAGTTAGTTTCATCCAGCACTATATATCTCGAATTTCCAACAGATGTAAGCAGCACTCCTTTTCTAATAACGATTGCTATATTTTGTCCATAGAGAGGCCATATAGATGGAGCCGATTCATAATATATACCATCTGGATGGTTATATTTTTTATATATCATACCATTTATATTGCCTTGATATGACAAATGCGAAACAGGTGCCAATGACTGTAGATTAGAGTTCCCCCAATAACCAGAAACTATAGTTTTTCTAACTCTGAATTCAGAGTCTGCCAATGTTCCACCTTTTAGTACATCGATCTCCCATCTTTCAGGAAATCCACGTTTTTCTGTTGCAGACATCGCTTTTATGGACCCTGTGCCCTTTTTGATGGATGACGCTTCAAAAAATGGTCTAATGGATGAATTAATATTGGCTCTAGTCTTTGAAAAAGTAGTACTAACACCCTTTCCGTTGCTAATTCTTTTAATTGACTCTGGCAATATTGATTTATAACCAGCACCAATGCATCCTATAATACTTCCCGATTTTTTCATATTCTCATATGAAACTGTACTGATTCTAGCTGGAGACATTATGTTATTGTGACTATGCTTCTCGATATTTGCATTCCTATCGTCACCTGAATATATGGACATAATAAAGCCATTGTATTGAGAGCTATTGACATTGGTGTCAGATAGTCCAAATATTACTTTATCATTATCAATCTCCCATATTCTATCACCTCCAATTCCACCTACGGAACTTCTGTAGTTTAATGGAAATGATATGTTTCCTGGAACGTCTCCATCTCCATTGCTCGAATATGACAATATTCCTGATAAATTTGTTACATATTCTCTTTCAGAGTCACCTGATACTATAACCTTATATGTTATATCCACCACAGTTGCAGAGTCTTGAATTATAATTTCATCTAGCGGTGTATAGAACTCTGTGCCATTAGTATTCATATTTACGGCTATGGTTCCTATTTTTCTTACACCAGACTCTGGAGCATACAAAACCCCCTTAAAGATTATAATGGTCCTACCATTTGCGTCTTTATCATATTTAACATTCTCTACTCCAGTTACATCCGCACTTGTTCTTGAATACTGTCCGTCGGGAAATGCGAATGAATAACTCCGCCACCCCTCTTCATCCTTCTTGTCCATATAATAGTAAGGCGTCTTTGGCATTCTATATGGCATAGTATATATGTATCTTATAGGATCGCTACTACTAGATGGTCTTACACTCAATTTGTAGTGTCCGCCACTATACTCAATACCGGAGAACATCATCTTTGCAGGGATTGTCTGTATATTTTTGCAGGATATCTCTTTCTTAACCCTGCCAGTTTCTTTGTCTTTTAATGTTATTGTAGGATAACCGTATGAGTTCATTATTGTCCGCCGGATGTAATCGTTACTTTTACTGAAGAAGAATTTAGCGAGAGTGCACTTAACATATCTTCAGAAATGAGTCTTTTCTGTTTAAAGTCATTAGACTTGATATTTGATACAGCTGATGACCAAGGAACAGCTATAGATGATAAACTGTCGTTATATTTGTATGATGACTGTTTGGGGTCTGCTGATGATATTCGTGAATTAACAGAACTTCCGCCCTTTAATGTAATTGATTCTACTATATCAATTGCGTTTGGGCCGCTGTATGGTGGAATCTGATCAGATATTAGCGCCCTATATTCTCCGCCAAAGATAGTTTTTATCTTTAACAATGGAGATTCTGAGTCTCCAAATACAGATTCTACTATACTATTATTATATGTTGAATTACCTGTTACTGATATTTCCGTTAAATCTGCCTTAAGGTCGTCGCTTATTTGACCTCTAAATCTTCCGCCGGGAGATTTAAATAGAATTTCATTTTTAGGTCTTGAACCAAAGTCTTCTCCGACTGTGGTATTTATAAGCCTATATTCTGCAGGCAGAATCTTTGAATATGAACTATATGGATCATTAGAAACCAAACCTGCCGATGTCTCCTTCTGAGACTCAGCCATGTCCTCAATAATAACTATTGCTTGACCGTTTTCTATTTTTATATTGGTCTTCTCGACATAGACAAATACGTCTTTATCGTTAATTATTGATAACCCATTAGCTTTATCTGTAAAGTCAGTTTCAGGAATATTGAAGTAGAATTTATATTTATATTTAGGATCGCCAGAGTCTTTTACTTGCTTTTCTATTAGCTCAAGAACAAATCTTTGTGGCAATATAGAAAGTCTTTTTGATAAAACTTTTTTGGTTTCCTCTAAAACAGTTTCCTCATTGTCGACTTCTTTTAGTCTTATTGGGGTGAATTCATCACCCATGAGCTGTTTATTTAAGTATTCGAATTCAGATAATTTTACACGATTATATCTGAATTTTGTTTTACCAAATACGTTCTTAAATGGTATTCCTATTACTTGTATTTCACTGGATCCATGAACATCTTCTACTTGTATCGGCTTTTTCAATACAAGGCCGCCAGGAAGATATTCCATATTCCTATCAGCAAATCCTCGTGCCATCAACTCTGAGAAGTTTTCTACATCTGTCTTCTTCCAGTCTATTGGCATTAACTCTCTATCTGACATTATATATATCCCTCTGGCGTGCTTGTTTTACGGAGACTCGACTACTGGCTTATTATTACTTTCACCTTCACCAGCTTTATCTCCAAGATGTTCTGAACTGTTAAAGTTATCGGACTCTTTATATTGTCTAGCATATACTATAAATTCGTTATAGTATCTTCTTACATTCTGTTCCCATCTTGTAAAGATTGCTGCGCGATTATCGGGTTTTATTGTGACTTTCCATTTTTTAACACCCTCTTGCCCAGCTACATCTTCAATAAACTCTACATTGTCAACTAAATTAAAGTATGCAGCTTTAATTCCTGCCTCTGTATTTTCTCTTACAATAAATGGCACGTCCGGCACTCCGACTGTCTCTGTTTGAGAGAATTCTAAAAGTGCCAGATCGACTCTTCCGTATGAGAAAAGTATTGTTACAGGGCCGCCATCCCTATTCATAAGATGACAGCCGTCTGTAACAATTTCGGCTATTGTGTTGTATTTAAACGCATTTGTTTGAGATGGGTTAGTATAAACCTTTGTTACTGCACATGCATCCTTGATGTCTACATTATTATCCTTAAGCTCTTTTTCAAGTCTTGGATTAATAGATGCAAACAGATCAAGGACCCATCCATCTGTATTTAAAACCTTGCCACTTCTAAGTAACCATGGCTTTAACTCAAGCTCTCTACTCATCTTCTAAATCCTGGTAGGTATCTATCTCTTATGAAGTCAAGATTTACAAATCTTCTTGCATCTTCAGAGTCTGTTGATAATGGCGTAGGTTTAACTGGAGTTGGTTTAGACGGAACAGTAGGGTTAAACTCTACACTAATAGTCGGAGGAGGTACTTCGACTTTAACCTCTGATTTACGAGAATCATCCTTAAAGGCGTCGCCCGGGTTAAAGTTATATGACTCTGTTTTAGCAAATTGATCTGGATATCGGATAACATTACCTGTATTGTCAGTTACCTTACCAGCATCAATAAGCCACCATTCTATACCGCCAACATTAAATCCGTCCTGAATACCGACAATTGCGCCTATAGAGTTTAGACTGTCTATTAGGCCTTCGACCTCTATTCTAGAGCATATAATAGTCGGATCGTAATTTCCGCCTGTAACCTTATACTCTACATCTGTCTTGATTATAGTACATCCGTTAGATGAGTCTTTATTCAATACAGCCTTATCTAGACAGCAATTATTAGGTTCAGAGAATTTAACCTCAAAGGTGTCAGATTCTAGGCCGCGAGGAATTTTGCTTCCTAAGACGATACTTTCTTCTTTGATGTCAATCTTCTTGGCTTCAAGGTTATAAAGAACGCCAGGGTCATAGACTTTTGAGTCAACCCACTTCTCCCCGCGGATAATCTGTGTAGTATCAACTGGAAAACTATTATACCTATAAATAGAGATTGAAATAGGCGAAAGAGTTTTAAGATATGATGTAACTTGTTCTTCTGTCACCTCTTCTGACGGAATAACAGAGGGGATATACAAAAACAAGCCGTCTTTATCTTCAGCTATAAATGGTATATCCCCATATTTAACATACTCGGAAATTTCCTTTATTTCGCCTACTACTGCTTCCGGAGAGCCTCGGTCCCTAATGTCGCCAGATTCACCTGCTAAACCAGTAGGTGTGTTTTGTGGGTTTCTTGTTTCCATGTTAACCTTAATTATTGTTTAACGCGTACTTTGCTAACTGCCCAATAGCCTTTTTGACTCGGATTATCAGGATCGGTTTGAACCACCCATTCAACCTCTGAGTTTTTAGCATCAGAATACGCGGGCAAAAGACGCTTTAACCACTCAGGTGTATCAGGGCCTGCAACCCACTTATTAATAGGTGCAATCGCATCATACCTACCAAACTTATTAGGTGTGTAGCCATATCCCTTCATCTGCACTACTGAATAGGATTCGCGTGAGTAACCTGTATCATAACCAGATTTTGCAACTTTCTCGACAACAGCATTCTGGTCTGTAAGCTTAGGTGCAAGGTTAGGATTAGTAGCTTTTGACCCTTCCCCCTTCATATATTCAATGAGCTTAGCCCGCTTCTCTTCTGCCCCTTTGGCGTAATTTCCGTCTGCTCTTGCGCCAACATATTTATCCCCCTGAATACCGAGAGCATATGCCCACATGCTATATGCCGGGATGATATGGCCACCATAAGCAACTGTTCCGTCGACAATAAGTTTTGAGTAATCGTCTAGCCAATTTTTATCGACCCAGTCCCTTGGTTTTCGATAAATGCCAAGTGCAGTGTCCCATACTCTCCAGCCATATTCGTTCAAGTCTTTCTCATTAAGCTTTCCAGGGAGCCTATATTTTCCAGGTGTGACCCATTTGCCCTCCCACCAGTCATATACAGCATCTTCGGATGGTTTTTCTCCATTCGGGCTACCAGATACGGTTGGAACAGTATAGGTTTTTGTATCTTTAAGATGAAAAAACCCAGAACTCCATCCTTCAGAGTCCTCGCTCTTTTCTGTAAAGTACCCGACAAATCTAGGATATTTAACCTTGTAGAAAGTCTCTTTAAAATGAGAATGTACAGGAATGTATGTCCAGTCTTCTATATAGGAGGTTCTTGCCCTCGTCCATTGCGGGAGAGCCCTAAAGCTATCCGTCTTATCTCCATGTGTTCTTTCATAGCCACCCACTATAAAACACCCGTATGTCGCATCCCAGCATACAATATCCCTGATTTTATTATACACTCTTTTTATGTATCTTTCTGATGGCTGTTTGAATGAGCCGACTTCAACCCATGTCTTAGTTATAGGATGATATACTAAATCTTTGCCATTGCTCGATTTTTTAGCTATATAGCTTGGATAATCATCGTCATTGTCTGGCTCATACATAGTATAATCAACTAGACCTATGTCGCTCTCATCTCCAGATATCTCGTAGACCATATTATGTCTGTATGAACTATCGAAAATAAAAAAATCAAGCAGAGCTTTGTTTTTTGTAAAAATCATATTGATATTCCAATTATAGTCTACCTAGACCGTAGTTGCTAGTAAAATCCTATCGGTAATCTACCGCCCAATAGCTTTCTGGCCGCGCTGTTTCAGAGTCTGTCCGTGTCACCCATTCAAGTACAGAGTTCTTGCTGTCTACATATACAGGCAAACCTTCTTTTAGATGCTCAGGAGTATCATCGGCAATCACGTACTTCGTAATAGGCACTATAGCAGGGTAGTCACCAAACTTATTAGGCTGGTACCCATAAGCTGTCATGTTGTCATTTGGGCTCCGAGCACGGTAACGCGGAAGCCGTGTATCTGCATGCACAGGTACAACTTTTACATCACGATCTTTAGCTGTAGACTCAGGCGCCGATGCAGCTGAAGTTGGTTCTTCATCAAGTTTGAGCGTCCAATAACCTGTTTGCTCATCCTCAGCATCTTCCTTTTCTGTCCACTCAACTAATGAGTTGTGCTCGTCAAGATATAAAGGCTGTGTACTGCGTGCACTTTCAGGGGAATCCTTGGCAACAACCCATTTAGTAACGTCACCTAGCGCAGGGTAGTTGCCATAAGCGTCTCGACTGTAACCTAAGTCGGTAGGCACATTGTCTTCATTACGATAATGTACAGTCGGCGCAGATCCTACGCGATACTCTTTGATAAGTGCCCCATGGTCTTCAGGGTCATCGCTAACCACTCTGGCAGGGCTAGGCTCTGCAGGTACTGGCGCAGCAGGAGCAGGCTCGGTAGGCGCAGGTTCTTCTCTGCGTTCAGGTTCAGGCTCTGTAGGAGTGACAGGGGCCGGTTCTTCACGGTGTGCAGGCGGAGAAGGTTCTTCTCGACGCTCTGGAGCAGGTTCAGGTCTTGGCTCTGGCATTGGCTCTGGCATTGGCTCAGGCCTTGGTTCAGGTCTTGGTTCAGGTCTTGGTTCAGGCTCCGGCTCTCCACGGTACACAGGTGGTGAATTGTCTATCTCAGAGTTCTCAGTCACATTTTTATATTGGAATCTGATTTTATGGTCAATTACATATGGCCCGTCCTTCATTTTCTCTGGAGGAGGTGGTGGTGGAGGTTGAACCGGGTCTTTGTGTGGACGTTCGCTTTTGCCTGATAGCTTCTCAAATTTGTCCCTCATTACTGCACAATAGTTTATATATTTTGGAGGGAAGTTTAAGTAGATTCTTATACCATCTGTGCCTAGGTTTAGTTTCTCTTTGTCCAATGCAATCCTGATGCCACTTGATCCGTCTTTCTGTTTGATGATTTTCCACGGTGTTGGCAATTCGGCGATAGTGGTATTAGCACCTGCGGCGTTCTTGTTGTACTTCCTAGGGAATACAAATTTAGATACGCTATGTCTATATCCGGCCTTATAGCTTTGCTCTATCCTATTGATAAGGATTACATTGAAGTAGTCTGTGTATCTAAACTCTGTATCGCTTCTTCTACTATATCTATAAGAACATTTGTAGTTTAAGAATAGCGGGTCCCTCTTTGCATTTGACACTCTAAAGGCTGTACGATAATTAAGTTTAAATCTGGTTTTACCAAGTTCAAGCTTATATCCAGCCTTATAGTTGTATCTGATTCTCTCGCCAAATAGGAAGTGTCTTTTAAACATACTTCTATATTTGTATTCAGTTCTTTGTGAGAATTTTACACTATACCCCGCAAGATACCTTTGTTCAGTAGAGGTTATTTTTACACCTACACGATATCCGCAAAAATATCGCATAGGTGGTTCTGGTTTATTAATCCAGAAATAGTCTCTATATCTCTGAACAACCTCTTTCCCGGTATCCATATTAAACCCGGAAGAGAATCTATATTGCTCTACATTTGAATAATATATAGTAATAGGGATTTTGATTGAGTTGTTTTGATGCCTAGCTAGGGCTATATGTTCAGAACTCAGATTTTCGTTAAAAATGATTATCATATTATAGCCCTATTTTGATACTTTTAAGCCAATCTTAAATCCTGCAAGGTCAAATTCATTAAGGGCTCCTGCGCGAGCATACAAAGCACTAATTGGATTATAAAGTATATTGATTTTTATAACGGCAATATCATATGCCTTGAAGAACCTAATTCTAGCGGTGTCAAATGTATACAGATCATTGAGTGATTCTGATAGATTTTGTTTTGGAGTAATTTTAGCTGATATAATCTCGAAGAATCTATCTCTATCCTTCTTCAATTGTTGGTCAACTGTAGCATTAAAACGTTTATTTACAGCGGCTTTTTCATCGCCTGTAAATGCGTTAGCCAAAGTGTTAAATCCATCTATAAGGATGTCTTGATAGTCAATTGGCTCTTGGTAATACTGAGAAGAACCCCATCTGTATTGTCTTCTGTTTCGTTTGGCCGCTTCTTGTCTTTCTCGCTCTATTCTGGCCTTTTCCTCGTTTACAGCCTTCTCAATGTCTTCATATCTTGGACCAAGAAATTGGCTTGGAAATGGGTTTAATGCATCTGAACGGTTTTCAACTGCAGAATAGATATTGGTAGCTTTGATTGATGAACCTTTAGAGTTCCTGGTCGATTTGCTTCTATCGGACTTACCGCTAATATTTTTTGAAGGATTACTAATTCCAACCCTAATACTAGAAGAGGCTATACCTAGAATCTTTGAAGATACACCTTGAATAGGCATCAATAGGAATCCGCCCGAATTAGCTGCAGACTTAATTCTTATCTTGACTCTGCCGCCGTCCAAGAAGATTTTTTCAATAGTCCCTTGTGCTTCGTATGAATTACTTGAGCCAAACATTCTGATGTCTTGCCCGATGTAAAAGATCTCTCTGACAGCCCTTAGAAGTTCATTATTATTAATGTTGTTACTATTGAGGCTGGAAATAATATCTGCAACAAGTCCATCGGCCCCTCTAATATAGAAATCTTTCCTAGAGTTGTATTTTCCTCTATCGGAGGCGATATATCTCTCTCCATCGTTTGGATTATCCGAGTAGGGGATTTCCTGTTCAGAGCCTGGAACTTCATCTACATACAGCACTGTGTATGGGCTTACTGAAACTTCAAGTTCAAATTTACCGCCAGCAACTTTTTGACTATATTCTTTTAACCTCTGCAAATCTGATTCATGCATTGGAATATTGTTTCGCATTATCAGAAGTGGAAGCTCAATATAACATTTACTTACCTCATCCCCGTTAATAGCAACACGGAACGAGGTGTCAACATTGGCGTTCTCACCACTATCAAACATACGTCTTGTTATAAGATTTGCGTAATACTTAGCCTGTCTATCATAGTCGATATCTCGTGCCTGTATATAGCTCGGACCCTCTTTATTGATCAAGTCAGCGAACGACATAAGTGGGTTGTCGCTTTCGAATGTATACTTTTGATCGACAGAACCAGGATTACCTGTACTGGCAATAACCTTTGTGCCTAGAATAGAGCCAGCCTTTTCGAAGATATATTTCTTACGGCCTACAGCATCTGCAATGAAATATTCGTAATATTTGGAATTCAGGATATCTTTGAAATATCCCTCAGTTAATTGTATAACCTCTCTGGCGTTATTAATGTCGGTCTGATCCAACATTTCCATCATGCCATTAACAGAGTAGAAGGGGTTATTCCCCTTCTCTTCCATCTGATCGTCAAAATTGGCTGGCAAATAGATGTCAAAATAACGCTGAATAATGCCATCAATTTCTACACTATCTGGCGTGTAGTCTAGTATCTGCGCCATTACCAGCCCCTTTTTATATTATGCACTTGCGGTAAGTGTAAAGTCCATAAATTCTCTAACTTCACCAGCACCTGATACGTTTGTTGGTGTTCGTTTAAACCATACTGCCTGGTATTCGCCAGGTTGTAATGTTCCGATCAATAGCGGGTCATCTTTTGTATGGTCCTCAAATGTAATGCTTAATGGAGCAGAGTTCTCATCACGAATAATGTTTGCATCAGAGTTTGGCAATGGAGTTTTGCCTACTTGGAATTTTGCATATGAGTTTGAAGATAAGATAAGCTTCATACCCATAGCCGGGCCCTTTCTAGAGCCAAGAGGATTGTTATAGATATAAACGCATCTGTAATCTGATGAACCGTTTTCACTATCCATTTGCGTGATGTCATCCCATAGGTTATTTATAACCATGCTGTTCTGACCAAGAATATATGAAACACCTTCATTTGCACTTTGTGCCATCTTACCGCCGATAGATTTATTCGGCTCTGTTAAATTGGTTGATGTAGTGCTACCTGTTGATAGTCTAACTTCGATATTAGCCATTTAATGCGGTCCCGTCATTTGTTTCTAATGTTATATGTATCTTGCGGTAGCGGCTTAACCATTCCGATACCGATTCGTTAAATATGTATGTCATTCTGCCGTACAGCTCTGTATCAATACCAGCGTTATTAACGTAGGAATTGCTGAACGGTATCTGTAAGCCACCAATGTCTCTTCCATGAAGATTTGACCATCTCCATGTACCTCTATTTGCAGATACACCGGAATTCTCTAGTATAAAAATGCCTACTTCTGCATCTGTCGATTCTGAAAATAATAAAACTGACCTATCTTCGTTATGAACCATTATTTTGTAATGGAAACCGCCATTACTCTTATAGTTTCTTTGGACATCAAATTCTACTTTATCAAGCCTTGTGATAAGTCTAGAGTATCTTGGCTCTCTAAGAAGACTTAATGTGTCAAACGCGATAATGTTGAATGATGGTGGATGAATTATAAGATGAGATTCTTCTGCTAGTTCTAATGTTGATAGATGTGCTTTTAGCTTCTCTATATCAATGCGGCATCTTGTGTTTAATACGTAGTGCCCGGAGCTATAGATATCTTTACTTAGCAATCTTTTTAAGTCAGTGCCATCGTAAACTCTTATCCATTGCATACATGAATCTGCTAGAGACTTCCATCTTATTTGGGCGCCGGCCTCTATATTGTTCGGATGTCTAATATTCAGCTCTTTATCGTTAAACTCTTTAGGTCTAACAGAGCTATCTTTCATTCTAACAATTCCGATATAGAATTCCAAGAAGTGGTTAGCCGTTGGAGAAATCCTAGGTAAAGGCACAACATCAGATTTCATAGAGTCGCTATCTTTGAATGCCTTAAATCCATTTTTAAATGTAATTATATCTGCAGACAAATTGCATCTATGTACTGCCAATGGAGTGTTCGGAAGTAGATGAAACTCTCCAACATGAAATTCGAGATACTTTCTTCCGTCAATTTCTTTAGCAAGCTCCTCAAAGGATATCTTGAATCCATTATCCTTAGCAGATAAGGACTTAGTAATCTCCTCCATAAAGCCGCATAAGTCCTCGTCGCTATTATTATAGTTTAGTGTCACAGCAGGACGCATTGAGGAATATCGCTCTATGTATACTGGCTCAGATTTCCATCTATCAATAATGGGAGACCGGTCTTCGCCCAAAGTCTCCCGCTCATTAATAATCTCATGCATTCCATATGTAGAACCTAATGATTCAAAATATTTAAAGGAATGAAACGGTTCTCTGAATGTCAATTCTGTTTTAATTATTCTTTTCTTCTTGCCCGATTTTTCATCGTAAATCAGAATCTTATTCTTTTTGGGTCCTTCGAAACCTTCAAACGACGCATGAACAGATGGAATGGCAAATGTCCCAACAGTGTTATAGACCCTACCCGATTGAATACCTGTACTCGGATCTGGCTCTTTCCAGTTATTACCAGCAAGACTGTTACTATGAATCAGGCTCATGTTTCCACCTTAACTCGTATTTATCATGTGGTTCTTCATCTTTGTTTTCAATAACTTCAATTTGCAAAGACTTATTTCTTCTGATGGTAGAAAACTCTAGAATATATGATGCGTCTTCATTAAACAAGCCCATAGGCCCTAAGTGTTGATTGCCAAAGGCTTCAGTGATATCAAAATCAAATTGAGCTAAATCTACCGGAACCTCGGCGAGCTCTTTGTTGAAATTAAAGATGATTTTATTTGGAAGCTTAATCTCGATTTCTGGCTGCTCATTATCATGGTCACTACCTGTTTTATCCTGACCAGAATTAACGGCCCCAGGATTAATAGGATCGGCTTTGCCGGACTTTGTATGAAGAATCATATCATATGGATTCTGATAGAACTCATTAAGTTTATCCGCCGTTATTTTAGAAGAAGTGCCTTCCGGAGTTATATCCTCTATCGGATGCTTTTGTCCAGTTTTGAACTTTAGAACATAATCATGCTCCAATTCGGATCTTACTGTTGGTGTTATTTTTATAACGCCAATACGCGCCGGATCAGTAATTGTGATCTTGGATTTTTCTATTGTAAAGCCATTTTCCAGATCGAGAATACTTTTTTCGCTAACCTTTCTTCCGGATACATATATATCCGCTAAAAGGTATTTCTTCCCGCCCCTTGTAAATGGTTTTCCAACTGGAGCAATTTCAACTACATCCTCAACCGGAGGATTTATTTCAATGTACCCGTCTGTAGGTTCTCCGTCAAGAAGAACATCCATAGATACAGATTTAACATCCCTTGTAATATATAGGACGTAATCTGATAATTCCTCAAACGGATTAATTGGGGTTACTGTGACCTCTGTTCCATCTATCGAAATGTCGAAGTCAACATAAGCAGCACGATCAGTCTTATAGGCATCACTATAAGATTTTCTTAGTTCTTTTAGTCCTGATGCCTTCCCAGTTCTAAGGATAGCAATATGAGGCTTTAAAGATTCTACGCTTACCGGTTCAGAAAGCTTAAACTTCAATGACCCTTTAAGTGGCATGAATTCAAGCTGCTCTTGTGTATTTAAGGTCTTTTCTACCGTTAGTTTATCTAACATTATTTGCTATCCGTAATCTAGATTTATTCTTCTTCTGTTGTTGCGGTTTCAGATCCAACAGACTCTTTAAGGCGTTTTATCTCTGAATCCAAAGATGAGATTACACCCCTTCTGTTTTTGCCGTTGATTTCTGATGTTTTAGCAAATTCGATAATTTCCAAGTCAACATCTGGAATATTTTTAGCTGCCACCATAGCAAGTGCTGTAGAGGCATTAAGAATTTTGTCTTGAATGAAGTTAACGCGAGGATCTTCTTTTTGTGCCTCTTCCAATGCAGCGATAGTGGTTTTAGTACCATCCTCAAGTTCGATTTCTGCATCAAGAATACGTACTTCTTCTGTATCCTCAATCTTTAGTAGATTGTCGTATTTACCCTGTTGAACTTCTTTTCGCAGGGCGCCGGCTCTTTCGATGAATTTTTCAGAAGGGATGTTTGATTCAACCTCTCCTCTACGAATATGATACGCAAGAATTTCCAGGTCTCCGATTGTCAATTTAGACAGATCGTATACAACTTCTTGGCCACGACGCATATGGATTTTTTCACCAAACAAGAATGTCTGTGTTAATAGTTTTACTTTTGCTTGTAATGCTTTCATTAAATCACCAAATAAAAAATGGGGGCAGGGAGTTCTAACCCTACCCCCATGTTGTTTAATCAACTATGAGTATATTATATACCTAGTTTTAAAAAATTACTTGCGTTGAATACGTGGCAAATCGCTAACAACTGCTTGAGGAGGCAGAACCACTTCGTTAGGTTCGATGCTTACGTTTTTAGCGATAGAAACTGCTTGACCATCATTGAACAATGCCAGGCCGTAACGTTCACGGATTTTGATGTTTTGAATGTCACGTGCTGGGTCATCCCATTGGTCTACAGTAGGCTCTTCTTGAACGAAGATAGCGCCCAGTTCATTAGTATCCAACATGATGATAGAAGTGGTTTTCTTCTCAGCGTCGAATGGAACATAATGAGAGGTCATGATGGTCAGACCTTGAGTACCAGGGAAGTATGATGGGAATTGGAATGGTGTATCTTGAGTACCAACGCGCTCTTCAGTAGTCAGCGGAGTAGCTGGACGACCAGACATACGGCTGAAGCGACGATAAGCCTCTGGAACATCACCACCAATTTTTTGGCTAGGCATACTGGTAAACCAGTTGTCCAAAGAGCCATTTTTCAGTGCATATTCACGCAGAACTGGGTCTTTAGTGAATGTAGCCCAAGCAAGAGGGTGACACAGGATAACGTTAGGTTTGTAACCACGCTCCAGCATATTGGCATACATATCATACATATCGTCAGCGGTGAAAGAACCATTGCCAGCACCAGAAATATCGCGACCGGTAGTACGGCCCAAGATAGATTGGTTAGGATTATCGTTGTCAAATACAACAACACCGGCAGAGTTGATCATGCGGAAGATGTTTTGTTCTTTAGCGCGAGCCATAGCGCGACCCAGGCGATTCAGATGGAAAGCGATAACATCCCATTGAGAGTTACGCAACATTTCTTCGGTGATGCGCAGACGGTTACCGTATTTGCCAACACCAGCGAAGAGTTGACCACCACCGTTAGTGGTGCTAACTTCTGGGTATTCGCCACCCTCAGCAACAGAGTTGTCGCCAACTTCGATAGCGCCATAGGTGCTAACGTTTACTTGGGTGATGTTAGGATCGATATGAATGGTTTGCAGCAATTTGTGACCGATCAGATTTGGCTCAATAGCATCGATTACAAATTCTTCGATTACACGTTTGAATGCAATCGGGAAGTTAGGAGTAGCAAAAGCGTCAGAAACTTTAAGGCTTTCGATGTTACCAGTCATAGCGTCGCTGATGGAGATTTGTTCACCATCTACAGTTTTACCGCCATTGTCGAACAGGCCACGAATAAATTGAATGCTTTGAGCTTCTTGTGCGTAAGTTTTGTCGAATTTTTTAGACATATTATTTATTTATTCCTATGATTGTAAGATTAGCGGTTAATCAGGTTAACGCGAACCAGGCCGTAACCGTTAGAGTAAGCAACTTTATGTTCAGCACCTTTAGTAGCGGTACCAGGCATTTTGTCCAGGTCATGACCACCAGCAGAGCTAGTGCGAACCAATTTTAACAGACTGTCTTCTTGAGGTTTAACAACTTGCAGAACTTGACCAAGAATTTTCTCTTTAGCGACTGAAGCTTGAGCAACAACCATGTTAGAGTTTTTGTCAAAGGTTACGAAGTCACCAGGTTTAACAGTGGTGAAGTCAGCAAGAGTACCTGTACCGGCATTTGCACCTTTAGCAGCGATGAAGGCAGAAATACCTTTCATAGGAGCTTTTTCGTATTCAGCATCAGATTCTACCAGTGGCAACTCGATCATGTAGTCACACACGAATTGAACGCGATGTTGATAGTTCAGGTTTTGGTAGTTGAAGTGGGCAGGGTTAATACCGTCGCCACCTGGATGACGCCAGAAGTCATATAGTGCAACACCAACAGGAGCAGAAACAGTCAGGTTGGCAGCGTTCATTTTGTCTTTAACTTTATCGCCTGCAGCAACTGGTTGACCGTCTGGACCAACGATGCCTTCTTGAACGTCTACTTCGGTGTAAGTTGCGTCAGAATCCAAGATACCGGCAGGAACCAGATAACCGTTACTGTCGAATGCAACTACTTTACCAGTAGAAATTACAACATGAGTTTTGATATCTTTGGAAGGTACGCGGATAAGTGGTAGGTAAGGAGCTGGCATAAATTGGCCGGCAGGATGCATACCTTCTGAGAACATGACATTAGGAGTTGCCCAGTTCTCACGGCTGTAGTGTTTAGTCTTAGGAGCATTAGCAGCTACGTTTTGATATTGGAACATTGTGGATTATTCTCCGTATATTTTAGCTTTCGCTTTTAATTTTTACTTTTGCTGCAAACGCTTTAGCTGCTGCAGCACCCTCTTTATTGAGAACCTTTAGGAACTCTTTTTGAGCTTCAATTTTATTTTCAAAAATTAAACCGTCTTCAATTTTAACATCTTTAGGCTCCTCTACAGTAGTTGTATCGGCGCTATCTTCGATCTTAACAGAATCTTTTTCCAGAGGCTCTTTTGTGTTTTTTTCTACTGAGTCAGACACTTTTTCAGTCGTATCGGTTTTTGCGGCCTGAAGATCTTTTAATTTGTCAGAAAGAGATTCAAGGCTTCGTTTTTTCAATTCTTCAATTTTAACAGAATCTGAAATTTTTTCAATAGCCGAAATCTGTGATACCACTGATTCTTTTAACGCGTCTTGAACTTTAACAAGCTCGATAGTCTTGTTAGCTAATTCTTGGCGCAGCACTTTGTTTTGTGAGTTCAAGTAGCTGTTTGCATTACCGGTGATAAGAGCTTGGATCTTATCAGAGATTGCAACGGCGACTTTCTCAACAAGGGCGTCTTGATCAAACTCTGCTTGAGCTAAACCTTGCTCAACATTGTCTGAAACCTTTTCTGCCTCTTTAGGTTCTTCGCTTGCCTTGATCGCATCGGCGATCACTTGTTCATAATCTTCGACACCTAGCTCTTGTAATTTTTCATCAATCAAAGTAACGATTGATTCTTTGTCGCCTGAATCGGAAATTTTAGTGGTGAAGTATGACTTAGCCAATGATGCAGATAATTTATCTGAGATTGGGAAAGTTTTTTGCTCGCCAAAAACATAATCCAGAACAGTTAAGCCTTCCTCAGAGGGAAGCTGATAGTCTTTAATCCCCAGAGTTTTGGCATGTTCGACAAGATGTTCGCTAGACTTATTAATGTCTTGGATTCCTACTGTCATCTGTTTACCTTTTTCTATTTCAAAATCTAATATCTGTAGATGGGATTGACTATTTTTACTATCCCGAATTAATGTTGCAACGGCATTACTGTCCGCAGGTGTAGCAACATATGATATATGATCGAAGTGCATTTTGCCTCCGACATAATAGCATTTCTCATTCCCATATTTAACGCCGCGTCTATGTTCGCAGCGATTAGGTGAATTTACCTTTGTAGAGCAGATAGAGCAATATGCCTCTTCTACTCTGCCGTCAACCGAAACAAATCCGAACTCTCCATCGAGAATTTTATCAATTGCCTCTTTATCCGTAATCTTGGCAACCAGCTCGATGTGACCAAGACCTTTGTAGCCTCGTGATCGATATTGCTTATCAAGATTTAACTCTTTTGCCTTACCGAGATATTCTACAGGAGAAAGGTCATTAAATGAATCACTAATATTCCCGTAATCAACATATTTGGATGAAATAACTCTACCAAGAGTTCTTGAATCCGGATTGTGTTCTTCCGTTACAGGCTTAAACACTGGAGATACGAATGAACGATATCCGTCATGCATTCCTTTAGGTGTGTAAATCCAGTTATTGCCATTTGGTCGGCCAGAATGAGTGGCCTCCATTTTAACGGTAATGCTTTTTACTTTAGCGCCATTAGATAGAGAATCAGAGATTCGTTGTTGAATCTCTTCCCCTAAACTTACTCTTGCAGTTGTCTCGAAGTGGTCATTAAAAGGCCTCACGACTCTCCTCCAATCAACTCATATATTTCCATAAGTGAATCTTCGATATATGAATCTGAAACATCTTCAGTCTGACCAGCTAAATACAAAGAGTCAGAGAAGACAGAAACAATATCTTTTACGTTATTATCCATTTGTGAATCAGATATGTCAACAACCAATTTTACATGATTTTCAATGTATTCAGATAGTAACTCTTTATTTGGCATTGCTGCTCTAATTTCGTCTACTGGAAACAATGAATGACTTAGTGAATCACTGAACTGATTTTTAGGATTGGTTTTTGATACTGAAGCTTTCTTGGCGCCATCTGCTTTTGTCTTATTGCCGGAGCTATTTTCTTTTTTAGACTGCGCGGCAGCTGAAGCTGCAATCTTAGCTGTTTCAACTTGGTAAGTTGGAAGGATCATTTCCTTATCCTTACCAATTCTTGAGATTTCTTTATCACCAATTTCTTTGTATCCAATCTCAAGTCTTGCTTCGTTGATTGACAATAGGCCACTGTTAAACATATTAAGGATATGTGATTCTATCTTAATACGTGCATCCTGGTCAACATGGTTAAATTTAAACTTAACCAAATCTTCTTCTGGAATCATATATTCTGCTTCATACATTCCAGATTCAACTAGTAGCGGTTTAAATAGAACATGAGTAATAAACTCTGCTATTGCGTCCTGTTTATTGATAACTGCTTCTTTTAGTGTTTGCGAGATGATTTGACCTGTTGCTTTACCGGAAGAATCGCCGATACCCATGTCGATATCTGAGACACCAAGACCCAACATTACGCGGTCTTTAAAATACTCTAGGTAGCTCTCTACCCTTAGTGCCAATGATTCAGACCCAATGGCTTTTACTTCTACACGTTCACTTGTAGTAATACCGCCATATTCGTCCAACTCCTGCATTACATATCCCATCTTTTCAACTTCATCACTTCCATCGATAAGGATTTTTGCTGGGTTAGACTCTGTACCAACCTTGACGTGAATCATTGGGAAGATACCCTTATAAATCAGTGTTTCAACCGATTCTTCAATTCGTCTCAATGCAAGGATGTCGTCTTTTACTGCCTCTAATGGAGGTGTACCCATTGTAAAGCCTGAGCGGGCATTATATTTAAGATGTCTAACTTTTTCTGGTGAAAATAATCTAAATGTTGCTGGATCTAAATATTGCTTATACATTTCAACGTCACCGTTCTCTTTTAGTTTACGTTGAATTGTTTCTGTAGGCAAATTGAACCATCCTGCAATAGGTTCTAGCTCTTTATTGCCTACATTAACAGTTTCTCCGGTAGATTTATTTTCATTTCGAACTACTAAGATGTAAGAATTATGGAACATTACAAGATTGTAGGCCATCTCTTCTATGAAGTTTCTAAATGTTAGCCCTGTTACATATTCTATTTCTCTAATCCTAGATTTTATATATTCTACATTCTTTGGATTGTTCGATTCGAAATAGTAGCCATTTTTAAATATTAGCGCTCTTTGTCTCTCAAACGCTTTGGCAACTATAGCTTCGGTATCAATAATTCTAGAGTATTCAAATAGATCATACTCGTGATTTTTAAAACCGCTATAAATTACATCATTAAATCCGCCGGTTCTTTTCCCAAAATAAGACAGGCCTGGGTTAGATAAGGACTGTCTTTTTATACCTAGAGCTTTACTGCTCAAAGCGTCCTTAATTACCTTTGGATTTGAAGAATAATTAGTATTCAAAAGAATGCCTATATCTTCATTTTTCATTATTTGTCTCCGAGTTTATTAAGGACGTTCTCTATGTCTGCAATACAGTCTAGCTGTCCAAATGGGGAATTCGAATCATTAGATTTACTAAAGTTTGCTATCATTCGTTCTACGCTCTCAACCGCAGTAGGGGTTGGTGCACCATTATTGGTTTGAATACGTCCAGTCGAATCGATAATCTTAATGCTGCCATCCTCATTTACAATTCTTACTGAAGAGTCTGTCAAACCGTCAACAATATTATCATCTTTTGTTTTAATTTGTCTATCTTTGATGATTTTATTCAGATCTTCGTCTATGAATGTAATTTCATTTGATGTTCTAGCAGGATCTGTTGCGCCGTTGTATTTATCAATAAAGCCTATAACATTTTGAATATGTTTAGGGATGCTCCAGTCAGGATCATCGGTATTTATGACTAATGGAATGATGGATGTATTTGGTCTGCCGTAATCGTATTTTGAATCCGGGATTATTGTTACTTTCCATGGTGACGGATTCCATTCGTCAATTTTGATATTAGGAAAGTCGTATTTGGATATTTCTTCAATTAGCCCCGGAACTGTTACAGACCTTGCAAAGTCATCAAGATTACATGAGTAAAATGAAAGGTTATCCTTATTGCCATCGCCATCGTCTTTTATTGCAACAGCGATTGCATTCCCTTTTTCATCTGTTATAAGCTCAATGTCCGAACCAATAGTATCTGCAATTACAGACCCTATATTGCCTATAGACAGATTTCCATCTATGGCGGAGGTATCGTTATCTTCCCCGAAGTTTGGTTGTCCAGATGGAGCATTACAGATTTTTTCGATAGCAGCTTTTCCTGACTTCATTCTGACAATATATCTTAATAGATTTGCCATTGCCATCAATTCAGACAGATTACTTAAATATTGCGTAATAGTCAAGCCGGAACGCGCCGGTTCACAACTGTAATGATTAAGAAGACCAGTTAATTCTGATATTGCATTATTTAGAGACTCTACACTTCTATTTATTGTTTCCTGTAGAGGGCCCATAATTTCCTCTACGTATTTGCGAGTGTTAAGCTCTGCAGATTCGGCATATTTATTTACTCTTGATGTATATTGTTTTCTAATCTCTTGGGCCTTTTTCTTGAGATTAGTGTCGTATTGGCCATTTAGAAACTTATCACTAACACCAAGTTGTTTTAAATCTTCTGCGCTGGTGTTGCGGATATTTTCGGGTGTTGGCAACTGATCAATAATAGAGTCTATTGAATCAAGTATGCACAATACAGGAGTAAGCGCGAATCTTGCTAATATAGAAATATTTTTTACTAGCGCCTCTATAATTGCGCCTAGGATTGCATTAATAAATACGGCAACCGTTAGTCTTGGCAATTGTATATTCTGAGTTGTTTTCACAATTGCTGCAAGAATTAATGCTATCAATTTCAATAAATCTGGTAAGCACAGGTATGATAAAAAGAATGCATACTGACAAACCGATGCCTTATTAAATTTACCTATGTTCTTAAACTGATCCAGAGATGTTGTGATATCTTTTAATAAGTTCCCGAATATACCACTAAAGTCAAATTTCGGCTTTTCAATATTACAAGCAAAACAATCATTACTTGCTTTTCTTATTGCACTCTTTATTGCGGCTAGATATTTAGGGCTAACAGCACCGTTAGGACTAACGATGTCATCAAATTTATCACCATTGCCGTCATTGTCAATATTCCCAGCATTTAATGCACTCTCTATATAATCTACCAATCTGTTGTATTGGTCGTCAAACTGTATATATAACCCGACAGGAACCTGTATTAAGCAGCCGTTTTCCTGAAGTGCCTTTGAGAAATGATCAACAATAAGTTGAGCGTAAGCAACCGCATATGTTGTGCTTGCTGTTGGGTTAACTTTTCTGCTTAATTCCATCTATATCCTATACTGGTTCTGGTAATAAATATGGAGGGATGTTTGGTACGTATGCCTTTTCTAAAGGCGTAGATCTACGCTGATGGACATTAGAATCGCCTATAACACCTGAACCTGATATAACTTTGTTATCAAGATTCGTGGTGGCGCCAGATGTATTCTGATATGCTTTAGGGATTTGTCCATCCCTCCATTTTAATTCTTTTGTTGGTTTAATTGATTCAAATTCTTGATTAACGCCAGTGGTCGTTAATGTCCCCGTATCAGTAGGAGTTAGGACATTTGGCCCGCTAGGTCCCCATGCAGTAGGATGAACATGTGGTAATATCAAATGAGTATGCGGAGGGACCTCATGGGTATGTGCAGGAATCTTATGAGTGTGAACATTTAAGTCTTTTTCAAATTGCTTCATTCTGTTCTCAACAGACTTTGCCCAGTTGATAACATCATCGACAAATGTCTTTATATCCTGGTTATTTGTAAAGTCAGATGAAGCATACTGAAAGATTCTCATGTATAGCTCTGCACGCTGCTGGTCAACGATTGTATTTTGACTTTGTGATCCCCATAACTCAATCATTTAATTAACTCCGCAGCCTTAGCCTTACCGGCTCTCCTAACTATATCGACACACTGTGCAACCATTTCAAATGTGATTGATGCTTTACCGTCCTTAATTGCATCTTCGCCATAAAGATTCCGTATAGCTGTTATAACATCAGGATCGCGATCATTGGTCGCCGTAACTTTTACGTCCTTTAGCTTTCCTAGCAATTCAGACTTAGCAATAACAAGTTCTTCCAGTATTGAACTTACTTCTTTTACGGTAAAACTAGAACTCATATGTCAACTCCAATGGTGCATTCAATAGGGCATTGATTGGCCCTTTTGTCTTAATGTAGACATGAAACGGAATAAGTGAATATGGCTGTAATCCTTCAGAAATTTCGAGATTATTAAACGCGTCTATCTCAGAGAAGGAAGAAATCCCTGGGGCAGAGACCCCAGGTAAAATTTTAATGTCAAATAAGGATTCTAGCTCCTCACTTTTGACGATTTTAATATTGACCTTTTTGATAGAACCGTTCTTAATCACTAGCATTAGCTTGTGGATTACAGGGGATGTAGGATTTGTCCCCATCATATATCCAGAACCAATTTCTTTGATAACCTCTTCTATCGGGTCATAGTAGCATATACCGGCATCCGACAAAACGGTGCTATCAGTAATTCTGATTAGATTGTAATCCATAATTAGATTGATTCCTCTTATCTAGATCTTGACCTCATTGTCGCTCTATACCTATTCATAAATGTAGAGGCTGTCTCTCTAGACAGTATTCCTCTATTGCCCATAGGTCCACCAGACATAGATGAGCGTCTACTTATTCCTGGTGCAACACGAACTGTACGATGATATTTTTCTTCGTTTGCATATGAGCGTTTTTCTATTTCATTCGAACCATTATACGCCTCAGAACCACGCTTTTCAAGTGGCAATATTGTAATATTAGAATAGCGCCTAGTGTCTAGGATCGAATTCTCATTTAGCTGTAATCCTGCCAATGCAATCATAAACGCATCTAAATCATGGTCGCCTATTTCGCTACTTTTAGCCTCATAGACTTCTCTACCATTAGCTGCTCTGGATTTTACGATATAGTTTTTCATCTGCTCTACAATAGGTGCAGATATTGGGTCCTTGAATGCAAGCAGCCCTGTTTCCAATGCGCGTTTTGTTGTTTCGACTATGAAATTCTTGAAGTATTTTTTACGAATCTCACCAGTCATTACGTCGCGAAGTTCTAATGTTGATGAGAAGTTTACTGGTACTACATCTCTAAGTCTTAAGTCAGGATGATCTGCAGGTACCTTTCCGAACAGATTTACTGCAATAAGTTTTAGCTGTTGAACGTTAGCCTCGCCAAATCCCTCATCGACATAAATATAGTCTGGCGTATATAAGCGGTTTAGTTCGACAATTTTGTCTATCGCCGCTACTTGTGTCCACCCTTCTCGTCTTACATTTGATAGGTTTGCTATGATAATTTTACGCTCAATCTTATCGTATGCAATAACACAAATACGTGTACCTACTTTGTCGGCATTCCAGTCGCATCCAAGTGAGACTATATATCTATTCCTATTCGTAATGACATTGTGCAGAGATTCTGATGTTCCTATTAGTGTACTTCTATTTACAAGGTCAGTATCAAAAACAGAGTTATCAGACAAACCGAATTCTGCCATAATTTCTTGAATATATGCCATCATAGACAGTGAGTTTCTAAACTCTCTATCCATGTCGTCATTATAATGAGGAATACAGAATGATGGGAAATGAAACTCTTTGTAGTCTTTTGAGTTTGCAAATTTATATAGCAATCCCTCGCCCATTGGTGTTGATGTACAGATAATTTCCGTATTGGGCTTATCCATAAGAATGGCCGTAATAGAGTCGAACGCTTCTTGTGTTAAGAAGTCGGCCTCGTCAATAATGATAAGGTGGGCACCTTGTCCACGCACAGCGTTTGCATTATCGTTACCGGCTGTAAATGCTTTGAATGTTGAACCGTTCTTCATCTGTATCTCTTGATACGGAGATGTAACAGATCTCTCCACCAAATCATCCCATGTGCCTATTGTAGCACCTAATGATCGTAGAATCTTTTTAACTACACTGGTAAGTTCCTTTGCTTGTGAAAGGAACGGTGTAACCACTAGGATTTGGTAATTACTATTCTGTACAAGTCTGTTTGCGATATCAATGCCAAGGCCGTATGATTTACCGGATCGACGCCCGCATCGGATTGCTTTTTTAGAGGCCGAGCAGACCAACTGCATAGATTGATACCAGCGATTAACATATAAACGTTTGGTTGGATCCGGTTGATTGATATCAATGTTCTTTTCGGCCCAGTATACCGGACTCATAGCTTGTTTTACTTCTTCAAGCTCTTCTTTGTCTAAGTTAGCTACAATGTTTTGATCCAGGACACTGATGTCTTTGGGGCCCGAACATTTGATTGTTATTTCGCCGTACTTTTTAATTTGCTCTCTTTGGCAATTTCTGCACATATTGTTAATATCTGTGTCATAATTCTTATGCTTTAGATATTCTCTCCATGGCATCTCATATAGCTGTATAAGTGACGACGTAGGCTTTTTATCCTCGATATCGTCTATATCACTTCTGATATGGTCGGTATTTTTATCTAAATCTTCCATTAGAAAATGCCCTTCAAAATTGCTGCTTCATTTCCGAGAATGTAACCCTTATCATTCAGTGATGATTTTGATAGTTTAGCAAATGCTCTCTGTCTGCTGGTTGCAAGTTGTGCAGTGTTAACTGAAGTATTACCAGTGGTTGGTGAGAATAGAGAATTCCTTATTTGCAGGATTCTATTATCCCTATCTGCCATACTTTTTGCCAAGCCTACTACGGCGTCAGTGGCGAGCATTAGACCCCCGCCGACAACAAGTCCACCCATGGTGCCTGTTGCTAGTTTTGCAGCACCCCTAATTCTTCCTGCTGCACCAAGTGCCTCTCCTGCTGTCCCTCGTCCAATCTTACCTATAATTGGAGCGCCTTTTAGAAGAGACGTTCCTGCATGTGTCAATTCTTTACCAACACGGAATCCATATGTTCCCAATGCAAGGGATGCGGCCATACCTGCTACAGATGTTACAGCGTTATCTGTAATTGTTGATTCTTTATTTCCGAAAATATAGTCAGATGCTTCTGATAATGCAAACATACCACCTATTGTGGGGGCAAGTCCTGCAAATAACTTATCTGAAGCTTTTGTTGCTGAAGATGCAATAATTGATTTCTGATGCTTTGTCATTAAGCCGACAGAGTTCATTAAGTCATCTCGTAATCCATAACCAGTTATGAATTTTCTAGCTCTACCAAGATGATCCATCGCCCCTGCTGTTGCAAACGATTCATAGCTGTTAAATGCGTATATATTATTTATTCCGCCACCCCTTATAGGCTGTGTGGAATTGTATTTACTGGACCCTGGGGCTGCACCAAAGATACGCTCTGCTGCTGTTCTATTCCTAGAGTTGGTTATAGCTTCTGCTTTTAGTGCAGTATTTATAGACCCCTTAGAAAGTGGGTCTGTTCCATCCAGCATCTTTTTGACATCCATATAGCTCTCGTTTGCATTTTTATAATGCAAATTCGTGGACCATTTTATAGGATGATTATGCCCGAGACTATTCTCGAATAAGCGTTTAGATGTCCTAATAGTATTTTTCTCTCTAGTTTTACTATTACTAAAAAGGCCATCTTTTGATTCTAATCGTATCTGGTCCCAAAGCTGAGCCTTATCAATACTCATGTGCTCTCCTTGACTCCCTATATTGAGCCTCCATATATCCAGCTGGAATTGCCATAGAATAATCTAATGCGTCGAACTTATTGAATGTAGGGTCATTGTACTGCTTGAAATCTAATGCTTCTTGTCTAGATTTCAGTTTTTTAACCCTCATATCATCATCAAATGAGTCTCCCATCATGTATAGCAATCCGCCAGCGGCGGCTAGTCCAACTGCGGGTATACCAACCCTGTGATTTTCTGGAAGGATCGATTTTAATATTTCATTACTATTTCTGACTTTTTTATATGTATCTCGTGCAAATCCAGAGAGCGTTTGTTCTGTTCCTGAAGAAACATTGTATCTACGTATCTTTAATAGCTCTTCATCTGTTAGCTTCTGCCCGTTAAGCACTTTATCCAGAATCTCAGTGTTCTCTGAATTCAATAAACCTATTTTAAAAGTGGTATCTGGATTTCTAAGCAAGTCTTGTGCAACCTCTGGATTTCCCTGGGCCATCTTGACGATTTTTTCAAGCTCTGCATAAGACTGAGTATTACCATATCTTTCTTTAGACATTGCTAAGAAATTAGCCAATCCCCTCTCATTGGAGATATCTCTTGTAAACCTTGGAACATCTATATGTCCAGTTTCTCCAGTTATAGAGTTTATAAATGGCACTTGGGCAGTATCGACTCTTTGCTTAGAATCCCACACTCCAAATTCTTTAAACTTCTCTATATTTGAAGTTATTGATTTTGCTGCCTGCATCTCTCTTAACAGACCTGATGCGGTCTTCATCTTATTAAAGATGCCGGTACTCTCCTCAGAGATATTTCCGGAAATCAATTCCTCACGCAGAGCTGTGATTTTGTCGAAAAGCCTTATTTGCTGTCTTGCATCGGACAATGCACCGTGGGTTTCTTTTTCGCCTAAGAATAGTTTTGCAAGGAAGTCTACATTATGGCCCATATCCTTGTATATTTCTGGTATATGTCCCTGCGCAGCAGCCTTAACAAATGTTGCCTTAGTGAAATCCATAAGATCTGCAGCATAGAACATTGGCAACCCGCCTTTAACCGCTCTCTCTGCGTCATATTTCATCACAGAGGCGTCTACTTTCTTGTAGGCATCAATTACCTTATCCATGGCTGAATCTAAATCTGAGAGCGTTTTAGCGTCCTTTGCGGCAGCCCTGGCTTTTACAACCTCAGATGGTGAATACAATTTGGTTTGACCATCTGGTGACCGCTCATACATCTGGCTCATAAGTCTTGATGATGATGACCCTTCAAGGCTTGCATAAAATGCCCGTTCAAACCCTAAGTTCTGAACAAGTACCATTCCTGAATTTCCGAATGTCAGACTATTGTCCAGATGCTTAAGTATTGCCCTGTCTGAAGCTTCAAATAGTAGCTCTGCTGATGACGGTTTCTTTTTACCGGAGATATATGTTTGCCACTCCTGGTTTTGTGCATAGAACCCTCTTTTGTTTAGTGCTATTTTCTCAGCCTCTAATTGTTCTCTTGAGGGATTAAATATGGCTTCTGATCCGTCATTTCTGGTTGCTAAACCAACAGACCATATCCTTGCCTTATGCTTGGCCTTAACAACACCATCTCTAACATCCTTAATCCTTTCCTCTGGATTTGTAGAAGTTGTTTCGAAGTCAAGGGAGATGACATTGCTAAACGGTTTCATCCTATTTCCTTAAGTAATTTGCGGTAATCGCCATCTTTTTCAAATATCTCTTTTTCTGTGATAAATCTATATTTTGCATTGATCTTATTTTCTTTTAAAAATACAACTGCGGCTCTAGCTTTTAGTTGTACATTTATTGCCTTTTTGGCAGACGAAGGTTTTATTTCGCATAGTTCTAATCTTCCGTCTGAGTATAAGACCAATACGTCAGGGATGTAATTCCTTCTTAGCCCGGAATTGTCTGTATATGGTATCTTCATTGGCTCTACAATGTATTTTATAACACTGTTATCAGTGTCCATTCCTTTGTAGAATGCATACTCGTATAGGCTTCTATATTCGACATCCTTGCCGGCCTTGGTGGAGAAATACTTCCCTGAGCGATATCGCTTACCCTTATTGAAGTAAGCGCCATTATTTTTTATATGCTCTTCTTTTGTATGTTTAGACTTTTGTATACGTGGAGATTTATTGCGCTTAGGCTTACCACGAATCCTTTTTGAAGCTGTCATTTATTTGAACCATCTATTACGGACTGGTCGATAGATTTATCAACGTATTTGCCTCGTGTTGCGGCAGTTAACATATCAAGCTTATCTTTAAGAGATTGACTTCCGCTTCCCATACTTGCACCAGATGCCTGTACAGCGATCTTGGCTCGCTCTTTTCTTGTTGCCATAAGAGATTCTAATAATTTACTTCTTCTATTTTTCAGTTTCTCTTTGATATTGAGATATCTTGATATATCATCACGGGCAATCATATTGCCACCGGCATCGAATCCCATTAAATCTTCTTGGCTGAAATCTTGATGTGTTAATGATAGGATCTGAGTAACCCTTCTTTCATACAAGTCTATTTCAGCGAGTTCTGCAACCATTTGCATTTCTGTTGGGCTATCTGGCTGAACGTTGAACTCTTCGAAGTATCTTTCTGTTTGGCTACGCAGATAGTCTTGCTCATAAATACATGGGGCACCTACTGGTGCCTTATTCATCTTGTAAAGCTGACAATTGTGGACCAATAGTCCTTCGGCAAAGAAGTTGGAGTTTTTAAATACCTGGATGTCGTATACTGGTAGGACACCAACAACATCTATTGATTCAATTTTAGTAATTAAACAGTCCCCATATGAGTTGTCTTCTTCACTAAATAGATCTTCGTATACTAGTTTACTTCCGATTGTAAGACCGTCATCAATAGATAGGAATTTAAATTTAAAACCTCTTCCTTTTATAGCAAAGAACTGATGGTCTGATGTTGCCTTGATGCAATGGCCATCTATGGTTCTAATTTCGTAAACTGTCTTCTCGCCTACGTATGCTGTGGCATATACCATGTCATGCTCAATACGCTTCGTCTTCGTATTGAATGATATGATTTTATCTCCGCTTTTAATGCGGTCTATTCTTACTTGTTTTCCATCGTGCATGGAGACCATGGAGTCTCCAGTTAGGCATGTCTCTTTTACCTTACAGTTTGAACCTCTACAAATCATTGGTGAGTATGTTGATATACCACCATCGGTTGATCGTCTCAAACTAGTGCTGAATGCTAATGCTTCATCTTCTGTTAGTACAATGTTTTCATACAGCTTGTCGTCTAATGATAATGCATCTAGATATCTAGCTCTCGTGATCTTATTATCAACAACTTTGATTCCTCTTGATGAAAACAAAATTGGAATAGATTTTGATTTAGTTTCTTGTATCATTGAAACTGTTTTTTCAACTTCTGTTTTTGTCTTGGTTTTCTCTTTTTCTCTCATTTCATGAGCAGAGATTATACCTGCAGACAAATCGAACATTTCTTGTATTTCTTTATTTGGAATAGCCATTAACTAATTATCCTGAGTTAAATTATTATTATTATATTCTTACCATGCCATACTAAAATAAACAGAACGGAAATATATGCAGGTAATAGTCTCGTATAATCTAGGTAGAATTCAAATTTCTATTTTACTATCGAATAATTTAGTATAGGCTAAATCATGGTCATAGGCAATAACCGGATATATGACCCTAGAAGCTAACTCTGGTAGTGTAACCACGATTTAGCAGAACATCTCTAAAAAGCTTCCATAGTATACTTCCAATACAGGAAGCAGTAAATATTATTTGCTTAAGTAAGTTTCTTTGCAAATAAAATAGGAGGTAGCACCAAGCTACCTCCAAGTATTATCTAATATAATTGTAGACTACAACAAGCTTAAGTAAGTATCCTAAGCTTATGTTCGTTTCCTCTATTGGTAACTTAGGGCTGTGGTAGCAGCCTATGTATTATCTACATTACTTATGATTATATTTTCTTGTATTGTAGGGCCGCGTGGCAGCGGCCATCTATTATAGACTGAATTTATTTTTATTTTAGATAAATAATAGATACAGTTAGGCCTAACCAAAACAAGCGGCTTAATAAATATAACCCGATCTAGCCATGTTGTACAACGTAGATGTCTTACTGATATAACTCTAATTGTAAGAGAGCTATATCCTAGGCTTTTTCTTCACCCATCTTGACCCTCCATGGAAACCACGGACCGTTAATACTTTCATTTGTAGTCATGCTATTTAGCATCATCTTGTAGCTCAATATGCTATCTCTACAAGACCAGAGATGTTTCATCTTCCCATGTGGCCGATTAGTATCGGTTACAATCCACTGCATAACAGGAAATTTATTTATACTCGCCACCTCTCGTATTACTTTGATATTTCAGGGAGTTTACGCTACTTCAACAACGAGTTTTCGATCGACTCCTTCGGTTAGGCTTGCCCACATCTAGGAGTTTCATTACTGCTTCGTCCGACCCCGCCTCTCGAGGTTATTTAGATTTTCATCTAAGACTAGTTCACAGCAAGATGATGTCTCTTGAAGGCCGGATGCCGTAGATTATCCCGACTCAGCTTGTTCAGTCATCAACATCATGACCGTTATTATACGGATTTTTGACACAAATGTCAAGAACTATTTTAAAAATTTACATTTAAAAAACCAGTATGGTGTACATATATTTTATATTTTTTATAAGTGCTTGATTACAAACAGGATAAAGATTATAAAAAACTTGACTTTTATACCGTTTTAGAGTATAATACAACCTCTATGTGTGAGAGGACACACTTAAAATATTTCTAATAAAAATAACAATAAAAGAATATAGGATTACAACAATATGAGCAAAAGCGAATTTCTTCAAGACCAATTTTTCCAATCTCAACCTGAGCGTATAACTTATTACAACCTTGGCTCAACATGTGCCATGTGCCTTACTCCACGTGTGGCTTATAATGACGCCACCGGTGTTCGTGATGTATGGGCATCAAACGAAACCGTAAGCAACGAAGTTGGCCGTATCTTTTACGAACAGAAAATGCGTAACCCTCTGTTCTCATGCAACGAGGTTAATATTTACCCATTGATCTACATGGTAAATAGAGAAGAGAGAACCTCAATGCGCGGCATTGAAGAGTTAGAGAATAAATACTTCCTAAGCGCCGCTATTATTGAATACCCAGTATATCGATACACATACAAGCAGCCTTATGACGAGCTTAAAGATAAACCGATTCCAGAGCTTCGCAAATTGGCAACCGGCGAATACAGAACTAATTATACTGCCGTTATAGAACAAAGCTTAGATGGGTATGTTGTTCCACCGAAAGAACTGGTGGCAATGCTGATCAATACAGCTATTAACTATAATAGAGGTATTAAATGGGTTCCACACAAAGACATTAGAATCAACTTGTGTATGCCTAAATCTTTAATTGCTGAGATAGAAGACCATCTGAAGGATGGCGAAGTTAATCCTTACGGAACACCTACCGGCGTAATGGAATTTCTTGCAGCAGAGTTCGGCGAAGACTCTATTAAAGACCTAGAAAACAAGTTCTCTAAATCGAATCTGGTAATCAAAGAGATTGATGATTCAACCGATTCAAGAATGGTTAAAAATCTCCCATTGGTTTATAGAGAAGTGATGGATTCCTTCTCAACATCATTTAGATCAAATCCAATTAGTTAAAATAAAAGCTCCAGGGCATAAAACCTGGAGCTTGTTTTTTATACAATGATAAATTTTAAAGGGTTATTTAGCGACGGGTTTGAGTTAAACAGTTTTTGCTCAGCAACACGGCGCCTTGTAAGTCCTGGCATTTCCGAAAGAACACCTTTTACCCTGCCCTTATTCCAGCGGATAAATTCTTTTGATGCACCATCAAAATCGCCAGCATTTAATTTCTTAAGCAATGTAGAGCCTGCGAATGCATTAGCTCCAACATTAAAGATAAAAACACCAAGCGCATCAAATTGGTGCTGGTTTAACGGAACTCTTACATTCTTTAGGATTGCATTCTTGGCGATTTGCAAGTCCTTCATTAATAACTCTTTTGCGAATTCGTAGGTAATCTTCTCTGGGAAGATCTCGCCCGGCTTAACCATATGGCCAATGCCGATAGTGATTTTGCCTACGCCGTCATCATACTTGTGCAGCACTGCGCCCTCAAAGTGCTCTGTAAGCTTAATGCAGTTGTCACTAAAATTCTTAACTAGTTCACCCACGCTATTTTTACCTCCATATCATTAGTTTCCTCTAAATATTTCATTAGTAGGGTGTATGCCTTATACCCTTCTATTGGCTCGTAAAAACCCTGAGTATTATATCTAGTATCAGCGCCAATTAGAATATATCTCCCATATATGCTATAGATATCATTGTCAATAATGTGACAAAAGGCATGGCCACATCTGTCTGTTGCCGCACTTTTCTGCCTTAATTGCACACCATTGCTAGGATTAACTAGGAACGGCAATTTAATCTTATGTACAGGAGATTCTTCAATAGCAAGTTGATAACTTCCATCCTTAATACAGCTAAGACCAACAATACCATTAGGCTCATCAGGATTATAATCCCATGGCGACTCTAATGTATAGATATATACCTCTTTGCCGTCCTTAAATCTTAGGCGGATTCGGCCGTGAACACCAAATTGTCGTCTAATCGCTGAGTTCTGTTTTAATCGCTCTAACAGCATATCAATCTAAATTCCTCTATATTAAATAAGTGTGTTATAAATCAACCTTTTGGCTCTTCATTCAATTCTTTTACATACTCTTCGTATTCATTCTGCTCGTCTTCAGGTTCATCATCATGACGCTTTGCAACAGATTGTTCTTTGGCAGCCTCTGCTATAAGTTTACCTTTAGTGACTGTGTATCTAGTTGCAATATTTGAAGTTAAATAAACAGCAATTATTGAAATAGTTATAGTTTCAAAAGAGTCTGAGTTCAGCCTCCCCATAAAGAGAAGCCAAGCACAGACCCCAAAAATTGTAAGTGAAAAGAATAATTTTCTAGATATAAAAGCAATAAGGTTTCCTTTTACAGTTCCCATATAATTCCTTTATATCTTAGTTGCCTCTTTCGCCCCTACGGCGCTCACCCTCCAGATTGGACAATCTATCTTCGTGACGACGAATATCCTCCTTATTCCGGTCAATCATACCATTAATAAGTTGGATGTGAGACTGAAGCTCATTCTTAGTAACTAACTCTGATTTAATCTGTTCAATGTTGGCCGCCATAGCAGCTTGTTGGGACTCCATTCTTGCCATTGTTGTCGCTCCGATCCATGAGCCATAAACAATAGAACATAGTGCGGAGAACACTCCGATAATCCCAAAGCTCTTTGGTATTTTTATACCAAGAATGGTGCTTTCATCTTGTTCAGACATTTTTATTTACCCCAAGTTTGATTTTTAAATATTCCATCTTTCCCTGGGCTCGTGCCATAGGTGTTAGTAAGTTTGTCACCAACAACTCTGGCATTGTAGCCGGTATATGTATTACGACTACCGGCACCAGACATATTAGCAGCTTTAGCTGGATTAGCCGCTCTATTAACAGGGCTTCTAGATGCATTATTAAACTTACCAATAGAAGAGCCCATTTCTCCGAACAGCGCCTGAGAAAAAGTTGATGTCTCCATAGCCGCAGCAGGATTCTTAGCCCGGTTGTTAAACTGACTAATGGACTTGATGATTCGTCCATCCCTACCAGCCTTTGATAAGAGAGATGCACCACGTGCACCACCAATGAGTGCACCAGCCATCATACCGCTTGAAGCACCACTAAAAGGATCAGCCCCAGTGGCTGTATTGTATGCATACCCGACAGCACCGAAAGCAGCACCAGTTGCCAATGATCTAGATGCTAACTTCCCTCTAACATCAGAGGCAAGTGTGAACCCGGCATTCGTCATTGCCCTCTTGTTTCTAAGAGAGTTATCCGCAGCCTTCATGGCCGAGCGATACGCAGCCCTTTCCCGATTGAATGTGTTAAACAATCCCATTATTTAGCCCCATCAAACCAAGCTTCCCAATCTTTCTTTCCTGTCAGAGAAACGTTCTGGAAGCCACGATTCTCCTTAACAGAATGAACAAGGTCGCTAGTGTTATAGTTCATATCCCCGAACTGATAGGTCTTTTTCGCCAATGCAGAGGACTCCCAGTCATGTGGTGACATGGCTGATGCCTTTGTCCGGCGAATCATGTCCTCAGCAGCATGGTCTGCTCCTGAGAATTTGTTGTTAAGGCTTCTTAGAACATTTCTAAGACCCTTCCCATGAGCACCTGAAGCAGCGTAAGCCAATCCGGCACCAACAGCACCACCAAAAGTTGCACCGCCGACAGCACCACCAAACATCGTGGTGTTATCAGAGACAGCACCTTTAGCAACACCATATCCGCCGAAGGCCGCAGCGCCAGCAGTTGCAGCAGCGGTGAATTGTGCCTGTTTCTCCGAACGCATCAGAAACTCAGACATTCCACCGTAAATCGATTGTCGCAAATTTGCCATAACAAATCACTTTCTAAAAAGCTTTTTAAAAATCTGAATCAATAGACACAAGAGAGGGAGCGACCCTCCCTGTAGAAACAATTAGAACAGAAACAATAGAAAAAGTCAACTAACTATCCTTTGAAAATAGACAAATTTTAAAACGGCCGGCCCGACAAAACACAAAACACCCCACCCCATTGATCCAAGCCCCCTGGGGCAAACCAAGGGGGATAGTTGACCCAAAACACAGAATGGCCCGGCGCGGCGGACCACATCATTTTTGCCGAAGGCAAAGACTGATTGGGGGTTGGTTGAAGGTGAAGTGAGAATGGATGACTGAAATGGACGTGAAACTTGAGGTGTGTGGATGTGTGAGTGAGGGTGTGAGTGGTATACGTGTGGATAATACTACAAAATTATTTTGTTGACTGAAGGTATTTTGTAAATGGTAATGTAATGCGTGTGACCACCTGGTGTCTATTAATGATATCCCTGTGGATGGGGGTATGTCCGGGATTTGCCCCCTGGGGTGAAATGGACTGCTCTCATCTACATCTTTTATTTTATTATTCTTGTCTTGAAAGGACTTACCATGAAAAACTTTATCATCGCTTCTGTTGCAGTATTCTTTGCATTCTCTTTCTATAGCTTCTGTTTCTCTGGAGCTAAAGATGCTGCTGATAATGTAGTACAAAAAGCATCTGTAACATCTATTGATAAAGCTTGTAAACAAAGCAAAGAGCTGTGCAAAGAACTATAAGGTTTATATTTAAGGATGTGTGGGATATCAGTCCTGCACATCCTTTTATCTTATCTATAATGGCATTCAATACAGAGTGTTATTATAAATGAGATAATTCTGTCTCATTATTTTGTTTATTATTTATTTCTTCTGAAAGGAAATCATTATGAAAATCCGTCATATCATCGCTATCGTTGCCGTTATTATCGTTACCAACGCTGCCTTTGGCAGTATTAGCAATGCCCTCAAAAAGAACGATTACCATCACTGTCGCGTTACAACTCACATGACAACACAAGAGTGTGAGAATATTACTGGATACACAGTGGCTAAATAACCCTATAGTCCTGAGCATGACAATAAACTGCTCACTGTCCAGAGATGTGTGTCTCTGCTGATGATGGGTAAAAATACCCGAAACAGTTTATCTTTTATTTTTAAAAACTTTTCAAAAAGGAAATTATTATGTCAACTATCACTTTCAAAACTTTCTCTTCAACTGTTAACACTGCTGCTGCTTCTGCTTATGAAGCTGCTCTGAGTCAATACGAGTTCAGTGCTCATATTCGTGCTGGTGTACATCAAGTCGCTGGTGTAGAGGTTGTTGCACTTTCGAACAGCAAGGCCGCCGCTATGCGCCCTGAAATCGTGGCCATTGTTAAAGATGGGGTCGCTGTAAGGGTTTTTGCAGTGGGCTCCAGGACTGAAGCCCTGGTTCGCATCAATGTTGAACTGGAGGCTTTGGTATTGAATCAAACCAAGGAAGAAGAGATGAGTTATACATTTGAAGTTCAAAACGTACCTACAATGGTACAACGTGTAGAGCCTGTAAAGGCCGGCAAAACTCCTACTCAGGAGGAATTAACTAGCTTCAAAGAATGGGCTCGCACTATTTGCAAGATTAAAGCAGGTGAGTCTCTGCCTATCGTGGGCAAGGTAGAGATTAATATTCGACGTCCGTCAAAGGGCTCTGTTCGTGTGGTTGCATCAAAAGGTACTTTGGCTACCTCTTTAATTAATAGTCCACTTGGTCGCGAAACTGTGGCGCGCCATGCATTTGTGGCATATAAAGACGGCATCGTATCTGTCACTGAAAGTATCGAGACCCTTATTGACTGGATGGTAGGTATCAACACAGAGGGAGTAAAATTAGTTGATGCGCTGAAACGTAAGTCTGGTGGCGTGGTTGTTGTTAAGACAGAGAAAAATGCGCCGAAAGGTGTCAAAATACAACAGGGCGATCTGATGAACATTTCTCCAGATACTAGCTGGAAGCTTGGCATGCCGGTTGGTGATGCCCAGTTTATCACTCGCAAGGCGCCAAACTCTATGGTTGCAGTTAACCATCCACAATTGGCTGGTAAATACATCTCAGTCTACGACGTGAAGAAGGCTATTGCTAGGGGCATTCTGAATCCCGACTTGGATACCAAAGTATCTATTGGGGTTCGCAAGGTAGCGGTTCTTTTATCCGTTACTAATGAGGCTGGCGACAAAGTTAAATCTCTGGCTGATGTTAAAGAGCATGCTCTGGCCATGAACCTTGCCGGCGGTGCTTGTTATGGCCGTAAATCTTTGATTCAACAGTACGGTAAAATGCGTGTTGTTAGCTTTCATCATCTGAAAGGTGTAGTTGCCAACGTTAGAGAGATCGATGCATTGGTCGACTACCTTGGTGTAGACATCATCTCTCCTATGCTTAAATCTAAAGCCGTCGGTGTTGCACATGCGATCATGGGTGGTGATCTAGCTGACTTTATGTTGCGTCTGCTGGAAGATGAAAGCTTCCGTGCAAGTGCCAATGCGGCGATTGCAATGAATACTAAAGCTGTCAATGTTGACGGTTTGGTTTATGAGTTTGCAATTATTAAGGAAGAGATTTACGTCTCTGACTTCTACACACTGCAGGGTCATCGTCGAGTCGGTTCTGAAATCACCGTTAATGATAAAATCAACGGCGTTGAGGCAGAGGCGCCTGAACAAACCCTGATGAACGAACTCTTATCTGAGCTCAAAGGTGGTAATACTATCTACTCTCCAGTGGTTCGTCTGCTGGAAATGAAACGCAATGGCACTGTTGAGGCTGTGTCCCACTCTGCTGAGGGCGGTGTACTTCTGGCGGATCAGATGATTCGTCAATACGGTGAGTCTCTATTCAAGGGATTTATTTCGGGCCGTACCGGTAAACGTACAGCCAAATCGGTTGCTGCAGCTAAAAACGTTGATTGGACTTGCACAGCCAACGAGTTTTTGGCTATGACTCGTGCATGGTACTCTGACAAATTCGCCGTTATGTTCGCGGGCAATGGTTCTTTATCCGTAGAGCAAGTGAAACGTGTGGCTCTGACAGAAGGTGAGACTGCCGAGTCTGTTATGAAACAGTTCTTAGTTAATCTGTTTAATGGCTGCGGTCATTTCCCTGGCCTGTTGAATATGCCTCGTGGTTTTGAAGTTAAAGCAGGCGAACACAGCTTTGTATTCCCAGGTGCATCATTCTGGGATAAACCTGAAACTATTACTGGTGACCATGTATCTGGTTTGCAATTCACTGGCGGTGACTTCTTCAAATCTCTCGCATCAATTGTATTGATGGCTAAAACCCGTGGAACTAAAACATGGGAAGCTGCCGGTGTGGTTAAAACCCACGCTAAACATTTGCTGGCCATTGAGGAGACATTTGGTTCTCACAAAGGTCTGAAATTCAGCCTACCTAAAGGTCGTAGCTTGCCAGTTTCATATCACTTTGAAAGCGGCTTTAAGGTCATTACCGCTGACCGTCAATACAAAGAGGCTGCTAAGAAAGGTGAAGTGGGTGCTATTAAGTTCCCAATCTTGATGGAAAATAACTTCCGCCTCTATGAAGCTAAGGTTAAAACCCTGATGAGCTTCGATTCTGAGGCTGAACTTGAGTTGAACAGATTTATTTGTGAGAGCGTTGTATTCGTCGATGCTCTTTCCCATATGGCCAATAGGGACGATGCTGACGGCGACCGTCTCACTTTATTTTGGGCTAAAGGTTATGAAGGCCAAGAACAATGGTCTGAATCCAAATTGTTGGCTTGTAACTCAGCTAAGCAACAATTGTCATATGTGGAAGACGAACTGGGTTCTCTTAACACCAAAGAGATCAATGAGCGCTCTGTTCAAGTTTGGGGTAAAGAAGATGTTCAGCCTGCTGTCGAAGAAATCGTAGCTGCTAAGACTGGCGTTGGTAGTGAGACTAACAATCTTATTACATTGACCCACTTAATCCGTAATAAGTTGGGCTATAGCGATATGGCTAACTTGGCTATTGACGCAATGGGTATCTTGCTGCAGAAGGAAGTTGTGGAAAATATGAAGCATAGCAACGGTAACGTTCGCTTCTGCGAATATTTAAACCTGCGCAACAAGGAGACTGATCTAGACTGCATGTCTGAGGCATTCGAGAAGGCTTTCGAATTGATGTTCATTGAGGACGATGCAATGGCGTTTGAAATTGCCAAAGTCTTTGTTGAGCTGTTCGAGGAAGACAAGCGTTCTCGTGGTCAGCAAGGCTACCGTTGGAATAAAACCAACGCAGTTCGTATGGCACACACCGCAACTTGGAAAAATGTACACTTCGATGTGTACACTAAGGATGTGTCTGAGATTTATAACACATCATTCTTCTTCGGTTTAGATGATGTGAAGGCTGTTAATAACCTGCTGGACATGAATGGAAAATCACCATTCAGTTTCATCCTGAAGGCTTTAAGCCGCGAGGTGATTGCCCAAATCCAAGTTGTGGTGGAAATCAAATTTGCTGAGGCTGAAGCTTTGGCCAATGGGGAGACTGTTGAAGCTGAGTCTTATCATGAGGTTGTGGATATGGATGAAGCTATTGACATGCTGTAAGACTCCGTACCCAATAAGAATTGGGCAAAGGTTACTGCTCGCTGGATACGGCTCCGTAGCGATATGGGGCTGTATTCACGTGGAGCGGTTCTGGTGTCGGTTTCCTGTGGAGACAGGGTTTCCTGTCGTTTTCAATTTCTTTTCGGAGGCTCCGTTATGCGAGAGTTCGTGATTGCCCCAAATTCGCCATTTGCACAGTTGTGTGCAGGTGACATGTATGACGCCGTAGTTCGCGACGTCAAGTTTGCAATGCCGGTTGGTGTTGAGACCAAAGAGTCTGACATTCCCGGCGGTTTTCGTACCGTTGAGACGCAAAATGGCAATGCCGTTTTCTGTTCAGCGGTTCGTCTGTCTGACAAGCCCGCTCCTGGGTTTGTCTCTACTGTTGTATGGTGTGCTGAGTATTCTCGGTTGTACCATATGTCTCGTTTCAGTGAGGATCATCCTTTCTGATACAATACAGGATCGGCCAGTCTATTGTGTCGGTCCTTTCTTGGTACTATTATTACAACTTATGGAGATCATTATGTTTGTTCCTAAAATTCATTTTACTAATGCGGATTCCCTTCGTGATTATTTCAAAGATTACGAGAATATTACCATTGCTGAGACTGAGTTCTCTGTCCTTGTTAATGATTACAGTACTGATATGTCTGCGTGTTGGTCAAAAGAGACAGACGGGACTTTGACGTTTAAATGCTACGATCCTATCTATTGGGCATAAAGGTTTTAAGTGGGCCGGCGCGTTTGTGTCGGCTCTTTTGCGATAATAATTTTTTCAATGGAGGTTGTATTATGGAAAAGTATACAGATTTTTTGATTACATTCACAATGGAAGACGGTAGTCGTAAGGACCGCATCGTATCCTATATTGAATCTGTGAGTGTTGACCACGTATATGAATACGCAGAGGCTGTTGCGAGTCTCGAAGATCTCGAAGTGACCGATATTGCAGTCAAAGGCCTGGAGGATAAAGGTGATCGGGTTCCATTTTGAGAAACGCTACGATTCCATAGAGAGTTTAAGGGCCGATATGAATAAAATCGGCTCTATCTCCGTCTGGAAGCACTATGACGAGGTTATCGCTGATCGCGTTGATGATGATGAACTCGTGGTGTTTAACGTATTCGAGGATGGTCATTTGGAATTTGACCATATCGAAGAGTTCGCTTTTATCTAAACAATGCAAGGACCGGCCCAGATTTTGGTGTCGGTTCTTTTATGGAAGAGAAGAGTTGTTCTTCTCAATTATAATTCTTTAATAGCTATGGAGGCTAAAATGTTTGCACCTACTAAAAATCTTTTCCAAGTTTGGCATCGCCCAGATGAGCGTGAAGCCTTTGAACGAGAGGCATCTGAACAGGCTCAAATGGGATTCGTGTGTGAATTAAAAATAGACGGATTTAACTCTATGGAAGAATTTAAATCATACCTTCGTACATTTAGCGAGGCGGACTTAAGCCACGACGTATTCGAAATGACCGAAGAGGCTGAAGACGAACGAATTAGAGCTGGACATCCGGATATAACGCCGGAGCAAAGTTTTAATCGCCTCGTTGCGTCTCTTGAGATCGAAGAGAGTATAAAGGTACACAAAGAAGTTATTGCAGAAATGCAGTAACCCAATAGCCGGCATCTGTAAAAGGATGTCGGTTATTTTATGACATATATGATTTCCCTGTAAGTTTTGCCGATACCTTGAGTCTTGTTGCTCTTGGTATCGGTTTCTTTTTGGAACATTTGAATCCTTTTACCTCCATAAACCTTTGGGCCACACTTGCTTTTTATAGCGCAGTGTTGGCCCCCTTTTTTCCTCCCGCTGGACAGGTAGCAGGACATCAACGTGTTGCAACCACGCATATAAACCCGCTAAGACGCCCACAGGCTCCGTATTGAATATAGGTTACATAACATCAACGGTTTTGTGTCGGTGCTTTTATGATATAAATATTTGTGGAGTTTACCATGAAGTATACCGTAAAGTTATTTGATAGCCATGGCAAAGAGACTGAATACGAGGTCTCTAATCTTGATATCGAAACCATTAAGAAAGAGATTGGTTTCGGTGAAGAAGAAGTGGCTATGGCTAAGACTTATATAGATGGGAAGATTGTTTCTACTTTCCATCTTGGTCAGGATTGGCAATATTATGTAACATATGAATTTATCGATGGGTTGACAGACTCTGATGTAATCTATGTTACAGAGGGCCAAAATCCTGTAGCAATTGCCAAACAGAATATGCCGTTCTTGGCCCACGATGTTGACGTTGAAATTCTGTAACCTATGAGACCGATGTTTTTGTGTCGGTCTTTTTACGAGGGACATATTGTCCGAATCTAACCACAATGGAGTGTAAATCATGAAAATCAAGATCGAATTTGCTAAAAAAGAAGTTAAAGCTTTGCAAGAAGCCGGTGCAGAATATTTCGCTCGTGAGGGCGAATGGAATGATATGGTAGGTCTTAATGGTAACAACCCCGCCAAAATCAATAAGGATACCCTGTATTGGGAAAAATCCGGCAATGAAGATGGCAGTGCTGAAATCCAAATCGAAATCAATAAAGATTGGGCAGTTAAAGCCATTCGTGTTTGGACGTCTAAATTCAATGCAATCATGAACTTTGTATTGACAGTTGCACCAGCTGTCCGTTTGTTCATGCTCCGTATGAAAGAGTCCGATAAAGAGCTGAATGAACTTACAAAAGACCTGATTGAATAATCCACAATAGCCGGCACCCCTTAAAGGTGTCGGTTATTTTACGACAATATTTTAACAGCCTTTTATGGAGATAATCATGGCTAAAAAGAACCCTTCTATTAACCGCTTTTTGAAACAAATCAGACACTGGGCATACGGTAAGACCGTAGTATTGAAATCCAGTGTTGGTAAGTTGGAGGCTGAATGGGTTGATATGTACGAACATTCGTCCGACAAGAAAATGGACGAGAGTTTAAGCTCTCTGAACTTCACTAAAATCTATGTTTGTGACACTTCTTTGCCTATGGGGCAGAATGTCACAATCTATGAGCTTGAAGATGGAAAATATGTCCACAAGGGTACTACTTACGACCCCTACTTTGAGCTCATTTAAATAAAAGTTACCGGCACCGATTAATTTTGGTGTCGGTTCTTTTGTGGAAAGGCATGTTGCCTTGTTGGAGTCCAAAATGGAAATCAAATCCCAAAAGCAGGCAAAGAAAGTCCTGCTTCAATTGCAAGGGGAGCTTCATAAGTTGGAGCTCCAATATCAGAAACTCAATGGCATTCATAAAAACGCCGTTGAAAAGAAAATTACAGAGACCGCCGCACTTTGGATGTCGGTCTTGGGTGAAGCCACACATAAAGGCTTCGTGGAAAATAATGGTGTTACGGTCACCATCTCTGGAACAGAGCTCAAAAATCCGGAGCAAATTGGACCAGTTACATTGTCTGTGTTTAAACGCGCAGAAGAGCTGTCCAAAACCGAACCGGGGCCTGAAATCGAAATCAAGTCCGAATCCCAATCTGAAACTTTAGCTAAAGGAAATATCATCATGACTCAAACTATCGCTCAAATTATTGCCGGTGCAGAAGCAAAATTCGCTAATATCGACAAGTTCAATGTCGCCGTAGAGGACATTAAGTCCGAAATGTTGGCATTTGAGGGTGACGAAGTGACCCCAGAACTGTTGAAGAATGTGGGGGAATACCTCACAGCGCTGGTTAAATATAACCGAACCACTGACGCAACAGGTGTCTCCACACTGACCGCCGAAAAAGCAGTGTTGAATGAAGCTGCTAACCAGTTCTATGAGGGACTGGGTGAAGTAGACGAAGAAACGTCTGCTAAATTCAGCAAACTGTTGTCCGATATCGTCAAAAATACTGACGAAGAAGACAAAGAGGGCTGGACCCATAAGATTTGGGTTGGTTGCAAAACTGGCGGCTCGTTCGTATTGGACTTGGCCAAAGGTTTGGTTATGTACATCTATGGCGGTGTAATCAAAATCCTTGGTACAGTTCGTGATATTGCCGGCTATACCTTAGGTAAAATGCTGTCTATCTTGGACGCAGCAACTACCAAAGACTTTGGACGCAAGTCTAAAGAGGGTGTTATTATGCGTGCAATGAAAGAATGCGTAGAGGAAGCCAATGCAGCAGCGGCAGCCTGATAAAATCTACTGTGACGCTCGATTAGTGGGCGGTAATCGATGGGCTATTGGTTACTGCTCACTAAATATGGGTGTCAATGGATATAAAATAATTAAGGCTTCTGACAATAATGTAGCCGAACTGGAAGCAATTCGCTTTGCTAAGCAATCTAATCCAGGCTCTATTATATTGTCTGATAGTCTTAACAGTGTAACTGCGCTTAATGACCCTAGTGTAGCTTACATTGAACGTTCACTTAACTTTGCAGATTCATATTTGCGAAATGTCCGAGTGAAATAACGGACACCGGCGCGGCAGAAATTGTCGTGTCGGTGTTTTTATGAGGGATAGAGCCAACCTCAATAAAAAACAGCTCTACGGTCTAAATCTTGACCAAAAGAATCTCAATTTTCAATCAACCTTAAAAGGAAAAATATCATGACTATGAATCAAATCGAAACTGGCAACCTGAACACCGGCCGTAGCAAATTCCACAGCGTTTCTGGCCAAGTTGCAACTCCAATGGCATCAAGCCGCCGCACCTTTTACGTCTTGGACGCTCGTCCAGATGAAGCAGAAGCTCTGGGCTATCGCGTATTCGTGTACAAACTGGTACATATGATCGCAAATGCCCCTATGTCACGCGGTAATGGCCGTGCTTGCTGGGTAGCTACCAATGCTGACGATGGCGTGCAATACACCGAAGGCATGACTACGAATCAAATCGTAGCAGCCGTCCGTAATGCAAATGCCAATGCAATGGAGTTCTTGGACGCTGGTTTTAACGGTCTGAGTATCCAAAACGGCAAATTTGCACACTTCCCTGTTCCTGTTGGTCCGGCATTTGGTCCAGAATGGTATGATAAAGCAAACGGTTTAGCACTGAAAGCTCTGAGCCTGTCTAAAGGCTACGAAGCTTTGCTGTCTGGTTCTGCGTTCATCAGCCACGACAAGAACATTGTTACCGCCAACGAAAAAGACGGCGAGCGTGTTCAGTTCACCGAACAACAGCTGTCCGAAATGATGGCCAAGATTGTAGGTGCATACAAAGCCGAAATCAAACGCCTCGTTGACGCAGGTGCAATTGCCACTTCGACTGCTATCTATGTTGGTGCAAACGGCCTGAGCCCTTGTATTGTTCCGATTGCAGCAGCCAGCTATAAAGTAAATAGCAACGGCAAGCAAATTGACGTCCGTACTACACCTCGTGCATACGGCCGTGTCTCTCCAAACTTCTGTCTGACTATTACCGGTCAAGCCGAAATCACTACCCTGGAGCAAGACGAATTGCATGAAGGCTATTTGGCTGGTGTCCAAGTGACTGAGGGTAACAATCCTACCCAATATTGCCGCAAGTTCGTTAACTTCAAGGACAGCCGTGGCAACGATATTACTGTACGTGCAGTAATGTACAGCAACGGTAATAACGGCCGTGGACAAACCCGTGCCGAAGCCTTTGAAAATGTCAGCACCAACGCCGATGAAATCATGTTCACCGAGAACAATGTGTTAGGCTTTGAAAGCCGCACCCCTCGTGAAGACGACGAAACCGGTCAACCATGGGTAGTTACAGCACGTGTAACTATGGACGGTTATATTGTTAGCCGTAACGAAGCAGGTAGCACTGCCGTTGTTGCAGACATTGACGTTGACGCACTCGATGTAGACGGTCTGGACTTGGGCGATGTGGACATCTTCGCAGACACTGCCAAAGTAGAAGCTGAGAAACCTGCTACAGCCAAAGAAACCAAACGTACTCGTCGTGGTCAAGCTCAACAAGCTCCGGCTAACGAAGAGAGCGACGATACTCCGTTCTAATAGAGCCAGATACGGGCGAGCGTAAGCGAGCCCCTATTTGAAGTCCACTTGAATGCTGGTGTGCATGTATTTGTGCACCAGTATTTTTTGTCTTTTATGACTGGTTGACGTGTTGTGTCGGTCCCTTTTTATAGGGATTTAGCTTTCAAATGATTGACTGGTTGACTGTGTTTTTGATGTGTATACGGACATACGATATAGACGGGCGTGATTATAGTGTCGGTTATACTATGGTACGTGTAATATATTAATGATAGGCTCAGATGTGCTTTATATTCCTTGGGAGCATTTTATACTAAGTCCTTGATTTATATAGAAGCAAGATATTTGTTCAGGAATGAACAATAGGCTAAAATACGGCCCAATTTAAGCAAAAATATACAATATGGCCGTAAAAATAGGTCATTTTGCATGAAAAGTGGCTTCAAATGAGAATAATTCCTAAAGTATCATTTTCTCCTATAGCGGATACCGACCTCTGAAAGTGTCGGTTATTTTACGGTAAATATAGTCTAAGCAGTCAATATAGACAGCAATAGACGGTCAATATAGACAGGACGGGCGCGTCCTTGTATTGATTAAAAGTATAAATAACACCAATAAAACCACTACAAACACAAACAATAATACTACTACAATAGGTAATACAATACATACTATATACAAGTATAATAGGTATAATAAACACAAATCCAATGCAACTATATAGGCTACAAGCCAATAGAGGCAAGGGTTTGATGGACTGGACTTCCAGGTGTAAACGATTATATCTGTAGATAAAGCCATGTACGTAAACGTATACGGGTGTCCAAGTCTATTTGTAGGCTATACAGGTGTCCAGACGTATATTTAGCTCATAGAAGTGCAGACCTATAAATAGGTGTCTAAGTCTTTATTGATGGTTATATCTGTATTAGAGTCTATATAGGTACTTATGTATTTGTGTGCATAAGTTCTTATATGTTCTTATGCTTCTATTGGTATATCTATTTTTATTGGATTCTATTCTGTTCTTATTTTATATGGGAGTGTATTTATGGTTGAATCTATTTTGTTTTGGTTTGTTGTTTATTTTTTAGTTGTTATATTCTTTATGTTTGTATTTGCTTTTAAGGATTGTTCTGATGAATGAATATGGTTGGGTTGTTGCTTTTGTTGTTTGTATTTTGTTTATTATTGCTTTTACAGATGTTTGATTTTTGCATCTATCTTTGTTTTTGAAGTTTTTTATTTTGGTTATTTTGGCCAATAAAAGAATAATGGGCCCGCCGGCCCTTGTTTTATGTTGTACTGACCGTTTTTAAGCCCCTATGAAAAATCGATTTAGTGTCGGTTTTTCTATGGTAAATATTATATAGGGAGTTATCATGATTTCTATGATATTGTTTGGCTCTGCTATTACTTCTTTAGCTATATTGTCTATTCTTGCTAAGAGTAATGTGGACCTTTTATATAAGGTATTGGGCTATGAAGCCTATGTAGATCTTTGTTTTTCCTTGATTATTGGTTTTGCTTGTGGTATTAGTGGTACTATGTCCGGCTTTGTTATCGGCGCGGCGACCGGCCTTATCTTTGGTACTTGCCTGTTTCTTCTGAAGAAGATGATCGGCTATAAAAAGTATGAAAATAAGACTTGGGTGTACTATCCTGCTAAGTGGCCTATTGGTGATTTATTCAAAAATATGTATTCTAAGTATGAATACATCTAAATGGCTATTTATTAAAGCCTTATTACGCAGGCATTATTATTTATGTCATTTTTGCTATTACGATTCTTGTTTGAATAGCTAAAATTGATCATTATAGTTATTTTGGAGTTACATTTATGGGCTTTTTAAAATCTCGTTTTAATCTTATTGCGGCGCGCCTGTTCTACAATAAACAGGGGCGTCTTTCAATATTCAAGGTTTGTGCCGTATTAGGCATCTCTGCTATCTGCTTTGTGTATAATGCAACATTTGCATCCCTTGTAACAGGATTAGTAGTATTGATCGGATGTGTCTGGGTTATTACCCCTGTAGTAACATCTCTGTTTCCTAGTTTTGGGGATGAAGAGTGTGAAGTAATTGAATCTGAAACTGTTGATCCTTACACCAACTAAGGAGGTTCCAAATGGTTCCTTTGAATCTGTTTTCTACCTTGTTTAATCCCTTTTCGGAGTCCCTTGAGTGGGACTCTGATTTAGGGAAAGAATGTATTTCTGCTGCTGAAGATTTTATTGATCAATTAGCTAATGCGGACTCTATTCGATCTCTTCGCGGCGATCCTATTTTTGATTCTATGATGGAATATGCTTCTAAGAATTATGACGCAAAAACTCTTTATGGCAATCTTAATTGGTTCTTAACGGATCTTGAACAGAACCTCGCAATTCCATTGCACATTGATAGAATAAGTGACAATAAGGGTGATCCATATATCCGATATACATTTATGTCTGTCAAAATGCCGTATGTTATTTCCTGGGTTCGTAATTTCCATGATCGACTGTATGTTAGTATTCATACCCCTAAGTTTATTAGTGGTGTGGAAATGAACATTTGTCGTAATGGTGAAATCATAAAGGAAGAGCCATATGCTGGGACTCTTGTTTGACCTTGTAAAAATGGCAGCATTCTTGCCTGTATTATTAGTAGGCGTGGTATGCTTCATATTTTATTTGGTAGCTGTTTGCATCTTTACGTTACCTGTTATTGCGGCATATTTAGTACAAAGGCTATTTGCCAGCTGTATTAATGTTTTAAAGGCTTAGAAAGGCTTATCATGTTTATATTCGGAAGCGTATGGGACTACTTCGTCTATAACGCCATCACAAATCATTCTACAGGAATCTTATATATTATCTTCCTTGTAGTATATATAGGGTTTATCCTTGCAAATTTAAATAAATACGTCTTTAAAATCAAGTATCTGCGTAAATTGGAAAGAAGCGGACCGTTTCATGTTTTGCTGTTCTTCGTTTCTGTTTTATTAGCTCACTTTGCAACTATTTACACAGGAAAGACTGTAGTTTATTTAATAGAAAAATTTCAGCTTTACTGAAAGCTTAGATATACCTGGCGCCCTTTAGATAGGGTGTCGGTATATTAATGGAACAATAAGAGTTCCTTCCTAGTATGATTCGACGCTGGACGTTGAATGGAGCCAATGATTTAGTCACAAAGGCTAGTAGCTGAAATGCTATTTCTGACTTGGGATGACGACCCGCCCTGTGAATGTGTCTTACTCTTGCCTGCGGAGTATAAACGCAGGCATCCTATTTTATCACGAGGTGCAATATGAACAATATTGATTTCATTTTTGTATATATTACAGGTCTAATTGTAGTGTATATTTTGGGTATTGCTTTTATTGCATATCTATACTCTTCGAATTCCATAGATCCAAAAGAAGAATTTATAAAAAAGACTTTGAATTTTCAATTGGATATGCTATTCGTTATAGCTGTAGGCTGGCCATTAGCTTTACCACTTATTTTCCTTTATTTCATCTTTATAGGCTTAAGACATATAATTAATCGTGCTTGATGATTCTGGATTAGATTTTTAAATAATGGAGATTTAAATGTCAAATATTGGCAAAGAATTAGAAAAATTAAATAAACTCTTAGAGTTTGATAAATATATTTCTTCCAGATTTAAGGTTAGACCTTATAAAATGCCTGAAGAAGATTTAAAAGAGTGGGATTCGCTTGTAAAGCGACATGCCAGGGACTCTATTTATAAAGATATTAAAAAGAAGTATTCAAATCTTCAGAAATTTAAAAAATCTTTATTAGAAGATGGTAAACTTGAACTCTGGTATCTCATGGGCAGAAAAAGAGAAAAAATCAGAGAAATGAGGGACATAGTCGAAAATAAGGAAGCCGATATTGTTTCAGTCTTCTACAATTGTTGTGGAATAGAAGAAGCAAATTTATATATGGCTATGTATAAAGAGGCCATGAAGGAACTTGAAAGTAAGAAATAAAGGATTTGAAATGCCTGGATTTAATTACAGATCAACATTAATCGGAAAGTTGTTACAAACTTATGATGACAACTATGCGATAATATATGCCGATACGAATAAGGACCCATTGATTGTTCCTGATTCGAAACACCCTTTAGTCGGAGTTAGATTCGACAACATTTCTAATGTTACCCCAGAATCATGGGATTACGAAGGTAATTGTAAAAGTGGGACTTATGGTCATGATATTATAAAAGCTTTGGGAGAAGGCGAGGTTGTGCGTCTTAACAATTTAAAACTTTTATCTGAAGCTTTCTATAACAAAAAGGCCATCAATTGGGAAAATTCCGGATTTGAGGGATCCCTCTCTGTTGAAGAAAAAACAGATATAGGTTCATTCATTCTTTCATTTAGAGGATGGAGATTTGAAGCAGATGGTTCAAATATGAATGGCCTATATATTCTAAGTTAAAAGAAAGGTGCTAAAAATGAAACCGTTTGAATGGAAAGAGGCCCTGATTGATAACAAAATATGTAAAACTTATAACGGTATGTATGTTTTAATAAAAGCAGATGCAAATGAAGATGCTCGTATTAATCCTAAGCCTACAAAACCATTGATTGGTTTGATTTTTGATGGTGAATCTACATGTATTGCTGGATATTGGGATTATAATGGTAAAGGCTATTTAGATACTGATAATTTAAATATTGCCGGTATTCTTGAAGAATCTGAATTGGATATTTTTGATAATTCAAAGATTCTTAAAGAGGCGTTTAATAACGATAAAAAAGTAACTTGGAAAGATTGTCCATTTAGTGTGCCTGTTGCTGTTACAGAATGTGTTAATGGCATGTTTATCTTATCTTCTGGTATTTGGACATGTACTACAAGTGGCGCGGATATGAAGGATTTACGTATCGTTGACTAACAATTAAAGGAGATTTTAAATGAAACCGTTCAATCATGAAGAGGCCTTAAAAGGCAAATTGTGTAAAACTGCCGGCGGCGATTTGGCTATTGTATACGGAGATACAGCAAATTCCCCGTATCTTAAAAATAAAGACTACAGAGTGTTAGTTGGAGTCGTTATTGGCCGCACTGGCTGCATTGTTGGAACTTCATGGAACCTTAATGGTTCATTTGGTATGGATCCATCAAATAATGATATTTTGGGAATCCTTGAAGATCATGAAGTAAGGGCGATTGAAAACTTGCAATTGTTAGAAAATGCAATGCGGGACAATAAATATGTCCAATGGTATGAATCCGGCATTAATGGTCCAATTGCGGTAGAAAAGAAACTTGAAAATGGGAATTTCATTTTGGGTTTTGGTAAATGGAAATACGAAACCAATGGCGGAGGTTTGATAAATCTTCATATTGTAAAATAAACAAAAGATAAGTGTCGGCAAATTGTCGGTAAAATAGACATTGGAGTAAGTTATGCAATTAAAAAACAATATGCGTTATACTGATAATATGGTAACGTTCTTTACCCGCGGTGCACCGTTTAGTAATTTTTATTTTAGTCCGCTTGTGTATAAAGGCTATAATGTAAAGACTGCTGAGCAGGCATTTATGATTGAAAAAGCTATTACATTTGGTGATGAAAGTAAAATTTTGCCTATTATTCAGGCTAGATCAGCGGCAGAAGCCAAAAAAGTGGGCCGGGCGGTACGAAATTTTAATCCTAAAGTGTGGGATGAAAAGCGTTATGGAGTTATGGTTGACATTCTGAAAATCAAATTCCAAAACCCTACATTGAAAGAAATTCTTTTGAGGACCGATAATCTTGAACTGGTTGAAGGTTCTCCATATGATGCAATTTGGGGCGTCAAATTGGATTGGATGAGTGATGAAATCCTTGACCGTAACAATTGGCGCGGCCGCAATCTTCTTGGTAAGGCGCTCATGGAAGTAAGAGAGTATTACCGTAATCAAATCTAAATGGAGTAAATCATGCAAATTAATAAAAAAGTATCTTTCGTATTGGCTACACTGTTAGCCGTATCTGCTCTTTCGGCCTGTGACAAGGTTGACGAATCGTCTCGTGTATATCTGAATACCGATCATTGGATTCAGGTTGGCACTGGTAAAGGCGGTACAACTTACCAAGAATGTGTAAACGACCTTGTGCCAGGTAAAGAGCCTAAAGTTCTGTGTCGCCCAATCACAAAGAGCACATTTGAAGATATGAACTTTCAGCATATCAATAAAGCGATTGAAGCCTCAAATTCAAAGGTATCTAAAATTCCTAAAGCAGTGACTGCATTAGAACAGTTGCCGGACTATAAGGCTTCAGAGTGATGAAATCGGCAAATCAGAAATTCAATGAGAAGTTCCTTAAACATATTCATTCGTTTGAAGAGCTTCTCAGAGATATGAAGTTCAATAAAATCAGGATGTTAAATAGGCGCGCAGCCGGCATTAAGGAAGAAATCAAAGTTAAAGACTTGATTCGTCCAAGCATTGTCTGCGGCCATAAAGGTGATATTGAAGAAAATACAAGAATCAACGAGAAGATTCTGCTTAACTATTACCATCAGGCACATGAGCATCGTATTCCTTTGTATGGCGAAACTCAGATTGTCACCAGAATTTATCATAACTGTTATATAACAAAACGGTTCATTGGCCGAGTTAAATATTATGCCCGGATCATGAAAGAAATATCTGCGATTATTGACATTGCAGATGATTAGCATCTAAAATAACGGAGGCAATTATGCTAGTATTATTTGCATTAACAGTACGGAAATTATTGGCATTTTTGTCTTCCGTTAAACAGAAAAGTAAAAATAAGTTGGTGAAGATTCAAAACCACCTTTAAGGGAAAGCAACTCATTATGTCTAATAAATTAAAAGAGATTGGTCTTCTTGAGCAATTTCTTTCTGAAGGTGTCTATTACAGTGCAGATGAACTTATCACTGTTATAAATGGCATCAAGAGCGAGTTTAACAATGCAACCATAACTCTTGAACCGCATTCAGGCGGGAGTTATATGGTTGTTTACGGAGAGCACAAAGATGAATAAGCAAATCCTTATTGCGGCTCTTTTGTTGGCTGCAAGTTTTAACGTTAAAGCTGCTAAAAAAGAACGCTCTTCTTCGTCTGAAGTAAAAGCATTGGCAACCGCTATCCATCATGAAGCCCGTGGCGAATCATTGGCCGGTAAAAAGGCTGTTGCTAATGTAATTATGAATCGTGTTAAACACAAAGATTTTCCAAATACTGTAAACGGTGTAATCGCTCAGCGTGGCCAATTCCAATGGTATCGTAATAAGAAGTTACGGGCCAAAACTGGCTACGATAAAGAAACTGAGAAAATTGCACAGGCCGTTTATTCAGCCCATAAGGCGAAACATCATGTTGACAATACCCGGGGAGCTATTTTCTTTTCCTCTAATGGAAAACGACCAGCACCGCGTGCAATTAAACCATATCGTATTGGCCGACATGTATTTTACAAACTGAAAAGTTAAATCAAAATAAGGTGTCATTGCTATAAAGGCGATGGCATCAACCAAGATATTTTAAAGGATAAAAAATTATGCGTTCACCTAACGTACTCTATAAAGCCTATTCAAAGTTAGGCTTGGCCGTTGCACAGGAATTAACATTCTCTGCGCCGACTGACAAAGAATTCCGAGAATTCGTTGAATCTCAATTGGCAGAAGTTGACCGTATGGTCTTGACCCGTGAAGATATTCGCTCAATTGCGGATATGAATGATGAAGATCTGAAAGATTTGGGTTGCAATATTCTTCTGACTAAAGAAGGTAAACGCATTGCAGAATTGCCATCACACATTCGCCGCTTGGCCGAACCTGATACAATTTATGATATCGGTACAATCGAGATCGAAGACGAAGATTTCGGTAAACGCGAATTCAAAATCACTGGCGTATTTCTGAACGGCGAAAATGCCTTTTGATTAATAAAACAAGTTTGTGACGAAATATACTTCAAACCCCTTTCGTAATTCGTCACTAGTCATTAAACAACAGTGGTTCTGCTCGTATTGACTACACGATTACCCAAACTGGTGACAATCAGACTATTTTTGTATACTGTCGGATATATCAACGTCACCAGCAACCATTTCCCCCGTACACCGAGCGCAATACGCCTTTTCATACAGTTTACTACGCGTTCATTAGGCGCTCGGATCGGGGCCCCATTCATAAGTGTATGAAATTAATGCACATGGTTTCAGGATCATCCATAACTCCGAAAAATCCTGACATGATACCTTTCTTGACAGCTTGTAGTCGACGGTCTACATTCGCAGGGACGACGGAAAGACGGCACCCTAAACTCCAATCGTGGTTAGTGATAAGGAAGAGGCCTCGACATCGAAAGGTGTCGAGGCTAATTTCTTTATTCGAAGTTATTTTATAGAGAGGTTTATAATGGTTATTTGTATTTGTAACAATATTAATGATAAAACTATTACTGCTTTAGCTGCTAATGGTGCATGCGTTGAAACTATTAAAAATGAAACTGGTGCTGCTACTTGTTGTGGCTGCTGTCATGAAATGCTTTGTTCCTTGGTCTCAAAGTGCAAGGAATCAACGGAGGGAAAGTCGTATGCGATCAAATAGAGGAAGATATCCCTATAGCTATGCAAGAATAAAGTTTCTTACAGACCGCTTGAAATGGGTTATGAAAGCCATTCAAAAGCGTGTTGATAAAATGAAAAAAGAATAGGCTGGCCGGCGCTCGAAAGAGTGTCGGTCTTTTCATGGAAGTAGCAATCAACCCTAGAAAGGTATAAAAATGCATTTAAGAATTTCAAATGGACAAATTCCTGTAATCAATAAAAATTCTACACCATCAGAAGTCTATGCAATCTTTCGAGAGCATTTGACAACAGAGGGACGTATTGAATTTGAATTGAAGCCAGATACTTTTGGATTTAAAGTAATCAACGTTATTAATGATAAGACTGTTGAAACGGAATTTATTATTCCTGAATCGTTTTTTAATCCTAAGAATCATTGGCCTCATTTTGCTTTCTGTTCGCGCCATATCAATAAACGGGCGCCGATTGAAGTAATAAACCATTTTGAAATGCTGTTCTTCTTCTTGGCTGAACGATTTGAAGATGCCTTGAAGAACAATGAAATCTTTACGACTTATATCCGCCGGGACATCAAGCTGATTACAAACTTTGTTGAGTATGTTAGCCCCAATGCTTTTAATGCAAATTTGAAGTCTTCTAACCTTTTGGTTTTATGGGCTCCTTATAGCACCAATACTGGCACCTCTTTGGTTTATAAGAATCGCAATCTTCCTATTGGCGATTTGGTACACCAGCGTGTAATTACAAGCCCTGATAAAGAAGCTATTACTGCTATGGCGAATTGCTTCAACTTAATGCCTGGTTCAGAAACTATGTTATCTGAAAGCAATAAAATTGTTGTTTCGGATGGTAATGCAGAAATTTCTTGTGCTGGCTTTGGGTTTGAATATGATAACGATGACCGTATCGTTGGTTTCTCGTCTATCTTTCCTCGGGCTTCTGCTTTGCCTGCCCGCTTGAAAACTCATGTAAATGGCAATCATTTTGGTGTATTGCAGCCCGCTAAACCTTTGTTTATTGAAGATGCGGCTATCAATCCAGATGGCTCTTTTGTCTTTGATGAAAATGGTGACCATGTTCCTTTGGACAACGGCGGCTTAGACGCTATTGTTGTTTATCAGGATATCGATTTTGAAAGCTATCATCAAGTCGGCGGCGACTTAGAGGTAAACCGTCGAATTGGTAATCAAATCGTATTCATGAATCGCCACAAGGAAACGGAATTTGACGAAATCCTTGTCGAAGAGGGCGAAACATACAACGCAAGAAATGGATGTGTAATCCTGGGCATGTTTGACCGTCGACCGATCTCGGTAGACAATGTTGTCAAAATTGAAGTAACCAAAGTTTCTCAGAACGGCTATAACAATTCTGCCCGTATTGATTTTGTAGCATACTATAAAGTAGGCAATTCTCGAATCACTTCTCATACCGGCTTAAAGGGTGTCACCAAAACCATGATGACTTGTGGGAATATCTACTCCGATGATTTCGAAATGGAAGTCGATATTCTTACAGGTGTCAATAGCATTAAGGCTAAAGAGAATACTGTACGTCTTATGCAGGCAGCTTTTGCATTGAAGTATGGTTATTATACTCCTACGTCTGGTGATAAGCTTCTTTCGTCTATGGATGAAGAAGAAATCAATGCCGCCGCCCGATCCATTCCAGAAGTAACATTCAAGATGGTTCGTGAGGGCAAGGAAGTCGAGTTCAAAACCCGACTGTATGGTGTGATTCAAATCAATTATACCGAAATCGGTAGTCACTTTACAGTTGTAAGAAATCAGAAATTGAGCTTCAATGCTTTGCGTTATATCTCTCAGACTAAAGATTCTGGATTGGCGCAATATATATTGGACAATTGTATTGATCCAGATGAAAAATCAGCTGTAATTGAGCTGATGAAGTGTCTTAATGACAAGACGCGCCGTTTTGTGTCTGCTGAGCATAAACCCGTTTATACATTAAGCGGTTTAAAGAACTATTTCACTGAAAAGGATTTGATTCTTGAGCATAGTTCTATCTTCCCATTGTACTCTAAGCTTCTTGATGAAGACTTTAATAAAGGCTTCTATATCAATCTTAGTGAACAGCGTCAGAATACATTAGTACGTATTCCAGATGCTAAAACTTTGGGTATGTTCTGCAGTAAGCAAACCAATGGCGAATATGTCTACCCTGGCATTCTTATTGAGGTTTCTAAAATCATTCAGAATGCTTTGCTTGGTAAGGCTTATTACTATCGTATCATTCCGAGTCGTAATGAGAGCAACCAAAACCGTGTAAGTGCTTATGGCAATTACATGGCATCCTTGAAATCTATGTTGTATTCTTCAGAGATTTCAGGACAGACACTGATTCAGACTATGATTACACCACGATTGCGCGGCGTAAATATGAAACAAATGCACGACGTATACGTCCCAGATGGCGTTGTTGTTGTATTGAACAATCGTATTTATACCGACTTGCATGAATATGTCTATCCAACCAAAAACTTGCCGGTTGAGCAAGGCATTATTCAAGCCTTTAAAGACCTGTATGCATTCACATTACGTTCACCGTTTTTGTGGAAAACGCAACTGTTGATTAAAGAATTGTGGGACGCAAACAAATTCGACACTTATCTTAAGCAAGAATATGGTTTTGCGCTGGAAGATTATCTGGATATCAAATCCAATTTGCATTGCGCATTGATTGGCAAGGATGTAATCAAAGGTAGCCACTCTGATATTGACGGCGACTTGTTGCAGATTACTGTATTGCCAGAAGAAGCTCAGCAAATGATGAAGGAATTCGAACTTAGCAACATTACCGATAAGATGTATCAGTGGGATGAAGATTTCTTGCAGTCAGAATACGACAGCATTAAGAAATTGGATTGGACTAAGAAGTATAAGTTGCACTATACTCCTACCTACTGTAAGCGTCCCGGCGATGAAAGCTATATCGATTTGATCACAAACTCTGCTAATGCCAAGAAAGCCGTTGGTCCCGGCACAAATAATTCATGGCAATTTGGTATGCTGATCGAACTTTATTTGGCACTGCTGAATGAAGATTCTGATCTTGCCTATCGCGCTATTTCTGGTAAAACAGGAAAAGAATTTGTTAAGATTCATCTTAATGAAAAACTTGCCCAAGAGTGTGACCATGTATATACCGAAACCAATGAACGGTATGTGATTAATGCCATCAAGCATATTAAGGGCGGCGCAACTCAACATCAGAAGTTTATGTTGGGTACGCTTGGTTCTGACCAAACAGTCCATAAAGAAGTGGTAGAAGCGATTGTGAATGAAATGGGATATAGCCGAGAAACAGCTATGACCATCATCAATATTGCTATTTGGGCTGATCAACATAATCTTATTAAGCTTACTGGAGATTTCCTCCGTATGCATAATAAAGGTCAAACCGTTGATAACAATGGCGAACCGATTGATTTGAAAGACCCTGAAATCTCTAAATGGTTCAACCTGATTGTAGAGAAAACATTTGTGGGCAAAATGATTAAGCCCGCATTTGATGTATACAATCAGTGTATTGGTCAACTTGATATCGAGCAAAAAGCATCAGATAGCCAAAACAATGTGGCAGAAGACAAAGAAGATATTGATATCGATTTCCTTTAATGAGAAGTAAGAGGCGGGCGGGTATATCCTGCCCGCTGATCTTATTTTAATACTATATTTATTTTTTAATGGAGTAAAATTATGATTATTGAAACTGAAAATAAAACTGAAACGACAGCTGAGAATAAATATAATATTGAAGTAACTTCCAAAACTTTTCGAAGTTTATTTGGCGATTTGTATGCAAAACCATTTGATTCTATGATTCGTGAAATCGTAGCAAATGCGTGTGATGCCAATCGTCAATCCGGATATAATGGTCCGGTTGAAATTTCTGTTCATAAAGACGGTGTAGAGCATTATATCGAAATTAAAGACAATGGCGTCGGAATGACATACGACGACATGGTAAATATCTATACGACATTCTTCAAGTCAACAAAAAATAATAGCAACGATGATATCGGCGGCTTTGGCATTGGTTCTAAAAGCCCATTAGCCTATGCTGACTATTTTATTGCTACATCAGTAAAAGACGGCAAAAAGAATGTCATTATGACCTCTAGAAATAATGATATCCCTAGCTATCAGGTTATGCTAAAAAATGTAGATACCGATGATAGTAACGGCACTACAATTCGTATTCCGATTGAACAAAAGGATATAGAGAATTTAAAGACAGTTTATAGGGAGCAATTAATTGGGTTTTGGCCATTGCCCAAATTGACACTCCTGGATGGCGAAGAATTTTCAATTAAAGTTATTGAAGTTGTTGATGGCTTCAGAATAGCAGATATTAAAAGTCGCATCTATGCAAATTTTAGAATGTCAGTGGGTGGCCCTAATTATGTGGTATCTCACTTGGATAAAATATTTGGAATGGTATCTATTATGGATGTTCCAATCAAAGACGTTAATGTCTCTTTATCTAGAGAAACTATCACCTATGATGATACCCTAAAACAAAAACTCTCTGAGATTTTTCAAGGCAAAGTAAATGAAATTTATTCTAAAGTCAAAGAAATGACAAAAGATGAGATTTTATCTACTCCTTGGGTATTTGAGCTGGTGAATTACCCTAGTGCAAAATTGATTATAGAAACGATATTCGAAAAATTAAATTTTGGTTTCCTTAAAGATGCGAGATGGGCATTCCACAATCAGCCACATGGTGGAAAATATTGCCACAGAATATGGAATGGTTCTGCTAAATACATAATGGGACATTTAAAAGAGATAATGAAAGAAGGCTCTTTAAATTTTGCTCCTACAGGTATGGTAAAAGATTCCGCAATTACAGTTTCAAAAGGCTGTATGCCGAATGGTGTCACACTATTTATTGATAAACCTGAAAACGAATTAAAGGAATTTGCAGCGTCTCTTGGTAAAGAATGCAATTTTATAACTATGGATAGTGCAAAAGTTCGTAGTTATTTGAATCGCAAAAACAGAGAAGCAATTCCTGTTAAAAGTGGCGACCCTATTAAATTCTCATCAGAAATTTTCTATTCTTCAAACAATTCCAATAAAACTATTTATGAATTGGATGAGATTAGTGAGAATGATATTTTTATTGTTGGCGACCCAGGAACAAAGGAAGCCCACTACAGAGGAAAAATGGAAAATTTTAAAAAGGTTTTTCCGAATAAAAATATCTATATTGGACGAGGAACACCTAAAGGCTTTTCTGCTGCACAGATTTGTAACCTGAAAAATGTATTTACCTTTTCTGGATCAGATTTGTACGAAATAAATCATCGAAAGCTCATAGAAATTATGAGTGACGATGAAAAAGAAGTGGCTATTGCTGCTGCTAAGTTTCGTATACGGAAACGTAAAGGTGGCCATATAATTCATGCTTCCTCTGAAATTGGTTCAGAGTCAATTTGTCCGGATAGATACATATATACCTCATCATCTCTTCTGAAAGAGCGAATGAAAGAGGTTGTATTTTCTGTAGTTGAAAGTGGCTATGAAATTGACCTGATTGAGGATAGGCATCCTTTAATTGTAATCGGAATGGCTCTTATCAAGAAGGAAGTTGAAAAGATTCTTGATGAAATGTATCCGATGTGGAATAATCCAGAATTGGTTTTTGTCAAATATATAGAAAGTAGAGACAATGAACTACAACGTAACAGTCAATCCTGAAAAATTCATTGTGGCAACTGCGGTTGAAAATAATGGTAACATTTTGACGGCAAAGCTCTTTAAATCGCCAATCATTTTGAATGATTTTGACGAAATCCTTCGTGATTGGCATGAAAATCGCAACGGCGCAAGAACGTTTTTGAAAATCTCAGAAGTTCGATATGCATTCATTGGCAAATATAAGGTTGACCTTTTGGAAGGTAAACTTTGTAATTCAGATTTGCCTGAATTGTTGCAAAAAGAAATTTCTGATTTTGTAAATCGCGCCTGTAAGGTTGGTGACAACCAAATTGATCCAAAATCCTTCCTGAAGTTCCTTGACAATCTGGAAGGAAATCCTTCACGTAAAACTATTAACAACCTCTATTCGTTTATTGGTCACAATGATATTGAGATCGATGAAAAAGGTTATGTGATTTGCTACAAAGTTATTCGTGATAACTGGATGGATTTTTATAGTGGAACTATTAAAAATTCTATTGGTTCCGTTATTAAGATGCCTCGAAACCAAATCGATGATGATGACAATAAGACATGTTCTAAAGGTCTTCACGCGGCCTCATTGCGATATCTTCGCTTAAGTGGATATGGTCAATCATTAGATGGTAAATGGCGTTTGGTGAAAATCCGTATCAATCCAAAGAATTTTGTATCAGTACCGGTCGACTACGATGGCTCAAAAGCCCGCGTATGCGAATATGAAGTTATTGAAGAATGCGATAAATCCTTGCTTCTTTAAATTGTTTTAATCCTTAATTTATTTAAAACTGGCATAATCGCCAATTATACAAAAGGAATTAGTTTATGAAAAAATCTTTTATTTTGATGTCTATCTTGGCAGCAACTAGTGCTTTTGCCGATACAAATCCGCACACTAATTATTCAGGTGATGCCGAAACAATCGCCATGCAAAAGTGTGGCGTAGAAGGCAACATTTGTGTAAATACATTCAATCATGATAACAGTGTACAGGCAAATAACCAAGGGACTGTTGCAATTGGTCAGGACGTTGTTGTAAACGGTCTGAATGCTATGGCTATCGGCTCAGGTACAGAATCACATGGCAGCTCTTCTATTGTTTTTGGCACACAAGCAACTGCCGGTAAAGATGCTGATACATCAATCGTAATTGGTGAACGCTCTTCAACTGAAGCGTCACGAGTTGTTGCAATTGGTTCAAAAGCAACAGCGGCTGGTAGTGGTTCTGTCGCAATTGGTTCGGGTGTAAAAGGTGATGGTGAAGCATCCATTGCAATTGGTAATGGTTCTGTTGCAACTGCAAAATATGCAACAGCATTGCAAGTAAATTCTCAAGCACATGGTATTCAATCCATTGCATTTGGTCGTGGTGCTAACACTTCAGAAAATTCCGATTATTCCATTGCCGTTGGTTCTTATGCCAAAACTTCCAATGAAAGTGCTTTTGCTTTAGGTACCTTAGCAAACGCTTCAGCAAAAGAAGCTCAAGCGATTGGTTCTTACTCAGAAGCAGCCGTTGAAGGCTCAACCGCTATTGGCTCATATTCAAAAGCAACTGTTGATAAAGGCATTTCTGGTGCGAATCCATTGAATGCACCAATTAAGAATGTTAAAGATTTGCCTTGGACCTCTACTTATGCTTCTGTTTCTGTTGGTGATGTTGAAAATGGTATCACACGTCAAATTACCAATGTTTCAGCAGGTACAAAAGATACCGATGTTGTAAACGTAGCTCAACTGTCAGCAACAGCAAAAGCAGCTAAAACCGAAGTGAAAGCTGGTCAAAATGTCACCATTAATGAAACAAAAGGTCCAAATGGCCAAAGCATTTACACATTGTCTGCAAAAGATGATTCAGCATCCGTTTCAGCTGGTTCAAATGCTGTCACTGTTAACAAAGGTAAATTGACAAATTCTGTTCAAGACTATGTGGTCGATTTGTCAAACGAAACCAAAGCAACATTGAATCAAGTCAATGTTAACAAAGCAGATATTGTTGGTTTGAAAGTGAAAAACGAACAACAAGACGCTGAAATTGTTAGCCTCAAAGCCAAAAATCAACAGCAAGACGTTGAAATTGCAAAGGCTAAGACTGAAGTAAAAGCTGGTCAAAACACTTTTGTGACAGAAACAAAAGGTGCAAATGGTCAAAGCATTTATACTGTTGACTCTAAACAATCTGTTGTAACAGGTGGCGATGGCATTGCTGTCACCAAAACAGTCAATGGTTTGAACACAATTTACAATGTTGGTCTGTCTAATCAAACCAAAGCAACATTGAACCAAGTAGGTGTAAATACACAAAACATTGAACGTTTGAATGGTGCGGTTGAGAAGAATACTCAAAGTATTGCTGCTTTGGAACGTAAATTTGATAAAGTTGAAGATCGACAAAATGCCATTGGCGCAACAGCAAATGCTGCAGCAGCTTTGATGCAAGTTCATCATGCTGGACAATCAGCAGTTTCAGCAGCAGTTGGCTATTATGGTGATGAAGCAGCTGTTGCAGTTGGTGTGAGTGCTTTGTCTGATATGGGCAAATGGGGATTCAAAGCTCATGTTAACTATAACACTCAAGAAAAAATTGGTGTAGGTGCTTCAATTGGTTACTTCTTCTAATTTTGAAGATAATCTGTACAGAGTAGTTGTATGTAAAAACGGCTTTGACAATAAAACAATTTGTTTATGTTATGGATATGACAAAGCCGTTGAAAAGAAAAGAGAATTGCAACAATTGTATTTTTCAAGATATGGTTCTTGTACAGATGTTAAAGTTTTGAAGCATTACGAAAGTTAATGAAAGGTTTTAAAATATGAAAAAATTGTTTATGATTGCAGCAGCGATTGCCATTTCTGCTAATGTGTATGCCAACGAGCCAAAATTTCACGCATTGAAAGATGCAAAAGGCGCTTCTCAAATGTACAATCGTGAAAGCATGTTTGGCACTTCAGGTCGACACGATGAAGCACATTTACCGGCATATCGTGGATTGCATATTGGTATGACTAAGGCAGCTGTTCGTGAAAAGTTAGGTGAATTCCCCCAATGGACAAGTGGTTTCCGAGCAAACAAATGGGAATACAATACACACTTTGAAGTTAATGGTAAACATAATGTTTGTCAAGTTCATTTTGATTTCAAAAAAGGTGTGGTTGAAAAAATGTATTTCCGAAACGTTGCTGAAGACAAAATTTCTACTGAAGTTGATGTTTGTGCCAAAGATAAAGAACGCGAAGTTGTAAAAGAAGTAATTGTACGCGAAGTTGTTTCTGTTCCTGCACAAGCTAAAGTACGTCAATAATGTAAATTAAGAGGCCCCGACTCGCAGTCGGGGCTTTCTATTTTAAGATCATTAATGTCAAAGGTTTATAAATGTGAAAGACTTTTAATATTAGTGATACTTATTAGTGTAATAAACAATATATTGAAAAATTATATTTTATTATTGGAGTGTGTATGGATAAATATTTAGAGTTCGGCAAAATTGAATCGAATGTAATGAAATTAAAAGAATGGCAAGGGCCTGAGTTAAAAATCAAGTTTGATACCATGGAAGGATATTTGAATTTTCTTGAAAAAGCCGGCATTAAATTAGGTAGCTTTGAAGAAAATCATCTTATTACTCTAAAATCTAGATATGAGCTTTCTAAGATCAAAGATCCAAGATCTGAAATTTTTAAACGCATAGAAGAGGGTTTAAGAAAAAGAGCATACACAGGAAAACTGACCTTTGAGTCCAATATCCAAGAGATTGCGAAGTCCATATGGGGCAAAGATTCTATCTCTGGATATTTGAATATGTATCTTCCCTATATGATTGGGATCCATAATTCTAACATGGTGCGTAAAGATCCGATGACAATAGAAAGTGTCATTGAAATTGCAATGGACGAACTGGTTGATTATGATATTTTCCATGAGTTTAAGGGCTTTGAATTTGATGTAAATAGTCCCGTAGAACTTCTTCACTACTTGATTTCACATTTATATCTATCACTTGCCGGAAGAGTAGGAAGAGAAAAAGATTCTAAATTTAGCATGAAGTTGTTTGATATTAAAAGTTCCGGTTTCCCTAACATTTCCGCGGATCGATTGGACATTGATCTTAAAATGCTCCCATCCTATGCATCGGAAGAATTCTATTATTACAATATTTCTACAATTAAAGAGGGGTTTAAATATTCGGTTAATGGGTCAATCCCTAAAGAACTTGAAACCCCTGGACAGGCAATCATACTTAGATCAGACAAAATAGCAATTGATCGTAACAATCGCCATTTAGACAGGTCTCGTTATCTTAAGTTTCATAGTTATGATGGTTATGATGGTTATGATGAAACCGCAGAGAAGATTATTAAGATTCAAAAGAAAATTGAACTTTACTTCAAATGCCTGGTGCCTGACATCTTTGTAGACAATAATTAACTTTGGAGATTATATGAATTATCGTCTTTTTATTGATGATGAGCGTTTTCCTGTTACTCCTAATTGGTTTATTGCTCGAAATAGTTTTCAAGCGATTATGGCCTTAGAGCTGTATGGTGTACCGCAGGAAATTGCATTTGACCATGACCTTGGAGGACAGGATACATCTATCACTTTCATCAATAAGCTTGAAGGGCATATGATTGATAATGGTTTAAAATTTCCTAAAGATTTTATTTATACTGTCCATAGCCAAAATCCAATAGGCGCGGCGAACATTATTTCTAAGATGGACGGGCTTATTAATTATTTCGGATTTAAAGAATAGCCTAGAAGGGTAGTAAAAATGAAATTAAAGGATATCAAAGTTGGTATGACTGTCGTTGACAAATATGGTAATAAGTATATTGTTAAAGAAGTTGACAGAGACGACAGAGTCATGCCGGTTATGCTGAAATGTATAAAATTTGTGAAAAGTATTCCTATTCAAACGGTTGGTAATGTAAATACTGAATGTAAAGGCGAAAGTTTTCACATATACAAATCCGGCAAAGTTGCTAGAAATGACGGTTGCGATATTAAATGTATCACCGTGAAATCCCTTAAACTGAAAGGTAAATAAAATGGAGTTAAGTCGTAATAGCTTACTGTATAAATTGATGTGCTTTTATTGTACTCCGGCAGGAGATATTTGTCGATTTACTCGGCAATTGATCCCTTTACTTATCATGTTGTTGATTCTTTTATTGGGAACGGTAGGGTTCGGCATTTCTCTTTATTTAGGACTGTATGATGTGCCTTTTGAAAAAGTGCATGGAATTCGTTTCTTCCTCCCTTTCCTTTCAGCTATAAGTCTTTTAATCCTTGCTGTAGGCGTCTCTACACTCACAATAATGTTTATTATCGATTGGGTATTTGACAGATTGGATTATAGTAAAATGCAAAACCCTAAGCTATTTAAAGAAGTGGCAAAGCGTTTAAATCCTATTAAAGCAAAAGCTGAAAAGCTCTGCATTAAAATCACTTATAAAGATTAATCCAGGGACCGGCATAATTGTCGGTCCTTTTATGATAAGGAAGAAATATGAAGAAAGAATATTTTTGGGTTGAAAAGACAACATTTCCAAAATGCAAAGAAGAAGTATTTTTCTTAAAAGGCCTAAATATTGTAACCGGAGATAACAACTCTGGCATTTACTCCCATGCTTCTCACCTTTCGGCTTTAGACACCAATGATCATATTGATATTTGGAGAGATTCATTTGCACATAGCCTACATCCAACTTAATTAAAAATGGAAGCGGGCTTTATAATAGAAAATATATCTAGAGGTCTACAAGCAATCGTATTTACAGATTCTCTATTTATGATGAGAGAGCTGCATCTTTTGGCATATGGAAATAATTTCCCAATAAGATATATTAACCTTTATTTTGATAAAGGGGAATTGAAAGTTGAGCAGTCAGACGGAATTGAGGACATTAATCACTTGTCTATCTTAGATGAAAACCTTGAGCAGGCTGATAAATATTTGAAACTTCCTTAATGGAATGCGAAAGTTAAAGTAATTATGAATAAAATTATTCCCTTTGAAATTGAATATGAAGCTGAAAATGAGTTCTCTTTGGAGATGCTTGTTATAAAATTTGTTAAGCTTCAAGATTATATGAGACTCCATGGTTTTCTTAAGTTATATGTGAAACAAAATCAAACTACAAAGTGCCTTGATAGTTTATCTACTTGCCTGAGAAATGCCATTAAAGAGCTGTGGAATAACGATACCGAAGATATTGTATATTGCAAAAAGGATTGGCAGGGTCGAGATATATTCTTATCAGAAACATTCTCTATGGCCTACAGTGCACGTCCTAGAGAGGTCATTCTTTCATCTTCATTTAAAAATATCATAGTTTCAGAATCAGACAATTCAACCATTACTTCTGTTGGCGAAGGCTGCTTCATATTTGTACTTGAATCTGATTGTACTGTAACAGTAAAAGGTGACAATTGTTTTGTATATGTTGCCGGCGACAATAACTTAGTGAATATCGTTGGTAATAATTCAAAAGTTATCTTTTCCGGTAAAGATAATACGTTAATTATTAAAGGTAATTCTTATTTTAAAGGATTGTCCGGTTCGGATATTATCTTTGTTAATGATGAAGAAAGTCAATACGAAATTGGTAAAATCCATAATCCAAAATTCGTAAAAGACTTGAGGTTCGAAACTTGGTATAGATTCGGCTATGAGAAGGGTTCTTTTGTGGAAGTCCAACCTGACGAAATCCTATATTGATTGGAGTAAAAATATGACCCCAGATACAATTGTATTAATCGGCAAAATCATTGCCGGTCTTGTTGCTGGCTTTATATTTGGCGGATATAAGAATAATTTGTATAAGGCTACATTATATAGCGTTGCGGCCTTTGTAATAATTACAGTCCTCTCAATTGAACTTGCAGATAGGCAAACAAAATATATTGAAAGTCAACAAGAACAGTGTATTAAGGCCTTAGGAAAGGTTGCAAAATGAACGAAACACAAATACTTGAAATTATTGTAAGCCATATTGAAAGCAATCCGGAATCAAAACTAAAAGATAAAATTGATGAAGTTTTCAGGTTAAATGAGCCTATTAGTTTTTCAACAGCTGTTGATATTATTAATAGTATCAAGGTGACTCTTGGTTTGGCTTATGACCCATTGCCGGTTGATCAATTCTGTAAATCATTTGCAGAAAATTTTAACAATGCGATAAAAGTCAAAATGGCAGATGTCTTTATAAAGACTCCAATCTTCTATGAAACAAAGCTAATTGAAACCTTAAATAAAATTTTCGAAGATATTGGATTTGAAAAATACTGTATCATCAAAAAATATTTAAAGTCAAAAGATATCGAACTGATTGATATAAAAGATATTATCAATAAAGCCAATTATAGGCTTAAGAGTTTTTAGGTATAGCTATGTCTATATAATAACCGTAATCAATTTAACCCGAAAGGAAAGACGAGATGGAAAATATTTATCAAGTGGCAAATGGTGTCGTTAAGTTCGACAAGGATATTGATCCTAATCTTTACAAAAAGAATTTACCTGCCGGCTTTTATACAACGGCCTCATCTAGAGAGGGTGTATTCTTGAAGCAAACCGAACCTTTGATAATTCCATCTAAGGTTTATGGCGATTCAACTGATCGCATGAATCGAATTGTTAAGTCCTTTGAAGCTTCCAATAAGAATCTTGGCGTATTGCTTTATGGTGAATCCGGTTCCGGTAAATCTTTATTGGCTAAACAAGTTTGCATTAAACTTTCAGAAGAATATCCGGTTATTATTGTGTTGCCAGAGCATATCGATATCATTGAAAAATTCATTGAAAATATCGATGATCGATGTGTATTTTTCATTGATGAATTTGAAAAGATGTTTGAAAAGCCATCATATCAAAGCGGACTGCTGAGCGTTATTGATGGAACAAGTTCTAAAAAGAATTTATTCTTGTTCACAGCTAATGAAAAAGGCATGATTAATAAGTTCTTCTTTAATCGCCCGGGACGTATTCGTTATGCCTATGAATATGATACTTTGCCGGATTCTGTTGTTTTAGAAGTTCTGGGAGATATTTTGGACAATAAAGCTAAGGTAAAAGAAATTGCGTCTATTATTTCCTATCTGAAGGAACCATCATTTGATGTTGTTTGCAGCATTGCACAAGAAGCAAATCTGTATCCGGATTTTACCATCCAGCAGTTGATGGATGGATACAACTCAGAGATCTACTCTGAAAGTTTATCGCATTCCGACTGTACATTGTTTATAAATGGACAAGATTTCTATTCAGTATTTAAAGAATTATTCTCAAAATATGGTGTAAATCTTCAGGACTGCAACCCATCCTATATTGCTAGCGAATCTGCAATTGAATTAAAAGAACAGTCTTTAAATCCGTATGAGCCAAAAACATCGGTAAATGTAATTGACTATTCGATGCGGGCATTTTGTAATGGTGCCAAACGCAGCTACATTGCATGTATATACCTCGACATTTCAAAAATGGAATTAGAGGTTAAAGATAGAACTTCTATCATTAGCAATATTCGAATTTCTGAACAGGAAATTGATAGCACTGCAGATACGGTTTTGAATTTAATGCAATCTTTGAATAAAGATGTTCCAAATTCTGTAAAAGAAGAAGTGTACAATATTCTCAGTTCAAATGATGTGAAATTGGTAAGTAAGCCTGCACAAAAGCTGAAGATTAATACATTCGGTCGTTTTTAAGAAAGGCAAAAAATGATTTCTATTGAATCAATAGATTCTCAAAATCCATATTCTTCATTGCCGTTAATTACTAGATTTCCCAATGGCGAAAAAAGATACGTATTCCCTGAAATTCCTAGAACGGGAATTATGCAGGTAACATTAAGATATGAAGATGATTCCGAATTATTCGACCTGCTTTGCACATTTGATTCAATTCGTCGAAGTAATCCCTATCTTGCACTCACGCTGAATTTGCCGTATATCCCATACTCCCGTATGGATCGTGTTGAAAAGAAAACCGATTCGTTTTCTTTGAAATCTTTTGCGAATTTTGTAAATAATGTAATTAAGCCTAAAAGTATTAAATGTTTAGATGCGCATTCTGATGTTGCATTAGCTTTATTTGATGCTCCGGTAACTAATTATATTCCACAAATTGATATGGTTAAAAATAATTTTAGCCACATCGATACTCTTTTGGTATTCCCAGATGCGACTGCTGTTAAGCGATATAAAAAGTATTTTGCGGAATATCAAAGTGTATCAATAAACAAAGAGCGTGATTTTCAAACCGGCAAATTGATTTCTTCGACATTAGTCAGCAACGGCAATATACCTGATGAATTTTTGTGGAGCATTAAGAACGTCGTTATTGTTGACGATATCTGCTCTAAGGGTGGAACATTTTTGCTGGCATCGCAACTTGTTGCAGAAAATATCGGGCATAAAAACTATACAATCAATTTAGTTGTTGCTCATTGTGAAGCTGCTATTTTTGAGGGTGAACTTCTTGGAGAGGATAGTCCTTTTAATGGTAAAGTCTATTGTACGAACAGTATGCCAAAGATGACTAAAAACTTAAGCAACCTGAAGCAATCATCACATCCGGTAGCAGGACGCATTGTGATAATTAACATCTAAAAGGAAATAAGATGTATTCAATCATTCCATCATTGGTATGTGACTTCTATAAAACATCACATCGTAGCCAGTATCCAAAAGACACCGAAAATGTTTATTCCATTATGGTGCCTCGTAGTAATAAATATCTGAATAAAGTGGATCGTGTTGTATCTGCCGGTATTTCTGGCTTTGTGATCAAATATTTGGTTGACTTCTTTCAACAGGCATTCTTTGCCCGCGCGGAAGAAGACATTGTCCAAGAATACTCCGAATTCATTAAACGTACATTAGGCGTAGACGATGACGGTGCACATATCCGTGAATTACATCAATTAGGTTATTTGCCATTGCGTGTAAAAGCAATTCCAGAAGGTGACTCTGTTCCTATTGGTGTCCCGATTTTATCGGTTGAGAACACTCATTCTCGATTTGCGTGGTTAACAAACTATCTGGAAACTTTGATTTCTTGCAGCTTGTGGCAGCCAATGACATCAGCTTCTATTGCTCGTAAGTATTATCAGCTTGGCCGAGAGTTTGCAAATATTACTTGCGACAATAAAGAGCATTTGCGATTCCAATTCCACGACTTTTCTATGCGCGGAATGAGCAGTCTGGAATCAGCTCAAACCTCTGGCCTTGGACATTTAATGTACTTTGATGGAACTGACACAATTCCGGCAATTACATATGTAGATGAATACTATAAAGGTAAGATTGCCAAGAACTTCCATCCAACTTCGATCCCAGCAAGCGAGCACTCTGTTATGTGTGCATTATTAGCCAAACAGGAAGCTACCGGCGGCGGACGTGATGAAACAGAATCCTACCGATATCTTATCAAAGAAGTATATCCGGAAGGCTTTGTTTCTGTCGTTTCTGACACCTACGACTTCTGGCATAACGTTGAGCATGTATTGCCATCCCTAAAGGGTGATATCATGTCTCGGAATGGTCGTCTTGTGGTTCGTCCAGACAGTGGAGATCCTGTACAGGTTATTTGTGGTATTCCTGAAAGCGAAGGCTCTACTGCAGAAGAGAAAGGCCTTATTCAGGCCCTCTGGGACACGTTTGGAGGCACTATCAATGAGAAGGGGTACAAAGTCCTTGATCCTCATATTGGTGCAATCTATGGCGATTCTATCACGCTTGAACGAGCAGAACAAATCTTTGCGGGTTTGGCTGCGAAGGGATTCGCTTCCTCAAATATTGTCTTTGGAGTGGGCAGTTTTTCGTACCAGGGCCCGACACGCGATTCTCTGGGGTTTGCCATTAAAGCTACTTCGACTATTCAAGATGGTGAGGAATACTTGCTAATGAAAGATCCGAAAACTGACAGCTGCAAGAAATCTCCTCGTGGCCGTGTAAAAGTTATTGGTGACTTCTGTATTGATGAACTGACCGCCAATAGTAATTTTGAAGGTGACCGCCTGAAGACTGTCTTTGAGAATGGTATTGCTACCGCTATGAGTATTGATGATATTCGTAGTAATGCTTGCCTTGATGCAGTATTCTAAATAAAAACAATAGGTCCCGGGTTTATATCTCGGGGCTTATAACATTGGAGGTAAGAAGTGAAAACAAGCGCATCTGGCGATAAAGATATTTTTCTTCTGGTCTTTTTCGCAGGCATTCTCTCTGCCTTTTTGTTTATTTGGCTTATCTCTACTTTAGATTCAAATGAACGGAAAAAGGATGAAGCTGCAACAAACCAAACTATTGAAGTAACACAGTTGACAGATAAAGTTCAAAGACTTTCTGTTAATGGCTATAACATTAAAACCGCGACTGTGTGTTTTGAGGGCAATCAAATGCTATTCGTCTTTTATCGGGGTGAACCTCAAATTGTAAATCTGAATAAAAATTGTGGAGAAATAAAATGACACGTGAAGAATTTGAAAAGAAAATTGACGAGCTTGCCAAAACTGAAGAGCATGGTGAGTTTGCAAAAACAACTGGTCAAATCTATGGTCTGCTTTGTGATTATGTTTTATCTACATTCGAAGATGTAGAAGACGGCTGGGAAAAGGTTGTGTCTTCTTTAGTTAAGAAGTAATACCAAATAAAAGGAGTTCATTATGACTAAGCCAATTTACGTTTATACCGATGGTGCATGTAGTGGCAACCCCGGCCCAGGTGGCTGGGGCGTATTGATGCAATACGAAGGCAAAGAGAAAGAACTATATGGTAGTGAGAAAAATACTACCAATAACAGAATGGAACTCATGGCCGCAATTCAGGGTTTAAATGCAATTAAATCTAAACAGTCCGGCCTATGGGATGTAGTTCTTTGCACTGATTCAAAATATGTCCGCAATGGTATTTGTGAATGGATTAGCCGATGGAAAGAAAACGGCTGGAAAACAAGTGCAAACAAGCCGGTTAAGAATGCCGATTTATGGATGAAATTGCATGAAGCAGTTAAAAAACACGATGTTCGTTTCATCTGGGTTCTTGGTCATAATGGACATATTGAAAATGAACGTGCAGACAGATTGGCCTGTCGAGGAAGAGACGAAGCTAAAACATCTGATTAATTAAACAATAAAGTGCAGAGGTTATAAATGGAACTAAAAGAAAATGGAGTATATCGCCACTATAAGGGCGGAGAATACAAATTAATGACTATTGGTGAACTTGAACACGACTTATCTCAAGTTGTCGTCTATAAAAGTATCACTAATGATAGAGTCTTTGTAAGACCTTTGAAGGAATTTGAAGATAAGTTCGAATTCCTGTATATGGGAGGGTAGCTCAGCGGTCCGAGAGCGGGCGACTCATAATCGCTTGGTCACGGGTTCGAATCCCGTCCCTCCCACCATAATTACCCCAATTGGGCAGCAAGAAGAATGTACCCTTGAGGCTGCCTTCAAAGAATATATGGATTTAAGATATTGATCATGAAAATCTGGAAAATCAAAAAGGTACAAATCAAAGAAGTCCTTGAAACAAAAGGATATTTCTTTTGTAATAAATATAAACATTCACATGACAAAGCTAGAACAATTATGCGTAAATTATGCAAAGAAGGTTTAGCTGAAAAATGTCCTAGCCCTGCTGGACAAGTGGATACTGTTTGCATTAGGGCCATAAAATGAGCACAACGACTATTTTACTGCTTATTCTTGCCAGTATTGTTGGCGGAATTATTATTGGGTTTATTATTGTTGGAGGTCTTCTTGCTAAAAGCTTGACGTCTAGAAAATTTTAGAATTTTTGTCTAAAGGAAATAAAATGGCATCACCATTATTTAAAACTTCGCGTATTAGTGTTCCTACTGGGGCATCCGTTTCTACGCCGTCTGTCAAAGTGAATACGGTAAACGATTCTGGCGGTATTGCTTATGCTATGACGCATGAGCATGCTTTGGCTCAGTATGCTGTAACTGGCATGCTTGATAACCGCGTTTTGCAAAGCGCTCAAGTTGAATTTGAACGTGTTATGGCTATTGCCGACAAATGTAGTAGTGAATATATTGCAAAAGTTGCAATTTATGCTCATGAAAAAGGTCTCATGAAAGACATGCCGGCCTTGCTGTTAGCTGTCTTACTAAAACGCAATAAAGCTATTTTCGGCCCTGTTTTTGATCGTGTAATCACCAATGGCCGAATGCTTCGCACTTTTGTAAACATTGTGCGTTCTGGACGTCTTGGCTATCGCAGCTTTGGCACTTTAGCAAAACGCAAAATCCAAGAGTGGCTAAACTCAGCTTCAGACAAAACAATTGTCAATGCTTCTATTGGCAATTCGCCGTCGCTTAAGGATGTTATCTTTATGGTGCATCCGAAGGCTCCAAATGAAAATCGGAATCAGCTTTATCGCTGGGTTTGTGATATGGAGTATCATGAATCCAAACTTCCTGAACAATTGCAAAAATATCTGCAATTGAAGCGTAATCCTGACGCAGCAGAAACCCTGCCGGATGTTCCATTTCAAATGTATACATCAATGGGTCTTACCGCAGAAGGCTGGAAGCATATTGCCAAGAATGCAACGTGGAATCAAACACGTATGAACCTTGCGACATTTGATCGTCATGGCGTCTTTTCAGACTCTAGTATGAAGTCCTATGTCGCAGAGAAATTGACATCTCGTCGCGACATCCTTGGCAGTAAAGCAATGCCATACTCTATCTTCTCAGCATATAAAGCTTCCAATTTTTCTACTGAAATTAAAGATGCTTTAAATACTGCTGCAAATATTTCTTTGGAAAATGTTCCAGAAATTGAAGGTAAAACTATTATTGCAATTGATATTTCGGGTTCTATGACCCAACGTGTAAATATGAAAAGCAATGTTACATGTATGGATATAGCTGCACTGTTTGCTGCTGCATTAAGAATTAAGAATCCGAATACGGATATTATTTTGTTCAATACAAATGCTCGTAGATATGCCCCTAGACATGATACGATTATGGGTATTGCAAACGATCTGAGTGCAATGTCAAATGGTGGTACCGATTGCTCTTCTGCAATGAAGTACATTTGTGATAATTATGCTTCTGACAGAATGCCGGATAACATTATTATGATTTCCGACAATGAATCCTGGGCCGGCGTTAAAGCTAATGGCTGGCGTACCGGAACATTGCAATATCTATTGGATATCAAGAAAAAGAATTCAAATGTCCGTATGGTAAATCTGGACATTGCGCCGAATACAAGTATGCAAACTCCATTTGATGCTTCTATTTTAAATATTGGCGGATTCAGTGATTCTGTATTCCAGATTATGGCATTGTTCTTTAAATCTTCAAACAAAGATGATTTCTGGGTTTCCGAAATTCAGAATGTAGAAATCTAGTTTTGGGTTCATAAAACAATGAAATGTGCAGCTAATGATAGCAGCAATATTCGCCTTAGAGCGCTTTTCTACTGAGTAGGTAGAGTAATAGGTATCTTATTTCTTGTTTTCGCGGTACCTATTGCTATGTTTACTTTAGAGTCTAAGTGTAGCGCAGTCCGGTAGCGCATCTGCTTTGGGAGCAGAGGGTCGCAGGTTCGAATCCTGCCTCTTAGACCAAATAAAATTTTCGGGTGGTTAGTTTAATGGGAAAACATTAAGTAATCTTTCTACTATTGTCTGAAAAGAATGCTTGAGAGATTTACATTTCACGGCTAATGAAAAGATACAGGTTCGAGTCCTGTACCACCCTCCATATATGGGCTGTTGGCGAAATTGGTACACGCAAGGGTCATTTATAACCTATCAAACTTGTTCAATAGAAATGCCGATAGGTTTACATTTTAAATTGAAAACTTAAGGACAACCCTCGTTTTGCAGGTTCAAATCCTGCACAGCCCGCCCCTTTTATGCGGAGATAGTTTAATCGGTAAAATGCTAAGTAACTTTACGCTTTTGTCCGAAAGGAATGTTGTAAGGTTTACATTTCTATGGTTAAGAAGTGATGTAGGTTCGAGTCCTACTCTCCGCGCCAAATTTAATTAACTAAAGTCCAAGGAAATAAACAACATGAAAGAGTATACATTCTCATACAGATTTGACAATAAAACTTGGTCTTTCAGTATTTATGCAAACAGCGAAGAAGAAGCCAAGAGAAAATTCTGGGCTTTAAAAGAAAATGGCCAATATTGTGGCGAGATTGTATGCAAAGTAAATGCTACAAAGCCGTATAGTTTTATTAAATCCATTTTGTCGAAGTTTTAAGATATAAGTTTAAGTTTAAATGCGCCCATAGTTTAATTGGAGAAAACAGCTGGTTTCTACCCAGTATCCCGTCGAAGGGCTAGTTCCGGGTTCGAGTCCTGGTGGGCGTGCCAAATACCACAATCTATATATTATTATGGATTTCATTAAAAATAATGTTACTATTGATGAAGTAACTGGATGTTGGAATTGGAATAAATCTGTAACAAGTACGGGCTATGGCCAATTCCAAAGAGACAAAAAATATTGGACCACTCATACATTCGTATATGTCCAATTGTATGGCAAAATTCCCGAAGGAAGTGTCATTAGACATACTTGTCATAATAGAAGATGTTGTAATCCTGACCATTTGGCTATAGGTACACATAAAGATAACTATCATGACTCCAGAGATGCACATATAGAGGCAGATAATAGACGGGCCAAGGGATACATTATTCAGGGCGTATATTACAGGACTATGAATATTGCTAGTAAAGCGACTGGTATTTCTGAAGGTGCTCTTTATAGGCATACAGACTCAGATACAAGGGAATTTGATGTAGATGCGTATAGAGCTGGATGTAAGAAATCTCGTAAAGTCCCTAAAGTTTAGTTATAGTACACCCGGTTTATTGTTACCGGGAGTGCCAAATATTAAAATAGCAGGGTCAGGCCTGCTTAGTCTAAAACCATCTAGTATATGTGGTTTCAAATATCTTAATATACTTGAGTTATTTTCAATCTAGCACTTTGGCGAGTGTGGTTGTATTTTGAGAGTAATTTCATAGGAATCTCCTTATTAAATTTTAAAAATCTTAGCAGTCAATTTAGTTGACCCAGTACACTGTAAGCTGGAACTAAAGATAACAGTTTTAAACCCTGTTCTCCCTAAGCAATAATGTAGTTCAATGGTAGAGCGTCTGCAATTTGGCAGAATGGCGGTGGTTCGATTCCACCCTTTATTGACGAGGACAGGTACCCAATTTATTAATGAATCCTTATTCAGATTCATTTAGTCTGACAATGGTGTGATGGAAATCTTAAGGGCTGCTCTTTGGATATTCTTAGTCTAATATTGAAATGTGCACTTCTTTATTGGGCTCTGTTTTATTTGAAGATAAAGCTTAAGGGTTGCGATAGCAATAAAAACAATAAGGTGTTGCACAGCGCCTGTTTGGAGTATATTGTGAATGCTTGCACGTGTGCCGCGGAGGTACAAGGTTCCCGTGGTGGGATAAGTCAGACCAAATGTATTTGAAGCTAATTAAAGCTTAAAGATTTAAGCCCTATTAGTTTATTCCACAATATAGCTAAAATATTGTTTTAAAAATTAATAGGCAAAATAAAGATTATAGCGAATTGGTGTAATTGGTAACACACAGGGCTCATAACCCTGAGTTATAGGTTCGAGTCCTATGTTCGCTTCCAGATCCTTTCCTAGTGAGGATAACCACTGGTGACTTTTATGGATTTTGAACAGTGAAAATTCTTTGCTCCTTATGCAATAGTTAAGGCGTTTTCCGGGATGCGAGAAGTTCATGGCGCAATCCACAACGCGATAATCGTGGCGCTGCCCTTCGAAGCGATACGTTAGGGGTCTTCCTTTAGGCTTAATAAAAGGTAGTTTTTAGAGGTTTATATTAAAAACTCTATAGTTCTGTAGAATACAGAGTAATGGGTTCGTTGCCTGTTCCCATTGCTATGTGTTTTAACTTCCCGGCGGCCACTGGTTAATGGCCTGACTTAGATTGGTTCAAAGAAATCAATCCCCAAGGTGAGGGTATCGCACCTGTTGTAGGTTATCCATAAAACCTTCGGTCTTTTGTGCTCTTTATTCCTTAATACAGGAGCATCGATTGGGTAATGAGACATAAGGTCCCAGTGGGTTTTAGCTTTTTAACCACGCGAGTGATGTCGCAAAATCAAATGCATTTATGTATTGTTTACAGTATATAAAGTGATAGGTTTCTGCAGGACCTATTGCTATATGTATTAATATCCCGCGAACCTTCGGTAAATGGTTACCTTTCCAATAAGCGTAAATTGGATGTCTGGCATTGCTATGGAAGAATGCTGGTTTGTTGGTTCATCCTTAAAACCGATAAGCTTTTTGTGCATTTACGGCTTTGACGATAAATGCCCCGAACTATTAATGTGAATGTATAGCCAGAGTGAATCCTTCTGGGGAGTGATGCCCGAAAAGGATTACAATGCGGGCGTGGCGAAATGAGGCAGTCGCGCAAGGCTAAGTCTTTGTGTCGAAAGACGTGAGAGTTCGAACCTCTCCGCCCGCACCAATTTATGCTCAAGTAGCCCAATCAGGCAGAGGCAATGGTCTTAGAAGCCATAAAGTGTGAGTTCGAATCTCACCTTGAGCACCAAATGGAGGGACGGCAACGATGGTGGTGTTGCGGCAGACTGTAAATCTGTTCCGAAAGGTAAACATTGTAGGTTCGACTCCTACTCCCTCCACCAGAATATATAATTATATAGGGCTACAAAGTATGAGTAATAAATGGATTTCAATACATGAAAAGAAACCAGATAGCAGCTATATTAACATTATTGTAAAAACTAAAGACGGCAAAGTTGGCTTCGCTTATTATAAGCGGCATCTGCCAAAAGAATTTGGCAATATCGATTTGCCCAGAAAAGAGTTTTTAGAAAAGTGTGAACAAGTTTTTACCGGTATCCCTGTTAAGGATATCGACGATATAAGTATTTTAAAACAGTATAATCCTGACGACATTGAATATTGGATGAGTCTGGAAGACGCTGCCGATAAAGAAAAATGGAGAACAATTGATTTCCCATCAGATAGAAGTCATCGTGAAGACGTGCTGATTTTAAAATCTGACGGAGAGATTAGTGTTGGAAGAATGATTATTTACAGAGAGATGGCTCTTATTACCACAAGACCAGAGAATGTTCCGGCTGCGAGAGGTAAAAAGTATAAAGTCTTTCATTCAAAATATTGTGGCAGTTATGAAAATTTAATGTTTCTTGCTAGAGAAAATAACGTTGTCTCTTGGCAATATTTGCCCGAATAAAATGGAATAAGGAAGATTGGCAGAGTGGTTGAATGCAGCGCTTTGCTAAAGCGTAGGACGATAAAACGTTCCATAGGTTCGAATCCTGTATCTTCCGCCAGACTCCGCGAGTGGCGTAACAAGGCAACCGCATCAGACTTAAAATCTGAGGATCGTAATGATCGTGTGGGTTCGACTCCCACCTCGCGGACCAATACTGTATTGATAAATCCAATGCTATATAAAAATAGGTTTGATTTATGAAAACAGTTAAATTATCAGATTACTCAAAGTTCCCCAAAGGTAAAGAAGATGGGGAACTTTTTGCCAGAACAAAGATTTTCCATGAGCTTTATAAAACCGAACACACCTTAAGAATCGATTTTGATGGTACTTATGGAATTGCTCATTCATTTTTAGAAGGACTCTTCGGCTTTCTTATTGATTCTGGATGTTTAACAACAAAAGAGCTATTCAATAGATTAACTATTAAGGCGGACGAATATCCTCATATGATTGAGGAAATAGCCGACATATTGGTGAAATACGATGAAAGAAACTCTGATAATAGCACCTGTAGTTGAAGTTAAAAAGATCCCTTCGTTCGCCGAGTTTATAGAAATGAGAACGCGGCAACTTCTAAAAGAATTAGACGAACATTCAAAAAATCTAGAAAAAGAGACTAATAAGCTTGTAGATATTATCTCTAATAGTTAAAATTTTAAAACAATAAAGTGTAGATGTTGGCATGTAGCTCAGCGGCAGAGCAGACGGCTGTTAACCGTCCGGTCGTAGGTTCGATCCCTACCGTGCCAGCCAAAAGATTATGGGCAGGTAGTTTAAGAGGAAAAAACCACGTGGGTGCATACCTTCGACGTTATTGGAATCGAGGCCAATCCTGTCCACTAATTTCCCATTTCCCATATGCTTTAATCATTAATCCTTTAACAGTACAGTACAGGTTAAAATATCTTTAATGATAGTTGGCGCTAGTAAGCAAAGATAATGGGAATTTCACAACCATGACGGAATAGGTAGACGTATCGATACTTAATGTGCCGAAGCCAGAGAGTGGCGTGCAGGTTCGAATTCTGCTGGTTGTGATACATAACAGAGGTATAAATATGTCTAAGAAAAGATGTTTTGTTCTTTACGAACGCGAGGGTAAAAGAAATTCGGCCTTCATTGAAATTGATGATGTCTATATTACTGGCACTTTATTTAGATCTTTGAAATCTCATGTTTCTGATAAGATAGCTGACCTATATACGGATAGGTATGGCTATGTATTAATTTTGGATTTCAAAGTTATTGCCTCTGTTTAGTTTAAACGAATTTTAATGCGGGTATGGTATAGAGGTTGTGCCTTGCTCTTCCACAGCAATGAGAGGGATTCGAGTTCCCTTGCCCGCTCCAACAGTTTAAGACAGGCGCTTGCAATTTTGAGGGAAGTCATATTAGGCCCCGTGTCCATACAGCCTCCACGCACTCTGTCTGTCTAACTCTTATATCCTGAATGCCTGCTACGACTACATCTGACTTTTAATTGGAAATAAGTGTCGAGCTATTTTTGTCAGGACTCCCTATAAAAGGTAACAGAATGTCTGACTGGGAATATCAATCTTTTATTGCAGAAGACGATTTACTTCCTACCTTCTGTTATAGAATTAAACATAATGGTAATACTATTTCTATTCAATTTGGACCTGTAAAACAATACAACGCTCTGCCGGTTTATTCTGTGTGTTTATCAATTTACCGAAAACGTAAGCGCATTGATATTGCATTTAGCGCTCGTTCTGTAACAGGAACTATTGGGACTACAGGATTGCTGTTAGCAAAGCAAAGCTTCGACTTGTTTATCAAAGAATTCTTTGACGAAGTAAATACCGATGGTGTTATCTTATCAGTACAAGGTGCTGATGTTAGACGATATAAAGTTTATAAGCGCACCCTTGAAAGAATGGGGTATACTGAAAGTAAGCTTTTGGGCTCTTTATGTATGAGTAAAGTTTACTATCGAGAAAGTTAAAATGGAGAAGTGGCAGAGTGGACTATTGCACCTGACTTGAAATCAGCCGATCGGAAACGGTCCGTGGGTTCGAATCCCACCTTCTCCTCCAATTAGGTGGCTAGCATTAATTTATCTTTTAACATCTTATGATTGTTGAAGAAATAACACTTTATCGCACATGCTAGCTGCCTATCCCTATTGTAAGACTGCCTCATAGAGTAGATATTTATCTGCCCTATGGGGCTTTTGTTTTCGCTTTCTAAATAGAATTGCGAACTATAGAACTTTAAATGGTTAATAGAGTAAACGGAATATTTAATGAAAATTAAAATTTATGGCAAACCGTCTTGCCCCTATTGTGAAAAAGCCAAATCTTTAGCCTCCTCTTTTGGTGAATATGAGTACGTTGATATTATTGCTGAAGGCATTGATAAAGAGAAATTGTCAGAGATTTGTGGCAAAGAGGTAAATCGGGTGCCTCAAATTTTTGTAAATGACATCTTGGTTGGTGGCTATACAGAGTTTGCAGCCAAATATCAATAAATCATATAGATTAATTACGGAGCATTTTAAATGAGCAAGCCTTGGATTAAAGATTGGATTTTAAGTAAACAGGCCAAGAATCTTGGTACTGTATATAATAAGTCTACAGAAAGTAGTAAGCGAATTGCGGCGGCACGCATTAAGCGTAGTATTGAACTTAGATTCAAAGAGGAGGAAATCTGATGTTTGCAGGAATGCATCTAAATATGATTGTTGCTATTGATAAAAAGACTGGCGGCATTGGCTATAAAGGTAAATTACCTTGGCGCTGTCCTGATGATATGAGATTCTTCAGAGAGATGACTCTCGATAATATTTGTTTTTGTGGATATAAAACATATAGAGCCATGCCGCCTTTAAATAGAAGAACTGTTATCCCAGTGAGTAGAGATGGTAGAGGAGTTTCTTTTACCATTGAAGATTTGGAATCCGATTTGGGATTTGCGAATGCATTTAATAATGGCAGATCAATGGGCGAGCTATTCCTTATTGGCGGCGCGGAACTCTATTTAAAATTCCTAAAAGATGGCAAAGTAGATACAGTTTACTTGTCAGAAATAGAATTCAAAAACAAAGAGTACGAGTATGACACATACCTCCAATATCCTTTTGATGAATTCGAAAAAGAAGAAATTCGTTCTATTTCAACGGACGATTATGAACTGAAGATTTACAAATTAACCCTTAAATAAGGAGCCTGTTATGTTGGCAAAACTTAAAGCTATTTTGATGTCATTTTTCCGTACCCAAACAAATGAAATGATCTTCAATGATCCTGATCGTGCAAAAGAATATATCAACCAAAAAATTTCTGACGTAAGCAAAGCTATTAATCAGGCTTGTGTGAACCGGGCTTCTGTTCAGCAGTCTATTGAAGACCTCGGAAAAGAAATCGAAAATGAAGAGCCGAAAATTCAAAAAGAAGAAGAAGCTCTTCGTTCTAAAGCTGCTTCAGGAGACTTGAATAAAGATGCCGCTTATCGTGTCTTTATGCGCAAACAAATTCTTGAAGAAAAGAAAAACTTGCTTTCAACTTACGTTGAGCAAGAATTGGACTTCGAACGACTTTGTTTCGACCTGAATTTGCAACGTGAAAAATTGCAAATGAAGAAAGGCGAAGTTGCATTGAATGTTTCCTTGGGCAAGACCTTTACTGTTGATATTGAAGCTGATGAATTCCTTCGTGAAATTAAAATCAACACAAAAGGTAAGGCTGAAGCTGCTAAAATTATCTCCGGCAACAAGTCTGGCATCTCCGATGCTAAATTCGATGATTTCTTTAAATCATTAAGCCCAGAAAATAAAGAATAACTGATAGGCCCTAGAGTTAATCTAGGGCCATCATTTTATGGAGTATACATATGAATTTTACTACATTTTATTATTTGGCAATTTTGATTGCTATTGCTGCTAAGCTGTTTGGATATTTGGCTGCTTCTTGGTTATGGATTATCGGGTTTGCCGTCCTGCCATTTTTCGTTGGGCTATTCTTAGTCTTTGTTGGAATTATTATGGCAGCTGTTTTTAATGTGAATTTATCCAATAACCGTTATCGCAGATAATAGCAAGGAGAGCGGCATGACTACATTCTTTATATATGAATCTAAAAATAAATTTGAAATGTATCAAATGGGTCTTTCCATGTGGATTGATATTGTGAAGACCTCGATTAAGTACAAGTTCGTTTATTTACTTGGTGCTGCTCTTTTATGTTTGGCTATTTTTGCGCCTTGTTATATAGATATTATTCCAGAATACGTTAAAGGCATAATTGTACTTATTGAACTCTTAGGCGCAATATTCGTCATTCCAACAATTTTGTCTGATGACAATATTATTGTGGATAATAGGGATTCAGAACCTCAAAGAGTAATAGGGTCTAAGCCCCTTTATTTTTTGAAATATTGTGGACGCATTACCGATACTGTGTCCTTGTTTGATATTTATTATATTCAATGGGAAGATGGCACCGGTATTATTATTGACACCAGCTATGAGCTTATTAATGATTATAAGACACTTAAACCTATGAACATTGCTAAAGAAAAGAGGGATGTAACACTGGTTGTAAGTGGCAATAAAATTAGAGAAGAATATCCATTTAATATTGTGAATTCAGAACGAATTGTAGAAATCGTAAATGACTCAGGCATCATAGATAAAATATTCGCAAGCTCGATAACAAAAGAAAAGATTGGTAGAAAATTACTTGAAAATATCATGAAGGGATATTGATATGGATTTTATGAAGCTGGGTAAGTACAAAGAGTCTGGCGACTATTCGGGATGGATTGTACAGAACAAACTAGATGGAGTGTTTGCTGCCCTTAATCTTAAAGATGGAGTGGTATATAGTAGAACTCAACGGCCTTTATTTGTCCCGCCGGAATCAGTATTATATCAAAATATGTCTGAACTTAGATCCATTTATAATAAGGATGAAGCTGATTTTATCCTATTCGAGTTGTGTCTGCCAAATGCCTCATTGGAAATATTATCGGGATTGGTGAGCCCAAACAGAAAAGAAGCTTGGAGCGAAGATATGCTTAACGCTCAATTTAATATTGGCATTCACGACTCTATCCTTTTAGACGGCAGCAATGAAGACAAAGATCCTTATATTGCTCGCTACTTAAAAGCTTCTTCTGGTCTTTATTTGCCATTTGTTTCATCTGTTTGTCGTAGGACCTCTCCTGATAATGATTATCATGATTTTATTGACAAAGTCTTTATGTCTAGCGTAGAGGCTGGTGGAGAGGGCATTGTACTTAAAGATCCTAATGGTATCTATCGTATGGGTAAACGTGTCAATACGCAAGTTAAACGCGTTCGTGAGCATCTTGAAGATGTAAGAATCGAACAGGTTAAATACGGTACTGGTAAACGTAACGGACAAATAGGCTCAATGTATTGTAGGTCTATTGATAATCCTGAAATAGCTTTTTGGGCAGACTTCGGATTAAATTGGGATGATTCTAAAAGAATCGAATTGACCTTTAAGTTCGAATTAGACAATAAGTCTCTTATTGGTACAATATGGACAGTTAAGGGATTGCAACAAAGTAGTACTGGTAAATCTATACGTCTGCCTAAATTAATGTACATGAGATTCGATAAGGAATAGATTATGGCTTATACTGACTTTTTCCATATTAAGAAAGATAAAGATGGTATTGAGCTTCGTTTTCTTAAGACGTGTATAGATACCGTTGATTGTGTTATAAACAATAAAACAGTCTCAAGGGGCGATGAACTTGATCACTATTATGATGATAGACATGATGAAGCCCCTACAATAGATAAGCATTTTGATATAGAGGATGGTGACGTTGTATATATCTCTAAAGAGTATAGAAGAGATAAATATCTGTCTGATCAAAAATTGCGGGATAATGTCCCGATCTTAATTATTATCGTTTATAAGCCTGGCAAAAGCGCAGAAGTGATTTATTCTTGTAACTATTCACATTCCTTTATATTTAAAAAGGTTGTGTCTGAAAAGTTTTGCCTTTATAAAAACAGAGAGATGATTCCATTGGATGAGTCTATGTTTAAAGCCGATATTCCTCATATTGAAAATGCTAAACTGTATATGGATCTCTTGTATAGCCGCGTTTATGGTGAAGATATTTCTAGATATATGTGTGAATCGGCTTTAGAAAGAGCTGAAAAAATATACGATAAGCTTTTTCTAGAAATAAATGATAGCTGTATTTAAATTGCTGCTATAATAAAATAAGGGAAAGGAAAAGAAATGAACCCAACAATTGTACTCCTGCTTAGTATTCCGATTTTTATATTTGCCTGTTTTATTATCCGTATCAAAGATATCGATTTGCCCGGCCATGATAGAGCAGATAATCTTCTCCTTTTAATATTCTTATATGGAGTGTGTTTGATTTGGCCAATAAGTCTACCAGTAGTTATTATTGGACTGATTGGCCTTGTAGTTACAGGAAAGCATAAAGATTTATGAGTATTTATCGTGTATTAGTATTTCTTGTGTATATCCTTGGAATTGGTTTTGCCGGAGTCTGGGTATTCAATCATGCTCCATATCCATTTTTAGGGATTCTAATTGCATTTGCAATTCCTGTACTTGTCATTAAATTTATTAAGGATATACCCAATGATTAAAAATCTTTTTATTGCATTGTTTGCTTTGGTATCAATCGCAGCATGTTCTCGTGTTGAACCAAACCAGGCGGGCGTTTTAATGGAAAATTATGGGCGCAATGGCAAATCAGATTTCACCATTGTTAGTGGCGTAATTTGGACGATTGCTCCAGGCACTGAATTGTATCAAGTCCCATTGTGGGAACAACGTGGTAAGTTTGAAGAGGCCGTAACGCTGAAGGCATCAGACAATACGGATTTTGCCGCGACTCCTGTGTACACTTTCCGTGTGATGAAAGACCGTGCAGTCGACGTTGTATTTGATAACAAACAGCTTGGCTATGGTTCTGAATTTATCCAGTCTTTACAGGACAATATTCTTGAGCCTAAAATCCTCGATCTTATGAAAGAGGAAAGCCGCAAATATACGACAGAAGAACTAATGGCAAAAGGCGGAAGCTTGGCGTTTGAACAAAAGGTACAAGATGTTGTTAAATCCGAATTCAAAAATCGTGGTTTGGAATTAATGACCTTTAGTTCGCAATTGACATTCTCTAAATCTGTTACTGAGCGTATTGATAAACGAAATGAAGTTAATCAAAATATCGCTGTAATTGATCAACAGATTGAAGAGCAGAAAAAACGTTTGGAACTGGCACGTCTTGAAGCCGAAACTAATAAGCTAAAATCAGAAGGTATTACTGAGAAACTTCTGCAACAACAGTTTATTGAAAAATGGGATGGCAAAACGCCTTTATACGGCACAACACCTGTCACATTATTTAAACAAACAAATTGATGATAATAGGACCGTCACGTTATATACGTGGCGGTTATTTTCTTATATAAATTAGAATATCGGAGACATGTATGAAATATGAAATTCATATAACAGTAGACTTGCCGTCTAAAGAAAAAATTAAAGAATTTGAAGACAAATGCAAAGAGCTCTATTGTAAGCCTTTGGTAATAGAATTGCCAAATGGAAATCATACTGTACAACCAATGCTGTCAAAAGTAATAGATTTTGACCTTATGGAGGATATGAAAATTTATGTAAGAGGATTGAATAATGCATTGAAAGATTCTGGCTTTAAAGTGTCCAGAAGTAAAATTGAAATTCCATTATTTGAATTTAATGCCTTAAGAGAAGACTACCCTCTATTTGAACATAAATACTTTGAATATCATACTAAGGTGAGATTCAGTGATACCGATATCAAAGAGCTTGAAGATTACTGTAAAAGTAAGGATTCACACTTCTCCAGAAACTCTTTAAGAGGCGAAGAGAATACTAGATTCGTAACAGTTAGAAGTTATTCTGATATTGATGATTTTCTTAATAAGGTAGATTCTTTAATTAAGAATATGCCGGCTAAATTTAAAATTATTAAACATCAGTTCGAATGTTGCATCTTTGATAATAATATAGACTTAGATAAAGGATGGATTTGATATGGCTAAGCTTACAATTACAGTTGGCGTTTCTGCTTCTGGTAAAACAACCTGGGTAAAAAGTTTAGACGAAGTAGAATTTTTCAATACGGTAAATATCAATAAAGACGATATTAGATTTAATATTATTAAGCCCGGCGCAAATTGGAAGACATATAATCCAAAGGGAAATGAAACAAAAGTTACCCAGTTCCAAGTTGCACTTGTAGAATCTGCTGTCTCATCTAGAGAAAATATTATTATTTCTGATACAAATCTTAATCCAAAGGTTCGTAGCTTCTGGAAAGATTTTGCCCGTAAGAATTACTATGACTTTGAAATTAAAGAATTTCCAATCTCTTTAGAAGAGGCGATTAAAAGAGACGCAAATAGAGAAAATAGCGTAGGCGAAGAAGCCATCAAGAAACAATATCAATTATGGCTCCATTATTTAGAGACCAAAGAATCTAAGGAAATGTAATATGGGCGGAAATCTATTTAAAACAGAAAGAATGAGCAGACAGGAATATCAAGATGTCTGTTTATTTATTTCAGGAATTTTGAAAAATTTAAATTATGCATTTCCTGCATCCTTCTTGGATAAAGAAGATTTTGGGGATGTAGATATTATTGTTAGCAGTACGCATGCTGCAAAATCTCTTTTCTATGAATCTGGATGTGTAACTAAAATCGATGGAACTTCATTGCTTATTAATTACAAAGGCAAGCTTGTCCAGGTGGACTTAATCGAAAGTTCCAATGTGCCATATTCAACTATGTACTATTCATACGGAATGTTTGGTGCAATGGTTGGAAAACTTTTTAAATCTCAGGGATTTAAACTGAGAGAAGACGGGCTATGTTATATCTATAACAATAATGAAGTATTTGTTACTTCTGATTGGCAACGGATTCTTTATGTAATTGGAATTCATAAATCTCAATTCTCAAGAGAAGAAGAGGCATTTCGGGCCATTGTTAGATCTTCATTTTTTATGAAAAGAATCTTTACTGATTTGCCACAAAAGAAACTTGAAAAGGCAATGAAGCGCCCAATGTACTCTAGATTCCTTGGATACATTAAAGACGCCCATGACACCACTCCTACCATTGATATCTTAGGTCACTTTTACGCCGATAAAGATTTTATTCGCAGATTGCAATGCGAGGATATAACAGCTAAGGCTAATTCTGTATTGAGCTCATTGATAAAAACACATTATCCTTATGAAGATTTTAAGGCAAGATGTCCGGATTTAACCCCAAGAGAAGTGGCTAGAGAGTACAATCTTCTCAAAGGATATCTCCGTTCAACACTTATGTCTTACTTTAATGACAGAAGTTCACAGATTCAAGGACCATTAAGTGATAGTCGAGAGCTTGATATGCATATTTTCTATTTTGGATATAAAGTTGACGGCGTTGATTTTAAATATCTACCGATGGAAAATTTGAGGGAATATCAGGGCATCCACTTCTGTAGGGTTTACCAAGAGCGTTATATGAGTAACGAAGACAAGGATTAATAAAATGGCAAAACATATCCATGCCGAACTGATGAAACAATATGCAGAAGATGCTTCAAATTATGAATTTCCATATGCACTTTGGCAATACAATGTAAGTAGCGAATGGCGTAATTTGTCGAAACATCCTGAATGGCATTATGATCATAAATATCGTCGTAAACCAATTGAACAGTTGGAAATGGCAACACTTAGTTTTGCATTTATGAAGCCATTAAAATTATACGATATTAAATTTAGAGATCCTGAACAACTTGTTCACTATCCATCTTTTGATTATGACGATTGTCGTTTTAAGGTACAGAGCATTAAGGTGGGCTCTATTTTTGGTAACCCCCGAATAGTGGTTCATACAACAAAAGAAAATGCACAAATGCATGTTGATATCTTGAATCAAGTTTATCTTGGAGAACGAAAATGATTAGTGCAAAAGAGAAATATGGAGTAGATGAATGAAACAATATTTAGAATTAGTTAAAGATGTTCTTGAAAATGGGACACCTAAACCAAATCGTACGGAAATCCCTACACCATACACTGTATTTGGACGTCAGATTCGATTTGATTTATCTGAAGGTCTACCTGTGTTGACCACTAAGAAAATGGCTATTAAAGCTTGTGTAGCTGAATTGCTATGGTTTATTGAAGGTAGTCCTGATGAACGTAGACTTGCTGAAATTCAATATGGTAAGCCTCGCGCAGAATTAGCTGATAAGCGGACAATTTGGTCTGATAACTATGAAGCGTGGACAAATAAAAATGTAAGTAAAGTCAAACGTGCTAATCTTGGTTGTGTATATGGCACTCAATGGAGATGTTTTACGGTTGAAGGTTTGCATGGATATACAGATACATTTGATCAACTGGAATGGCTTATCAATGAATTGAAAACAAATCCAAATAGTCGTAAAATAATTATGCTGTCATACAGTCCTGAACAAATTGAAAATGCCGCATTGACAGCTTGTCATACACAAGTTCAGTTCCAAGTACAAAATGGTAAATTGAATTGCATGTGGACACAGGCAAGTGTTGATCTATTTTTAGGTCTTCCGTTCAATATTATGTCATATGCAATTTTGACACATATGTTTGCTAAAGCGGCCGGCCTGGAAGTTGGTGAGCTCATTGGCTCATTGGGTGATGTACATATTTATGAGAATGCTGTTGACAATTTAAAAGAACAATTGTCGCGCGAACCATTACCATTGCCTAAATTGTGGTTAAATCCTGAGAAAAACATTTCCTCTTACACTGTTGACGATGTGAAACTGATTGACTATCAGAGT